>Ga0209542_10011866_pt1 | contig 15369 bp, 13 predicted proteins | sample RifCSPhighO2_01_FD_184028 | JGI IMG/M metagenome (GOLD analysis project Ga0209542, IMG submission 184028) | Soil microbial communities from Rifle, Colorado - Rifle CSP2_plank highO2_0.1 (SPAdes) (version 2) | ecosystem: Environmental > Terrestrial > Deep subsurface > Rock core/Sediment ... | reverse complement strand
CTCATCTTCTGAGGCAAATTCCATGAGTTTTTTGGTTTTTAGGTTTTTGATGCCATATTCATTCAAGGATAATCCTTTTTTGAGAGCAAATTCGCGAAGTCGGATATTATGGCTTTTACTGCCTGTAAAGTACTGAAGCATTGAACCCCAAGCTGGTGGTTTAATAACTCGCAGATCTACGTGTTGACCACCGCCTAAGATAATAGAGGCCCCTCCACTTCCTCGTTCAATGAGTTTACCAAATTTGGGATAGCTCACAAAATGATCAAGTACAGCCTCGGGGTTTTTGGTCGCTACGGCCAGATCAATATCACCTATGGTGGCTACCATTCTTCTCAGGCTCCCTAGGGTCTCGATTTTTAATACAAAAGGACTTGATTTGAGATAATCGACAATTTCCATGGCTAAAGTGTGGGCAAGGGGTAATGCCATTCGTTTCTCTTTTTGCCCTTGTTTTTGGAACCTTAAGATGGCTTCCAGTATATCTTGCTGGGATTTCTCGCCGAAATCCGGTATAGAGGCTATTTTGCCCAGCTTTGCGGCATTGTAGAGATCTTTTATCGCCTCTGAGGCCCTATTTAGTTTGAGTGCTGTAACTAATTTGGCTGCTTTTTTGGCACCAAATCCGGGAAGATCCAGAAGAGGAAAAACCGCTGGAGCGATTTGTTTAAGCACAGATTCGAAATGACGGCTTTTGCCGGTAGTGAATAATTCGTCAAGATGAGAAGCTATGGATGAGCCAATGCCTGGAATATTTTTCAGTTTGCCGCTCCTTCCTAGATCTTCTATATTGGCTGATAAATGCTCTATGGAATCGGCGGCATTTTGGTAGGCTATTATTTTGAATCTATTTTCATTTTGGAGTATGTAGGCTGCGGCGATATTTCTGAGGAGTCTTGCTACTTCATGGTTGGTCATGATACACCAAAAGTGTAGCATACACCTTGACCCTATATCAATCATTTGATATTATGCTGACGCTGGGGTCGTAGCTCAATCTGGTTAGAGCATCGCCCTGTCACGGCGAAGGTTACGGGTTCGAGCCCCGCCGGCCCCGCACTAAAAAATTGCTGAGGCAATTTTTCAGTGTAAACCTCTGCTACCTGCCACAAATATCTCTGCCTGAGAAAGGAGTATCTAAACTTACATTTATGTGGAAAAATTTCAGAAAAAGTTTAAAGCTTCCCGAGGCTTACATATCTATGGGTTTGGGGCTTCTGGTGGTCATAGTTTCCGGTATGCTCGTTTTCAATTATTTAAGATCAAACAAAAGCGACAGTGTCTCTGAGGAAACATCTTCCGAAAGTCTATCACAGGAAAAGCAGGGAGGAAAAGCCGAGCCTCAACCAATTATTGTTCTTCCCACCAATCATACGGTAATAGGAGGAGAAACTTTGTGGGCGATAGCGGAGAAATACTACCGTTCCGGATATAACTGGGTAAACATTGCCTCAGAAAATAAGTTGGCTGATCCTAATTTCCTGATTGTCGGAGAAAAACTTTCTATACCCAAAGCAGAAACGATCATGGTTGGACAAATACTTTCAGACGGTGTATCTGATACGAGAATTGACAGCACCAACTACACGATCCAAAAAGGTGACAATCTCTGGCAAATAGCTATCCGGTCTTATGGCGATGGCTATGCTTGGGCAAAAATAGCTCAAGCAAACAAGTTGGTTAATCCCAGCATAATCCATTCCGGCAATGTGCTAGTAATACCTCGCTGAAGGGAGTGTAAATAAAAAGAGCGATTGTCAGAGGATTTATTGATCTTTTGATCCTTTTTTGTATTCTATATCTAGTGCTACAGGATTATAAGAAATGCCATAATCAAAAGTGTCGACTTTTTCAATCTGTTTAACTTTGGCAACTATTGCGTATGTAAGAGGGGTAGCCAATATTTCATATCCTACCTTATAAATATAACTTAAAACCATGATCTGAATAAGAGCTGGAAAGGGAAGATAGGTAAATGCGATAAGTGAAAAAAGTCCAGTATCTACCACCTGCCCTACAAGAGTTGATCCAATGGTTCTCATCCACAAATATTTTCCTACGGTTCTTTTTTTGAGCATTGATATGACTGCCGAATTGGTGAATTCCCCGAAAAAATAAGCTATAAGTGAGGCTATAACTATCCTCGGAGTGGAGCCCAAAACTTGATTGAAAGCATCGCTGTTGGTAAGTTCTGATGGTTTGGGGAGGGAAAGGATGAAGGAAAAATAAATAGCCATAATGATATTGGCGAGGAATCCCAGCCAAATGACGAGTCGAGATCTTTTGAAACCATAAACCTCGGTAAGTATATCTCCAAATATATAAGTCAATGGAAAGAGAAAGAAATCTCCTGGAAATATAAGTCCGGCAAATGTAAAAAGGCGGTTGACAATAATGTTGGAAATCATGAGGAAACAGACAAATAGAGCGGCGATGGTGACAAATAGCGGCGATATGGCTGTCGGGTATTTCTGGTAGTTCATAATCTTACAATTTTACATGATTTTAGTGTAAAATAAAGAGGAAATTTAATTGCGGGATTAGTACACCGGTAGTATGCCACCTTCCCAAGGTGGAGAAGCGAGTTCGATTCTCGTATCCCGCTCCATAGAAATTTAATCGAACTCGTGAATCTTAGCTTCAGAAAGTTGATAAAATTCACAAAAATCTAATCCTATAACCTAGTACCCTAACGGGAGTCGAACTTTTATTTTGTAATTAAAACAACGCCATCAAAGGAGTAAACAACCTTTCCTTGGGATTTACAAGCTACACATCATTCAAGTTTTATTTACGCTATTCTGGCTTTTAGAAAGTAATAAAAATTTTCTTTTTCTTCGAATCTAAACGTGCTGACATACCATAAGGCATTGCAATTTGAGGGTCTGAATGTCCAAAGTCTAAATTTTGCACAATTGGTACTGATTGGTTATATTTTCTTACAACTTCTAATATAGTTTCTCTCTGCTGTTTTCGATATTCTTCTTTTTGTTCTTTACTATTTTGTTTGTCAAACTCCCAAGCTTTTGGCCTTCCTACTAATATAGCTTTTACTCTCTCTAATATACATCTTTCTCCTAAAGCTCTATAAACTCTATGTACATAGTTAGCTGTTGGGATTTCCTCTGATGTTTCAGTGAGTAAGACAATGTTTTCGAAATCTTCCAAAGAAGGCATCGAAATGGCGTGTCTTAGCAGTTCATCAATTGACTCAATGCACCCTCCCCAGGTTATTCCTTCCGTATTTTTACTGCCATCCCAGCTCCAACCTTTATTTGGTTCATATGTTCTTTCTTTATTGAGATTTTGCGGATCGCTCCAATCTAGCCCTATGTCGTTATACTTATCGCTTGCCTCAATTTCAACTTCTCCCTCCTCAAACAGTGCAAGCTTCAGATATTTGAGAGTATACTCATTCATCTTCCCTTGTTCAGCAAATTGAGTAAATAAAGCACCTCCATAATATGAAGGAATCCCATTTAACCATAGAAAATTCATAAAATGAGTGTTATCGCTATAGCCAAAGAAAAGCTTTGGATTATTTATAAAAGGTTCTGATGGTAAATTCTTAATGTAGGTTATTTGGTCATCTCCACCAAGAGAGGATATAACTGCTTTAATTTCTTTGTCTTCAAATGCAGCTATTAAGTCTTTTGTTCTTTCTTCTTTAGATGCTCCCACTTTTTTTGTTGTCAGGAATTCTACTGATTCTAACTCAAAAACCTCTTTTAGGCGCTTTAATCCCAACTCATAAACATGAGGCCACCTACCAGGAGCAGCAAATGACGGAGACAATATTGCTACCCTGTCACCCTTTTTTAATTTATTTAGTTTGATCATGTTGACTGTTTCAATTATATAACAAAAATTACTGGAATATTTTCTGCTATAATATTCCTACCGAATGATCATTGCGGTGAAAGTACCTTACTGTTAGGGAGCGAATGTTAACACCATCATTGGTGATTTATCTTGGCCACAAGGATCGAATTTCTAATATGCATACTTATACAGTTTTTAGTTCTAAAGCATAGACTAAATCGGGTAATAGGCCATCAGACAGGAATAATCTGATAAACTTTGGCAGTCTGTGTAAGATCACGTCAGGAGCTCAAGTAAGGGGTTTATGGTGAAAATTTTATCAAAAAATTTTTACTATCCGATTCCCCTCACCCGCTCAATTGATATAACAAAGTTGCTATACTTAGAATAAATATGAAAAGTTTGGCGAGTGATAATTATAGTCCTGTAGATCCTGAAATTTTTGATTATTTGAAGGAAATAAATACTGGACATGCGAAAGCGTATAGCAATGATGACTATACGGCACAGGCAAGAAAAGTAGTCCAAAAAGCTTTGGGAAGGGATGATGCAGCTGTACATTTCGTACTTACTGGCACTGCGGCAAATGTGCTTTCCATAAAACAATGTTTAAAATCCACTGAATCTGTATTGGTGGCAGAAACCAGTCATATATATGTAAACGAATCCGGAGCACCTGAAGTGATGGCAGGAAACAAGCTTATTCCACTGCCGGTAGTACATGGAAAAATAGATACAAACTCAGCGGAAAAAATAGTATCGCAACAAATGGATAATATACCTCATGGGCCTAAACCTGGGATGCTGTCCATAGCTCAATCTACTGAATATGGCACTGTGTATACACTTGATGAACTTCGAACTATATCCCAATTTTGCAAAAAGAACAATCTCTTGTTTCATATGGATCTGTGCCGAGTATATAATGCGACGATTGCACTCAATGTATCTTTGAAAGAAATAATTGATGCGGCAATACCTGATATTGTCTCTCTCGGAGGAACAAAAAATGGACTGATGATGGCTGAGGCAGTGGTGATTTTCAATAAAAATTATCAAGAAGGATTTGCGATACTGCAAAAGCAGGGTATGCAGCTTTATTCCAAGATGCGTTATCTCTCGGCGCAATTTATACCCTTTTTTGAGAAAGAAATCTGGAAAAGGAATGCGAAAGCGTCAAATGAAATGTGTCATTACCTATATGAGCAAATTAAAGATTTACCGAAGATAGAAGTCACGACACCTGTCCAAACCAATCACATATTTCTGCGTATTCCCAAAGAAGCAATTGCTCCGCTTCAGGAACTAACTTTTTTCTATGTCTGGGATCTAGTGACTAGTGAAATAAGACTGGTAACCTCATTTGATACCACCAAAGAGGAAATTGATCTTTTTGTAAAGAAACTGAAGGAATTAGTGAAAAGTTGAGAACTATCCCTCATTATACTGCCTAAATAACCACATCTAATCATGAAATGATATAATATTTGCATGCCGATGTGGCTCAATGGCAGAGCGGCTCTTTCGTAAAGAGTAGGTTGTGAGTTCGATTCTCACCATCGGCTCTATGCGCAGTTCACATCTATCAAGAATTGAAGAAAATAAGGCTAAGAAGAGGATTTATATTTCTCTGGTTGCTGTGGTGGTGATACTTTTCGCACTTATTAAGTGGGGAGTGCCTCTTTTTACCAATTTGAGCCTTTTTATCGCCCCATCCGGACCAAGTGACAACAATACTGATAATACTTCTTCTCTACTTCTTCCGCCTAGACTCGATCCGGTAGATGAAGCGACCTTCAGCGGACGAATAAGCATACATGGTTTTGCCAATGCTGGAGAAACTGTGAAGCTTTATTTAAACGATGAAGAATATGATGATACTTTGGTAGGCAAAGATGATAAATTTACTATTTCCAATATCAAACTGGAAGAGGGGGAAAATACTCTGTATGCTGTGGCAAGCAAAGAGAAAATCAAAAGTGCAGCGTCTGATAAAGTGATCATAATATACAAAAAAGAGCCGCCAAAGTTGGAAGTAAATGAGCCATCTGATAATCAAACATTTTTCGGGGACAATAATACTGCTACAATCCGGGGTAAAACAGATCCGGATACGAGGGTGTATATAAATGAAAGACTGGCGATAGTGGAAAATGATGGCAGTTTTAGTTATAGTCTGAGACTGAATGAAGGAGAACAGACGATAGTCATACAGGCGATAGATATTGCAGGAAACAAAACAGAAGTAGAAAAAAAGGTAACTTTCAAGCCTTAGAATTTCTATCTTTAATCCCCAAAGCTACCATAATCCAAAAAAGAAGCATAACCCAGGGATAGAAAAAGGAATTGTTGAAAAGAGAATGGACAGATATGGCAATAATCATGATTTTCAACAGCAAATCCCCCCGGCTAAAAAGATCGAAAAGTAGAAACAAGAATAAGATAAGCCCTATGACTCCACTGGTTACCGCTACAAATAGAAAGCTATTTTCTATACCTGATGCTGATTTATTGGGAATAATAGCTTGGTCAAAAATCTTTTCCGGAATTGGATCTCTTGTATAGCGCAAAGTATTAAAGCCAAGACCAATTATGGGTGATTTTTTTATAAGATCAATGCTCTCCTGCCAACTTCCTAATCTAGATATGGTGGATGAGATTCTTAGAAGATTTCGGCCTTCAAAAAACTGAGATTGGGGTAATAGAAATAGAGTGATAATAATAACGGCAAAAGTGGTAAGTAATAATTTCCAGGCTTTTTTCATAATAGAAAAATATATAATTCCCCCGATAAAAGCCAAATAACTGCTTCTGGAGTATGTCAGAGCCATAGTAATAAAAATAACGACCGCTTTAAGAATATATCCCCAATTCTTTTGCCAATTTACGGTATTTATAATAATAAGTAGAGCAGTAACCAAAAGAAGACCCAGGAAATTGGGGTCAAAAAATGTCCCAAAGGCGCGAAGATAATGAGGATCCCAACCCAGATAATAGAGGTTGCGAAGGTCGGGATAAAAGATATACTGCAAAATAGCAAAAAGACTAGTTACAAATATTGAAGTAAGTATATAGTCTTTTATTTTTTCAGAGGATAATATTTTTTCTTCCAGCAAGTGATTTAGGGCAAAAAAAATAGCTGTGAATGCAGCGAAACGCAGGAGATAGGATGAGGAAATTAATCCTTCCCAAAAATCTAATCTGTAAAGATTTATTAAAAAAGAAACAATTAGCCAAGATATGAAGATGAGAATATATCCGGTAATTGGTGTAGAAAATATTTTAATGCCGCGTATAAATTTATAAATTAAAATAAGCCAAAGAAAGACTAAAACTAGGTCATGCAAATAAATATTGATATCTTTCAGTGGCAAGGGGATGCGAGTAAGCTGACCGATGGGAAAAATAATCAGAAGTATTATCAGCAAATACTTTAGGAGTTTGTTTTCTTTTGGAGTTGCCATAATTTTGCCTGTGTAAGGAAAGAATGAAAGCCCATCATCATGGCGTATATAAATCCGGCGGAGCCGTCCAAAAAACCGCCTCTTAATATATAATTTTGAAGAAATTTCATTTTTGGTTTCAGAACAATTAGAAAAAAATTAGTTCTTTGGCCTTCTTCATAGGCCACTCCGGCATGAAGAGTAGAATAGGTGTTAATTTCCTTTAAAAAATCTTTTATAGTAGGATGCGGATAGTGAAAAATTGGATTTTGGAGACTTTCCACTGTTCCTTTTATATCCCAGATTTCATGAACTTTTCTTTTCCAGATGCCGGCATCTTTTTTGGCAAGTCGGAGAAGTTTTTGGTCCCCTACTTCACCGTGTGTTAGCCAAGTGCCTTGATAATAGTCATGCCTTTTCAACAGATAACCTTCTACATTTTCTGAGGATTTTAGTTTGGATATAATTTCCTCTTTTAATTTGTCGCTTACTTCTTCGTCACTGTCGATAAATAATACCCACTCCCCTTTGGCTTTATCTAATCCAAAGTTTCTTTGGGCGGCAAAGTCGTTATCTAGCGACCTTTGAAATATTTTTGCTTTGTGTTTTTGGGCGATACCTAAGGTTTTATCTGTTGAGTTATCATCGATAATAATGATTTCATCAGACCAGTTTAAAGACTGCAAACATCTATCGAGAATGTTTTCTGAATCTTTGGTAAGAACAATTGCTGATATCATGTGACTTTTAATTTCCTTTTTATATTACCCATCAACCTATCTCTTATTATTTTAGCAGTTAGTACAAACAAATATGCATAGCCAGTAATTCGTTTCCAACCCAAGTGTTTGGTAATAAATATAAAATTTCCTAGTAGATTGCGGTAGATTGCCCTTTTGGACCATCTATCCATGGAGCCGCCTAGTTTATGGTAAATAGTAGTTGTAGGATCGACTATTACTGAGAAACCTTTCTTTTTGGCAGTCACGCAAAAATCAACATCTTCAAAGTATATAAAATATTTCTCATCCAAAAGTCCTATCGTTTCAAAAACTTTTCTTTTTATAAACATGCAGCAGCCGGCAATGTAGTCTACTGGAATAGTTTGTATGTTGTTGGTTTTAGGTTGTGAATTTTTATTTATGTGATAAGTTCTACCTGTTGTCCAGTTTATAAATCCTCCATAATCATATATCCAATTTTTACTTTCTTTAAATTCGTGAAACTGGACTACTGGACTTGCTATATCGGCATCAATTTTCAGGAGGCTGGGAAGAAAATTATCGACAATCTTTGTATCGTTATTCAGAAGAAGGATGTAGACTGCCCCTTGATTGAGAGCATATTTAATACCAACGTTATTTCCTTTGGCAAAGCCAATATTTTTTCTGTTTTCAATGAGTTTATCTATTTTCAACTGACCTATGAGTTCTGACAATCGACCTACCGAATCATCTGTAGATCTATTATCAATTATCACTGTACTGATTTGGTAACCTGGAGCTTTTAGTTTGGGCAATGATTTAAGCAGCAGAATAGTATCTTCATAACCATTGTAGTTAAGGATGACATTATATATTTTTTTCATAATAAACTCTCATAAATCTTGTCTATTTTATCGGATATAATTTTTATATCAAAATGTTTGACAGCTCTTTCCCGGGCTTTTTTGCCGTATTTAGATCTTAGATCTTTATCTAAAATTAAATTTTTCAGAGCCTTTGCCAGTCCGTAAAAATCTCCAGCTCCCACTGTAATTGCCGCCTCACCTACATTTTCGGGTATCCCGCCGGTGTTGGTAGTGACTATGGGCAGACCGGAAGCTTGAGCTTCAAGAAGAACTGTGGAAAACTGCTCCTGCCAGTGGGAAGTAATATTACTCGGGGCAATAAAAATGTCTGCATTTTGATAAATCTGAGGCATGTTTTCATAAGCTACGTTTCTATGATCTATAAACTGCTTGATACCTAATCTCTCTTCGAGTTCTAGAAGTTTACTTTTTTCACTCCCCTCTCCCACCAATATAAATCTAGGATTATATTTTGAAATTTCAGATTCTTTCAATATTAAAGCAGCTGCGTTTATGATCTCATATACACCTTTGTACCATTCCAGTCTTCCTGAAAATAAAATATTTATTTTATCTTTTTCAATCTTTTTCTTTGGCTTAAATCTCTTTGTATCAATAGCTTGAGTTACTACAGATATCTTTTCTTCAGGACATCCTTCAAGGATTAGTGCGGCTTTTGATCTTTCAGATATGGCTATAAAATGATCAACTTCGCCTAGTGCATCCTTTTTAAATTCTTTTCTTCCCCAAATTCCCTCATTATTGAAGGGTATATTCTCATAAACTGTGGCTATAACCTTTTTTACATATCCTTTTCTTTTGGCCACAATACACTGATGAGTGAAGTGGTAAAATGTATCTGCCGCATGAGCAATGTCATATCCTTTGAGCTTTTCTTCCAGTCCATAGAGATATTGAGCGTCAATAAATAGACGGTTTAGAATACCAAGTACCAAGTGCTGGGGAATGTGGAGATGCGAAGTAACCTCAAGGATATCAATGGGGCTTAATAATTTGGCAACGGGGAAATTGAAGTTGGTATGATAGGAACTGATCGAACCAAACCCCATAAGATCATATTTTGAGGCTAAAGGCTCATAAAACTGCATTTCATATTTATTAAGATGACGACCACGCACTATTGCTATTTTTGGCATAATTTTTGAAAGTATTTTTCTAATTTTTTTACGGATAAATCCCAATTTAATTTTTTCTTTATTATATCAATATCTTTTTCTATTTTTGAGTAATTATATTTATCATTCAACTTTTGAGTAATTAATTTACTCATTTGTGATTCATTTCTTTTTATGAGGCGGCAAGATGATAGATTTTGGAGGATTTCCCCTACTCCTCCTTCATTTACGGCTACCACTGGCAATCCGCAAGCTGTGGCTTCAAGAGGTGCCAGACCAAAGGGTTCGTTATGGGGTGCATAGGCAAATAGTCTGGCTTTATTATACCAATGAAGTAATTTTTCATCGGAAACATCCTGGTGCATCTCCAGATCAACATCGTTTTTTCTTGCCAAACGTCTCAAATATAACTCGTCTTCCCCGCCATTGCCTACTATGACAAATTTTGGCCGAAGTTTTGATGGAATAAGTGAAAGGCTTCTTATAACAAAGTCGTGACCTTTGAGGAGGTTAAATCCACCGACGGAAAGAACAAAATTTTCTCTTATCAATTTGAGCGGATGAAATTTTTCCGTATCCACTCCGAGATAATTTATAGAGGCCTTTACAACATAAGTTTGATCAATGAGTTTTTTGGAGTATAGAGAGTTTACAAGTATTAGTCCAGCATAAGAAATATTTCTTCGATCTATGTTTTTCAGGGGTAATCTTAGTGGAAGCGTTGCTTGGTACCTAAAGTTTTTATTTACTCTAGGAATATGCTCGTAGAATTCTCTTTTCGGCTCCTGACAAAAGTATATTGAGGGAATATCCAGATATCGAAGCAGATAGGGAGACTGGGTAAAGAAATCGTGGCATATAAATGCAACATCATAATTTCTCTTGTGAATATCCTGGGCGATTTTTTGATGAAGTCTGGGCAGAAGAAAGTAGATAGAGAGTAAATTCAGAGGGAATTTTTTTCTATATTTGAGTGGATAGATGTGATAATTTTTGACTATATTTCTTAGATCACAAAAATCGTGATTTGCACTGTCTAGAGTATAAATATCCACCCCGTGGTGACTAACCAGTCTTTTTACTTGCTCATACAAGGCTCTTTTTGCCCCACCTGAGGGAAGATTAAAATATATGGCTATTTTCATCAGATAAACCTTTTATAATAAGCGTAATAGTAAATAGAACCTTTGTACAGTGCGTATATAAATGCTGCTCTAAAGCCGGGATAGCCATCAAGAAATCCCCTATATTTAATAAATGAATAGTAAAATTCTTTAAAGAATTGAATAAATCCCTCAAAGATTAAATTGAGCCCGGGAATTTCTGTTTTTGCTAATTGGTTACCCTCAATAATTATGTAAGGAAATAGTTTTTTTAGCGATAGAAAAGAGTCATATTTGGTATGTGAGGGATTGTGGATTATTTCTACTCCTTTGGTTTTTACAGTTTTACTTTCCGGTATATCCAATTTCTCATGTATAGGTCCACCATAATATATATTCTTTTTCTTTTTGAATAGCCTTAGTTGCCAGTCCGGATAAAAGAGACCATGTTTTAGATAAGTGCTTTTACTTATATAATTTCTTCTGGGAAACCAATAGCCTTCTATTATTTCGTTATTTATTAATTTCCTTACAATGCTTTCAGCATTTTCCGATAAGGTTTCGTCAGCATCAATTGTAAGAATCCATGGAAATTGTGTTTTTGAGAGTGCGAAATTACGCTGTTTAACCAGATTATTTTCAAATTTATGAAAAAAGATATTGTTGGTATAGTTTTTTACTTGATTTACTGTGTTATCAGTGCTGTATGAATCTACAACAATAATTTCATCTACCCACTTGATACTCTCAAGACAAGCCCTAATATTTTTTTCTTCATTATATGTGATAACGTAGGCTGAGAGTTTATTCATTATAATCCAATTCAGAGCTCACGAATTTATTTGTTATTCATGTCGGCGCAAATAAATTAAAATATCCTGATATAAATCTTTCCAATATAGAGGAATCGCACTGACATCTAAGCGATACACAAAATCTGCTTCTTCAAACAACTTCAAAAAATCCGATAATGTTGATTTATTATTCTTGATATCTTTGTGATACTCTATAATCATTTCATTGACTTGATTTATTTTGTTTGTTTTTATAACTTCTCTCATTACTTTCTCTTCTAACCCTTCTATATCCATTTTAAGTAAGTCTATGTCATAGGTACCAATTAAAGTTGATAAAGGATATGTGTCAACTTTAATTTTGTCATTTGGTAATCTATCACGTAGCAAACTATTAGATAACATTCCCTTATTTTTTAGGTCGATATATAGATTGACTCTTGTTTTTACATCTAATAAAGCTAAATTGTATAAATGAATATCTTTAAATTTATTTTTTTTAATATTATTTTTAAGAATTTTAAAAGCATATATATTTGGCTCAAAGGCATGTATTACACAATCTGGATAAAGCCATTTGAAATAAATTACTGATACTCCTATATTTGCACCGCAATCGTATATTATCGGTGTTTTTTTAGAGGAATAGAAATAGTAAGAATTTCGAATAAAAATTTCTCGAAACATAAACAATAATGCTTCGAAATTAATATATTCAATTATAAATCCGAAAATTTTTACTGATCCTTCTTTTTCCTTATCTCTTCTGATTAAAAAAACCAAGTAAAATCTTAGATAATTAAGTAAAAGAGTAAGTTTTTTCTTTTTTGAATATGTGCTTTTTAATAGATATGGAAAATCATGTGAGGTTTCTATTAGGAAGTTTTTTAATTTACTATACATAATTTATACATTAGTAATTATATTAATTTTATGAGTGATTTTACTAAGTTAATCATTGATAGTCAAAAAAGGTGCTTAAATTTTGTTTATCAGATTTCACCTCTATTGGTGTTAAATTCATATTACTCACAAAAATTAATTTTTTTAAGCACTTTTGATTTTCCATGGTTGTAATAGCCGGAAGTGATAATGTGAGAGCGCTTCCGTCAGGGATATTTGGAGAAATTCCAACGACTATCTTTTTATACTTTTTATGTATAACATTATCTGTACCCTTGCATATTTGTTTTGCAATTTTACTCTGCTCTCTCCAGCTTGGTCCTAAAGGAAATCCGATACTGGTACCATACTTTAGCCTTGGTACATACTGAACAACAAGACAAAAAATATTAAATAAAACTAATAATGATAATATATATTTTGCTCTTACTTTAAATAGGTTAAATATAATAACGGGCATCAAAACAGCAGGAACAAACCAAAGAGGAAGTTGTTCATAGGGTTTCAGAGCAGAATTAGTCAAAAATGAAACAGGTATGTAAATGACAGCAAGAATAAAACATAAGATAATAATGGGGTTTTGCTGTAATAGCATTTTTCTGTATTTATTGATATAGACAACAGATAAGATAAAAAGCCCAATCAAAATAATATAAGTAAGATTTGCAAGAAGCGTCTCAATTGAAAAGAATGGATTTTGGTGATTAATGATAATTTCGCTGTGTATCCCAAAATAACGAAAAATCCCCACTAAACTATCAAGTATATTTGGATTAGTGTTTTCACCACTTATCCGAAATCGTAAATTAAAGATATCTCCAGAAATGAAAAGGTTGATAATATAAGGACCGGATGTAGTAAGTACACCTACAAATAGTGGAATTAATCTTCTAAATGTCAATTTATTTTTCATGAGAAAGAACAATATAATTCCCACAATCAAGGGTAAGGTTTGTGGGTGACTGGCAAAGATGATTCCCAAAATAAGGCCAAGAATAATTTCTTTTATGGGAAACTTCAGCTTTCCAAATAAGATAAATAAAATAATTGAAGATATAGGTATGAACCAACTTACGTCCCAAAAAGGAGCTAGAAAATAAGTTAAAGCAACGGGAGAGGTGATCAAAAAAAGAAATATCCAAGTCTTAGATTTTTGTATGATTTCATCTTTCTTGTATGCTGCTAGAGACTTATATATCAAAAGCGGTGAAACGATAGAAATCATTGCAGCAAATACCACCATGTAAAAAAGATTAAATCTAAAAATTTGATAATACAAAGTCATCCAGTATGATAAGTAGTGACCATAATGGATGCCCAGATGACCTTTAAATCCCAGAGGTAATTTTCCACAAGGTTGGATATTTTCTAGTACTGCTTTTCTAATATACTCGTCTCCAATCGCCTGAGTCACGTCTGCAGTACAGCTGCTAGATTGCCGTGCTCTCAATAGAATAACTGCTTCATCCGGGCCGAATTGGGAAGTAAAAATAATTAGATATACCCTAAATAGAATAACTGTACCTATAACCGCAACTAGTAGTAGTTTCATAACTTTCTCTTTATGCATAGAAAAATTCTAACACTGATACTGATTATTGACAAACTGATTGTTTATATTAAATAATTGAAGAGAAGAGCGCATTGATGAAAAGACTACTCCTGCTTATAGTCTTTTTCTCTCTCGGATTTATTTCCGCTTTTAAACCTCCGCAAACATTTGCCGCTTGGTATAAGTATCCTGATAACCCGGTACTTAGTACTAGCAATATTGAAGGTGAATTTGATTCTGTTAACGCTGGAGCACCTTCGGTTCTTTTTAATGGTTCACTTTATCAGATGTGGTATGAAGGTTACAATGGATCTAGTTGGAATATCGGTTATACTACATCTTCTGATGGATTAAATTGGACTAATAGACAGCCTATCAATATTGACATTTCCTCTGACACAGACGTTTCAAATATTCACGATCCCTATGTTTTATACGAAAACGGAATGTATAAGATGTGGTATGCTGCATCAGACTCGGGTTTTTCTTTTATTCATATAAATTACGCTACTTCAAGTGATGGAATTAATTGGAATTTAGTATCTAAGAATCTAATTTCAACAACGCTTTATTGGGAGACCTCGGACCATGTTAGTTTTCCTACGGTAATACATAACGAAGATGGCTATAAAATGTGGTTTGGTGGAGCTTATTGGGATGGTTTTCGCATTGGGCTTGCAACTTCAACGGATGGGCTTAATTGGACGCAATTTCCGGATTTTGTTACAGGACCTACACAATCTTGGGAGAATTCTGGTCTAGGCGGTCCGCATGTTATATATAATGATAAGACTTATGAAATGTACTACCACTCAGGTACTGGGATAGGATATGCAACATCGCAGGATGGCATAACTTGGGTGAAGCATGTTGACAATCCAATTATTGAACCTTCAGTGGATACTGAGTTTGAAAGTTGGCGGATTTTAAATCCATTTGTGCTCAAACTCCAAGGAAAGAATGTAATGTGGTATAACGGCGAAACTGGTAATTATATTTACCAAATCGGCTACGCCCAAGATCAGCCCTTTGAGCCACCGGAGCCC
>Ga0209542_10011865_pt1 | contig 15369 bp, 16 predicted proteins | sample RifCSPhighO2_01_FD_184028 | JGI IMG/M metagenome (GOLD analysis project Ga0209542, IMG submission 184028) | Soil microbial communities from Rifle, Colorado - Rifle CSP2_plank highO2_0.1 (SPAdes) (version 2) | ecosystem: Environmental > Terrestrial > Deep subsurface > Rock core/Sediment ... | reverse complement strand
ACTAGCGTAATAGATGGAGTAAAAATCTTTTTAAGTATGGTTTTATGGAAGTTAAAGCTGTAAAATGGTAGTTGGAATACAGATTGTAGGAATAATCTTTGGCATAGGAATGCTTTTTCTTAGTTATTTGTATTTTAGAAAAAAAGAATTTGGTCCAAGGGACTTTGCTATATGGGTAATTGTATGGATAATTTTCTTAATAGCTATAATGTTTCCTAAAACAGTTAATGTGCTTTTAGACACATTGGGTATTGTCAGCGCTTTATGGTTATTTACAATAGCAGCTTTATTATTCTTATTTGCCTTGGTGTTCCATTTGCATGTAAGTGTAAGGAAAGGCCAGAGAAAGCTTGAGAAGGTTGTTAAAAAAGTCGCTCTTAAAAAAGTCAAATGAAAACAATATTTTCTGTAGACTTGGAAGGTGATTGGGATTCTGAAGAAACAGATAGTTTTTCTTTAGTCCTTCCTAGGTTATTGGACTTCTTTAGAGATAATAATATCAAAGCAACATTCTTTGTTGTAGCTAATTTAATCAAAGATAATAGAGAATTAATGAAGCAAATAGCAAAAAAGCACGAATTAGCATCTCATTCCAATACTCATAGAAGATTTAATTCATTATCCTTAAAAGAAATTGAAGATGAGATAAAAACATCAAAAAAAGAAATTGAAAAATTAGGAACAGAATGCCTTGGGTTCAGAGCGCCCCATTTTATTACCCATCCAAGGATGTTTTCTTTATTAAAAAAACATGGTTATGTTTACGATTCATCTTTTTCCCCTTCAATCTTTCCAGGAAGATACATCAATCTTGGAAAACCTAAAAATCTTGAGATAAAAGAAATTCCAATTTCAAGATTCATGTTAAAATTACCTTTTAGCCTATCTTACATAAGAGCATTTTATCCCCTATCTATGAAATTTATTCCCCAAAAACCCAGACATTTTTACTTGCATCCTTACGAATTTTTAGAAAAAAAGCCAGGAAAAGAAATTCCATTCCATGTTAGGCAGATTTGTAAAATAAATCAGGGAAAAGCAGCCTGGAAAATATTTGAAGAAGTTATAAACAGGTTGGATACTGAATTTGTTTCTTGTAGAGATTATTTGAAAAACAAAATTTAATAACCAATACTCTCTCTTATTTTAGGTCCGACTCTTTTCAAGATAAATTTAGGAGACCTTCTCCATAATCCCCTCAAAAGTTTGTACTTCATACTGTCTTTATTTAGGTCAGTAATATCTTTTTTCTTCAAGAATAAATAATAATTGTTCAAAGGCTTTAGTTCTGTATTCCACTTTTCCTTAAAGTCATAATGTCCAGTTCCTTTTTTAACATGACCAAAGTCAAAAATCTTATATCCTTCTTCAATAGCCCACCTGATAAATTCCCAATGCAGAATATCATTTGGTCTATAATCCAAATAGCCTTTTTTAGAAACTGAAATAGTAATATGAACTCTATCGTTGTAAGTAAATCCTAACAAAGCAGCTATCAATGTTCCATCTAAATAAGCTCCTAAAGCTTTGCCAAGTCCATTTTCAATCATATAATACCAGAAATTATCAAAGTACTTAATAGGAAAAGCAGGAACCCCAAACCCTTTCATCTCGCTTAAGTAAATATTATAAACTCTGGAAACTTCATGATAACCTATATCTCTAACCTCTACTTTCATATCCTGAGCTTTTCTAACAGCCTTTCTTTTCTGCTTGCTGATTGATTTCCAGATCTTTTCTTCCTTATCCAAATTTAAAATAAATCTATTTGCTTCTTCAACTTTCTTAAAGCCATTCTCCATAAGATATTTCTCAGGAACGCCTTCTCTCACCTGTAAATAATCATAATTGAAGTAATTGTCTTTAATATGATCAATAGCAAACCCAACATAGTCAGCATCTCCAGCAAATCCACCGTACTCTAAATAAGGAACAGAGATTAACCTCTTGCCAAATAGTAAACTATCAATAACACCAACTGGAAAGACTAATTGTATTTTGCCTTTATCTTCAACAGCAAAATATTTCATTTTTATATCAAAGCTGTCTTCTGTAAACTGTTTCCATTCCGGCCTATGAAATATCAAATGCTTCTTTTCCTTGAGAAAATTTTTCCATTTATCATCAAACTCTTTTAATTCTATTATTTTCATCTTTCAATTTAGGTCTAGACTAGCTTTGATAGCAAGATTAACTAAAACAATATATCCTCTGCTTACCTCTATCTTTATTCCCAATTAGTATCTGCAGCAGACCAGTCTTTATTAATTATTAAACTTTCATTAGCCATCTCTTTATAGCCTTCAATTAATAATTCTTTTTTCATTAAAAAAATAAATCCTAATTACTATATAAAACTGACGAAAGCGACAGCCTTAATCAACTAACGAGTTTATTGACAGAACTCTATTTAACTACTTTCTTAATCTTATTAATTATAAAGTCAATCTCCTTCATGTCTCTATACAATGCAAAAACAAAATGCTCCTTTTCAGCCTTGTTTGCTTTCCTGCCACTTCCACTTAAATCTTTAAACGTTAACAAAGGGCTTAAATCAACCTTTTCCTTTAATAACTTTTTTATTATCTCATTTCTGTTCTTGTGCATTAAAACAAAATACAGCCAGCTTGGTTCTGTGTTCTTTAATGGTCTAACAAAATCAATTACACCATCTAATTCATCCATACAAATCTTAGCATTTTCTTTTCTAATCCTAAAAATTTCATCATATCTATTAAAAATACTCATAACAACATTCTTGCTATAATTATCCATGCTGTAAAGTAAGGACTCATGCTCTTTTATCAATTCTTTATCAAGCATCTTTCTGCTGTAAAAATTAGGATTGAAGAATAAATTGCTTGCTAACCCCTTTAGCATTAAATTAAAAACTTTGCTTTTAGGATATTTTCTTAAGTTGACTCCTTTATTTACTAGCCCACCTAAAAATCCAGTATTTTTGCTAATGCCAAAGCTAAAAACACTATAATCTCCAAAACCTCCAACTAATCTCCCTTTATACCTAGCACCTAAGGCTTGGGCACAGTCCTCTATTAATATTACATTGTTCTTTTTACAAACTCTTTTTACCTTGTTAATATCTGGCAAAAAACCAAAATTATAAGGTAGGATTAAAGCATCTCCTCTGTAGTCTTTAATGTCTGGTATTATACCACTATCAATGAAATCTGGTTTTGTATCAGCTCTTAAAATTGAATCTAAAACAACTTTGCATGTAAAGCTAGGAATTCCAACGCTTTTTATATTTTCATCTTTAAGAATTAACCATAATGCGGCTCTACCACTGCCTACAAAATTCATCTTTCTAGGAATATATTTACTTAAATCATAATTCTTGCTAAAGAACCCAGAAAAAATATCTCCAGGCCTCACTGTTAATTTTTGATGTGGTATTAGCATACTAGTGGTAAAAGAATAAGTTATTTAAGACTTATTGTATTCTATGCCATTATAGTAAAAGAGATCTCACCCCCACATAAATCTTTTTAAACCTTGCTTCTATAAATAAATTATGAAAATCTGTTTTATTAATCCAACTAAAGTATTGAGAAGGCCTATAGTAGAGTTAACTAGTCTGCTGGCTAAAAAAGGTCATAAAATTACTTTAATATATCCAGAAGATAAAAAAAGACCATTAAAAAACTATCATTTTACTGCGCTTTTAAATAATAAGAATATCGCTTTAAAGCCGATTTCTTCATTTGATATAGAAGCATTAAGATACTCGCTGCCAAATCCCTCTTCTCTAATAAAAACCTGCTCAGAAGCCCTTAAAACAAATGATATAGTACATATCTGGGAGTACTACTATCCGTTATCAATAGCACCCTTAATACTAAAACACCTCAAGAAGTATAAAGCAAAGATAGTTTTAACTACAGATGGTTTAGTAGGCTATACTTATAAACCAAATTTTTTATTAACTTCCATCTTTAGACTCTACACCACCCTATTGAAGGACTTGCTCTTCAAAACACCAGATAAAATCACTTTTTATTTTAATGCCTTAAAAGATCAAGCCAAAAAATTAAACCTCCCAATGAAAAAAATATTAGTGATACCGACTGGAATAAACTTAGAGAAGTTTAATATAAAGAGCTCTGATATAAGAAAAGAATTTAAAATTAATAAAGAAAAAATCTTGATAACCTTTATTGGAATGCTTACAGAAAGAAAAAGACCAATTATGGCAATAGAAGCAACAAAAAGATTAAGGAAAAAATATAATATACATACTCTCATTGCTGGCGAGGGTTATTTAGATAAGATATTAAAGCAAAAAGCTAAAGGAATAAAAGAAATTACTTTTACTGGGAATAGAAATGATATCCCAGATATATTGAAAGAAACAGATGTCTTATTCAGTCCTGGGATAGGAGAAGGCCTGCCAGGAGTTGTAATGGAAGCCTCAGCCTCTAAAGTGCCTTCTGTAGCTTCAAGAGAAGGAGGAACACCAGATATAGTAATACATAAAAAAACAGGGCTATTATGCAATTTAAATAATGAAGAAGAATTTTACAAAAATTTAGAATTGTTAGTTAAAGATAAAAACCTAAGAAAAAAGTACGGATTAAATGCTTATAACCATATTAAAAAATTTTCATGGGATAAAATAATAAAAAGATATGAGAAGCTTTATAATAACTTGAAATAATAAGATTTATTCAAGACTATTTTGGTATAGAAAGCTATTTAAGATTTGCTTTTGTATGGTGTCATATGGGTGTTAAATTCGGACTTATTGGATGTGGAAAGGTTTCTCAGAGGCATATAAATGTCATTAATGCACTTGAGAATGCCCAGCTTGTAGCAGTCGCTGATATCAATATGAAACTGGCAGAACAAGTAGCAAAAGAAAATAATATTAAAGCATACAATAACTATGAAGATCTAATAAAAAATCCTGAAATAGATGCTGTTGCTATCTGTACACCAAACTCTACTCATCCTAAGATAGGAATAGCTGCAGCTCGTGCTGGGAAACATGTTTTAACAGAAAAGCCTATTGCAACAACCCTTGAAGAAGCTGAAGCACTTATTAAAACATGTAAGAATAATAATAAGAAATTAGCCGTGGTTAAACAAGTAAGATTAAATCCTGCAGTGCAAGAATTAAAAAAGACCATTGATGAAGGAAGATTAGGAAAGATACTTTCTGCTAACATCTCTGTTAGATGGAATAGAAACGAGGATTACTATAAAAAATCTCCCTGGCATGGCAAAAAAGATACAGATGGTGGTACCTTAATTACAGTAGCCGCTCATTATATTGATATCCTTCAGTGGTTGTTAGGTAGTGTCAAAAGCGTTGTCGCTAAAACAAGACCCCATATACTTCCTGGCGTTGAAGTAGAAGGTCTAGGTAGTGCTATTATTGAATTTAAATCTGGAGCTTTAGCAACATTAGAATATACTGTTTGCGTATATAATAAAAATTTGGAAGGAACCTTGCTCATTTTGGGAGAAAAAGGGACAGTAAAATTAGGTGGTGATGCTTTTGATGAAATAGAAATATGGGATGTTGAGGGGTGTGAAAAGCCAGATATAGGAATATTAAAAGGAAAGTCTGACTCTGTTGATGGTGTCAGCCCTTATCATAAACTGGTTTATGAGAACTTTTTAGATGCTTTAGATAATAAAGTTTCTATATTAACTGACGGCGAAGAAGCTAAACGCTCATTAGAAGTAATTCATGCCATCTACAAATCTGCAGAGACTGGAAAAGAAGTAGAATTCTTGTAACTCAGTAATAACAAAACGCTTATAATTAAATTTTGGGGGTAATAGAGAATGGCCACCTTTATTCATAAAACAGCTAAAATTGGAAAGAATGTTAAGATACGTAATAATGTTTCTATTTGGGAGAAAGCTCAAATAGGAGATAATGTTTCTATTGGATGCAATGTTGTTATTCACCCATACGCGTATATAGGAGATAATGTTACTATAGAAGATAATTCTGTCTTGGGCAAGAGAGTTACATTAGCAAAAACAACCAAAGAAGACCAAGTTAAAAAAGCGAAGGGTGTTAGTGATGGACAAAAACAGCTTATCATAAGAAGTGGTACGACTGTTAAAGCTAATGTTGTTATCCTTGAAGGTACTATTGTAGGTGATGATTCTTTTATTGGTGATGGCTCTTTTATACGAGAAGAAGTAACCTTGGGGAATAAAGTCTTAATTGGCTCTCATGTTGTTGTAGAGCAACGAACTACTATAGGAAGTAATACTAAAATAGAAGCAGGCTCTTATATTACAGCTTATTCAACCATAGAAAATAACGTCTTTATTGGTCCATGTGTTTCTACATCAAATGATAAATGGATGGGACGAACAGAAAAACGATTTCAGCACAGATATGGTGTTACAGTAAGAGCAGGTGCACGTGTAGGTTTAAATGCTATTATACTTCCTGAGGTCACTATTGGCAAAGAGGCTGTTATTGGAGCAGGAGCTGTTGTAACTAAAGATGTTCCACCATTCACTATTGTAATTGGCTCTCCAGCGAAATATCTTAAATTGGTGCCAAAAGAAGAAGTATTGGAAGAGCATTTAGCTGAATATCCTCAACAACAAGAATCAAAAGAGATACCTTTCTTAAATCTAAAAAAACAATACTTAGCTATAAAAAAAGATATTGATGCAGCAATACAGGAAGTAATTGATAAAGGAAATTTCATTTTAGGAGATAATGTCAAAGAATTAGAGAAAGAAATTGCTTCTTACGTAGGAGCAAAACACGCTATTGGTGTTGCTTCTGGTTCAGACGCTTTAATTCTTGCTTTGAGAGCACTTGATATTGGAGAAGATGATGAAGTTATCACAACGCCTTATACATTTTTTGCAACAGCAGGTGCTATTGCTAATGTTGGAGCAAAACCTGTTTTTGTTGATATAGATGAGCAGACTTTTAATATTGATCCAAATAAAATCCAAAAAGCAATCACTAAGAGAACTAAGGCTATAATTCCGGTTCATTTATACGGTAATCCATGTGATATGGATAAAATCCTGGAGATTGCACATAAACATAAGTTATACATTATAGAAGATGCTGCCCAAGCCTTAGGTGCTAAGTATAAAGGAAAGATGATTGGCTCTCTTGGCCATATTGGTATCTTTTCTTTCTTTCCATCTAAAAATTTAGGTTGTTATGGTGATGGAGGGATGGTTGTTACCAGTGATGATAAAATAGCAGAAAGAGTAAGGCAATTACGTGTTCACGGAGCAAAGCAAAAATATATTCATCAGGAAGTTGGTATCAATAGTCGTTTAGACGAATTACAGGCAGCTATTCTTAGAGTTAAATTAAGAAAACTTGAGGAATGGACAGAACAAAAGCGGCAGATAGCAGCATTGTACAATAAATTATTAAAAGATATAGTTGAAACTCCTTTAGAGCAAGAAGATGGAAGGCATGTTTATCATTTGTACACTATAAAAACTGCTAAAAGGGATGCTTTAGCAGAATATCTTAAATCAAAGGGCATCGCTGTTGGCGTTTATTATCCTCTATCTCTGCATTTACAAGAAGCTTTCAAATATTTAAAATATCGTAAAGGCTCACTCCTTATTTCAGAAAAAATGACCCAAGAAGCATTATCACTACCTTCATTCCCAGAATTAACTGTGGACGAAGTTACTTTTATCTGTAATAATATTAAAGAATTCTTGGAAAAATGAAAAAGATTTGGATAGATTGCACAAACTCGCCGCATGTATTGTTCTTTGAGCCTATTATAAAAGAATTAAAAAAAAGATATGAAATTGTTGTTACAGCAAGAGATTATCAGCAGACTATTGATCTGCTTAAGCAGAAGAAAATTCCATTTACTCAGTTAGGAAAGCATCATGGCAGCACTTTATTTTCCAAGTTCTTTGGTTATTTTTATGAGGTCTGGTTAAGGATAAAATTTATTTTAAGAGAAAAACCAGATTTAACAGTCTGCCATCATGGCATGTATGCTACTATGGCAGCATTTCTAACAGGCTATAAAAGATTATACATTTTTGATGGAGATGGCAGTATTATCCAGATGAGCGATATCTTATTTGCAAACAAATCATTATGTCCTGAAGCATTGCCTAAAAAAATCTTTGGCAAAATGTTGTACAAGTACCCTGGTTTTAAAGAAGAAGTTTATTTAAGTTCCTTTGATAAAGATCCAAACTATCTAAGTAAATTAGGCTTAAAGAAAAAGAAAACTATTTTCATCAGGCCAGAAGCAGCATCAGCTTCTTATATTAAAGGAGAGAACCTGATGGATAACTTGATAAGAGATCTTGAAGAAGAAGGATACCAGATTATCATAAAAGGGCGAACACCAGAGCAAATTAAGTATTACCAGGAGAATTTTGAGAATTTATTTGTTCCAACTAAGACTATAGATGGGCCAAATGCACTTGCCAACTCTGATTTAGTTATTTCTGGCGGAGGAACTATGAATAGGGAAGCAGCTGTGTTGGGCATTCCTGTTATATCTACCTTTCCAAATCAGCCTCTATCAGTAGATAAATGGTTAGTTAAAAGAGGTTTTATGAAAATTATTACTCAACCTACATTAAAAGATGTTAAAGAAGCATTAGATATAAAAAAAAGATATAAGATGTCTGATAAAAGTAAAAGGGTTATATTAAAAACCATTGAAGATATGCTAAGCTAAGGTAAAATGGAAGATAATAAAGAAACTAAAATCATAAAAGCGCATTATGATAGAATTAAAGAATGGAAGATAGATCCCAAAGGATTTTTTACAATTAAAATCTTTCCCAAAGAAGGGTTAATAAGGGTAAGATTTTACAAAACTATAAGAAAGATAGAGTGCTTAATAGAAGGTAAAACTGCCATGGATATTTATAATACAATTATAAGGGAAGGTTTTATTTCATCTTTGCAGCATGCTGCTGATTTAGGGGCAGAATTGCAAAAAGCAGAGATCGCCCTAAAATTAGGTAAAGAATATATACAAGATAGCCCTTTAGCGCTTTAAGAAGGGAAAATTATTAACAAGTTTTATAAAGGATAAATCTAAGATAAAATTAAGAGGGGGATGTGTTATGGTTGAAAGAAAATATAATTTTGGAGTTAATCATGGAAAAGAGGCTTTTTATGCAAACGGTATTAGTATAAATATAAATCCTGATAAGTTTACATTAGACTTTAGGCAAACTACTCAAAGGTTAGATGATTTTGGAGATAAACCACAGACAACTATCTTTACCCAGCACAACACGACAATATTAGATCCTCCAATGGCAAAGGGGCTTCTTAATATATTAAAACAAGGAATTTTAAATTACGAGAAAAAATTCGGCAAGGTGGACGTTCCAAAACAAGCTAAAGTAAAGGAAAAAGCAAATGTTGGTAGTGTAAATCCAGAGAATTACATCGGTTAGGGGTGGATTAATTGGAAAATGATGTTATTGACACTGACAAGGATATTGAGAAAGAAGCTTATAAACTAAAAAAAAATCTGCCAAAATATTTTCTAGGACTTGTAAGGAACTGGTATTTTTCATTATTCCTCGTACTATTACTGGTAGCTTTCATAATTAGAATAAAATATTCATTTATAGATAGCATATGGAATGATGAAGCAGTTTATATGTGGAATGCTGTTAGGGCATTAAACGAACCTCTTTATTTCTTTAGTAAATCTTTTTTAAATGACGCTATAATCCCCCAGATAATCATAGCTTTCTTTAAGTTATTTACAACAACTTTTAATGCCGGAAGGCTGATGGTTATGCTCTATAGCCTTTTTGGTATCGTAGTTGTTTATTTTTTGGGTAAAGAAATTAAGAATGAGGCTGTTGGACTAATAGCAGCTATATTACTAAGCTTTAATTATCTTTATTGGTTTACCGGAAGTAAAGCTCTAATTGATGTGCCTATAACAGCAATGATAGCATTGGCTGCTTATTGTTTGATCAAATTTGAGAAAGAGCAGAACAAGAAGTGGGCTATTATAGCAGGAATATCATCTCTATTACCTATGGTTACAAAAGGCATTGGTAGCTTAGTGCTGTTTATATTTCCAATATATTTTCTAATCACAAGGCATAAAAATATTTTTAAGGATAAACTAGGATTATTAGTTTTAAGTTTTTCCATAGGAGCCTTAACAATAGGAAACCTGATTTATTTCCTTCTTATTGGGAAATTCTTCACCTCAACTATATTTGAGTTAATATTAAATTTTTCAGGAGCAAAAACACCTTTTAATTTTACTCTAGCTTTGCTGTCTTTTGTTTTGAATTGGTGGATAAGCCCATTCCTAATCCTTGGCATAATACTTGCCTTTATTTATAGGAAAAGAGAAGATATCCTGTTGTTAGTTTTTTTCTTTGCTTATTTATTATTTACAGAATTTTCCTTGGGAAGAGGCGCGACAGTTATAGATAGATACTTATTGCCTGTTTTACCATTTGCTATCATTTTCATAGCTAAAACCTTTTCAGAGATACTAGTTTATCTGAGAATTTTAGCAAAGATAAGATTGGGTATGTGGGTATTTGTTATAATCTCTATCATCCTGGCGATTTTTTCCTATAACTCCACATTAGATAATCTATTTAACCCTGTAAGAAACTTTAGTTTTTCAGGCTATCAAGAAACAGGAGAATGGATAAGAGAGAACGTTCCAAAAGAAGCATTAATTTATTCAACTGCCCCAAGACAAATAAGGACATTCTCAGAAAGAGAGTATAAAAGAGATCTCTACAACGTAGACTATGGAGGTACTCTGATTTATTTATATCATTTTAAAACACTTGAAGATTTTGTCAATGAAACCAAGGGCAAAAATAATGTGTATTTACACTTAGACTCCTTTGAATCTGGCCAGCCTGCTTGGGCATCTCCACCAACACAAGAAAAAGTGGATGCGCTAATCCCTTTAGGATTTAGAATAGTAAAGGAAATAGTAGGCAGATTTGAATCAGAAGATGTTTTAGTTGGTTTAATACTACATAGAACATGAAAAAACCACAAGTCTCTGTATTTGTACCAATATATAATGAGGAAAGAATACTAGAATTTCATATTAGAATTCTAAAGAAGTACTTAAATGCCTTGCCATATCTATGGGAATTATTTATTGTTAATGATGGTTCTAAAGATAGGAGTACAGAGATTATGAAGGATATTGTAAAAAGAGATAAAAAAATAAAACATATTTATTACGAAGAAGGAAAAACAAGAAGAGAAAATCTAGCAGCATCTTTTAAGTATGCCCATGCCGATACAGTTGTAATGTTAGACATGGATTTATCAGCTAACCTAAAGTATCTTAAAGATTTAATAGATGAAGTAAAGAAAAACAATTACGATATTGCAATAGGTAGCAGATATTTTAAAGGTTCTAAAGTTAAAAGAGGACCTTTTAGATTGTTAGTAAGCAGGGCATTTATCTTAGGATGCCATCTCTATTACAATTCTAAGATATCCGACTATGAGTGTGGGTTTAAAGCATTCAAAAGACCAGCAATCTTGGATTTAGTAAAAGATGCAGGATATGACAAAACAAAAAAGAGAGGGGTGTTCTGGGACGCTGAAATATTGATGAGAGCAGAAAAAAAGAAATATTCCTTGAAGGAGATTCCTATAGATTGGACTGAGGGCGCTAAGTCAGAGCTAAATTTCAAAAGGGAAGTGCAAATGTTGCCTTATATGATGAGATTTAGAAAAGTTCTAAAGAAATTATGATTTGTGTAATTTAGTAATAAAATGCGCTTGGTTATATTTATAAAGCTTGATTCTACAAAGCTTTTAGGGGTGTATTCTCAAAATGTCATTTAAAGAACTAGCACCAAACTACCACATGCGCCTGAAGAGAGTTATTGAATTAGCTGGAAGCGGGGAAAGAGTGCTTGATGTTGGATGTGGGGACGGGTTCCTAGCATTACAGTTAAAGAAGAATTTCAAAGAAGTATATGGTGTTGATGTTAATGAAATAGACTTGGCAATTGCAAGAAGAATAAATCCTAAAAAACAAGTTCATTTCATTAAAGCATCTGCTACAAACTTGCCTTTTAAAAATGAATTCTTTGATGTAGTTATCTGTACAGATGTTATTGAACATATCAAAGAAGATGAAAAAGTAGTAAGTGAGGTAAGAAGAGTTTTAAAGAAAAATGGAACGCTCATAATAACAACTCTTGATAAAAACTTCCCCTTCCTTTACGACCCTATTAATTATGTATTAATGCGGTTACTGAACAAACACTTGCCTATTGGGGTCTGGGGCTTCGGGCATGTTAAATTATACGGCAACAAGGATATTATCAATTTATTAAAGGGATTTAAAGTTAAAAAGATAATAAAAGATCCTCACGTATTAACAGCATTTATTGAAAATTATTACTTTGTCAATCTATTACAGCCATCATTGAAGTCTGATCCAAAAAATAAAGAAAGGACTCTAAAAAACATCAGAACTTTAGAGAAAAGAATTTTATCTAAACCTCCAAGGGCTTTAGTTCAGATAAGAGATTTATTTATCAAACTGGATAATTTTTTTTACAAAGACAAGGACATTGGCATAAATTTGATAGCCAAAGCAGTTAAAAGATGAAAGAATTTTGGAGAGATAAGCAGTTTGTAATATTTTTAGTTCTAATACTTCTAGCTATAGGTATAAGATTAGTCGGTATAAATCAAGCTTTTTTTGATGACGAAATAGATTACATTGTAACAACACAAATAACAACCTTTTATGGACTAAACAATGTAGTTCTACATGCTCCTTTAGTGACATGGATTAATATGATTCCAGCCTTGTTTGGGATGTCTACCTGGTTATTCAGATTAATTCCAATAATCTTTGGCTTACTAACTATAATCTTTACGTTTTTAATAGCAAAAAAAATCTACAATAAAAGAGTAGCCTTGTTCTCTGTTGCAATTATGGCTTTTAGCTTTTATCATATACTAGCTTCTTTACAAATAGGAGATGAAGGAGCAATATTAGCTTTTTTTTATACCTTTGCATTTTATTCTTATCTAAGATATGAAGAAGGCAATAAAGTATTCTATTGGTTAACCGGAATTAGCGCTGGATTAGCTATGTTGGCCAAAGAAAGCAGTTTAATGTTGTTAGGAGTATTAACTTTATACATCTTCAGCAAAGAAAAAAAGATGTTTACCATGCAGAATGCTAGAAATACTTTCCTAAAGATCTTGCCAATAGCAATTATAGCCTTTTTATTTTTCTCAATATACTTAATTTTAAGTTACTTAAATCCTGTGAACGTTACTAATAATGTTAAAGAAACTATAATGCAAGCTTTAGGTATTGGATTTAGTTTTCAAGGATTAAGCTTACTTTTATTCTGGGCAGGACCTTTATTGCTAGGACTATTTGTATTATCCTTGTTAAAATACGAAAAAAAAGATAGGTTATTCTTTATCTGGATCTTATCAGCTTTAATTATTTATCTATTTTTTATACATGAAGGTGACCACAGCAGGTATTTTATGAATATAATTCCGGCTTTAGCTATTTTAGGAGGAAATTTCTTAAGTAAAATAAAATTTACAAAAAAAAGCATTGCTTTAGGAGCATTTATCTTCATAGTTTTCTTTATTATCTTAAGTTTATTGAACATTGGAGTATTTGATTACGTGCCTAGAACATTTGACTCTTATATTGCTGAACTAAAAAGTTTTAATACAGCTTTTCTATTCACATACACTACAAGTTCTGGCCCTTTATTCCTGATAAGCTTCTTCTCTATTATTTTTAGCTGGCTATGGAGCTTATTTTTCCTGATATTTAGCATAGCATGGATAAAAAAGAGATTAAAATATTTTGGAAAGTTAATGTTTATTGCATTTTTAGCAGTTAGTTTTTCCTTTAACGTATTCCTAGTTCAAGAGCATTTATTCCATAATTTTCATGCAAATCCAAGTAATGTTATTAAAGAGATGGTAAAATATCCTTATAGCCTACCTGTCTACTCTGATAATACTGCGATTCTATTTTATTTGAATAACAACTACCCTGATGATATAAGTAGTGGTAATTGGTATTATACAGGCACATATGGAGAATACATAGATAGCAATAAGGTAAAGGAAGGTATCAATAATAAAGGCGGAACAGTATTTCTATTAAACTATCCTATATTACCAGAAACAAGTCCTATCCTAGATCTTGTTAAAGATTGCAAGTTAGAAAAGTCTTTTAGTGACAAAGGGATTAACCTGGGCTATGTTTATAAATGTTAAAGGAAGATTTAAAATATGGTAAGCAAAAAAATCCAAGTTGAAAAAAATCATTACTATAAGGATTATGATGACCTGCCAAGGTTCATATCATACTTTTACCAAATTGATGCTATAGAAAAATTAAAAGTTAAGGAAGTATTCGAAGTTGGAATAGGCAACGGTTTTCTTTCAAATTATCTAAAAAGAATGGGCATTAAGGTTATCACTTGTGATATTGATAAAAATTTAAATCCTGATTATGTTTCTGACATCAGAAGTATAAATATTAAAAAAGAGTTTGAGTGTGTTACAGCTTACGAGATCTTAGAACATATGCCATTTAGGGACTTTGAATTAAACTTAAGGAATCTATCTAAACTATCTAAAAAGTATGTTATTATATCAATACCATACTCTACTGCATATCTAGAGTTTGCTGTGAAGTTCCCATTTATAAAAAAGCTAATGGGGAAGGAGCTTATTAACGTTCTTGTAAGCATACCTTTCTTTTTTAGCAAGAAAGGATGGGATAAAACTCATTCTTGGGAGTTGGGAAGAAGAGGCTATCCAAAGAGTAGAATAAAGAGAATCTTAAGAAAACAATTTAAGATAGTTAGAGAATTTAGGCCTCCCTTAGTGCCGCATCATTATTTTTTTGTTTTAGAAAAACTAAATTAAAAGTATATTTTAATCCACAATATAGCTATTCAGGAAATCAAGGTATAATATGGAACAATATAGAAAGTTTACAAAAGATGTATTACTGATTGGTTTAGTTAGTATTTTCATCAGCATACAGCAAATAATTCTAATCCCATTACTGACAAAAACACTTGGTGTAGGAAGTTATGGAATCTGGTCTAGCATAATGCTTACAGTAGAATTAATATCTTTAATCGCTTCATTAGGTCTAGGTTATGCTATAATAAGGTTCTTTGCTAAAGTTAATAAAAAAGAGATTCAAAGTGGATTTAGTTCTATACTCTTAACATCGTCAATAACAGGTTTTTTACTATCCATATTTTTGTTTTTAATATCAGATTTAATCGCCATTTATATTTTCAAAGATATTGCCAGTTCTTTTTTTATCAAACTAGCATCCATTATGGTTTTGGTAACCACATTAAATGTTATTATTG
>Ga0209542_10011864_pt1 | contig 15371 bp, 10 predicted proteins | sample RifCSPhighO2_01_FD_184028 | JGI IMG/M metagenome (GOLD analysis project Ga0209542, IMG submission 184028) | Soil microbial communities from Rifle, Colorado - Rifle CSP2_plank highO2_0.1 (SPAdes) (version 2) | ecosystem: Environmental > Terrestrial > Deep subsurface > Rock core/Sediment ... | reverse complement strand
CGCGCGAGAAATCGCGCGGCTTTATTTATGGCCAAAAAGCTCAATTGTTGTATAATCCTCCCATGCCAAAGCCAGTCAAATCTCCAATGAAGAAAATACCGCCAAAAATGAAGCCGGATTGGGCGATGCCCCCAGTTCGTGAGCCTTTTATGCGCAACGTCATCTCTGCAGTTCTCATATTTCTTATAATCATGTCTCTTTACTCCATGTTTTCCGATGGAGCAAAGAAGAAAGACCTGGTTCCACTCTCTGTGCTTGCTGGAGAAGTGTCGGAGAATAAAGTCTCTACCATTTCAGTAAAAGGTGACAGGCTTGTAATAGGATACGCAGATGGAACAGAAAAAGAATCTAAGAAAGAAACGAATGAGTCCCTTTCACAGACGCTTGTAAATTACGGAGTGTCGCCGGAAAACCTTCAAAAGGTTGCGATTACAAATGAAAGTGAGACGGGATTCGGTTTTTGGATTCTCTCCCTTGCCCCCATAATCTTGCCGATTCTCTTCATTGTGTTTTTCCTATGGTATTTATCTCGTCAGGTCAAAGGCGCAGGGATGCAGGCGTTTACATTCGGACAGTCTAAAGCTCGCATCATTGCCCCAGACGACAAGAAGCAGAGAGTGACATTTAAGGATGTGGCAGGAGTAAAAGAGGCAAAGCAGGAGCTTTCTGAAATAGTGGATTTTTTAAAAAATCCCAAGAAATTTTTAGATATCGGCGCTCAGATTCCAAAAGGAGTGATTCTTATGGGCGCGCCGGGTACTGGCAAAACCCTTCTCGCTCGCGCTGTGGCCGGAGAAGCTAATGTCGCATTCTTCTCAATCTCGGGATCTGAATTTGTGGAAATGTTTGTGGGTGTGGGAGCTTCGCGTGTACGTGACCTTTTCCAGCTTGCCAAGAAAGCGGCGCCTGCAATTATTTTTGTGGACGAGATAGATGCTGTGGGACGGGTGCGAGGCGTAGGCGCAGGAGGTGGAAATGATGAAAGGGAGCAAACTCTCAATCAAATACTCGTTGAGATGGATGGTTTTGAACCCAATGAAAAAGTGATTGTGATGGCGGCGACAAACAGGCCCGATGTCCTGGATCCCGCCCTTCTCCGCCCAGGACGATTTGATAGGAGAGTAATAATTGATTTGCCGGACAGGAGCGAGAGAGAAGAGATTCTCCTTATCCATGCTCGCAAGAAACCTCTTGCGGAGGATGTGGCGCTTAAAGTTGTGGCGGAGAGAACGCCAGGATTTTCAGGCGCGGACCTCTACTCCCTTATGAACGAGGCGGCAATCCTCGCCGCGAGAGAAAATCGCACCAAGCTCTCGCAATTTGATTTGATACGTTCAATTGAGAAGGTAATGCTCGGTCCGGAGCGCAAGAGCCATCTTCTCTCAATGAAGGAAAAGGAAATTACCGCCTATCACGAAGCAGGTCATGCTCTTGTCTCATCTATTCTTGAATATGCTGACCCAGTACATAAGATTTCTATAATTTCTCGAGGCCGTGCCGCTGGGTACACACTCAACCTCCCATTAGAAGACAGGAAGCTTCAGTCAAGAAAAGAATTCCTCGCTGACATAGCAATGTCTCTCGGAGGATTTGTGGCAGAGAAAATGGTCTTTGGAGATACGACTACAGGTCCGTCAAATGATTTACAGGTTTCAACAGCTCTTGCGCGTGACATGGTTACGAAATATGGAATGTCAGAGAAAATTGGAGCGCTGGCTCTTGAAAGTCAGACTGGGGGCGCGATATTTGGTAAAGGTATGCAGGACAAAGAATATTCAGAGAAAGTAAGCGCGGATATTGACGCAGAGGTTTCCAAGTTTATGAAAGAAGGTCTTGAAACGGCAGAAAAAATTCTTACCAAGTACCGCCCCGTATTGGATGCTATTGCCAAGAGACTTATAGAAGTAGAAACTATTGAAAGGGATGCCTTTGAGCAGATACTCGTCGCTCATGGCATTGCCCTAAAAAAGAAGAAAGATATAGAGCATCAAAAATAATATGAAAATATGAAATACGGAGAAGGACCAAAAAGTAACACATACGAACTGATGGGGCTGGAAAGAGAAGATATAAGTCTGATCCATGATAAGGCTAAGGCGGTGCTCAGAGAAGGGGCCTTCAAGGAAACAGATTTTATCGGTAATCCCTATGAGAGAGAAACGGTAGAGAGAGATATTGCCTATGTTGAGCGTGAACGGGCTAGGATAGCAAAGGAGAGCCGAGAAGAAGATATTGAACTAAGACAACTCGCGACAATATTTGAAGCTATCGTCTTGGAAAACGGAGAACTGTCTGAATGGTTTGGCGATAATGCATTTACACTCGCGACCTCTGAGTACGATGATTTGCAGGGTGTTGATATGGTTGTGGAGTTTAGGGAAGGGGCGTCTGCGTCGTACTTGGGTCTTGCCGCTGACGTAACCTTTTCTGGAAGCCCGAATTCCTCAAACGGCGTGGGTAAAAAATTTGACAGGCTACTGGCTCGCATTGAAAAGGGCAACTTGCCTCAAGTGAAATATTTTAAATCTCAACATATTCCCATCAGAGGTTCTTTACAGCTTCCTGAAGTCATAATCGGAGTGGAAAAGGCTACTGTTTTGGAACTCGCTGAACTTTGGGTAGCAAAAAAGAAGAGGATTCTTGAAACACATAGAGTGCAGATTATGATTTTGGAGCAAATAAGGGATCAGATTAGGTTTTTCGCAAACTACGCTAGAAGTGTCAAGAGAGATAGAATTGCGGCAATATATGAGATGCGCCTGGCTTCGGTTGAAGATATTCTACGGAAGAAAGCAGACATTGCTCGGGTATCAAGAAGAGAGGGTAGAGAAGATCGTGTGCACAGTCAGATTATTGAGTTCATCAAGCTTCGCCAGGCGGGGCTTGGTTCTGAAGAGGCGACAGACGTCGTCGAGGATTTGGACGAATAGAATTATCTATCCAAAACAAAAACCCATCCGCCGTACGGCGGATGGGTTTTTGTTTAGATTACATCTGTGATGACATCTGAGAACCGCAAGCCTTGCATCGGCTCTTATGAGTGAAGACCTCATAGAGAGCTGATAGACCGACGAGAACATATACGATCATTGTGAGAGCGCTTGGAAGACCCCAATGTCCCAAACCTGTGCCAAATGCCTCTAGAAGCCAGTTAAGACCTCCGATGATAAGAAGAATAAACGCAATTGTGTGTAGTCCCTTCATATTATTGTTATGACTTGTAATACTCCTTAATTCTAACAAACAATCTTAATGAAGTTATCCACTTCTATTGATATACCCTCTGCCTTAGAGGCGTATTCATAGGAGGATTTCCAATGAAAAAACAGAATACAATGATACAGTAGAAAATTTCAGTGTCCGCCTTCTTGGATTCGAACCAAGGACCCCAGAGGTATAAGCTCTGTGCTCTAACCAACTGAGCTAAAGGCGGTCGGCTCAAATATATATCAAATGCGTTCTATCTACAACGTTTCCCAATAGGGGATTTGGAACTTCTCTTGAGGTTTAACAATGTTACAATTTACATAGCATTATATTAATGGCGTTTGATTCTTAAAACATGATTAAAAACCACAAGGCTCTTTTCGTTGCTTCTCTGTTGCTTATTTTCGTTGCCACTACTTATCAGGTGTCTGCTCAAGGCACATTTTCTCCAACAGCTTCCTTCAAATTCACAGCTGGGACGAAAGTAAAAACCACAAGTAATCTGAAGGTTCGTCTTACTGCATCTATATATAGTCAAGAGGTTGGAACACAGAGTGTTGGTGCTGTTGGGACTGTCGTTGCAGGACCAATAGTCTCCAACGGATATACTTGGTGGAAGTATGATTTTCTCACAGGGGCAGATGGATGGGCCGTAGATGACTACGTTAGTAGCGAGCAAGCTACTTCTGTCAATAATGGCACTGTTGCCCCGACAACTGGAGCTTCAAATGTTTCAACCAAATTCCAAGGAGGAGATTCTGTCCAGACCACAGCAACGGTAAATGTCCGTGTAAGTCCTGGTACAGGCTCAAGCGTACTAGGGCAACAAGTGGCAGGGGCTATTGGCACTTTGCCAAATGGCACTGGAGACATCCCTATGTATGTGAGCGGATATTGGTGGTGGAGAGTGAATTTCAATTCGGGAGCCAGTGGGTGGGTTGTGGAGAATTATTTAGTGAAGGCGAACGTTTCATCAAATCCTTTGCCAGTCGTCACTCTTACAGCCTCGCCCACATCTATAGTAGTGACAGATATAGTGCCAGGTCCAGCAGTCATGCTTACATGGACTGCGACAAACTCAACCGCATGTTCTGCTAGTGGAGGATGGTCTGGATCAAAAGTTCCATTGCTTGGTACAGAGGTCTTAAATCCGAGGGTTTCAGCTACTTACACGCTTGCATGCTCCGGTCCTGGCGGGTCAAGTTCTGCTCAAACCGCGGTGACAGTTACAGCTAATTATCCGCCTGTGCCGACCACACCTGCATCTACAAAGTTCCAAAACGGAGATAGTGTAAGGGTTAGTGTAATAGACAGCATGTCGCTTAGATCAAATCCGGGAAATACTTCAACTTTGATTTCCATGATTCCTAATGGCACTCTCGGCACTATCACATCAGGCACTTCAGTGTGGGCAGACGGCTTATGGTGGTGGAAAGTGAACTTCTCTGGAACGGAAGGCTGGATGCCGGAAGCATTTCTAGTGAAAGTTGGCACGAGTGTGCCTGTTCCTACAGTACCCACCACTCCTGTCTCAGCCAAGTTCCAATCGGGTGACAGAGTCGGTCCGAATACGGCTAACGTAATCATGCGTTATACTGCCAACGGCACATTTCTCAGGTACATTGCTCAAAATGAAGTTGGTACAATCACCAGTTCCGCTCCAGTCTCCGCGGGAGGATATGCTTGGTGGGAGATTTCATGGGATCAAGGTGAAAAAGCTTGGAGCGCAGAGCAGTTTCTAACAAAAATATCAGGGGTTGTTCCTCCAACTGTTCCACCTACATCATCTTCTGTTGATCTCAAAGCTAACGGACAGGATTCCCTAAACATCACGGTAAATTCTCCAATCGTACTTACCTACCAATTACAAAATATCACCCCAACAATTCCAGGCACCCAAATAGTGATGTGTACAGCAAGTGGAGGAGTCGGCAACTGGGCGGGAGTGCGCTATGCCAATGCAAATACAGGAGCTTATCCAATGACAATAAGCATGGCTGGTACATATTCATTCAAGATCAACTGTGGTTCAGCCACTGATTCAGTAACGGTGACGGTGAATAACCTTGTTGGAGCGCCTACTACTGACATATCTATTGATCTCAAAGTCAATAATTCTGATGGACCTTTGGTACTTACCTCTGGTCAGTCAGCTTCCCTTACTTGGAATGTTACAAACGCTACGAGCTGTGACTTGTCGGGATGGGGAGGAGTGCCAGTCTCAACTGGCTTAATTATATTTCCAGTCGGACATGCTCTTTACCCTACTAGCGCGGGCAAGACGTACACCCTAATCTGCTCAAACGCTACATATGGTAAAACACAGGATACGGTAGCAGTAACTCTCGCGACACCGACCAATACAAGTAGTAATGTAGATATCAAAGCTGGTATTAATTACAGCAATATTACAGATGGACCTCTCACTGTAACCAACGGTTGGCCGTTGACTCTACACTTGAGTGCCACAAATCTCCCGTCTAATTCAGTATGTAAATTAAACTTCCCGTACAACAATTATCTTTCCGATCCATACCCTGCTTATACCGCTGTTGGTGGCACAGTTTCTGCCACATTTGCTCTTGGTATTGGTAGCCAATTCTATCCAACACCAAGCGGAACAACCTATACTCTGGAGTGTAAAAATTCAAGTGGTAATGTGGTGGGTACTGACTCCGTGGTTGCAAGTACTCCAACAATCAGCGCAAACAACACTTTCGATATCAAGGTTAGCAAGGATGGTTCCGCTTATACCGACGGCCCACTTACAGTAACTTCTGGTCAGAGAGTCTATATAAAGGCTGATTACTCAGTAGGCAACGGAGCTGTGACTTGTTACCTAAACATAGGTCCGTATGGCACTATGGGTATAGCTCATACAGGCTTTGTTACTTGGATTGATCAAGGAAGTGCCGATTATCCTACGGCTGGTGGTAAGACATATACGCTCACATGTTCTCAAAGTGGGGGGACTATACAAGTCGGTAGCGATAGTGCAACTGTAAGCACTTTGGTTGGTGCACCACTACCTGTATCTGTGGATCTTAAGGCGAGCGCGGATGGTGTGAGTTATTCAGATTCCGCAGTCTCAGTTTCACCTAATACGACTGTTTGGCTAAAGTGGGATGTTCCAACAGGTATTTCCTATCTCAATTGCAATATATTAGATGGAGGCGCCACAAAGTTTTATCTTGGAGGACCAGCGGGAGCAGGAACCAACCATCTCTGGACTCCTTCAACCGCAGGGACCACATACACATTGAATTGTGGAACTTCCACTGACAGCGTGAGGGCGACGACGGTCTACACAGCTCCAGTGGTAACCCTTACTGCAGACAAGACTACGATTAACCCTGGAGATTCTGTGAAGCTCACATGGTCTTCTACTGGCACACCATCATACTGTCGATCAAGCTCTAATCCTGGAGTAAACAACTGGCAGACGGTTCAGCCAATAAGCGGATCACTCACATTGAATAATCAGTTAGTAACAACTACTTACACACTCACTTGCTACAACTCTGCAGGTCAAAGTGGTGTAAATAGTGTAAATGTTGTGGTAAGCCCGACTACGGCAGATCTTAAGGTCAACGGTTCCGACGGTCCGATTAGTCCTGGACTTACATCAGTCAAACTTACTTGGACGACGGCAAATGTCACATCATGCACCTTAAACGGTGGATCGTTTTACTACACACCACAGGCCGCTTCTAACAGTACGGGAATAATGACCACGTCGGCTGGCACGGTAACATACACTCTCAATTGTTCGGGTGCAGGCGGAAGTGCAAATGACTCCGTGACAGTGAATTATGGAGGCGTTGCGGGAAATGTAAGCGTTGATGTTAAAGGGAACAGCTCAGATGGTTCGGTGAATCTGACAAATGGATCAGCGTTCTCTGTAACTTGGAACGTTTCAAACCTGCCTTCAGGAGGCACATGCCAGCTCCTCACTTCGACAAATACATATGATCTCGGCAATCAGACTACCGGCACATGGATTTTCTACTATGGATGGTCTGATTATCCAACAGCTTCTGGGTCCATTTACAGAGTTACGTGCAAGAGCTCAACAGGCTCAATACTAGGAAGCGACTCTGTGATAGCGACTGTTGGAACTGGGATCGGAGCTGGAACCGTAGATCCATATGCTTCACTTCCACCTATTACAAATGTTACGCCTGCTGGCACCGCTGTCAGCGGGATAACGCAGTATCGCATCAATAGCTCCGCTTTGCGTCTTGGTTATAATGTTGCATTCGTTAGCAACACAAGACCTAATTTACAGGGGAGGGGCGGAGTTTTAGTGTCAATTGCATCTGATGGATCCTCGGGGATTGTGGTAGTTAATTTGGATGACGATTCGTGGAACGTACGAGTGGTTGACCCAGCAACTTACAAAACATCACCTTGGTATACTTTTGTTTCTGGATACGGTACGTCTGCTTATAAAACAGATCAGACGGCTCAGCTCGCATCCGTTCTTGTCGGTTTGCAAAGGATACTAGAACAGTTAAAAGCGCTTACTCAATAAACTTAAAACAAACATCCCCGAGGTGAAACCTCGGGGATGTTTTCATTCATTGGTATGCCCTATTCGTAAGGGTTCTTAACCTTATTCAAAATGGATTTTTTCGTCAGCATTTATCCTTTCTTTAAGTTGTGGGTGCTTTCTTAGCTCCGGATCTCCCTCAACTATTTTCTGCGCCTCATTGCGCGCCGCCTCCACCATCTTAATGTTTCTGAGTGCCTCCATTCCAAGATCTGAAAGTCCCCACTGCTTTCGGCCATATAGCTCACCAGCTCCACGCTGGGCTAAGTCATATTCTGCGAGTTCAAATCCGTTTTTAGCTTTTTGAAGCGAACGCAATCTTTCAACTGATTTTTTGCTTTTTGTTTCGGCAAAAACATAGCAATACGGCTGGTATGAGCTACGCAATACTCTACCGCGAAGCTGATGAAGCTGGGCAAGGCCAAATCTCTCTGCTCCCTCAATGATTATTACCGTTGCATTTGGGACGTTCACTCCCACCTCAACCACAGATGTGGAGACTAAGATATCTGTTTTCCCGTCCTTAAAGTCATTCATAATTCTATCTTTCTCGGCAGGACGCATTTTGCTGTGCATGATTTCAATCTCAAATTCGGGAAATATGTCTTTTTTCAATTTCTTTGCTTCTTCCTTGACCGATTTAGCAAGGACCGCAAGCTCCTTATCAGGATCTGGCTCATCAATCCTCGGGCATATTATGAAGGCCTGCCTTCCGGATTTTATTTCCGCGCGTACTTTCTCATAAACAGAGTTTCTGTTTTGCGGAAGCACTACCTCAGTGATAGGAGTTTTTCTACCTGCTGGCAATTCATCAAGGAGCGAGAGATCCAAATCTCCATATACAGTTAAGGCCAAAGTTCTCGGTATTGGGGTCGCGGTCATACTCAATAGGTGCGGAATTGTTCCTTCTTTTTCTCTAAATTTTTGCCTCTGCGCTGTCCCGAATCTATGCTGTTCATCAATAATCACAAGAGCTAGATGTTTGAATTTCACGGTTTTCTGAATAAGCGTATGAGTCCCTATGAGTATTGGTATTTCACCATTTGCCACCCATTTTAAAAGCTGGCTACGAGAGATATCCGTCCAACCGAGAGGATTTACTTTTGATGGGAATTTTTTGCATCCGCTTCCGGTTATCAGGCCGATCTGGATGCCAGTATATGCAAAGTATTTTATAAATGATTCAAAGTGTTGTTCTGCTAGGATTTCAGTCGGCACCATGTACGCGACTTGGAGGTTTCCAAAATCCTTTCCATCTGGTCTAGAATTGATTACCGCAAAGGCCGCGCCTGCCGCCACGGCGGTTTTTCCGCTCCCCACGTCTCCTTCAAGCAGTCGCGACATAGGATGCCTTCTTCTAAAGTCAGAGAGAATGCTCTTGATAGATTTAGCTTGGGCAGAGGTGAGGGGAAAAGGGAAGCGACTGATAAAATCCTTCAAATCTTCAAAATCTTTCTCAATCTTGAAGCTCGCATGATTTTGCCATATTGCCCTGTCACGATTCTTTCTAAGCTGTATAAAGAAAACTTCCTCAAAAGCAAAACGCTTGCGTGCCGCGGTGGCATCAGTTTGCTTTTGCGGGGCGTGTATCCAGATTAAAGACGTGCGCAAATTGGGAAGAGAATAATTTTCAAGGATACTAGGTGGAATGGGGTCTTTTATTTCATCTATTACACCGGATTTAAAAATTCTTTGTATTGCGTGATATATCCAGTTTGATGATAAGCCACGGCTCTCCGGATAAACCGGGTAGAGTACCCCTTCTTTTCCTGCTTCACCGAAGAGAGATTCACCGACACCGATTGGTAGCTTTTCTATAGACTCAATCTTAGGGTTGAGAAGAGCGAGTGCTCCATTGCGTTCCGACACTTTGCCCTGCGCGCGAATGAATCCGCCTTCGCGGAGCATTTTGGCGAGATATGCCTGATGAAACCAAATTATTTTTATTTTCCCGGTATTGTCAGTCAGCTCTCCCTCCGCCATTGCCACCTTGCTTCTAAAAGATTTTTTCGTCTTTAATTTTGAAATCTCTCCGTATAGCACCACTTCTTCCCCAGGAATGAGGCCAGAAATAGGGCGAATCTCCGCAGTGTCTCCATAGCGTGTAGGGAAGTGGTAGAGCAGGTCTACTATTGTAGAAATACCAAGCTTTTTGAGGGCTTTTTTGTGAGGTTCTGACAGGCGAAAATGGTCGGCAAGAGAATCAGTGATTTTCATTGCCTCATTTTACACGACCAAGCGCCACTTTGGCATGAAAGTGGTGAAGGCCGTTTACTATCTACTTACCGCTTTCTACTATTTCTACTGCGCCTGTTTTACTATTACCATCCCTCCTCTGGTAGGATTCAGATGATTGTGATATTCCCATTTCCCGATTTCTTTAAAGGTGTACAAATATGTCCCTCCTCGGCCAACAGAGGTTCTCTGATCAAATCCAGGTAGTGCGGAGTGTGTAGGGTGAGCGTTAGAGGCAACCCACATCATTTCGTTTGTGTTATTTACGAATAATACGCTCTGGCCTTGGGTGATAGTTACGGTTGCCGGAGTGAATTGAGAAGTCATGTACCCCTCGGCATTGTAGGACACCGTCGCGGCTGGCACTGGTTTTGTGGATACAGTCTGCGGCTTTACCGTTGCACTTGGCGTGGCAGGTGTGGTGGGTGAGCCGGAACCATTCTCCGTAGTACTTTCTTCGGTCTTAGAATTATTGTTCGTGTCTGAAGGAGCTTCAACTTTAGTATTGTTGAAGGTGAAAGCTACAACAATGATAATTACCACAATCGCTACTACTATGGCTAAAATATTTTTTTGTGACATAAATTTAAATTATTAGTTTATATTCAAACCTGCTAAATCTATTTTAGCATCTTATATAGCAATATTTAATCTTTTGTGAACAGCCACGGGCCTCTGCTCCCATCCTTTTAGGAGAAAAAATCGGGCCCCCGAAAAATAAGAAATGCGGCTGATTTTTTTGAATTCGGATGTCGCAAGCGGAGGAGGAGGGGTTTGGGGGGAATCCTCCGCTTGCCCCGCTGATTTCTTTTGGCGGAATTATCTTTTTCTTTTTTTCACAAAATTTGGACTTGAATCAAGGGAGCCTATGAAATAGAAATTGTGATCAAGTATGTCGGCTATGTTTTCCACTCTCAAAAATATGTTGTAAATTGTATTACCAATTTCATATTCTGGCGTATTACATTTAACTGTCTTATCGCCAAAGACACTTATAGCTTCTTCTTTATCTATCACAAATCCATGATCTTTGTATCCATAAACTAATTTATTCGCTATAACAGCAGGCTCACTAGACAGGGAGCTTTTATGTTTTTCCAACAGTCGTTCTGCGTATTGAACTGCTGACTCTGCCACTCTTTCATAATATCCAATTTGAACTGGTTCAACTGTTAATTCAAGATATTTAGCGAACATCTGACTAGACCCAGGATTTTTACTTACCAAATCCGCTATATGTTCGATTGAATTTTTTAACCCAAGAGCTGGCATTCTATTAATTTGTGGGTCTATTGGACCTAACTCACTCAAACTGCCCATGTGAATTTCGTCTGCCGCACAAGCCAATAATGTGGCTGCTGATTTTGCGTGTCTTGGTACCACAATCACAAGTTTATTATTGTTTGAAAATTCACGACACAATTTACCTATTAAATATGCGGATCCAGGTTCACCACCACCTGAAAGTAATATCAAAAGTATGGGTTTAGTCGTATTACTAAATCCGGTAACAGCACGATAAATTTGGTCAGAGTCTCCTTTTACTAAAACCGTGTTATCAAACAATACAAGAATGTTATATTTAGAAGCATTACTGTCTTTGGACATCTCTTGCTTCAGATAACGCAAAAATGTTTCCGAAAAGGATTTCTTATTTTCCTCCGAAGTTTCTTTTCCATATCCTTTAATAAGAGAATCAAGCACCTTATCTAATTTAATCTCTTCAGATTTTATTGGAGTTTTGGAAATCTTTCTGTCTTCATTATTTTTAACTTTCTTTTTCATAAACTACCGACTATAAATGTTAATTGGGGATAACTCGACTTGGATTTTCTACTTTTGTTCTATTATAATTGATGTGTAGTAAACAAGTCAAGTCTATATGTTAACAAAACGACAAAAAGAAGTCTTGGATTTCGTAGAAAGTTACACGACAAAGAAAGGATACTCTCCTTCGTTTGAGGAAATTAGAAAGCGACTTAAACTCGCTTCTGTTTCAACTATTCATTTTCATATCTCAAAACTCAAAAAAGGTGGATATTTGGGGAATATAGAAAATAAAGCCCGTGCCATTAGTATTGCGTCTAAGGAACCGATGGTCAAAATCCCATTTTTAGGAATTATTGCCGCAGGAGAACCAATAGAGGTAATCCGTCAAAATGAATTTATTGCTGTTCCTAAAAATACATTACCTAGTAGTGGTAATCTTTATGCTTTGCGTGTTATGGGCAATAGTATGATCGATGAAAATATCAGAGATGGTGATGTTGTCTTGGTAAAGCAGCAGGATGTTGCAGAAAATGGAGAGCGTGTCGTTGCCCTGGTAGATAATTGTGAAGCAACACTAAAGAAATTTTATAAAGAACGAGGATATATTCGTTTGCAACCAGCAAATAAAACTTTTGAGCCAATTATTATAAGAAAAAATCGTGATATTAAAATTCAAGGCGTTGTTATTGATGTTATAAAAAACGAAGGAGAACTGCAGGCAGAAAAAATTATAACAACAAAAGAAGTAAGAAAAGAAAGAAAACTACCACTCAATCAAATAATTTTAGGAGATGCCGTTCAAGAACTAAGGAAACTTCCTAACGAAAGTTGCGATGTTGTTATAATTGATCCTCCATATAATATCGGTAAAGATTTTGGCAACAATATAGACAAACGAGCGCTTAGAGAATACATAGAATGGTGTAAAAGTTGGATAAACGAGAGCATAAGAATTCTAAAACCGAATGGGACTATGTTTATTTATGGTTTTAGTGAAATTTTGGCGTATCTTTCAATCGAAATTCCCATACAAAAAAGGTGGTTAATTTGGCACTATACTAATAAAAATGTCGCTTCGCTCAATTTTTGGCAGAGAAGTCATGAGGCTATAATTTGTGCGTGGAAAGGTAAGCCTGTTTTCAACAGAGACGAAGTTAGAGAGCCATATACTGAAGGTTTTCTAAATGGAGCCGCTGGAAAGGTAAGAAAAGGAACGCTGGGAAGATTTAGTAGTAGCGGTTTAGAAACCGTTTACAAGGCTCATGATGGCGGAGCTTTACCGAGAGATGTTATCAAAATTCCCGCTCTTGCTGGTGGAGCCGGAATGATTGAAAGATGGTTTTTGTGTAAAACTTGTGATTCTGTCTGTGAGCCACGACAACTGAAAAACCATAATGGACATGAAATAATGAAGCACCCAACACAAAAACCATTCGAACTATCTAAAAAATTAATAAAATCTGCCATGCCCAAAAAGGACGGCATCGTATTAGTACCCTTTGTTGGTACTGGCTCAGAGTGTGCGGCGGCAAAAGAATTGGGACAGTCCTATATTGGTTTTGAGATCAACCCGGATTATGTAAGATTGGCAGAAAAAATGGTAGATGGTAAAAAACTGGCGGCGAAATTATTTTAGAGTCTCGTCTATTTCTTTTTTCTTTTGTTCAAAGGCATAAGGAGCGAAAACGACAAAACCATTCGAGAGTCTTTTTAGTTCTTTGTTCTCTTGAAATCTTTTGTATGGGAGTTTGTAGTCACCATCTTTTTTCTTTGGGTTATCAAAATACTCGCTACTTGGAACTTCATAATTAATATCAACGAATTCACCGTCTATTTGTTTTTTAACTCCGCCTTTGCCACGCCTTACCTCTCCACTGAATGACTTTTTTTTAACTTGATAATTCAAAATTTTTCCTTTATATCTAACTTGAAAATCGGCTCCTTGATGATCAAGTTCACCTGACATTGCAACCGTTCCTTCACCGAAAACTGATTCCGCCAAATAACCGGCGTGTATTTGAGTAATAATACTTGCCCAAGTACGGTAAATTCTTGCAGGAAGTCCTCGATAAAAACAATCCTTGCACATTGTTATTTTTTGTCTAAAGGACTCAATTTCTGTCTTTTGAGAATTTAAGTACTCTTTATAAAAATCTTCAAAAGACAAGAATTTCTTTTGGTCCCAATATACTTTATAAAGCATCTTGATAGCTTGAACTTCTTTAGGCAAATCCATTTCCACAATTTTAATAGGCCTATATATATCGCGATAGGATTTAAGATCAACTGATTGTAGAAAATTGTCGAATTTTTGTACTAGCATAAATTAGGTTCAAAGTTGCCAATCTGCGGTGGCGATGTCCCGAAGTTAGAACCCATTAGGACACTACACTTCAGTCGTGTTGATAAAATTGTACGTGATTTAAGGCGAATTTACAAGGAAAATCCGGCCTATTTTGACGTTCCGGCTTTCGCACAGAAAGTCTACTAGAGAAAAAGCGAATATAGAACCCAAACGATTAAAACAATCCAAACGATCAAGGCAATCCAACCGGTTTTCAAAACATTTGTTTCAGTAAACCATTTCTTTTCTACCCCCAACATCCATTTGGAAAAGGGGGCTAAGGCCAATGAAGTTAAAGCCATGCCAAAAATCGCTCCAGCCCAAATCTGAATGATTGTAAGTTCTTGAAGTAGGAAAAATAACAATACAACAACCACCAACAAAGAAAGTGCTGTCGTGGTTACGGCATTACCCCAGTATTTTTCGGTAACATTTTCAAACCAAAACTTCTGTCCCTTCAGGAGCATAATAATTTTTACTGGTACTATTATCGCGCCTATAAGCGCAATTATTTCTATGACTGTCATGAGTTTTTTAAATAAAGCTCATCCAAAGTAACCATGCGCCCAAAAACATTAAGATAACGGCGCTGACCGCTTCTTTCCTTGCGAATTTTTGGGCGTGCTTGTTAATAAATTCCGGAAATCCGGTTTTTAATATTCCTTTTATCAGCCAGCCCCAACCCACGAGAGTAATGGCAATCCGCCAATCGGCAACCCATAAGTTGTGTAGAACTACTGTAACCAATCCTAGAAGCAAGGTGATATAGCCAGTAGAAATTACAAATGCTTTATCATCGGTCATTTCTATTGTTTTCCCCAATTGCCTTGTCACGATAAACAACATACCAAAAATCACAAAGAAACCGCCTAGAAATCTTGCAAAGAAAATTGAAATGTCCATTTCCATATTTTGTGAGTTAAGTTATTAATACTCGATTTTCTTAATTATATTACATTCCAGTTCGAATGTGGACATCTGGCGGAGGCGGGAGGATTCGAACCTCCGATGCCGGTTAAGGCATACTCGCTTTCCAAGCGAGCGCACTAGACCACTATGCGACGCCTCCGTTCCGCTCTACCCTATCATTCTTCCTTGAGCCACTCAAGGATTTTCGGTTTTAGGGCCTTGAAATTCTTCCGGCGGAAGTTCACGAGCTCATGCTCCTCGTGCGTAAGGTCGCTGTAGGGCTTGCCGAACTGCGGGATCATGAGGAGCGGCCGGTACGGAAAGCCGGGCCGGATCGCGCCCGCGATGTGGTCC
>Ga0209542_10011863_pt1 | contig 15372 bp, 10 predicted proteins | sample RifCSPhighO2_01_FD_184028 | JGI IMG/M metagenome (GOLD analysis project Ga0209542, IMG submission 184028) | Soil microbial communities from Rifle, Colorado - Rifle CSP2_plank highO2_0.1 (SPAdes) (version 2) | ecosystem: Environmental > Terrestrial > Deep subsurface > Rock core/Sediment ... | reverse complement strand
TCAAGCAGTTTGCGTCTGCGGGTAACATCGCCACCATAGAGTTTTGCCGTTACATCTTTGCGCATGGGAGGGATACGCTCGGACGCGATAATTTTTGCGCCGATTGCGGCTTGAAGTTTTATATCAAACATTTCGCGCGGGATATGTTCTTTTAAGGTTTTGACAACATGCCGTCCTGCGCGATCTGCTTCATCTCGGTACACAATACTTGAAAGTGCTTCTACTAATTCTTCACTCACAAAAATATCCAAGCGGACGACATCAGCAGTGCGATATTCAAAAAAATCATAATTTAATGAAGCATAGCCAGAGGAAACGCTTTTGAGTTTATCGTAAAAATCAACCAAGAGCGCGGAAAGCGGAAGTTGGCATGACACAATCACGCGCTGGTTTGAGCCATGGGAAATGTAATCCGTGTGTTTAAGTACTCCGCGTTTATCATGGATAAGCCCAATAATGCCACCTAAATAGGTTTCAGGCGTTAAAATATCAACACTCATCCATGGCTCATTAATTTCAATAATTTTTGTAGGATCTGGAAGTTCAGACGGGTTTGTAACGGTGATGGTTTCGTTTTGAGATGTTGTAACATGATATTCAACAGATGGAACAGTAACAACAAGATCAAGGTTAAACTCGCGTTTTAAGCGTTCTTGAATAATATCAAGGTGTAACATTCCTAAAAATCCACATCTGAATCCCGGTCCTAATGCAGTTGAGTGCTCTGGTTGGAACTGAAGCGCCGCGTCTGATAATTGAAGCCGTTCAAGCGCCTCATGCAAGCGCGGAACATCTTCGCCATTGCGACAAAATAACCCTGCAAATACCATTGGTTTGACTGTTTTATATCCAGACAGTTGTTGCGACTGATATTTGGTATGGGTGATGGTATCACCGACACGGGCATGGCTGATATCTTTGAGCCCGGTAACAATATAACCGATTTCCCCTGCTTCTAATGTTGGGCTTGCATGATATTTGGGGCTGAAATAGCCAACTTCTAATACTTCGGTATCTGTTTTTGTTCCTAAAAAGATAATGCGGTCCCCTTTTTTTACTGTGCCATTTCTGAGTCGCACAAATGTGATGACACCGCGGTAATCATCAAAGTTTGAATCAAAGATAAGCGCTTGGAGTAAAGGCGCATCTTTGTCAGAGACACCTCGGGAGGGCATCTCTGCAGGCGCAGGGATGCGTTCTATGATTGCGTTTAATATTTCCGCAACTCCTTGTCCTGTTTTTCCTGATGCGCGCAAAATGTCTTCTTTTTTGCATCCTAATAGGGATATAATTTCTTCTTCTACTTTTTCCGGCTCTGCGTGAGGGAGATCAATTTTGTTGATGACCGGAATAATTTCAAGATTTTGATCTAGGGCAAGATACAGATTTGCAAGGGTTTGCGCTTGCACACCTTGGCTTGCGTCAACAAGGAGGATAACGCCTTCTACTGCGGCAAGCGAACGCGAGACCTCATAGGTAAAATCAACATGGCCAGGCGTGTCAATGAGATTGAGTTCATAGGTAAGACCTCCCCCTTCCCCCTTCTTGGTAAGGAGGGGAGAAGAAGGAATAATCTCCTTTTCACGGAGCGGGTATTGCCATTTCATTCGGGCAGGTTGAAGTTTGATGGTAATACCGCGTTCGCGTTCAAGTTCCATGGAATCAAGGATTTGATCTTTCATATCGCGTTTTTCAATAGTGCCGGTCAGTTCTAAAAATCGATCCGCAAGGGTCGATTTTCCATGGTCTATATGCGCGATAATGCAAAAATTGCGAATATTTTTGAGGTTCATACGAAGGGGCATGCCTGTTAGAGTGTCTCTGTAGGTTATACCACAATCATGAAAACGCGCCAACGGCGCATCTCTACACGATTTTTTCGTTACTCATCTGGATTCCGGCTCAAAGGCCGGAATGACAGGTTATTCTTTTTTTATAAATACCTTGATATCTTTCCATTCCTCAACTTTCAATACAATGCTATACAGCACATACGCACTGCAGAACACGCCTGCTGAAATCAATGCCTGAATCAACAACCCTGATACTGTTCTGGTGTCAACATAATGCGCAACAGCATAGAGAGCGCCATACGCAAGCCAGCCGGCAATCATTGCTCCAATACTTATTTTACTGACATTGTGTAAAATCCGTTCATCATCTAAATCCCCTATTTGAATGCGTAATACTAACCATAATACAGACGCGTTAAAAATACTTGCAATGGAAAACGCGAGCGCTAATCCCGCTACGCCAAAGGATGGAGTCAATAGGAGTGATCCAATAATATTGATAACAATGGAAAGTAAACTCACAATAACCGGGGTCTTTGTGTTATGTTTTGCATAAAAAGAACGCGCCAACAACGGAATAATCCCTTGCGCAAACAAAGATAACACAAAAAAGCTTAATGTTTGGATGGTCATAACAGTATCTTCCCAATCGAATTTTCCATATCCTAAAATAAGACGAACTATTTGCGCGCGTAAAATAAGAATTAGGATCGAGGCAGGGATGATAATAAATAAAATTCTTCGTAAAATAGCTGAAAAATGCTCAATAAATTCTTTTATATCATTTTTTGCGAATGAAGCGGCAAATACTGGCAACGCCGCGATAGCATACGGAATGGCAACAATGCCGTAAGGCGCGGATTGAAAATCAAATGCCCAATAATATGCCGCGACTGATCCGCTTAATAATGTTGAGGCAATAATCGTGTTGATAATTTCATTCAACTGCACGCCAATCATGCCAATAGTGCGCGGTATCATGAGAGCAATGATTTTTCGGACATGCTTGTTTGTCCACTGCAGGGTAAATCGGTAGCGATACCCTAATTGCGCTACATCTACGGTTTGAACAAGCACATGGAGCAGGGCACCTAATATAACCCCACATCCCAAAGCAACCAGGCCAAATCGCGGAGCAAGTACAATTCCGACAATAATCCCGACATTGTACAATACCGGAGCAAGGGCAAACATTTGAAACCTGCGATATGATTGTAAAATCCCGGAAAAAATACTACTGACTGCCAAAAAAAATACTCCTATGAGCATGAATCGAGTGAGAGAGACGGCAAGCGCCAACGTAGGCGCGTCAAATCCGGGAGTCATGATGCGCATGATAGAAGGCGCAAAAATCGCAAGAAGAACAATCAATACAGAAATGCCTATCAACAGCATATTGAGTATTGAATTTGCAACGTCCCAGTGTTTGTGCTCAAGTGTTTCTTCTCCTTGAGATAAAAATTCCACAAATACAGGAATAAAGGCAACTGACAGCGCGCCTACAAACAATGTATTGGAAACCAAGTCCGGCAGACGGAACGCGGCGTAATAGGCGTCTGTGACATTACCTGCGCCGTACTCATATGCCAAAAGTTGGTTGCGCACCAGCGCAAGAAGTTTTCCGATAATCGCAAAAAAAGAGATGATGAGCGCACCTCCAGCTATGGTTGATTGAAGTTTTTTTGTTACTCGTCTCACAATAATCGCGAAATTTAAATATATAAAAATATCACTATTTAAATAGCTGTTTTTACCTATTTCAATAGGTAAAAACAGTACCCCATGCGATGTCCTTTTCAAGCGGTTGGGTGAGTTTAATGGAATATGGCGTTGTGTGCAATGCCCCTTCAGACGCTTTTTTCCAGTAGATATTTATGGCTCCGTTTGAACTGCGTAACATCGACGAAACTGTTGTATTCATCATGCCTGATTGTTTTTGGATGAGTATACTATAGCGAGGTGTGCCAGTGTCAGACCTTAACGTAAACGGGAGTTTATATGAAAAGATTATTTTTTTTGTTTCTCCCGGGTTGAGCCATAGATAGGCACCAAATACCGTTTTCCCCCACTCTTGCGTTATCCGGACATCAGTACGCTCGCTGATGAGAGGATTTTTTTCATATTCAAGTAAGTCAGCATCAGGAGTCAATTCTTGTTCTGGTACTTTAAATAGTATTTTACCTGTTTGAATATCTTTTTGTGTGTTAATGAGTGCGCTTCCTTCTGGGACATATAATCGTAAGTAACTGAGATTGCGCACAAATGAAAATGTTTGTTCAGGGACTGTTTGATGAGAGCGTTCAATAGTAACAGTGGAAATAAGCGAGCCATCATGTTGGATAACAGTTTCTTGCTGAATATTTTGTGTAATGGTTGCGTTGGATTTTCCGCCTGCGATATTCGCATCTACAACCATAAGATAATCTTGCGGAGCGGATTTTATACTCCCTGCCCAGCCCTGCTGTATAAGCCACGGTTGAAGCGTTTCATGGCGCGAGTATAGTTGAATATCCCGCGTTACCAATGATTTTGAAAGCAGGGCAAAAAGATCAATAAACTGTTTTGGTTCTGCGTCAAGAATACGTTGAATAACAAGCGGCGTCATGACCGCGATGATTTTTTTGGGCATGTTTTCTTGTATATCGTAATTTTCTTCTACTTCTTTTTGCACTACATCAAAGAAATTATCATGCGTTACTGTAATGCCGAACTCAGGTAATTCCACTGGTCCGGTAATGGCAAGGAGCTTTTGCATAAGCGTCGCGTTGATGGCGATTACTTCATCAACAGTTGGACCGCCTGATTTTTCATAAAACCATGCAATTTTTTTTGCAGAACTTGGGAAATCCGGAAACCAGTTTGCGTCATGAAACTGCCAGCGCGGATTCACTACCCACAATGGTTGTGGAGCGGCTACATTCGCGCTTAACTGACCTTGAAGATCATAGAGCCCGCCGCCTGGTATTTCGATATGTTTAATTACTCCTCTGTCAATATCAACCAAAGCAAATGATCCTAAAAATCCACCTGTAGGCCGGAGTTCAGTATTGTTTTGAAAAACAATTAACGCGCGATGAGTTTGATCAGCGCCTAATAAAATTTTGATATGACCTAAAATATCAACTAATTCAGACGTCGTTTTTTGCATGAGCGGAAGAATGATCTGAAATTGCTCCCAGTATGGTTCTGCCTGGCGTGGCACATGAGATGCGTTAATTTCGCTTGCGTGCTGGCTGGCAAGGGCAATACGCGGTCTTACTCGGGCAAGGGATTCTTCTAATGATTGGATTTTATTGATGAGGTTTGATGATGGAGCGCTGTGTGATGCTTGCGCAAGCCCTTCAAAAGGGAGGGTGGAAGGAGTAAGTGCAAGCCCGGCATCAAGAATATTGCCTTGAGTAAACTGCGATAGCGCATCAGCGATATCAGCTCCCGCAAGTGTTAGCTGGGTTCCTATTTCCAATAACATATCTGCAGTATCCCCTTGTGGCGTAAAGCGTGACAATGCGTCAGCAATAAGGCCGGCATCGTTAAATGAGGATTGCGCTTTTGCAAAATAGGTGTGCGCGTTTTCAAGCGTGTCTGATAATTTTTGAAGATCTACGGTTTCAGAGGACGAGGATATATTTTTGAGTTCTGTTATGGCTCGCTCTGTATTCATGAGCACTTCTTGTTTAGTGTGCCCCGCGATACCGAGCGCCTGAATGGGAGCTGTTACAACGAGTGAGATTGCAATATATCCTGCAATAGTTTTGACATGAGGATGTATAAAATTATGCATTGTAAAGTGCGGAGCACGGTCTGGTTTTATTTTTTTCTGAACAACACGATGATTCTGTCGCGTTTTGCAAAAAGAAATATGTTTTATCAGTGTGAGGGGAAGGAAGGTGATATATCCTATGTCAAAAATGAGCCGACCTAAAGCAATAAGAAACTTATTTATATATGAGAACACGAAAAAATGCGCATGGTTTTGCACACGCCTATGCAACGATTGGTGGTAGTGTGTATCTGTCCGTACCCCAGCGGCAAGGTCTATGGCATGAGTTGGTTGTGTACGGCGACTACGTTTGGCACTAAACCATGATTTTTTTGCATGAGATTGTTTTTCTTGTGATTTTTTTTCAAATTCACTGATTTCTTCCAATGCTCGCGCGAGTTTTAGTTCAAACAAATCAAGCGCGCGTGAAATGTCAACGCGATTTAAAAAAGCATCGCGGTTAAATTCTCTGATATGTTGTTTTGCAAGGGTTGTGTTATCAAAATAGGGATGATTAAAAATATGCTCAAACTGTTGTTCTAACGCATCAAGCCGACCACTGTATTCAAAAGCATTTTTTCGATTCATACGAAAACAAGGAAGGTTTTAACCTTCGCCTAATGAGTTCAATTTCATCTGTAGTATAGCACAAAATACATCACTCCTTCGAATTGAGTATCTGTTGATAACATTCAAGTGTTTTTTGCGCGCATACTGTCCATGAAAAAGCTTTCGCGCGATTGATTCCTTTGTAGCTGTATTCTGATAGCACATCTGGATGAGTAAGAAGATGAACAATGGTATGTGCGATTTTTTCAGTGTCATGAGGCGCTACATACAGCGCGGCATCTGCGGCTACTTCTGGAAGCGATCCAGCGTTGCTTATCACCACTGGAGTGCCATAACTCATTGCCTCAAGCACTGGAAGCCCAAATCCTTCGTACTCTGTGATATATAAAAACAATGTGGCATGCGCGTATAATATTGAGCGTTCTTCATCTGATATTTCACCTATCCATTGCACGCGATGGTTGTGGTGAGGGAATGTTGTCTGCACCCAGTGTTCAGTTTTTTTATGAAAAAAATCACGCCTTCCAGCAATGATAAAAGGATATTTTTCAAGAGTATTGTTTTGTTCGCACGCGCGCATATATCCTGTTATCATGGCATGAAGGTTTTTATGAGGATACGCGGCTCCAATATAAAAAAGATAGCGTTTGGAAGTAAGATTGTGTTTTTTTAAAACTGCAGTGTGTTGTTCTGCAGGGAGCATCGGTGCAGGATCAACACCTTCGTGTATGACAGTGCATTTTTTCTGCACAGTTGGATAATACTCTATCACATCATCGCGCGTGCGCTGTGATACCGCAATAATGCGTGTTGCGCGCCGGACTGCTCGTTTGAGTACTGCTTTGTATGCAAGGATTTTTAAGCGATAAATAGGATACCAGTGTTTTGTGGCGTATTCTGTAGGGAATTTATGAATAATCATGTCATGGATGGTTACAATATATGGTGTATGGGCAAACAGAGGGACAGTAAAATGAGGGAAATGCATATAGTCAATTTTTGCGCGAGAAATCAGCAGAGGCAAAAGCCACTGCTCTTTAAAAGTATAGAGTTGAATATCAGCTATTATTTTTTGAAATTTGGGGTTGCGTGGCGTATACTCTTTCCCCCCGTGTTTATTAACAAAAATAACATACTCATTGTGAGTATCTAATTGTTCTAATTCTGTAATCAAATGTTTAAGATACTGCCCAATTCCCCTGCCATAGGTGCCATACAAACGGGCATCAATGCCAATACGCATATACATAAAGGATATTAATTTTATGTATCATACCACTTTCTCAACACATTTCCACCATACAGAAGCCGCTTTTTCCCATGAAAAATTGCGCGCTCGTTTTTGTCCTCTTAGGGTGAGTTCGTTTTTAAGCGCATGATCGCGCATAAGCTCATGAATTGTTTGTATCCACTGGTCAGGGCGGTACGGGGATACTAACAACCCTGCATCTGAGACAACTTCTGGGATACTTGTTGTATTACTTGCAATAATCGGAGTGCCTCCTGCCATTGCTTCGAGAATCGGAAGCCCGAATCCTTCAAATAATGACGGGTAAAGTAAACATTCTGCCAAAGAATAGACAATGGATTTATCTTGTTCATCTATAAATGGAAAATTTTTCCCCCCCAGTAATATCAAAGGGATTGGAAGTGAGGGTTTGATAGCGTATAACAGTTCTTTGTTTTTTCGGGCATTACCATAAAACCCAAGGATAAAACGATCAGGGAGATTGTATGTTGTTTTGACCTGTTGCGCACGCGCAGAAGTTGGTATCTGAAAAAAGCGATCTCCTACTCCTTCATGGATGACGGTGATCTTTGATTCGGGCACAGAGAATGTTTTTCGGATGTCATAGGCAGTAAACGCGGATACAGCGATAATATGATGCGCATTTGCAATAATGCGTTTTATATTGACAGCGGTGTGCCATAGCCGTTCTTTGAATGAATACGCTTGAGGATAATGAATATACGATAAATCGTGCACAGTCAGAATGTATGGAGAATGAAGGGCCGCAATATTCCAATTTGGAAGCCATGTGATGTCTGTCTGTTGTTGGTGAAACGCGAGCGCGTCTATATGCGGCGCGCTCAATCCAAGAGTAAGCGCGTTTAATAGTGTATTGGGAATACGCGTATGAGTGATGGTGATGCTCTCTATGATATCAGGCGCATGGCGCTGAAGAGGATTCATCGCATTGTGTTCTGGTCCGCTGATAAACACTCGTACATCATGATGACTTTTTTTATCAGAACAAAAAATGGCATGAGTCATCTCTGCTGTGTACCACGAAACCCCTCCCCATTTTTTTTCGAGCAGTGATCTGCCGTCAATGGCGATATTCATATTTAAAATAATGGTCGCGTTGTTTTTTTCTCCTCACCCATGACACGATTGATACAGTACTTCATTTCTTCTAAAAATCGTTCAGCGCTGAATTGTCTTGCATAGTCATGGATTGTGTCTGGATTAAATTCTTTTGGATGAAAGCGAATAATGGTGTGTGCCAGCGCTTCCCAGCACTGTTCATCAAAAAATACTCCGGTCTCATTTTCGCGAATGGTTTCTAAAAAACCGCCTGCTTTATAGGCAATCACAGGTTTGCCTGCGGCCATGGCCTCAACCGCGGTAATGCCAAAATCCTCTTCTTGGGGCTGAATAAGAGCAATGCAATATTTAATGAGCTTTTTTTTATCTTCTTCTCCCACAAATCCTGTAAAATGGATATTTGATTTTGCAGAGCGTTTGAGAATATGTTCTTCTTCACCTGTTCCCGCAACCACAAGCGGTATTCCGAGTTCATTAAATGCCTCTATGGCGAGATCAACACGTTTGTATGCTTTGAGCCGACCAAGAATAAGATAATAATTTTTATGCTCATGTGACGGTTGAAATGACGACGTATCAACCGGAGGATAAATGACTTCACTTTCTTTTCCATAATATTTTTTAATTCGCCGAGCGACAAAATGAGAGTTCGCGATAAAATGATCTACCCTCTGCGCGGCAATATAATCCCATTGCCGTAATTTTGTAAGAATAATGGGAAGAAATTTTTTTACAAGAACGCTCTGCTGAAGCTCGTCTGTATAGGTGTTCGCGTCACTCCATAAATAGCGTGTCGGCGTATGGCAGTAGCAAATATGTTTTGCTCCGGGCCGGACAAGTATGCCCTTTGCGTATGCCGACGCATCTGATAGCACTAAATCAAATTTTCTCATATCCAACCGTTCTATCGCGGCTGGCATGAGCGAAAGATACCACCGAAATGATGAATGAGAAAACGGCAGTGATTGTAAAAAAGAAGAGATAATTTTTTTATCTTTAAAAAAACCGTGAATGTTGCGATGATCATGGATGAGTGTGTATATGGGGGCTTTGGGAAAGAGCTGTGTGCAGGCAAACAGCACACGCTCTGCTCCTCCGAATTGGTTAAGATGGTCGTGGACAAGGGCGACGCGCATAGCATGCGGTATTAAGGGGCTTTAGAGATGACCATCTATTGTACAGAAATGCGACTTTTCAAGCAATCGCGCCTTATCCACAAGATAACAAAAAAGACGCGGTAGATCCGCGTCTCGCGAATGTCATAACATTAGCTTACATTTTTACGAGAAAAGATAACCCATGGGGTTTTGAGGATAATGCTAATATCAAGTTTGAGCGACCAATTTTCAATATAGTACATATCAAGACGCACCTCTTCTTCAAATGCTAAACTTGATCTGCCTGAAGTTTGCGCAATGCCGGTAATACCTGGTTTGATTGAGTGCACACGTTTATGGTGGTGTTCGTAGTGTTCGACTTCTTCTGGTTCATGAGGCCGCGGACCCACAACGCTCATATCGCCTGCGAGGACATTATAAAATTGAGGAAGTTCATCAATACTGTAGAGGCGTAACCATTTCCCTATTCGAGTAATCCGAGGGTCATTTTTCATTTTAAACAGCGGTCCGTGTCTTTCGTTTTTTTCTAAAAGTTCTTTTTTCATTTCATGGGCGTCCTTTACCATGGATCGAAATTTGTACAGCATAAACGGCGTGCCGCGCAATCCGACTCGTTTGAGTTTTACCAGCACATGCCCTGGAGAATCTAATTTAATCCAGAGCGCTGTGATACCAAATAGAGGGAGTAGTATGAGGAGTATGGTGAATGAAAAAAGAATATCAAATATTCGTTTAAATACTCTCCCCCATCCGTCAAGCGGAGTGCGTTTGATATGAATAAGCGGAGTTCCCATGACAGTTATGATGTCAATGTTTCTTAAATGCGCGTCAAAGACATCTGCGGCATAATAAAAGTTTTTATGCGCATCATGCGCTATGATCATACATTGTTCTATAATGTCACGAGACGCGTGAGGATCTGTAAGGATAATACTTTCGATTTGTGAAGCCAGTAATCCCCCATCTTTGGAAAGAGATAATTCATTTTTTAATTCTTCAAGAACTGTGTCAGATATATGGAGGGTTTTGATTGGCATTATCCCCCATTGTTTATTAGATGTGAGTGAATCGGAAAAGAGTTGTGTAAATCCGTTACTGCCAATCAAAAGGGCTTGTTCAAGCCCGTGGGAACGACGGTGGAACGCTTGGCGAATCGCGCGTAGCATAAATCGTTCTCCTGCAACTAATAGGATTGCTAATCCCCAGCTAATAAGAATAATAAAACGCGAATCAAATAATTCCCGCTGAATAAACATCCACACGGTAATAAATAAAAAACCACCGGTTGACCCTAAAAAAATTTTTGTGATGCTATCAATAAAACGTTTGGGCTCCGGAATGGTATACAGACCTGCAAGAGAAAACACCAATAACCATATCATTGCAATACCAAGGAGCGTGCTAAAATAGATTGAAAACGGCAAATCAAAAATAGCTGGTCTTAATTCTGTGACCAGCGGATGAAAACGTATGGTATATGCGAGTAGCCCAGCAAAAATGAGTGTCAGGTAATCGGCAATGAGGGAGAGGACTGCAAAAACAATGTCTGAACGACGCATATTACAAAAAGTAAAGTGCAAAGATCAAAATGAAAAATTATAGTAATTTTTTATTTTTACTTTTTGCACTTTACATTATTATCCGGCGCTCGGGAACCTGTAAGCCGAGTTTTGTCCTCTTGCGTTGCCGGAACGCGCGATGGATGATCATCTATCTGGGATGTACATTACTGCACACCTCGAACGTCTGTATGACTTTCACCAGGAAGGGTTTACCAACACGAAAATATGATTCAGATGTCAAAGGGAGATCCCTTTTCTTTCTGGCACAACTATTTTCTTCACTGCTGTTACCAGCAGGGTTACACTGTTGCTTCCTTCAACTCTGTGAGATGTTGAAACAATCAGCAATCTTTTCACCTTTGGCTACTGCAAGCAGTAGTTTGTATCGTCTCTGTGGCACTTTCCCTGGGCTTAGCGTCTGTATATACATGAACACACATGTGTATACTTTGGTACGCCCGGTGGCTGTTAGCCACTTCCATGACCCCGCACCTATTATTGGGTATTTTACTCTGGCGAGTAAAATAAGGATTATGTATATTTTTTGAAGCCGTTCCAACAGTGTTCTGTTGAAAAGCGATAGCTTTCCCAATAATAGGTGCGGGGGGTGCTCGGACTTTCCTCCCTAAAGTAGGTTTTTAAGGCCTATGTTAGAGCGATCATCCGGTTCCCGAGATAAAAAAAATAGTACAATAAAAGATATTTTTTGTCAATTTACTGACATCTATAAAATGGGATGCTGACTCCTGTTGTTGTAGTTCCATCAAACGAATAGAGATTGTCACGGGCTCCGCAGCTTCCCCCTTCTAATTCATTTTCATCCATATAATAAGGATACCCCCATGGGTTTCGTAACACAGAAGGCAACCCAATGTTTGTCATAGTGGTTGTCATTACTGATGCGCAACCTGCGCTTGCTTGGTTACCACTCCAACAAGAACATGCCGAGCAACCATTGAGTGTTATGTCTACAAGGGGCTTATTAAGTTCATCGCGTTTTATTTCTATTTGAGTTATAATTTGACGAAGATCAGCCGACTCTTTTGCTTTTTTTGCTTTAGTTCGAGCGTTGTTGAGCGATGCAGTGGCAATACTTGAAAGGAGCGCGATAATGGAAATCACGACTAATAGTTCAATAAGAGTGAATCCTTTTTTCATAGAAATGCTTTTTTATTGATGCTCGTAGTCATCTAACGCTTTGTTCACTAATGCGTCTGCGTGTTTATTTTTTGCGCGAGGAACTGCGGTAAAGGTAATGTGAGAAAATGTTTGGCATATATTCCATGCTTTTACAAATAATTTCGCAAGATTTTTATCCTTCACTTTATATTCACGGTTCAGTTGCTTTACCACTAATTCACTATCAAGAAAACAGTGTATATTTTTGATTCTTTTTTTATGCGCGTATTCAAGGCCTGCTAATAATGCTTGATATTCTGCTTGATTATTTGTTGTTGTGCCGATGTATTTTTGAAATTCGTGTATCACGGTGTTGTTTTCACCGAATAGCACTCCTCCGATTGCCGCAGGGCCTGGGTTGCCGCGCGCGCCTCCGTCTGTATAAAGTGTGTAAGTCATACAGTAGTTTTTTTGATATCAACAAGCCGTAGCTGAAGCGTTGTAGCACCATTCCACTCGTTTATTTCAATTTCATACGCAATATCAATATATTCATGTAGTGTAACACGTTCTGCCCATTGGCCAAAATGAAATCCCACTGCTTCCATTGTGTGTATGCCATCTGAAAGCTTCATTTTTAGGTGCTGAAGATCTGTGCCCATTGTTTTTAAAGAGATAATTTCAGCACCATAGGTACAAAAAATCGGCTGGGGGTTGCCAATGCCGTACGGAGCGCATTTTTTGATGTCATGTACAAGTTCAAAGGTTATATCGTCACATGAAAGTTCAGCATCAATAGTAAGGTGTGGAATAAGATCATCTTCAGAAAGCACTGATGCGGCATGGTCATTCATGCGCTCGCGAAAAATTTCAATATCCTCTTGTGTTTTAAATGTGAATCCGCATGCCTGGGCGTGCCCTCCAAAATTTGCAAATAAATCAGCGCATGTGCTACTTATTGCCTCTATAATATTATACTGTGGAATACTTCTGCCTGATCCTAAATATCCTTTAGGGCTTGTTCCGATTACAAATGCTGGGCGGTGATATTTTTGAGCGATCCTTCCAGCAACAAGGCCTACAAGCCCGACAGGCCAGGTTCCTTCTGGCTCATCAAAGGGTTGATGCACAACAATAACCAAAGGAATGGGCGATAACGATGCTATGTGCCCAATAGCTTGCGTATACATGATATCTGTCATGGATTGCCGCTGTTGATTTGTTATATTTAATTCTTGAGCTATTTGTTGGGCTTGTACTGGATTTTTTTCAAGTAATAACTCTACTGCGGTGTTTGCGTGATCCATTCTTCCTGCGGCATTGATGCGCGGAGCAATCATAAATCCAATATGGTAGGTATCAATCCCCTCTTGAACAATACCACTTGCCGTAATAAGCGCCTGGAGGCCTATACGCTGTGTTTTTCGCAGAACAGTTAAGCCATACGATACGAGTATTCTATTTTCCCCCACAATACCCATGCAATCCGCAACTGTTGCTATAGCCACTAAATCCAATGACCATTTTTCAAATGCTTCATCAATAGCATCTGGTTGAAGTTTACGAAATGCTTGAATGAGTTTGAATACAACTCCTGTTGAGCATAATTGTTTAAACGGATAGGGCTCATGGGAAAAATGTGGGTTTAAAGCCGCGTAATATTCAGGGAGGTATTGTGGTTCATGGTGATGATCGAGCACGATTGTTGGGATACCATGCTGTTGCAGTTCTGCAATCTCATCAACGCTTGTTGATCCGCAATCAACTGTAATTACTAATTCTTTCTTTTGTTCAATAAATTGATTGACTGTATTCATGTTCAATCCGTATCCTTCTTTATCTCTATGCGGAAGAAAAATATCAAACTCCCGCGCCCCTAATTTTGTTAATAGTTCCCAAAGTAATACTGAACTTGATACGCCATCGGCATCGTAATCACCATGAATAACAATACGCTGATTGTGTTGTATCGCATGAAGGATTTTTTCGCATACCTGATTCATCTGTGAAAATAAAAAAGGGTCAAGGAGATCGCGTTCGTAGGAAGGAGATAAAAAAGCAGGCATGTCTGCCTCTGGGATGTCTCTGTTTTTGAGTAATTGAAAAATGATGCGCGATAGCGTCGCTGGTTCTGGTTGGGTAGATTTTTTTTTGATATCCCAGATTGCCATAAAGTAATGTTATAAAAATGTAATAACCTTGCGGGCGATTGCTTTTTCTTCATTCGTCGCAATGGTGAGAATGGGGTATTTTTGTATCCATGGATATTCTGTTGTGAGTTCTGACACTGTAAACGGATCTCCCGCGCCTATTGCACCGCTTATAACCACCGCATCAACATGCTCTAATATGGCGCTGTATGCTCCAATGTATTTTGCAATTTTATACAAAAAAAGATCAAACGCGAGTCGCGCCTTTGGATGTCCTTTTTTTACCTTTTCAATAATTTCTAAAAAATTACCCGTTTTTAGCATTCCTGTAAACCCTGATTCATGGGTAACGAGTTTCTCTATATCTACTCCTTGTTTGTGAAGATGAATTAAAAGTCCTGGGTCAATATCGCCGCATCGGGATATCATCATCAATCCTTCCATGGGAGTAAAACCCATAGTTGTATCTATAGGTTTTCCTTTTTGGATAGCGGCGATGCTTGCTCCGCCGCCAAGATGGCAGGTTATAATATTAATATGCGATTCTTTTTTCTTTAGCTGACGCGCTGTTTCTTGCAGGAGATATTCATGAGAGGTGCCGTGAAAACCATAGCGCCTGATGCCTTCTTCAAAATATTCCAATGGAATGGCATAGAGTTGCGCGCGTTTGGGAAGGTGTAAAAAAAAGGCCGTATCAAATACAGCAATATGAGGGACCGACGGAAGCCACAACCGTGCCGCTTGTATGCCTTGAATGTTATATGGATTATGCAACGGGGCAAGGGCAGTATATGTTTCTAATGTTTTTATAACATCAGTATCTATCATCATTGGCGCGCTGTATTCGGTTCCTCCATGCACTACTCTATGGCCTACTGCTTCGATAATTTCCGTGTTGCCTATTTCGCGCAGTACTTGTTTTATTCCTTGTTCAATAGAACCGCTCCATGGCAAATTGCCACGATTGACTT
>Ga0209542_10011862_pt1 | contig 15372 bp, 15 predicted proteins | sample RifCSPhighO2_01_FD_184028 | JGI IMG/M metagenome (GOLD analysis project Ga0209542, IMG submission 184028) | Soil microbial communities from Rifle, Colorado - Rifle CSP2_plank highO2_0.1 (SPAdes) (version 2) | ecosystem: Environmental > Terrestrial > Deep subsurface > Rock core/Sediment ... | reverse complement strand
TACCATTGCAAAAATCTTTCGCGCGGAGCGCTCCGCCACGACCCGCCACCTTTCGGAACTAACGCAAATGGATTTCGAAATGGGATTTATCGAGAACGAACTGGAGCCGATGCACGTGCTGGAGCAAGTGGTTCGTAACGTCGTTGACACCGTTGTCGAAAAGCATGCAGATATGTTTGCGCGGTTCAACACTTCGCCACCACTCATTCCCGATCCGCCAGCTGGCGGAGTTCCGATTCTCACGTTGAAGGATGCATTGCAGACGCTCGGCAAAAAGGAGGCGCCGGACCTTGATCCCGAAGACGAGCGCGGCATTTGCGAGTGGGCTAAAAAAGAAAAGAAGTCAGATTTTGTATTCATCACCAAATTCCCGACAAAGAAGCGCGCGTTCTACACCTACGAAGACCCGACCGAGGCGCCGTATTCCCGCGGTTTCGACCTTCTCTTCCGCGGGCTCGAAGTAAACAGCGGGAGCCAGCGTATTCACGACTACGACGTGCTCGTCGCACGCATGAAAGAGCGCGGACTCGATCCGGAAAAATTCTCCTTCTACCTGCAGGCATTCAAGTACGGCCTCCCGCCGCACGGCGGCTGCTCCACCGGCCTCGAGCGCTTCACGGCGCGCATGCTTGAACTCCCCAACGTAAAAGAAGCCTCGGCCTTCCCTCGCGACATGAGTCGCATCGACACGCGGCTGTCTGAATAGGTGATAAAATTATTAAATGGATAAGTTTTCGATTCAAACAGCGGCATTCTCCGGGCCGCTTGAGGCGCTTCTCGATCTTATCGAGGAGCGCAAGCTCTCGATATCGCAGGTAAACCTCGCAGAGGTGACAGATGCCTATCTTGCTTACGTTGAGAAACTTCCCCAGCTCCCCTTGGGTGAAACCGCGCAGTTTGTGCTCGTCGCCTCGACCCTTCTCCTCATAAAATCACGCACGCTTCTGCCTTCGCTTGCACTCACTGAAGAAGAGCGTGAGAGCGTGCAGGAACTTGAGCGCCGGCTCGCGCGCTACGCGCTTATCCGCAAAGCTGCGCGTGCACTTCACAAGGAATGGGGGAGACAGCCCCGCATCTTCGCCAAGCGTGCACCGGAGGCGCCGTCCGTCTTCAGTCCGAGAGAGAGCTCGCTCGGCGCTATCGCGAATGCCGCGCGCCGGCTCGTGAGTATCCTGCCGAAACCCGAGGAACTCGCAAAGGCGGCCGTTGCCCCCCTCTTGGCGCTCGAAGATGTGATTGCGAATCTTAAGAAGCGTCTTTCTTCTGCATTCAAAACACGTTTCTCCGAGCTGACACGCTCGCAAGATAAGAACGAGACAATCGTCTACTTCCTGGCGACTTTGGAGCTCGTTCGTGCAGGTTCAATCTCCGTGACGCAGGAGCGTCTCTTCTCCGACATGATACTTGAAGCCGAAGGGACCGGCGTACCACGATATGGAGCGTGAATAGTTATCAGTTTTCAGTTCTCAGCTATCAGAGCAATGCTATGAATGCAAGCATACCAACCGAGGAATTGGCGAAGAGGGCCGAGGCATTTCTTTTTGCTGAAGGTGGAGAAATATCGCGCAAAAAACTTGCCTCACTGCTTCCCTGCAAGGAGGGAGAGCTGAAAAGCGCGCTCCAAAGCTTATCCGAGCGCCTGAAGGGAAGCGGCATCGCATTGATAGAAACGGATACTGCGGTGAGTCTCGCGGTCTCCCCAGATGCGAGCGGAATTGTGCAAGAAGCCTTGAAGCGCGAGCTCGATCGCGATATCGGGGATGCAGGACTCGAGGTCTTGGCAATCGTCCTCTACATGGGCCCATCGACGCGCGCGCTGGTGGACTACATCCGCGGCGTGAATTCCTCCTCGACGCTGCGCAATCTCCTTGCCCGCGGCCTCCTTGAACGGACGGGAAATCCGGAAGACGCACGCGAGTACCTCTACCGGCCCACGGTTAATCTGCTCGCACATTTGGGAATCGCGAACGTGAATCAACTGCCCGATTATGCTACAATCCTGTCCGAACTCACGACATTTGAGCAAAAAAGTCCGTTCGAACCACATGATGGAACCAGCACAGCCGGAAACAACTGATACAACAGCACAGCAAAAATCTGCATCGGCTCCCCTTGGGAGAGCGATGTTCATAATTGGTGTCGCAATCGCCGCACTCGTCGCATTTGCCGCCATAAGTGCCGCCCCCGAGGCGAAAGGGGAGAACGCTGCCGCTGCGGGAGCCGTGGATGCATTCAAGGGAATTTCGCTCGATGCAAAATCGGCGATTGTCGTTGATATGCAAAGCGGACAAACATTTTTTGAAAAAAACGCTGATGTACAGCTCCCACTTGCCTCGCTCACCAAAGTAGCGCTCGCGCTCGTCATCGCGGAGGCGCTGCCGCTTGATTCCATCATAACGATTCCGTATTATGCAAGCGGAGCGAGAAGCGACGCGCACCTCTTGAAAGGCGAGCGCTGGCGCGTCGCGGACATCATTGACTTCACGCTCGTCGAATCCTCGAACAATGGCGCTGGCATCCTCGCTGATGTGGCAAATGAGTGGATCCTCGAGCTGTATCCTGAAGCCTCCGAAACGCTGCCGCACGGAGCGACACTCTCACGCATGAATGAGCTCGCGCGCAGCTTAGGCCTTTCGCAAACATACTTTCTGAACGTGAGCGGCCTTGATCTTTCCTCGACACAAGCGGGCGCATATGGCTCCGCACACGACATGGCGAAGCTCTTTGCGTACGCCGCTTCGGCACAATCAGAACTCTTTGCCAGAACAGCGCGAGAAGGCGTCCTGCTCACGACTGCAAATGGCGATGGGGAAATGTCGGCATCGAATACCAACGAGGCGCAAGGCGCCATAGCCGGCCTCATCATGGGAAAAACCGGCCTAACCGACCTCGCGGGAGGCAACCTAGCCATCGTCTTCGATGTCGGACTTTCACATCCCGTCGTCGCTGTGGTGCTTGGATCGTCGGAGAGTGGCCGATTTTCGGACATGCGAAAGCTCGTGGAGACGACACTCGCGTCCTTGAGAGGAGACGAGTAGAAGAATACGTAGGCCTCCGCATACGATACAATGCTCCTATGGCAGCAGAATTGTCCGATATCGTCCGTGTACTCGTCCCTGCTTTCATGTCCTTTGTGGTTGGGATGGCCATTACCCCCCTTGTAACGCACTACCTATACGCCTATAAAGCGTGGAAAAAGAACGCTGGAAAGACCGGCCTCGACGGCTCTCCGGCGCATGAATTTAACAACCTCCACAGCATGCACGAGATGCGCGCGCCGCGCATGGGCGGCATCGTCGTGTGGGCGAGCGTTCTTATAACGATCATGGGAATTGCCATCCTCGCGCGCTTTGTCCCTGACGCCGCTATTCTCAAATTCGACTTTTTGAGCCGCAACCAAACGTGGATTCCGCTCGCAACCCTGATTGTAGGCGCAGCAGTAGGCTTCCTCGACGATCTCTACATGATACGACCCGGAGGCAAGGGCCTCCCGCTTTCGTATCGGCTTATCATCGTGATCCTCCTCTCCACGTTCATCGGCACGTGGTTTTGGGCGAAGCTGGAAGTCACGGCAGTCGGGATTCCCTTCGGCACACCGCTTGAGATCGGCTGGCTCGTTGTGCCACTTTTCGTGCTCATTTCACTCGCGCTCTACGCCTCCGGCGTGATCGACGGTATCGATGGACTCTCGGGCGCTGTCTTCGGAAGCGTCTTCTCCTCATACGCAATCATTGCTTTTGCCCAAAACCAAATCGACCTCGCCGCGTTTTCGGCCGCGGTCGTGGGCGGGATTCTCGCGTTCCTCTGGTTTAACATTCCGCCAGCGCGTTTCTACATGAGCGATACGGGCACGATGGCGCTTACGCTCACTATTGCGACGATCGCCTTCATGACAGACGACCTTGGTGGGGGTGTTGGCATCGCCACGCTTCCGATCATCGGAGCGCTTCTTGTCGCGACTGTTGCATCGAACATCGCGCAGGTCGTTTCCAAAAAATATTTCGGAAAAAAGCTTCTTCGCATCGCGCCGCTGCATCACCATTTCGAGGCCCTCGGTTGGCCGGGATATAAGGTCGTGATGCGCTACTGGGTGCTCTCGGCCGTGTTTGCGTTCCTCGGCGTCATCATTGCGCTTGCTTCGACATAACATGCCCACACACTAATTCTGGCGTTGCCTCTTATGAATTCGATCATCCGGTGCGAAGTTGCGACAAAAGGAAAAATATCCGATTACTCCGCAAACGCTACGGCGAGAAATCACGCTAGATTTAGTGTGTGGGTATGAGACGAAGTCTCGGGATCGACAAACCGTTGCTGCTCTTGATCGTCGTACTCGTTCTCGGCGGCGGACTCATTTTTGCATCGGCTGTATTCGGCCTTCTTGCCCGCGGCGCCTCACACATGTCATCTGTTGTTTTCAACCACACCGTTTTGGGCATTGGCGCCGGCATCGTCGCGCTCCTCGTCACCGCACATCTCAACTACAAGGTGTGGCGACGCTTTGCGCTGTATATTTTTCTTGCCGTACTGGCCCTCACTGCCGCAGTTTTCATCCCGCAGTTGGGATTCGAGCATGGCGGCGGGCGCCGCTGGCTCTCCTTCGCTGGCTTCACGGTACAGCCCGCGGAATTTTTGAAAACAGCATCCATCATCATGGCCGCAGCATATTTCGCGATGATCCGCACGCGCGTCGACGATCTTCGCTGGGGGCTCGGCGGCTTGGCGCTCATCCTTGCAGGCCCAGTCGCGATCCTCGTCATGCAGCCAGATCTGGGAACACTTGGCGTTATTGTCGCCTCTGTCCTTGCAGTTTTTTTCGCCGCTGGGGCGAAATGGCGAGATCTTCTGATCGTCGTTCTTGTCAGCTTTGTTACGGTCGCGGCATTGGCAAGCGTGAAGCCCTACGTGCGCGATCGGGTTACGATTTTCCTCAATCCTTCGCAGGCGCCGCAGGCCGAGGGCTACCAAATACGACAGTCGCTGATCGCAATCGGCTCCGGCGGACTCATAGGCCGCGGCTTCGGGCAGAGCGTGCAAAAATTCACCTATCTGCCCGAGCCGATGGGGGACTCAATCTTTGCCGTCGCTGCCGAAGAGTTTGGCTTTGTGGGAAGCCTCGCCCTCATCGGCACATTCCTCGCGCTCGCCCTGCGGGGATTTTCCGTCGCAACGCGTGCGCCGGAGGCGTTCGGGGGATTACTCGCAGTCGGCATATCTACCTACCTTGTTGCCGAAGCATTCATCAACATTGCATCGATGCTTGGCGTGGCACCTCTTACCGGCATACCACTCACGTTTATAAGTCAGGGAGGAAGTGCGATGCTCGCCTCGCTCGGCAGTGCCGGCATTCTTCTTTCCGTCTCACGTCACGCAAAAAAGAGCTAAGAAACGGATGATATTGCGCCGTGATACAATAGTCGGAACATGAAAATCGTGCTCGCGGGCGGGGGAAGCGGCGGCCACTTTTATCCGTTGATTGCCGTCACCGAGGCGCTCGAAGATATTGCGCGCGAGAAAAAACTCATTGAGCCTGATCTCTTCTACATCGGTCCGGAGCCGTTCGATCGCACGGCGCTCATCGAGCACGAAATTTCCTACATACCGAGCCCTGCCGGCAAGATCAGGCGCTACCCAAGCCTTCTCAATGTGTTCGATCTCTTCAAAACGGCGTGGGGTATTTTCAAATCCACTATCATGCTCTACCGCATTTATCCCGATGTCATATTTTCGACGGGCGGCTTTGCGGCCTTCCCAACGCTCTCCGCCGCGCGACTGCTGCGGATTCCCATGGTGATCTACGACGCGGACGCGAGGCCGGGCCGCGTATCGCTCTGGGCCTCATCATTTGCGCGCTGGATCGCAGTCGCGCACCCCGAAGCGGCCGAACAGTTCCCGAAAAATCGGCTGGAGAAAATCGCCCGGACGGGGCATCCTATCCGGCACGAGCTCGAAGCGCCTGCACGGGAGGGTGGCCATGAGTTTCTCAAGCTCGATCCTGCAGTACCCACTATATTCGTGGTGGGCGGCAGCTCCGGCGCGCGCGCCATCAACGAAACGACGCTCAACGCGCTTCCAACGCTTCTCGAGCGCTTCAATATCGTGCACCAGACCGGCGTAGAAAATCTCGATGAGGTAAACCAAATCGTCAGTGTCATTCTGAAAGATTCCCGATACGCGAGCCGCTATCGCAGCTTCGGGCTCCTGAACACACTCGCGCTCCGTATGACGGCAGGAATTTCCTCACTCATTATCTCTCGTGCGGGCAGCGGGACTATTTTCGAAATTGCCTCGTGGGGAATTCCCTCTATTCTCATCCCGATTCCGACGGAAATTTCGCACGACCAGACCGAAAACGCATTTTCATACGCACGCGCCGGCGCGGCGGTCGTTCTCGAGCAGCATAACCTCACACCGCACCTGCTCGTCGCAGAGATCGAGCGAATCATGAATGACAGTAGCGCACACGCCGCGATGAGCGCGGCCGCCAAAAACTTTGCGCGGCCGGATGCATCGCGCAAAATCGCCGCCATCATCATGGAGACGGCGCTGCCGCACGAACCTATCTAACGTATGGTTGTAACACGCTTTCCTCCGTCACCGACCGGATACTTTCACATTGGAAGTGCCCGAACTGCGCTGTTTAATTACCTCTTCACCGCCCATCACGGGGGGGTGATGTATCTCCGGTTCGAAGATACCGATAAAATGCGCAGCAAAAAAGAGTACGAGGACGACATCATCTCAGGACTCGAATGGCTCGGCATTCCGTACACGAAAGCGGAGCCGCTGCGCCAAACCGAGCGACTCGATGCGTATCGCGCATACCTCCACGCACTTATCGAGAAGGGAGCTGCCTACGAGGCGGAAGAGGCGGAAAACGGGAAAGGGAAAGTGGTGCGATTCAAAAATCCCAACACGCGTGTCGCATTTTCTGATCTTATTCGCGGTGACGTCGTTTTCGACACCACGGAGCTCAAGGATTTTATTATTGCGCGCAACCTCGACGATCCGCTCTACCATATGGCCGTTGTCGCTGATGATCACGACACGGGCGTGACGCATATAATCCGCGGGGAAGACCATATTTCAAACACGCAGCGACAGATCCTTATTCTCGAGGCGCTCGGTTTCGAGCGTCCGATCTACGCACACATTCCGCTCATCCTTGCACCTGACAAGACAAAACTTTCGAAGCGGCATGGCGCCGCCTCGGTGAATGACTACCGGAATCTTGGCTTTGAGCCGGCTGCGCTCGTAAATTATCTCGCGCTTCTCGGTTGGACGCCGCCCTCTGGCAAAGAGAAACTTTCCCGAGAGGAGTTGATCGCGGAATTTGACATCAAAATCGTACACAAAAGCGGTGCGGTTTTCGATATTGAGAAGTTCAAATGGCTCAACCGGCAATACATCCTCGAAGCACCAGAGCAAAGGATCCGCGAAGAAGCAGAACATCGGATCAAGCAAAAGGACCTGACGGTTGTTGCGAAACTGGTTCCTTTCATTCGCGAGCGTATAAATCTATGGAGCGATATCGACGCAATGGCCGCTCATGGCGAGTTCGAATATTTCTTTGGCGATCCTAAACTTGATGCTCAAAAGATCGCGGGGAAGGGAAGCGACGCCGCCGCGGCCGGCAAACACTTGGCGGAGCTGCGAAAGCTTTTAGAGGCTCTGCCGTCATCTGAAGCTATAGAGGCAACAACCGTAAAAAACACCGTCTGGGACTATGCCGAAAAAGAAGGCCGCGGCGGGGTCTTGTGGCCTTTGCGCTACGCTCTGACGGGCAGGGAAAAAAGTCCTGATCCATTCGTCGTCGCATCGATCATCGGCAGAGACAACGCATTGAGACGGATCGATGCCGCGATAACGGCACTCAAAACACTATGAAGGTGAGAGTGTTCGCCATCCTAATCGTTCTCGCGACGCTTCTCCCGACAAGTCTCTGGGGGCAATCGGCAGAAGAAATTCGACAGGAGATCGAGGGCCACAACAGTCAGATAGAGCAACTCAACAAAGAGATAGCCGCATACGAAAGAGAGCTCACCGAGATCGGAACGAAAAAACAGACGCTACAGGGCACGCTTAATCAGCTCGACATCCAGCGAAAAAAGATCACCGCTTCGATTAATGTGACGAAGGCGAAGATCCGCACGCTCGAGCTTGAGATCCAGACACTTTCAAAAAATATCAAGGGGAAGGAGGGTTCCATCAAAATCCATGAGGGGGGCCTCGCCGAAAATTTGCGGCGTCTCAATGAAAGCGAAACGCAGACGCTCGCCGTTTCGATATTTTCTTCTGAAAACCTGACCGACGTGTGGAGCGACATGGACAGAAGCTACAAGCTCCAAGAGGCCGTGCAAGAAAGCATCGAGGAGCTCTCCGCGCAGAAGACGTCTCTCACCGAGACGAAGACCGCGACCGAATCAAAACAGGCAGAACTGCTGAAGCAGCAACGGAACCTCGTCGCAGAACAGGGCTCGCTCGACGCCACGCGAAAGGCGCAATCAGAGCTTCTCGCACAGACAAAAGCGAAAGAGTCGAACTTCCAGGCGATTCTTGCGGAAAAGCAAGCCGCGAAGGCAAGCTTCGAGGCGGCGCTCTCGGATCTTCAAACGAAACTGCAATACACTATCGACCCTTCGAAAATTCCTCCCGCCGGTAGGGGAATCCTCCGCTATCCGATCGACAATGTGAAAGTCACGCAGTATTTCGGAGACACTGATTTCGCACGCGCAGGCGCCTACGCGGGAAGAGGTCACAACGGCATCGATCTCCGGGCTTCGATCGGGACGCCTATTAAATCCGCGCTTACGGGTACCGTGATCGGTACGGGCAACACCGATGCCGTGCGCGGCTGCTACTCGTACGGCAAGTGGGTCATGGTAAAACACGCAAACGGTCTTTCGACGCTGTATGCGCACCTCTCGCAAATAAACGTGTCAGAGGGAGCATCTATCACAACAGGGCAGGTAATCGGCTACAGCGGCTCAACAGGCTATGCGACCGGTCCGCATCTCCACTTCGGCGTCTACGTATCGCAGGCCGTTCAGATAATCAAACTCGGCGAAGCGACGAATAAGAAAACGGCGTGCTCGAACGCTATCATGCCGGTAGCACCATTATCGGGATACCTAAATCCCATTGACTATCTCTAGTTCAGCCGCGGCGTTTGAAATGTTTCGGTTGTTTCCATTCCACGATTTTCATTGCGCGTAATTCTACGTCGTACGCTTTTCGCAGGAAGCGCAGATTTTTTTTCGGAACAATAGGGAAGTGGTGCGAGGCATCGAGCGCCTCGACGAGCCAGAAGAGATCCCTCTCCGCGGTCACCCACTTCTCCGGCGTATATTTCGAGAGGTCGAACGGTTTCGAATATGACCTTAACGATTTTCTTCCGTCCCACATGAGGTACTCGTGGAAAAACGACATCGCAAGCTCCCGCACGCTCTTATAGACGGGCTCGCGATACCGCAGGATCGCGTGGTTCGTTTTGCTGATAGCTCCCCAGTGCCCGTTTTGTGTAAAAAGAGTGACGACGTGGTCCTCATCCCCTGGAATTGTCCTAAAATCGAGCAATAAGGGCCTTTTTCCATGGTATGCCAGTACGGCAGCTGCAAAGAGCGCTCCCTCCATACAATGGGCCGTTTTGGCCGCCAAAACGGCCCTAGGAGACATGTAGGTCTCACCATCAAGCTCGAAATTGATAGGGAGCTTATCGAGGTAACCCTGAACCTTCTGCGGCGTCCGAAGTTTTTCGAATACACGGCGCTCGGGGGACGTTAAGAGTCGCCGAATACGATCGCTGTAGCGCATTGAGTGCCATTATACGTGTCTAACATCTAAGGACATTGTGCGACCGTACTACCGGCTCGGTCGCACAATGTCCGCTATCTTTTGCGCACGCAAAAGCCTGCGGCTTATGCGTCGCAAAAGATATATTGTGCGACACGCTCATATTAGACCACAAAGACACCGCACCACGAAATCTACCAATGTCCAGTCTCCACTCGAACGCCCGCTCCATAGGCCTCCACGTTAGTTCCACGGTATTGGAAACTGCGTGAATTCCGGAAGAAGTTTGCGGCCGTAGAGGAGACGTGAGATCACTTCAGCGTGAGAAAGCGCGCCGGTGAGCGCATTGTGCGGCATCGGTTCGGTCGGGATCCCGCAATAGAGGAGCACCTGATCGAGGTCGAGCGCAGAATGACGCTTGAGTGGATCGATCGGGGGCTGCAGACCGTGCGTGATCATATGCATATACGCAAGACTGTGAATGTCTATCGTTCTATACGAGAAGGGCCAACTCGTGTGCCCTGCCCTCTCCGCAGCAGCTTTCAGAAAATCACGATCAAAGGAAACATTTTGCGCCGCGAGCGTCCTCTCCGAGAGCCCCTCTGTCCAATGCAAGAACGCGTGAGTGAGATCCGCTTCGCTCTGCTTCTTAGCATCAGTTACCTGCTCTTTCGTGAATCCGTTCACCGCGAGCGCTTCATCCATAACGTGTGCACCATCCCACACGCGGCACTCCCCATAAAATCTGTTTTGGGGGTTCGCGAAGTCGAGCGCGCCAACACTCACAATAGAGTGCTTTTGCGGCTCTGTCCCCGATGCTTCGACATCAACAACAAGCATAGGTTCAAGCTATACGAGCTGCAAGCTGCGAGGATAATTCATAGGAAGCATTTTCTCATGTCTCGAAGCTCGACGCTACTGGAGTCCTTTGCAATTCTTCGCCGGCGAGTAGCCTGCCGCGCGCGCGTCTTTCTCGCTCGAAAACCAAATCCTGTTCTGCACTGCCATTGTTTGAGCACCCGGACACCATGGGAAATGGTATGCGCTTCCCTTTCTCGAGGTGACAACGAGGCCGCCAATCGAGATCGCCCTCGGCTCGAGAAGATTTGATGCCTCGCCGATGGCCACGGCCGGTCTTGCCTCTTCGAGGGCTGAAAGCCGGCCAAGCCCAAAGGACGCAAGGCCAACCAATAGCACGATTGCAATCAACCCCCAGTCGGAGACTAGATCCTCCGCGATGTTCTTGATTTTAAGCCAGACTTCCTGTATATTATTCATACTTTCACTGTAGCATTCCTCCTGAAAGCTGGAAGCTGACAGCTGAAAGCTATTCATCATGGCTACAACGAAAGCAGGCGGAACAGCGAAAAATCTCCGCGATTCAAACCCGAAATATCTCGGCATTAAGCGTGCCGATGGCCAAAAAGTCGATGTCGGGCAGATCATCGTGCGGCAGCGCGGCACAAAAGTCCTCGCCGGCAAAGGGATCGGCGTCGGCTCGGACTACACTCTCTTTGCCCGCATCGCGGGTACAGTTCGTTTCCGTTCGAAACGAAAAACAAACTTCGACGGCCGCGCCTCCCGCCGCGCCATTGTAGACGTCGTTTAGATAGCGCTTCTAAGCAGCGATAATCTTCAGCATTATTTCCGACTCCACGCCCGCCGCGGAGATTTTTATTATGTGATCGCCCGTCGTCTTAATCGGCTCGAGGGGCTTGATAGCTTCCAAAGGCAAAGCTACCTGTTTCTGTTCTTTTAGCGCGGCCGCGATCTCCTTCGATCCGATTAACTTAAAGAGTCCTCCTTTTTCTGTCGCCCGTACTTTCAGCTCGATCCTAGCGCCACGAAGACTTTCAACAGTGGCCTTCAACGCTGCCTCCTCTCTTTCTTTCTCGGCTGAAAGGTCGGCAATGCGCTTCTCGTGCGAGGCAAGCCGCTCCGGCGTCGCCTGCTCGGCTGCTCCGCGCGGAATGAGGAAATTCAGCGCGTATCCGTCGGCAACGTCCTTTACTTCATGCCGCTTCCCCACACCACCCACATCCTGCAGCAAAATAATCTGCATATGCTCACAGGGCGCGCACCACTTCGAGCGCTTTCTCGAGCTGCGGATCCTTGCCGGCTGTCCGCTCTTCGTCGGTGATTTTCACCTCAATATCCGGTTTCAACCCGTCGAGTGGGATTTGCTCGCCGTCGGGCGCAAGCCAACGCGCGACCGTGAGCTTGAGCGCGGTCTCCGAGGTTATTTCCACAAGCTCCTGTACCGAGCCTTTTCCGAATGTCCTCTCCCCTACCGTGGTCGCGATACCATAATGACGAAGTGCTCCGGAGAGAATTTCCGAAGCCGATGCGCTTCCTCGATCGACGAGAATAACCATCCGGAGATTTTCATTAAAAATATCGTAGCCGCGCGAGCGGTGCACGATGTTTTCGGCATGTCCCGCATAATCTTCCGTCACGGCGATCCTGCCCGAGGGCAAAAACCAGCTCGCCATGTCGACAGCTGCATCAAGGTAACCACCGGGGTTTCCCCGCATATCTAAAATGAGACGAGATCTGCCGGATTCGACAAACTCTCGCAGGGCGCGCCTGAAGAGCTCGGGCGAATTTGCGGTGAAGCTTCGTAGCTCGATGACAAAAACATCGTCGCGCATCCCTGTCACAACAGTCGGGATATTGATGACGTCTCTCGTGATCTTATACTCGCGCGGCTCACTAAAACCCTCGCGCATGATGAGGAGCGTCACCTGTGTGCCTTTTGGTCCGCGGATGCGTGAGACTGCATTCGAGATATCCATGCCCTCCGTATCGACACCGTCGATCTCGAGAATGCGGTCACCGCTCTTGATGCCAGCGCGCTCCGCTGGAGTGCCCTTCAAGGGCGAGACGACGGTGAGCACCTGATCGCGCACCGCAATTTCCATGCCAACGCCGGTAAATTCGCCGCTGATGTCCTCCGAAAATATCTCGTTTTCCTTTGGCGGGAGAAAGAAGGTGTACGGATCGCCGAGCGACTGCGCAAGGCCCTGTATCATCCCCCACACGCGCTCCTGATTCACTTCTTCAGTCGAAGTAGCGACCTGCGTTGACGTTGCGACGGCCGCGGGCACAAATTTCTCGTCAATCACGCGCCATGACTTCCATACGGGAGAAAAATCGACGCCTTCCGGCGGAGTGGCCGCGAACACGCCGCCATTTTCGTTTGCGCCCGCAGCGATCCAAAATCCGATGGCAAACCCGAGCGCAAGTATCATGATGCCTCCAGCGATCACTGCGCGCACCGACAAGGTTGACCTGCCCTCAAACGGCAGTTGTCGCATCTCCTGCTCAGGCATATCGCGGGATTATAGCGTCTAGTGAGCCGCACCGCGAGCGCTTGCGCTCACGGTCGGCGAGCGAAGACGCTAAACGAGCGTAGCGACTATAACCAAACATCCTAAAGCCTGAACGAAGATGGATACGGATGTTCGTGACCTGCGGCAATTCGGAGTTTTAAATGCTCCATGTGCTTGGCGCGCAGTGTTGTATATTTCGATTTATCAGTACCGAATTTGACGATGATCTCCGAGGCGTATTTGCCTCCGAGGAAATGCGGAAGGATAACGTAATCCACACCCGCATCGTAGTGAGAGAGTGCGTCGCCAACGCGATGAGCAATGACAATGACGATTACGTCCGGATTGCGTGAACGTATACTGCGGTTGATAAGAAGATTCGTTTCCGATTCAGGGATCGTCGAGATAACGAGCTCCGCTTTCGACACGTCGATAGATTCCAGAAAATCAATGTCTCCCGCATCTCCGTACTCGACGGCAATACCACCGCGCTCCAGCGCCGCAACAGTGTCCGGATCATGGTCGACAACAAGAAAATGTTTGTCCATCTGCCGGAGCGATTCCAGAAAGTCTTGGCCGATGCGGTTGCATCCAAAGAGAATGACAGAGTGCCCCGTGCGACGTGGCCGCGGTTCGTGCGCGTCTTTCCGCTCGAATACCCCGAGGATCGGTTCCAGCACACGATACAATCTCTCCGAATACAATACGAGATACGTGCAGCCGAAAATGGTGATGAGCCCGACAAGCGTCACCATCGAAAGGATTGCTTGGTCGAGGTGGCCAAGCGAAACCCCGAGTGCGATGAGTATGAGGGAAAACTCGCTTATCTGGGCAACCGTCAAACCCGTTTGGAAAGCCGTCTTTTTGCGGTAGCCGAGGAAGCCCATGAGTATCATGAGTATTAGAGGGTTTCCGACAAGTATCAGGAGAGAGAGCGTGAGAGCGGCGGGAAGCAGAGCGCCGATGTCTGCAAACTGCATCTGTGAACCGAGCAAAATGAAGAACATGACGATAAAGAAATCCCGAAGCGGCGTCAGGCGTGCGCTTATCTCGCGCCGCATGGGAAGAGCTGCGAGCGTCACGCCCGCGATAAGCGCACCGCTTTCGAGCGAGAATCCGAGCTCGCTAAATAGCGCCGCCACCCCGATACCCCACGCGATGGCAAAAAGAAAGAGGAATTCCTGCGATTGCGCGATGAATCGGTGCATCTTCGACACAAAGAGTCGCGATGCCACGACGACAAAACCGATAAGAGCGACTCCTGTGAGAACGAAGCGTCCGACCTCCGGCAACGTGAACGTGCCGGCGGAAAACAGCGGTATGCCGAGAAGCAAGAGAACCGCGATAAGGTCCTGCACCAAGAGAAAGCCGATGGCGATCTTTGCGTAGAGGACATCAAGCTCGCCCTTGTCCGCAATGAGCTTCATGATGATGATGGTGCTCGAGAACGCGAGCGCCACCGAGATATAGAACGCCTCAAGCGGGGAAAAACCGAACGGGATCGCGACAAAATATCCGACTACTGCAGTGAAGAGCACTTGTCCTATTCCCGTAATGAAAGAGACTTTCCCGAACTTTCGAATAATGTCCGGGCTAAGATGCAAACCCACCGTAAAAAGGAGGATCGCGACCCCTATCTCACCCATCAGAGCGAGCGTCTCGGCAGAGCGAACAAGGTCGAGTACGACGGGCCCGACGATAAGGCCGGTCAAAATGTGCCCGATGATAAGGGGTTGGTGGAGTAGCCGCATCACCACAGCGACAACCGTTGCAATGGCGATAAGAACGCTGATCTCTGCGAATAGCTCCATGGAAAATGCGATAACGGGTCGGCTGAACGTACCATGATATCATGGCTAATCATGTGGTTTGATGCGCTCTTCGCCGGAGCTTCTAAGCGGATTCCCCTCCATTTCTTCAATACGCTCACCAAATCGAAAGATGAGTTCACGCTGCCGCTATACGTTCGTGCGGTGCGCATGTACAACTGCGGCCCCACGGTATACGGGCGGCAGCACATCGGAAATCTCTCGATGTTCGTCTTCACCGATATCCTTCGCCGTACCCTCAAATACAACGGATTCGCCGTAAAGCAGGTCATCAATTTCACCGATGTTGGCCATCTCACTTCCGACGCTGATGAGGGTGAGGACAAAATGATGAAAGGCTTGAAGCGCGAGGGTCTCTCTCCTACCCTCGAGAATATGCGTGCGATGGGTAAAAAATATGCCGATATGTTCATGGACGA
>Ga0209542_10011860_pt1 | contig 15374 bp, 18 predicted proteins | sample RifCSPhighO2_01_FD_184028 | JGI IMG/M metagenome (GOLD analysis project Ga0209542, IMG submission 184028) | Soil microbial communities from Rifle, Colorado - Rifle CSP2_plank highO2_0.1 (SPAdes) (version 2) | ecosystem: Environmental > Terrestrial > Deep subsurface > Rock core/Sediment ... | reverse complement strand
TCGCCGCAGCTCCGCCTCACTACTCCAAGTGGAACAAGTTGGGTAATTGGGCCATATGATGGGAATACAACCAATCACGGTGAGCTTACTATTAGCACGGGGACTGCTCCTGGTAGTAATATCTTCATCTATCTCAATGCGAATACATCAGCATTTACTAATTCACAGGTTGGGATTGGGTTGGGTAGTACTGCGTTGACTCCGATTTTGGGTGCTGGAACTGACGCAACCTGGACAGGCACGGCAATCGAGGCACACACTCTTACGGTTGATAACATAACGCAGAAGACTAAACTTCAGGCAATGCTTGCCGTACGCGTCCTTACGATTGCTCAGTCGGGCGGGGAGGGGAATAAGGGGTGGTGTGCACATAAAAACAGGCACCTTCCTTATCTATTGGAAAATGCCTGTTGCGATCAAAAGGTATTGGACCGTGATCCGCTAACCTTTACCTTTCCCAGTGTAAAGTACTTCGGCCTGGTATGCCGGCAGACCAAGTGAACGTGCACCCAACGCCCTAGTAGGAGGCGCATTGTCCAGGGCGACTCGGAGGAGCTCAATGGATCTGGAAATCCGATTCTTGAGTCGCTTGTGATACAGACCCCTTTCCACATCCCGGAATCTCTTCAGCTGTGAAATGTCCATGTCAGCCAGCGATTTGGATCGACTCAAGAAATTCCGTGCCTCTTCAGGCCTCTCGTAAAAGCCCCCGATTTCATTACAGATTTCTTCTGCGTCGGTTGTCATTTTAGGCCGTCCTTTCATTCGGCCAGAACTTCGGTATTGCGGTTGACTGGAAAGTATAGTAACTTGTGATTTATACTATGTCAATACCTGTTGAAAACTCCATACGATATACTGATTGGAAATAATGAGGTGAGTACGTTTTCTTTACCCCAGTTAAATACGGCGAAGACGCCTGGCGCTTCGAAGCGCATTTAACGGGGTGACGATTTTGTAAAGCTCACTTCGCTCGCTAACAAAATCAGTCATGTCTAAAAACTACTACGAACTACTCGGCATCCAAAAGACTGCCTCCAAGGACGACATCAAAAAGGCGTTCCGTACGATGGCGCACAAATATCACCCCGACAAAAAGGGTGGCGACGAGGCCAAGTTTAAGGAAGTAAACGAGGCCTACAGCGTGCTCTCGGATGACAAGAAGCGAGCGGAGTATGATGCGTATGGCCGAGTGTTTTCCGGAGGCGGAGGCGGCGGAGCCGGACCCTCGGGTTTTGAGGGTGGCTTTGAAGGCTTTGATTTTTCTGACTTTGCGAGCGGCAAGGGTTTCGGCCAAGGTGGCGTTGAATTCGACCTCGGCGATATCTTCAGCGACTTTTTCGGAGGTCGTTCGCCGGGCGGACGACAAGCGCGCGGCCGGGATATTTCCATCGATGTCGAGCTCTCATTCGCCGAATCGGTGTTCGGAACTGATCGTAGGATACTCCTTAGCAAGACGAGTCTCTGTGAGGTCTGCAAAGGGAGCGGAGCGAAGGCAGGCACAGCTATGGAGACCTGTAAGACATGCAACGGAAAAGGCAAGATTCACGAAGCTCGTCGCTCGATTTTCGGGTCCGTGCAGACGACGCGAGTGTGTCCCGAGTGCCAAGGGCAGGGGAAGGTACCAAAGGAGAAATGCCCCCACTGTCACGGAGCCGGAGTCACGAAACGGCAGGAAGAGATCGCCGTTCGAATTCCCGCGGGTATTGAAGACGGAGAGGTGATTCGCCTCGGGGGAGCGGGCGAGGCGATCAAGGGCGGAAGCCCGGGGGACCTCTATGTGAAGGTACACGCGGCTCGCCATCCTCATTTCCGGAAGGAGGGAAATAATTTGCTCATGGACTTTTCGATCAAGCTTTCGAGCGCGCTCCTTGGGGACGAGTACAAAATCGAAACACTTGACGGGCCCATTACGGTTAAGATCCCCGAAGGCATTCATCATGGAGAAATTCTTCGCGTGAAGGGGAAAGGGGTGCCGATTGAGAGGGGACGCCGAGGAGACCTCATGATTAAAATCGCCATTGATCTTCCGAGCAAACTTTCCAGAGAGGCGAAAAAGCTGGTTGAGGAGATGAAGAAGCAGGGAATCTGAAGCAGCTTATAGCTGTTAGTCCACCAGCTGGCGGATAGCTTTTAGGAGGGAATTATCTGCCTTCGCTTTTTCCTGAAGGACGTGGTGGGAGCGGAGACGGGATGTTTCTCCCTTTCCGCCTCCGTCAGTTGGCGGATGGCGGATAAAGAGAGCACTCCACCCCTCCTGCCTGAGCCCGAACAATTCAAACGGGCAAGGAGGGGATAAAAGGGTGGTGTGAGCAGAGGAGGGATGCTTCTCCCTTATCAAAGGGAGCACTCCGTCTTCGGAGGAGGGATGTCGTCTTGGTCTAGTAGAATATCTCCCTCCTTGCCCCGTTAAATGTCCCTGTAGTTTAATGGATAGAACACGGGCCTCCGAAGCTCGAAATGTGAGTTCGATTCTCGCCAGGGACAATGTATGGAGAGACATTGTATGGGGCGAAGGAAGTGGTGCAGGTTCGATTCCTGCCAGGGACACCCGTCAGAGTAAACTGCCCTGCGCTTTTAGCGCAGGGCAGTTTACTGATATAATATTTACATGTCTAATCATGTTTCTTCTCAAGCAATAAAATCGGGAATTATTGCCGCCGCTCTACTTCTTTTTGGTTGGTCGCTAGAATATATTGCTTCTATCTCCTCTCCCGCGGTCGCGGTTATGGATCCGATTTTTCTTATAATCGGCTTATTGACAATTCCTGGCGGCTGGATTGGAAATGCGATTTATTACTTTAGTTTGGGCGTATGTATTCAAATAATAAATTACAAGCTCTCTTTTGACTGGAGTAAATACACGAAGAATTGCGTGGCGCTTTCCATCGGTTTTATAATTCACACCCTCGTAAAATTTTCCTTTCTTTCTGGGAGATCTAACGTCAGTATCATTGAGCCTCTGATGCTCACGATATTTTTATTCGCATCAGTTATTTTGACTTGGCTGGTAATAGTTCCCGTTTTTAATTTAGTAACAACCAAGGTTCCCAAGAAATTTCTAGGCGCCATCTTGATTACTCCTATCTTGATTTCTATGTCAATGCACTTCCTATTCATAGGAGGGGCATCTATATCAGAATGCAACCTTGTACAGACTCCTATAGTTAAATTGCTTCTTGAATTAGATCAATCATCGAAACAAGGAAGTCGTGTGGGTTCGATCAGAATTCAATCTTCCATACGTTCAATAGCTGATGAACATTTGTCCGCCAAGGAATTTTTATCAGTGATTAAGGATCAATGTATTCCTGAAAATGGCAGATTATTCTTGCTTAAGGTCCTTCGATCAAGGCTTTCAAAATCGAATAATCTTGGCGATTACAGCTTCTTTAGTTTATCTGATAAACAATATATACACGATGAGATAAGTGATGCTCATCGATATTTCACTGATCGAGATAACCGACTTGTCGCACAGGACCAAGTCCAAAGGATATTGTTCTATATCAAGGAAGGAAAGCGTCTACAGTAAAGAATAGGTCGTCGCATTATTCCTTTTCTCAAATATAGTTCTATCATCCTCCACGATGACACACATATGTAAGGACATTATTCGGGGCAAGGGAAGGGTGAGTGCGGGCATGTCCCGTGGCGAGCCCGCGAGCTTTACCTCCACACCTTGTGTGAAATGCCCTGCGCTGGTGCGCAGGGGTCGGGTCTTCCTTGCCGCAGGGTTTAATGCTCTGCGGTCAAGGTGTGGGGGTTTACGGGATTCAATTCCTGCCGAGGGCAACACATGATACAAACACTCATCATTGATGGAGACGGAGTGGTGATCAAGCGTGACAAACGCTTTAGCGACCGTTTGCATGAGAGGTACGGCATCTTACCAGAAATAACCGCTCCGTTTTTCAAAACGGTATTTCAAAAATGTGTGGTCGGAAAAGCAGATTTAAGGAAAGAACTAGCAGGTGTCTACAGGGATTGGGGCTGGAAGGGAACACTGGAGGAGCTGCTCCATTTCTGGTTCAGCAAGGAGGGCACACATAACGAAGAGATGCTGGTTACGATTGAAAAGCTTCGCGCGCATGGCATCCCAACATTTCTTTCTACTGATAATGAGAAGCATCGAACAGACTACATACTAAATGAGTTTGGACTTGGGAAACATTTCGATGGAGTATTTTCATCGGCATACATCGGGTTTCGGAAGGAGCAACCCGACTTTTGGGAGCATGTGAAGCAGGTAGGGAAATGTGAGGGAGAACACACACTTGTCTGGGACGATGAGCAATCAAACATTGATACCGCAAGGAAGGCTGGTTTTAACGCAGAGCTCTTCATTGGCATGGAAGACTTTACTCAAAAGATGGGAATGTATTTTAGTGAAATTCCGGCAGCTATATCCACATAGTTAAGGCGCGAAAGTAATATTCTCCTGTGCTATAATTCCCCTCATGCACTTTGGTGAACATTTGACCATCGACGGGTACGGGGGAGCCGCGGAGAAACTGAAAAGTAAGGAGCTGGTGCGTCGTTGCCTGCACGAATTGCCCCAAATGCTCGGAATGCGAACACTCTCGGAGCCGCTCCTGTCGTGGGCGGAGCCGAATGGCAAAAAGGACCCCGGAGGGTGGAGCGGCTTTGTGCTGATCACTGAAAGCCACATTAGCATCCATACGTTCCCCGCTCGCGGATTTCTCTCCGCCGATGTGTACACATGCAAAAATGGCTTGGATAGGAGGAGTGTCACCGATTATTTTAAAAGGCAATTCGATCTAGGGGACATTGAAGAAAATTTCATCCAGCGCGGAAAGAAGTATCCGCAGCGTAATCTCGCATAACACATGGACAAAAAGTCAAAAATATTCTTTTGGATTTTTTTCGCGCTCATGGGTATTTCGGTGCTCCTCGCGTATTATCGGACGATGATTCTCCGTGATTATCCGCTGACGGAGTCCGTGGTGGAGGAGTAAACAAATTTGACGAAGTCTCTTTAATAGTGTAAAATACGCTCGGACACAAACCGTCAATTTTCTCTTATGGAACTCTCCTTTCAGTCAATCATCGGTGGAGTAGCCGGTACGCTCTCGGCCGTTGCCTACGTTCTTTACATTGTATCGACCGTCAAGGGTCCGACGCGACCAAATAGAGCTACTTGGTCAATCCTTACCCTTGTGGGTCTCATTATCCTCATGAGTTATTACAATGAAGGCGCTCGAGAGACGATTTGGGTGCCTCTTGCCTACGTACTCGGACCCCTCATAATCACCCTTTTCGCGATTAAATACGGAGAGGGAGGCTGGAAAGGGCTGGACAAATGGTGCTTGACAGGAGCTATCGCGGGAGCGCTTCTTTGGACTATTTCCGGTTCGGCGCTTCTCGCTCTGCTTATAAACATCGGAGTGGATTTCCTAGCTCTTCTTCCTACAATCAAAAAGGCATACCTCCGGCCCGAAGGAGAGGATCGAACCGCCTGGGCTCTCGAAGCTGCCGCAAGTTTCATAAATCTTGCCGCAGTGAAGCCCTGGACATTCTCAATTTGGATCTACCCGGTGTACCTTGCCGTCTTCAATGGCCTTATCGCGGCACTACTCATCTACGGGAGATATAAGAAGAAGCATAAACGTCTCTTGGTGTAGAACCAAGGGCGTTTTATTTTTTGAAGGATTTTTCATTCAATCTGCGTCGCTCGAACCAGTCGTACTCATAGTCTCTGTAGTTACACACAAGCTCTTCCCCCTTTTTTATATCCCGTATGGCCTTGTCGAGATGGGGACATGATTGGATATTGGGCCTCCGAGAATGATTGATAAACCGCTGATCGTCAAAACACAAAATATATTCCTTCTTTCCGTGATCGAAGTAAGAATATTTTAAGAATTGCTTTTTGATGAACGCGGGCATCCTTGAAAGAGACTTAGGAGGAAAGGCCACGTCAAACACGCGACTGCGCCTCCAGGTCACCGTGCCCCTTCGAATAAATTGATCGGCGAAGAGACCTATTCCGTGTCGGTCGCTCGTCTTGAGTTTAGTTTTGACTAGCAGCATGGTAGTATTGTGCTACGCCGTATATTTAACCTCAAATATCACTTTTAAGCAACGGGATGATTTCTCTCTCAAAGCGCATATATAGGGAGGTACTCCAATACTGCAGAAGTTCGGGTCTCATTGAAAAGCTTGAGCAAAGTCTTGCGATACCCGAACGCGAGCGATTCAATCAGCTTAACATTTCCAAACATGGACTCGGAGTGCTTGACGCGGTTCACTGTGTCTATGATAAAGCACGATCCTTTATCTTTCTTGAGGAACTCGAGCGCCTCGCGAATGTGCACATCGCGATTGAAGCTGGTATTGGAACCGGCCTCCTATCCTTTCTCATGGCCGCGAGGGGTATCGTGGTGCACGGTGTTGAGCTCAACCCGGAAGTTCTTGATCTCGCGAGCAAAATAAAAAATCATCTTGCCAAGCAGGGTGTTATTGATGAGAGCAGCATTCATTTCCGATTGGCCGACGCGACCACCTACAGCCCTTCCATTGCGGCTGACGTATTAGTGAGCGAAAATCTGTACACAGGAATGTTCTATGAAAAACAGGTTGATATTATGAATAACCTCCTTTCTCATGCTCGGAAGGATGCAATTTGCATTCCGAAAGGTCTAAAATCCTATGTGAGTCTGGCCGAAACAGTGTTTCCACGAGAGCCAAAACACGCGGAAATGTTTGTGCCCGGAAGTGAACAAGGATTTGATATGAAGTCAAACGTTCTTTCTGAAACCTTTGAGTATGATTACATTGATTTCACGAAGAAGGCACCGTCGGGACTTGACCGAGATATTACCCTTAACATTATTCGCCCGGGAAAGGTCAACAGTCTGCTCATTGGAACTGAAGTATTGATGCCAAGCGGCAGGGTGATTGGGAGACACGAAACAGTTTTTCTCAATAATGACATTATTATCGCCATAGAAAGTATTCAAAGCGTTGTTCCAAAGAGCCGTATGTCGGTGCGCATTAAGTACGCTTACGGTAGTCGACCCGAAGAAGGCCTATTTGAAGTAAAGCGTCTCTAGGATAAAATATACAGCATGATCCCCAGCGCATTACTTTGTCATTTTGAGGCTCCTACGTGGTTGCTCTTCTCGAGTAATATACCGCCTCTTATTTATTACTCCCACCTTCCAGTAATCCTTCTCTCGCTTGTTATAAGCATCTTCATTTTCTCGCGGAATAGACGCGGTTTACCAAATCAAATAATCTTCTTCACAGTACTTTCTTTCTGCAGCTGGGTCTTTCTGGATTCGATTTTCTGGGCATCAAACCGAAGTGATGTGATCATGTTTGTCTGGTCGCTTCAGATACTCATTGAGCCGTTAGTGCATATTGGCACCTTTTATCTCGTATACAATCTTGTCCTAAAGCAGGATGTCAGCTTCCGAACTAAGGTATTCTGGGGACTCTTGTATCTCCCGATCATTGTTCTTGTGCCGACAAAGTACATCCTTTCAGGTTTTGACATATCGACTTGTCTTAGCAGTGAGACGCTTATCTCATACTATACATATGTTCTCGAGATCTTTACGACAGGATGCATTATCGCTTTTTCGGTGCTTCGATATCTGGAAGCAAAAAGTAGGGACAAGAAGAAGGAGATTGTCCTCATAGGACTTGGGGCGATTCTGTTCCTGTTAGCCTTTTCCTGGGGTGCGATTACGGGAAGTTTTACGGAGGACTGGAACCTCGCGCAGTATGGACTCTTCGGCATGCCGGTGTTCATTGGATTTCTCGCCTACACCATTGTCAAATTCAGGACCTTTAATATAAAACTCATCGGAGCTCAAGTTCTTGTGCTGGCACTCTTTGGACTCATCGCTTCAATTCTCTTCATTACTTCCGTCGACTATATCCGAGTGGTGACCGCGATTACACTGATACCGGTCTTTATCTTCGGTCTCTTGCTCATACGCGGTGTGCGGAGAGAAGTCGAACAAAGAGAGCGTATTGAAAAACTGGCGAAAGAACTGGGAGCTGCAAATGAAAGGCTGAAGGAGCTCGATCAGCTGAAGTCCGAATTCGTCTCGCTTGCCACGCATCAGATTCGAGGTCCGATTACCGCGATCAAGGGGTATGCGTCGCTTATGTTGGAGGGGGATTATGGAGCCGTGCCCGAGAGCATTAAGCAACCTATCGAAACCATCGCGCAGTCGAGCGGGGCTCTCGCGGGTATCGTGCAAGACTTTCTCGATGTCTCTCGCATAGAGCAAGGAAGGATGAAATATGAGTTTACCGCCTTTGATCTTTCAAAGCTTGTCTACGATGTTGCGGAGGAGCTTAGCCCAACTATCGAGCGGAAAGGTTTGAAGATCAAGCTAGATGTGCAGCAAAGCATTACCGTCGAAGCGGATAAGGGGAAATTGCGGCAAGTTATTGAGAATCTCATTGACAATGCCCTCAAGTATACGCCTCAAGGGTTCATCTACCTCACGCTTACACGGGCAGAAGGGAATATCGCCCGCCTCACGATCAAGGATACCGGAGTGGGCATCAAGAAAGAGACATTGCCGAAACTCTTCCAGAAATTCAGCCGAGCCGAGGATGCGAGTAAGGCGAACATGCTGGGGACCGGTCTTGGTCTTTATGTTGCGCGGCAACTCATCGAAGCGCAAAAAGGGAGAGTCTTCGCGGAATCCGAGGGAGAAGGGAAGGGGTCCACATTTTCAGTGGAACTACCGCTGAAAATGTAATATCGAATTTCGAATACCTAATGTCGAAAAATATCGAAGTATTAAATATTCAATATTGAAACTTTCTTCATTTTCGAGATTCGAAATTGGATATTCGATATTGACCTAAGATATCGTCAAAGGCCTGGAACTTTGCTAGAGTACCGCTATGACACAGAACCGCAAAATCTTACTCTCCGGCATTCAGCCTTCCGGCCGGCCGCATATCGGCAACTACTTCGGCGCAATGCGTCAATTCGTGGAAATGCAAAACGAGCATGACTGTTTTTTCATGATTGTGGATTATCACGCGCTGAACACCATTCAGGACGCGAAGACACTCAAGCAGAATATCATTGACCTTGCAATTGATTATCTGGCCATTGGATTAAACAGAGAGAAGTCGGTGATTTTCAAGCAGTCGGATGTGTCCGAGCACACCGAGCTTGCGTGGATTTTCGATACCATTACGACCGTGCCGTACCTTGAGCGCGCGCACGCCTATAAAGACGCCGCGATCAAAGGGAAGGAGAGAAGTGTCGGTCTTTTTAATTATCCGATGCTCATGGCGGCCGATATTCTGCTTTATGATACCGACCTTGTGCCCGTAGGCGCGGATCAAAAACAGCATGTGGAAATTACGCGCGATACCGCGGAGAAATTCAATCGAGTGTATGGCGAGACGTTCAAGTTGCCCGAAGCTAAGATTCTTCCGGAGGTCGCGATCGTTCCGGGCATTGACGGGCGTAAGATGAGCAAAAGCTACGGTAACACCATTCCACTTTTTGCAACCGATGAGGAAATCGAAAAAGCTGTTATGGGAATTGTAACCGACTCATCGGGAGGAATTCCAAAAAATGTGTACGAAATCCACAAACTTTTCCGCTCGGAATCTGAACTCGCTTCTCTTTACCAAAGTAAAGCGGGGAAATATAAGGATCTGAAAGAAGCTCTGATCGAGGATATAAAAACGTTCATTCGCCCGCTTCGGGAGAGGAGAAAAGAAGTTATAGATGATGTAAATGTGGTACTTGCAGTGTTGAAAGAGGGAGGAGAGCGAGCGAAAGAAAAAGCTTCAAAAAAAATGAATGAGGTGCGCGAAAAAATCGGAGTTTCTCTTTAACGCTCATTGCGCAAAAAGAAAGCGGCTCTGCGAGTTTTCACTTCGCAGAGCCGCCGGCGGCGGTCCTGATTCAAAGGATGTGTCCTGTCACGCTGCACGTTGCCTTGGTCCCAATGGGACCCACGGTGTAAAGCCCGCCCGCGGGGCATTTCCACCAATCGCCAACGGGAGGCTCTCCTCGATAGGCTTCGGCATCAGTCATCGCGCGTAACTCCTTCACTCTCTTTGCAGCCTTTGCAACCTGTTCCTGTTCCCACAGGTCCTTTTCGATCTCAATCCCCTTGAGGTTAGTGATACACTGGTTTCGCTTCGCCTCGGTTTGAATCCTTTTAGCTCGCGGAAGCAGGAGGACGGCGAGAGAAGCGATGATGGCACACACAACGATGAGTTCGATGATCGTGAATGCGGTTCGGGTAGTTGAGGTCTTCATGGGTAGGAGTGCGGTGTGTTGTTGAGGGTTGTCCCCGCGAGAAAATGCAGGATTGCGCTTGCCGAAGTTGGGAAGGTGCTGTTTGCAATTTTCGCGCTCTGCCTCGCATAGTACCATGACATCTCTATCCGGTCAATACTATCTCGGAGCAACGCTTGTCTGCTACTATCTAACCTATGCCCAGAACCAACATTAGGGGTTTGAAAGAAAGAACCGGAGAAGAAGTCACCATCGCGGGCTTTGTGGATATTCGGCGCGACCACGGCAAACTCATCTTCATAGACCTTCGCGATGAGACTGGCAAAGTGCAAATGATCGCGCTTCCCACTCATAAGGAGGCGCATGAGCTCGCGAGTATCATTCGTCCCGAGTGGGTTATTTCGGTTTCCGGAAAGGTGAATAGGCGACCGGAAAAATTGGTAAACAAACTCGAACCGAATGGGGAAGTGGAGCTTGAGATATTTGGCATCGAGATTATAAGCAAGGCCGAAACGCCCCCGATTGACGTCCGGGAGGACGGACACGACATCGGGGAAGAGGTTCGGCTTAAGTATCGTTACCTTGACCTTCGCCGCCCGCGCATGCAGAAGAATCTTCGCTTGCGCCATAAGGTAACCGGGCTTGTGCGGGACTACCTCAATAGACATGATTTCGTGGAGATCGAAACGCCGATGCTCACAAAAACCTCCCCGGAGGGTGCTCGTGACTTTCTCGTGCCATCGCGGATGCAACCGGGAAAATTCTACGCCTTGCCCCAAGCGCCACAGCAGTACAAACAGCTTCTTATGCTTTCGGGTTTCGAGCGTTACTATCAGCTTGCTCGCGCGATGCGCGATGAGGACCTACGAGGAGATCGACAGTTTGAACATACCCAAATTGACCTGGAAATGGCGTTCGTGAAGGAGCGTGATGTTCTTGATCTCGTGGAAGGTCTTATGATCCATGTGGCAGAGTCCGTAGGAAAAAAGGTCTGGAAAAAGCCTTTCCCAGTGTTCACACACGAAGAGGCGGTAAAAAAATTCGGGGCGGATAAATTTGACCTCCGCTCCGACCCGAAGGATCCTGACACGCTGGCCTTCGCGTGGATAGTTGATTTTCCTCTCCTCGAGAAGGACGCGGACACCAATCGGTGGACCTTCGCGCATAATCCATTTTCCGCGCCAAAGGCCGAGCATGTCGAGAAGCTCATGAAGGGGGAGGATCTTCCGAGCCTTCGCGCGCAACAATACGATCTTGTGTGTAATGGATATGAGATCGCCTCCGGGGGAGTGCGCATCTCTGATCCGAAGGTACAGCGAAGAGTCTTTGATATTATGGGGCTCACCCCCGAAGAAACAGAATCTCGGTTTGGGCATATCATACGAGCCTACGAGTACGGGGCGCCTCCGCACGCGGGAATGGCTCCAGGTCTTGATCGTCTGGTCATGCTCCTCGCGAACGAACCTAATATCCGCGAAGTTATCGCGTTTCCCATGAGCGCGTCTGGCCAGACTTCAGTCATGGACGCTCCTTCCGAAGCCCGCCCCGAACAGCTGAAGGAACTTGGGATTAGGATGGAGAAGTAATTCTTATGCGCCCGTGGTACAGAAATGAACTTTCGTTAATGTGGATCAGCATTTTTGTTGCTGTCTTCTTCGGCCTCGTTTCTAGTAAACAGCGCGAATCAGCAGGAGAAAACTCCGACAGAGCTACACAGCCTATCGCTATATCACAAGAAGCAGATAGTAATGTCCTTTCTACGATAAACCAAACCACAAATGTTTATACAACTCCTCAATTCAAACTCGAATATAAATTGTTGGAGCCAAGTCACATAAGAAGTGATGGAGAGTATCAGACTGGATTCTCAATACAGGTGGGTAGGATGCCTGGTGCAAATATTGCAGACATCCCTCAACTCATAAAGCCCGACGGTTGCGAAATAGTTAGTTCATCAGGATACAACGGAGCAATTGGGTTCGGCCACAATGACAGCTTTGATGGTATGCAGCAATGGATCTATGGCATTGAATGTGTAACGCCAGAACCCATGAGGGATACAGGAAAATTGTTTAGGTTGAATGTATAGAAATTACCGATCGCAACCTTCACCGAGACTGTTGGCAGGGAGGTAAAAATGCTATACTCCAAGCCATGGTTTTCGAGATTAAACAGGAACGATTCGAGGGACCACTACATCTCCTTCTTTCGCTCATCGAGCGAAGGGAGCTTCATATTGGAGACATCGCGCTCTCGAAAGTTACGGACGATTTCCTCGGTTACGTCGGAAATCTTGGGGATTTTCCGATCGCGGAGAGCGCTGATTTCGCGTACATCGCCTCGACCCTTCTCCTCATAAAATCAAAAGCGCTCCTCCCCGAGCTTTCCTTATCGAAGGAGGAGGAAGAAAATATAGAAGATTTGCAGAATCGTTTGAAGCTTTTGCGGCGTTTTCGAGAACTTAGTGGCTATATCCGCGTACAGTTCGGAAAGGCTCCGATGTACTTCCGGGAGGAACAGAAGGTGGTGCCGGTGTTTGCTCCGCCAAAAGACCTTTCACCTTCTCTTATGCTTGGTGCCATACACTCCGTGCTCGCCGCTCTTCCGAAAGTGGAGGCACTTGGGAAGGTCGCGGTTAAGAAGGTCATCAGCCTCGAGCAGATGATCGAGGGGTTGAAGAAGAGAATCACCTCTGCCTTGCGCATGAGCTTTAAGGAATTTTCTCGCGCGCACCGCGAGGAAAAGGTAAATATCATCGTCGGATTTCTCGCCATGCTTGAGCTCGTCAAGGAAGGACTCATTAGCGTAAGTCAGGAGTATTTGCATGGCGACATTACCATGGAGACGGGGAATATTGGGGTGCCGCGGTATTAAGAGAAGCTCGAATATCTAATTTCCCTGCCCGCCGAAGCGGCTTCAGCGCAGACGGGGAATCTCGAAAGGCACGGGATGCTCCGTACAAGAATCTGTGATCTGCGACCCCATTCGATATCAGAAATAAGTTGAAGACATACCACGTTAGAAAACTCATATGCAGGAATCACTTGATGTAATGATAGAGGCCATCCTCTTCTCCAGGAGCGAACCGATGACGCTCCCGGAATTGTGCCGAGCTCTGAAGCAGCCATCGGGAGAAGTGAAGAAGTCGCTCCTTGTACTAGAGGAGAAGCTGAAGGGCAGGGGAATCGCCCTCATTCGCGCAAATGAAGAAATAGCGCTCGCGACCGTGCCAGAAGCTCACGAGCTTATCGAACGCCTGCGCAAGGAAGAACTCTCAAGGGATCTTGGCAAAGCGGCCCTCGAAACGCTCTCAATCGTGCTTTACAAAAGGGAAGTATCTCGAAGAGATATCGACTACATCCGCGGAGTGAACTCCACGGCGATACTTCGAAGCCTCCTCATTCGCGGGCTCGTAGAGCGCATACCAAGCCCAACGGACGAGCGTATGTTCCTCTATCGCCCGACCGCAGAGCTTGTGACTCTCCTTGGCATAACGAACATTGAGGAACTTCCGGAGTACCACTCTGTGCAAGCGGAACTTGGCGCGAGGAGCGAGGTGGGCGAGAAGGAACAGGAGGACGCCTCCATTCCGAAAGAGAACGAGGTAGAGCCCATTACATAATCAAAACGATGTGGTCATGCTAACCAAATTACACGAGAGCGCGCAAACATATATACGACCGGAGTACTTTTTCTTCGCCGCTGTTTTCTTGTCCCTCCTTTTTGTACTTACTCCGGAGGAAGAGATGCTCTCAAGACAGGAAGCCGCCGCAGGGGAGAGCGTGCGCCTCCTCGAAAATCCGTACGACGCGCTCGAGCTTATTGCCAAGGCGGCCTATGTGTACGACTCTAGGGAGAAGAAGTCTCTGTTCGAGAAGGACGCGCATGAGCTCCTTCCCCTTGCCTCGATTACAAAGATCATGACGGCTTTCACCGCGCTCTCCCTCATTCCCGAGACGACGTACATCTCGATCGATGAGGAAGCGATACGGGAGGAGGGGGATAGCGGATTTATGGTGGGAGAGAGGTGGCTGCTCCGCGATCTCCTCACCTATATGCTTCTAGAATCCTCAAATGACGGAGCGGCCGCCGTTTCGAGCGCCATTGGAGAGATATTCGAGGGAAGCGGTATGGACGAGAAGGAGTACAAAGCGCGTTTCGTGGCCGAAATGAACGCCCTTGCGATGCGAAGCGGTCTTCTTGAAACCTACTTTTTGAATGAGAGCGGCCTTGACATTGGTGAAGCGAAAGCTGGCGCCTACAGCACCGCCGCCGAGGCGGCTGAGCTCCTCCGATTAGCGCTGGAGAAGTTTCCGGACCTTTTCACGGAAACCCGCCTTAGCGAGCTTGTTCTTGAGAACGAGGAGGGACAGCGCCGTGCCGCCCGAAACACGAATACCAACCTCACGGAGGTTCCCTTGCTCATGGCCTCAAAGACGGGGTACACTGACCTTGCCGGAGGAAATCTCGTCATCGCCTTTGATGCCGGATTCAACCGCCCGATCATTATTTCCGTGCTTGGCTCAACGATGGATGGCCGATTTACCGATGCCGAAAAATTAGTTTGGGCAACGCTGGAGGCTCTTGGGCAGAATAGTGAATAAGGAGATTAAGCCTTTGTAGACGGTGCGTATTTCATAGTTCATACTTCATGGTTCATATTTCATAATTCATATTTCTTAACTCATGTTGCTGGATCTCATCAAAGTCTTCGTTCCTGCGATTCTCTCGTTTGCGATAGGCATCGGCATCACTCCGATCCTTTCTCATTACCTGTATCGCCACCGCATGTGGAAGAAGGTGCCGGGGAAGGTGGGGATCGACGGCGCGTCAACGCCCCTTTTTAATAAGCTACATGAGACAAGAGAGATCGGGACGCCGCGCCTTGGCGGAATACTCATTTGGGTATCCGCGACTGCCGCGATGTTTTTTCTCTACCTTCTTGGCACCCTTTTGCCGGAGTCTCTCTTTTCGAAGCTCGATTTCCTCAGCAGGGACCAGACATGGATTCCTTTCGTGGCACTCCTCATCGGAGCATATATCGGCCTTGTAGACGATATGTTTGAAATCCGCGCAAGCGGAGTACGCGGGGGGGGAGGGCTCGCGCTCGGGAAGC
>Ga0209542_10011859_pt1 | contig 15374 bp, 17 predicted proteins | sample RifCSPhighO2_01_FD_184028 | JGI IMG/M metagenome (GOLD analysis project Ga0209542, IMG submission 184028) | Soil microbial communities from Rifle, Colorado - Rifle CSP2_plank highO2_0.1 (SPAdes) (version 2) | ecosystem: Environmental > Terrestrial > Deep subsurface > Rock core/Sediment ... | reverse complement strand
ATTGACGCATCAGTTAATTTTATATATAAAATCCGGTCCGCAAATCCAGGTCCCAGAGAGGCAAAAATTGCAATCACGGCTTGCGCTAACAGCAGTAGGGTTATCGCCTCTCGGACGCGGATGGTTGTATAAATAAAACTGATTCCGGCCCGTAGATCGCTCAGAACCGTTGTGAATGATAGTTGCTGTGCTCTCGGTGAAAGAGGTTCGCGTGGCAAAAACAGCATTAAAATTCCGGCAGCCACAAATGCCCCCGCCAGTAGAACAAGTAATGTTTGCCAGCCTAAAAGGTCTAACAGCGGTCCACCGGCGACAAATCCGCCGATAATCGCGCTATAGAACGTCATCGTAAACAGTGAATTAGCAGGCAGCAGTAACTCCCGCCGCACAAAATGCGGAATCAGTGCGGCCTCTGCCGGAATAAAAAACTGGCCGACAATTGAAATAAGCGCGGCTATGACATACAGCGTAGTGAGGTGTCCGCGACTGAAAACCAGTAGAAGTACGAGTCCGGCCCGCACGAATACGGTACTGATGAGCAATCCTTTTTTGGGCAACCGGTCAACAAAAACTCCTGAAATTATTCCGAAAATTGCTGCTGGTATTCCTACGGCGATGTATAATACGGAAACTGCGGTATTTGAGGCAGTGGTTTCGTAGATCACGACGCCGAGCACAAAAATGAGCATGTTGACCACAATTTGAGTCACCACTTGTGCAAACCAGAGATTTCGAAATGGAATAATCCGTAAAACTTGAATTAAAACATTTTTATGCATGTTGTGTAAAGGCCGGATGACTTGTCAGAGAAGTAATTTATTATTACTATAGAACGTACGCAAGGGAGTGTAAATATGACATCAATAGCTCACGCATTAATTGGGGCGGCGATTGCCGCAAAAATTGGCGATCCGCTCACTGCAGGCTCACTCGCATTCGCGACACATTTTTTATGTGACATGATTCCGCACTGGGACCTGGGTACGAACTGGCGTAACCGACCCCGGTCTGTTACCGGAACACTCGCGATTGTTGAGACACTCGTTGCTCTTATCGGCACCTATTTGCTGTTTTCTTCAGTCGTGCCAAATCAATCGACACTTGCAATTACCATCATTGCTTCCCTGATTCCGGATTGGCTTGAAGCCCCGTACTATATCTTGATGCCCAACTCACCGAAACTGTTTTATTATCTTTACAAAGTCCAATCAATTGCCCATGAGCGATTACAGTATCCGTGGGGAGTGGTGACGCAGGTAGTTACTGTAGTTGGATTTTTGTGGGTTGGCTTCTGGGTTTAAATTACTATGACCTTTTCATTCACACGCGTCTTATTTGGAATTCTCGGAATATTCCTCATTGTCTTTGGGATTTTAGGCAGAGAGGAATGTAATTGTTGCTGTCCTGGAACTCAACCGGTACGCCGCGTTGGATTACTGACAAGTTCAATCAAATTTAAATTGTCCAGTGCTAACTGCTCGTTTCTCGGCTGCACCAGACCAACTCAAATTGTCTATTTGGATGTGGTACTCATCGGACTCTTAAGCCTTGCAGGTGGAATAGGGTTCAATTTTAAAAGGAAAAAATAAGCAAGCTCTATTTAAAAACTTTTCAGCCAGTTAAGAAGCATCCGCACGCCAAAGCCGACTCCGCCCTTAGGATTTACCGGAGTTTCTTTTTCTTCAAAAGCCGGACCGGCAATGTCTAAATGCGCCCAAGCGATTTTAGCGACAAATTCTTCCAAAAATAAAGCCGCCGTCACCGCTCCACCATAACGATTCTTGGCAATGTTTCTGAGGTCCGCGACATCGCTTTTGACCAGATCACGGTACTCTTCTTCAAGCGGCATCGGCCAGATCTTTTCTCCAGCCAGCTCAGCGCTTTTTTGCAAATTAGTAGTCAGCTGCGAGTTATTTGACCACATCCCGGCAATTTCCTCGCCGAGTGCAACCATGCACGCTCCAGTCAATGTTGCTAAATCGATAATTGCTTCCGGCTTCAGGGTTACGGCATAGGACAGGACATCGGCTAGCGTTAATCTGCCCTCAGCATCCGTATTTAAAACTTCAATGGTTTTACCGTTTAAGGCTTTAACGATATCACCGGGTTTAGTCGCTTTCGGACCCGGCATGTTCTCGGTTGCGGCAATAAGACCAGTAACCGTAACATTAGGTTTTACTGCGGCAAGCACGCTAAATATTCCTAACACCGCTGCTGCCCCTGCCATATCAAGCTTCATGGTTTCCATGTTTTTCGAATCTTTAAGCGATAGTCCACCCGTGTCAAAGGTGATAGCTTTACCAGCAATGACGACGCGCTGTCGTCCGGCCTTGTAAGTCAGTTTGATAAATTTCGGCGCCTCGTCAGACCCACGGCTCACTGAAAGGTATGAATGCATGCCCAGCTTTTCGATTTGTTTTTTATCAAGAATTTCGACCTCTATCCCCTTTTTCGCGAGTTTTTTCGCTTCATTTGCCAAGTAGGTCGGGGTAGTCAAAGAAGGAGGTTCGTTAATCAAATCCCGGGCATAATTCGTCGCTTGAGAAAACAGCTTGCCTTGTTCAATCGCCTGCGCTGCCACTTCAAGCCGGGCTGCTGACACGAGTAACCAGACCTCAACCAGTTTTTCGTCTTTGCGGTGTGCCTGGTATTTTTGGAACCGGTAACTACCCAAAAACAGTCCCTCGGTCAGTCCGGCGACAAGTTCCGCAGTTTTCAACATACTTACGGGTTCTGAGGTTAAGGAAAGCGCTAGATTTACGCTTCCCAAGGCGCGTACCTGTTTCACCAGCAATGCCGCCACTTTTCGGATCCGGTAGATATTCAAGTCAACAGATTTGCCTGTTCCGGCAAGCAAAACCCGGCGCACGCGCGTCTTGTCAACCATCGGATATGAGAAGAACTTACCAAAGCCTCCGGTAAACCCCTGGGCTTCGGCGTGCAAAATCACCTGGCTGAAAAACACCCGGTCCAGTTCGCCGAGTTCCTTTTTCCAGGCATTTTCACTCACAAAAAAAACGACTGTGTCAGAGTCGACTTTTTGCCAGGTTGTTGGTTTGGCTTTTAATAGCATTCTGACAACCAATTTTACTCGCTCACGGCCTTCATTGCAAGACCAAAAAGTGGTAGAATGAGGCTGGATTGCCAGAGTGTTGAAATGGTAGACAAGCTAGTCCCTGCCCGACTTTGCCGAGATGGCGGAATTGGTAGACGCGCAGGTCTCAAAAACCTGTGGTGGTAACATCATGTGGGTTCGATTCCCACTCTCGGCACATCGAAGGCAGGCGGGTCAAAAACTAGTGGCTGCAAGGCCGTGAGAGTTCGAGTCTCTCCTCTGGCACAACATGAGTTGTTAAAATTATTAAATATAATGTATATTCATGGATGAGACATTCGAGTGGGATGGAAAAAAGAACCTAGAGAATCAACTAAAACACCGTGTGTCGTTCGAAGAAGCTCAGTACGCCTTTACCGACCAAGATAGAATCGTACTTCGGGATACTGAACATAGTAAAGTTGAAAAGCGCTATTTCTGTATTGCAAAAATAAAGAAAGGTATTATTACTGTACGTTTTACCTATCGAAAAAAGAAAATACGCATTTTTGGCGCTGCCTTCTGGAGGGCAGGTAGGAAAAAATATTTGCAACAATTTAAAAAATAAGGAGGAATTATGAAGAAAAATAAAACCATTTACCAGGATATTTCAGAATGGGGTGATATTGACGAGTTTGTGGAAATCACGCAGGATTTTCTGCCCAAACCTAAAGATCTGGTATTTAAACAGAAATTAAAAACAGTGACGATTACTTTAGATGAAGAAAGCATTTCTTTTTACAAGAAAAAGGCTGATAAATTAAGTACTTCGTATCAACACATGATTCAAAATCTGTTACACATCTATGCAAAAAGAATGCAGCAGAAAAAGTGATTGAGTCGAGGTAATTTTAATGAGTCTTGGCGTTACTCGGAATGTTCCATCTCTCCCACTGCACATTAACGTTGAGTCCCATAATCCCGAGTTGCCATTTGCACAACTTCAAAGCCGTTTCTTACTGGGACTAAATTCATTGTGAGCGGTTCATGACGGGTTCTTTCCTCTAAGTCCCAGAAAAACTGAGTATAACCTCCATAGTTCGGAACATGAAATGTTCTGCGAAAATAGCCCTCAAGGCTATTGCCGAATTCATGAAAAAAAGATTCAGTCGTTAATTGAGCTATGGAGCTGCTTGGTGTATCACCGGCCAAGTGAGATGCAACGTGAATTTCCAGCGTCTTAGGAAACTTCGCAAAGCGAAAATCTGTGGGATCGCCGAACCCCCACAACACGGCCTCAATTGTACGTATTTGTGAATTTGTGTAATGAAAGTCAGAGTAGATCGTTTGAACATGGTGTGCAGCTGCAACAGTAAATTGACCAATTGTAAAAACTGATCTACGCCAGTCAATAGAAAGTCCTTGAAGATCCCATTCTTTTTCAACTTGCTTTGTCATAATTGTCAGGAGTTTAACATAAAACCCTGTTTAATCAAGTCTTACGCTACGATTGTGGTCACCTGAACAGTTCTGCTTCTTTTTTCGAACTTTTGTCTATCTTACAAATGCTATAATGGCCAGGCGAAGAGGAAATCTTTCCCGCAGCACAAAAATTTATGTCAAAACCTGAACATGAGATAGTACTGTCCGCAGAAAGCCTTGCCGTGGGTATAAATGTTGTCTACATGAGCAGACGTTGTACAATTGTTGGGTTTGAAGACGATGCTGTTTTACTTCATTCCATACATCTACAGGCTGATGGAAAACCTTCATCTTCCTGGAAAGTTGAAAAAAGGAATCTTATCGGAAGCCTTATCATTCAGAATCCGCCAATTGGTGGAGAAAAATGAAGACTCTCCAAACCTTTTATAACCTGCCTTAGAAATTTGTAATCACAATCCAGCAATTTGCAATTTATAATGGAAAAATTTACTTCATTCTATAAATACGTGGCGGGACTTGACACAGAAGTCGTTACTATACCTAATTTCATTGAATTTGTAATAGGGCTCGAAGCAGTTGGAGAACAATTTGCAATTTACGAGACCATGCTCCACGCACAAACTGCTAATCCACCTTTGCCAACGGTACGTCAGTTGGATCGTCCAATAATTGGTTTCGGCGGCACTCAGACCTATCCGTTTATTTCAGACCCTGACAATTATGTGCCTGGCGCGCTTGCGCTTCTTACGGATAAACTGGTATATGGTCCAAATGCCGTTCCACTTCATCATATGAGAGACTCGTATACCTGGAATTATGCTTCTGAAAAATATTCTTTCAGTGGCACATTTATTGATGTTGTTAAATTCTTCGAGGCAAAATATCCAATAGTTATATCGAATGATTTAACTGATTATCGCCGCGACTGTGCGTTTACCATCGGAAAACAAATTACATTTACAGAATTTATGCAGCTTTCACGCCGCAATTGAGGCCACCTGGGTGGTTTCCGCCTGTTTTTTCTCCATCCCATAGAACCGGATCCGGTCGCCGCGAAACATGAGGTCAATCTCGCCTAGCGGGCCGTTACGATGTTTGGCAATTAATAATTTGGTGAGCATGGTTGATGACCAGCGGTCGCCTTCCGGCTGGTCAGCCCGATAGAGAAACATAACCACGTCTGCATCCTGTTCGATCGCGCCGGATTCGCGTAAATCTGATAGTTGCGGTTCGCGCGTGCCCCGCGCCTCAACCGCCCGTGATAACTGGGAAATGGCAACCACCGGAATCCGAAGTTCCCGGGCCAGATTCTTTAAATTTTGTGAGACATAAGAAACTTCCTGCACCCGGCCTTCAAACTTTTTGCCGGGATTGACGAGCTGCAAATAGTCAACGATAATAAGTTTGACATTTTGTTCCAGTTGAATCCGGCGCGCCTTGGTGCGCATTTCCATAATTGAGAGACCCGGCGTGTCATCGATAAACAGTGGCGCTTCGGCGAGCTGCCCCATAGCTTCTGAGAGCCGAGTGAAATCTTCGTCTGATAATTTTCCGGTTTTGAGTCGCCAGGCATCAATATCAGCTTGAGCAACCAGCATCCGGTCAACCAGTTCTTCCTTGCTCATTTCGAGTGAGAAAAATGCCACCGGAATCTTATAGCCGGCCGCAATATTTTGGGCAATATTTAAAGTAAACGCAGTTTTACCCGTGCCGGGCCGGGCCGCCAAAATCAGTAAATTTGATTCCTGCATGCCGGCGAGCTTATTATCCAGATCCACAAATCCTGAAGGAACACCCCGTAACCCGCCGGCTTTTTTATGCAATTCATCCAGGCGATCAAATGATGCCGCAAGCGCTTCTTTAATCGGGACGAAATCCCGTCGCATATGAATTTGCGAGATGGCAAAAATTTCCTGCTCTGCCGAATCGAGGATCGCCTGCGTTTCACCCTCATCTTTAAACGCCGTTTCCGTAATCCTGGCTGCGGCGCTGATAAGCTTGCGTTTCGTGTAGAGCCCGTGAATAATCCGGCCGTATTTTTCTGCGTGCGCAGCTGTCGGCACTGTGTCAAGTAGTTGTGATAAATATTCAGTACCACCGCTCGCTTCGAGCTTGCCGCTTTTTTTCACCTCTGCGCTCAGTGTCACGAGATCTACCGGTTCATGCCGTTCAAACAAAGACAGCATCGCTTCAAAAATGGTCGCGTGCGCTTCTTTATAAAAATACGCGGGTTTCAAAAACTCAGCTACATCAATCAGCGCGTCTTTATCGAGGAGAATTGCGCCTAATACCGATTGTTCGGCGGTTAAGTCGTGCGGTGGAATTCTGGGGTTTGCCATAGGTATAGAAGTTATATACCATCAACCAGTTTTTTAATAGTGGTTGCTTTTCAAACTAACTAATGAGGCGTAAGGTTTATTTTACTCTAGCACTACCACTTGTGTTTCCTCAGGTAACTTATCCTTAGTCACGGAAAGCTTTGGTTGTGCAACTACTGCTTCTTTACCGATCTCTTTGAGAAATTCGGAAACCGGCACAAGCGGTGCAAAATTTTTTTCGTTAAGCCCTGTCCGTTTATAGTGCATAGGGATAACAATTCCCGGTTCCAAAGCATTCACCACTTTAACCGCATCAGCCGGACCAATCGTAAAGTGTCCGCCCACCGGAATGAGCAAAATATCGCAATCACCAATTTGTTCCAGCTGCACTTCAGTCAGTTGAACCCCCAGATCACCGCAGTGGACGATGTGAACTCCATCAACCGTAATCCGAAACACCGTATTGGTACCCCGCTCGCGGCCTTCTGAAGCATCATGAAAAGTGGCAATCCCGGTGACTTCAACTCCCCGCGCTTCATACTCGCCGGGCTCGGAAAAAATGAGCACTGCTAATCCTTCGTCTTCGCGTTCTATCAGTTTCGTGTAATTATGATCCGGATGCTCGTGTGAAACCGTCACGATGTGTGCCTTTAAATGATTTTTGGGAAGTTTAAGGCCAACCATTTCCGGATCATAGGGATCACAAATTACTGTGGTTTGTTTACCTTTTAATTTAAATGCGCTATGACCAAGAGGAATGATGTCCATGGCCACATGGTACTATAGACCACTCAACTTGACAAGACCAACGGCCACGAATACAATTGCCTCGCACTGCAACTTGCCTCGCCTCAAACATCAACAATAGTTTATACTAGTAACACGGAAAAAAGCGGAAACGTTGTTTGCGCGCTCATAATAAAATAACTTCCCGCTCAGTATGAATAAAGATACAGTGGTCGCTTCAATAATCGGATTTGGTCTTGGCCTTGTGGCAGCTATTGCCTTGTGGGTAGTACCGCGCATCCTGCCAAAACTGCCGCAAATCAAATCTCCAGCCAAAAAAGAAACCGCGGTTACTACAACGCAAAACAATACTCCGGAAGGTTTCACGATCGCAACTCCGCAAGACGGCGAAATCAGCCAGGCAGATTCAATTACGGTCAAAGGTAAAGCCGCAAATACAAAGCTGGTGGTTATTTCTACGACTGACAAAAGTCAGGTAATTACTCCTTCTGAAAACGGCGAGTACTCAGCTCCGGTGAAACTGGTTGAAGGAAATAATGAGATTGTCGTTTCGCTTATTTCAGACGAGACGACTAAAACTGAACAGATTAACGTATTTTATTTTCCTGACGATATTTAAACTATGAAACGACTGATTATTGTAACCATGATCATAAGTTTTCTGGTGACTGCCTCGTGGTCACTCGCCCAGGAAGCAAATAATGCCAAAACTTCCCCTGCAGCATCTTCCGTGGTGGATGAGAAAAAAATTCAGGATTTAAAAGAAAAGCTGGCGACTAAAGTAGCCGAGATTCGCGAAAACCAGAAACGGGGATTTTTCGGTGAAATTGCCGCGCTTACCAAAACCAATTTCACTCTGGCCCTCAATAAAAATGAAGTGAAAGTCCGCTTCGACGACGACACCAAAATTTTTAAACTCGGCAAAACGCGCACTGAAGCCGCAGCCAGTGACTTAAAAAACTCCCTAACGACAACGGTGCTCGGTCTTTATGACGAGGAAAACAAGCAGCAGAATGCAAAAGTGATTCTGTTGCAACCGGGTCAGTTGCATTTTTCCGGGATGGTGACCGAAGTTAATAAGACTGCCGGCAACTTTACGGTCAAACAGGGTGATGATAAAACCCAGGTTTTTGAATACGAAAAAACTACTACCGCTGATGAGTATACCGAAGCCAAAAAAACCGCCAAAAGCGGCTTGTCGAGACTCGTAAAAAATGACTGGGTCGAAGTCTGGGGCACGCCGTTTGAAGACGACAATACTAAAATCGAGGCGATTCGTATCTTCCGGATTCCGCAGGCACTACTTGGCAAACCAGCTGCAGAGGAGGAAACAGAAACTTCACCCAAACCAACGACCACACTGAAGGCTTCTCCAAAAACCAGTCCCAAAGCCTCCCCTGAATCATAACTCTTGCTAAGTGTATAATTTGCATTATGACGACTTCGAAAAAGTTCGATGCTCTGCTCGTTTCAAATCCGGTTAATATCCGCTACCTGACCGGATTTTGGGGTGCAAATCCAGAAGAACGCGAAGCATACGTATTATTGTTTCATAATTACGTTTATCTGCTGACCAATGCTTTATATCTGGAACAGGCAAAACAGCTACCCAAACAATTAAGAATCAAAAATTTGGAATTAAAAGTTAAGGGACTATCCCGGGAAAAACCGCTGACTGCGGTGCTTAAGGAATTATTAGGATCACAAGTTAAAACATTAGGTTTTGAGGAAACTGATTTGACGGTTGCGGAACTAAGAAAACTGGAAATAAAACTACCACTACTCAAACCTACTCCAATTCGCGATCGGATTGAAACTCTCCGCATGTTTAAGCGTCCCGATGAACTCGCAAATATTAAAGCTGCAGCCAAACTGACTGATCAATGTTTCGAATATTTATTAGGCAAACTTAAACCCGGTATCACTGAAACTGAACTGGCCTGGGAAATCGAATCGTTTTTCAGACAACACGGAGCCACTATCGCCTTCTCCCCGATTGTGGCCTTTAACCAAAACAGTTCCTTTCCACATTATTCTCAGTCCAACGACCAACGACTAAAGACTAACGACCTTATCCTCCTTGATTTTGGCGCCCGTGTGAATGGATATTGTGCAGATATGACCCGCGTGGTTTTCTTTGGTAAACCGACAAATGAACGAAAAAAAGTTTATCAAACCGTACTCGCAGCCCAACTCAAAGCCCTCGTGCTTTTGGAAACCGGTGAACGCAGCGGGAAAATTCTAGATCAGGAAGTACGTGGCATTATTGCAACGGCAAACCTGCCGACGTATCCGCACAGTCTCGGCCATAGTCTGGGTTTAGCAATTCACGAAGCTCCTCGGCTTTCAGAAAAATTGGAAACGCATCTGAAACCCGGAATGGTTTTTACCATCGAACCCGGCGTGTATTTAACCAATAAATTCGGCATCCGGATTGAAGATCTGGTATATATTAATGAGAAAAATAAACTAGAGATCTTGTCCAAAACATCAAAAAAGCTAATATGTGTTTGAGTACAATCCCCTCTCTTATAATAAGAGAGGGTTAGGGTGAGTTATGAACCAGATTCAATACCTTGTTTTAATCACTGATAACTACCAGCGCGCCAAAGCATTCTATGTGGAAAAGTTAGGTTTTACGATTAACCGTGAAGTTCCGGAAGATGAGTACGTGCAATTTAAACTGGATAATCTGATACTCGCCCTATTTAGCCGGACACAAATGAGCAAGGTAATTGATGAAAAATATTTGGCAAAAGCCGGCGGAGCACTGTACACCTTTGCCGAGGTTGATGATGTCGACCAAACCGTGGCTAACTTGAAAACAAAAGGAGTTAAATTTATCAAAGAACCCAAAACCCAACCCTGGGGCCAGCGCACCGCCTACTTCACCGACCCTGACGGACATATCTGGGAGATCCAAAAGTGGCTGAAGAAATAACGACTGTGCTATAATGCGTTTATGAATCGTCAATCCATCAACTCAAGCTGGCATTGTTATCCAACTCGTCAGGTTGGTGGGTTATTCGTGGAGTAAAGAGTATGCAATTTTTGAACGAACCCGCCAACCGGCGGGTTTTTTGATGGTTACTTAACGAACTTAAGTGTAAACGAAAAGTGAGTTTAGTAACCATCAACCCCGAAGTTGTGCTCTTGCGAGGCAAGGATGTAAACCTTGCGAGCAAGTGAACATACTTCTGGGGTTTTCTTAAAATCAAGGCAGATCCCGAAGCAAACTATGAATACGCAACTCTATCCACAAGCAGTAGAACGGCTACCTATCGATATGAGCCTGAGCATTAACCCGCTCGGGTGTTCCCCTCGTGTATTAAAAGTACTGCAGAAAATGACAATTGCCGAAATTGCAGCATACCCTAAACAAAATCAACTTATAGAAATTATCAGTCAAAAATTTAAACTTTCATCTTCCCAGATTATTTTGGGTAACTGCTCTGAGCAGCTGATTAAGCTGATTTGCCAGACTTTCCTTAACCCAAAAGATAATGTTGCAATTGAAAAAGGTTCATTTCCTTTATTTAGCAAAGAGGCTTTACTTGCAAATGCCCAAGTTCGTTTTTTTGATAGGAAAAGTCGTTTTCCCAAAGAGCAAAAAATTCGACTGCTTTTTCTGGCAAACCCTAAAACTCCCACTGGCGAAGCGTTGAATAATAACGAAGTAGCGGAACTGATTAGGCACTGCAAACCGCAAATTGCAGTGATTGATGAAGCCAATGGCGAATTCTTAAACGAATCTTTTATAACTGAGGCTACAAAAATTACGAATATTATAATTTTACGAACTTTTTCTAAAGTATTTGGTTTGGCTGGACTGCGAGTTGCCTTTGCAATTGGCGCAAAACCTATTATTACCAAGCTTAGGGAAACGCAGCAACCCTTCCCCGTATCAGAGGTTGCGGTTCGCGCCGGTGTTGCAGCCATTAATGATAAACAATTCGTTGCTAATACTATTCAATTTTTCACTAAAGAACGAACGTTTTTAACTAAGGAATTACATAAGCGTGGACTTCGAGTATCCAAATCAATCACCAATAACTTATTTATCAGCACCCCTCAAGCATCAGTAATTATCGCTCAGCTAAATAAATTGGGCGTAGCAGTTATTGATGGAAAGTTTTTCCCTGAAAATCCGCTAACTGGCTTTCGTATATCGATCAAGGACCGTCGCACTAACGAACTCTTCCTGGAAAAACTCGATATCGCAATAGCTTGTATTAAAAGGAAAAACTTGTTACCCTCAAAGGAGGTTGTATGAATAAAATCCAAACTTTAAAAGGCTTTCGGGACTTTTTGCCTGAGGAGGCCATAAAAAGAAACTGGTTAATTAACAAAATTCGTGCCACCTTTGAGGCCTGGGGTTTTGACCCGCTGGAAACGCCAACTCTGGAACCTTTGGAACTGTTTAAAGGCCAGATCGGCGAAGATGAAAAATTATTTTTTAATTTCAAAGATCAGGGGGGGCGTGAAGTGGCTTTGCGGTATGACCAAACTGTGCCAGCGTGCCGCGTCGTGGGCGAATATGCACAACAATTGCCGATACCCTTTAAACGTTACCAGATCCAGCCGGCATTTCGCGCTGAAAATCCGCAAAAAGGTAGGTATCGCGAATTTTTGCAGTGTGATGCCGATATATTTGGGGTAGCATCCCCTCTCGCTGATGCGGAAGTGATTGCGCTATCACTTGATGTATATCGCCAAATCGGCTTTACCCAGGTTCGGGTATTGGTTAACGACCGCCAGTTACTGACTAAGCTTCCCTATCAGGCAATTGTCGCCATAGATAAATTGAAAAAATTGGGCAAAGCCGGTGTCATCAAAGATATGGTTGACAAAGGCATCACTGCGGCTCTGGCCGAGGATTACTACAATACCGTCATGAATTTGCAACCCAATGAAACCATCAAAACTATTTTTAATTACCTGAAACAAATGGGTTATCCTGAAGACTGGTATGTGTTTGACCCGACTATTGCCCGTTCATTTGCCTACTCGACCGGTCCAATCTGGGAAGTGGAAATTCCGGGGTTTCGGAATCAATCAGTTCTGGGTGGCGAGCGCTTTGATAAATTAGTCGAAAAAATTTCCGGCACTAATATTCCCGGCACCGGCTTTGGGCTGGGTTTTGATCGGACCCTCGAAGCGGCTGAAGCGTTTGGTTTGTTGCCGATTACAAAAACAAAAACGCAAGTGCTCGTAACTGTTTTTACTCCTGAACTGTTATCTGCAGCGCAAACCATGACCCAAACACTAAGAAATGCGGGGATAGCAACAGAACTCTATACCGAACCGGAGAAAAAAATTGACAAGCAACTCAAATATGCCGACCGCAAAGGCATCCGCTATGCCATTATTCAGGGTCCTGACGAATTAAATAGAAACATGGTCCAGTTAAAAGACCTGTTTAAAAAAACGCAGGTGGAATTGACTCTGAATGAAGCAATCTCTAAACTAAAATAGATGTCATTGCGAGCGACAGCGAAGCAATCTTAATTTTGGGGATTGCCACGTCGCTCATTTTATTCGCTCTTCGCAATGACTACGCTGCCCATGAGCAAACGCCGCCTGAATGCCTATTATCTTTTGTTAATCGCTTCCCTAATCTGGGGAATTGCCGGACCGGTGATTAAGTTTACTCTGGCTGATTTCCCGCCACTTATTTTCTTAAGTTACCGGTTTGCCGTGAGCGCACTTGTGTCACTGGTTATTATTTGGCTGACCAAACCCAAGTTCCCGACCCAACTCGGGCTGTCCCTGACGACGATTGTACTGGGATTTCTCACCTCTACCGTTACTTTAGGGCTGTTATTCATCGGCTTTGCCGAAACTACTTCTTTAGCAGGAACTACTATCTCAGCCATGGGACCGATTTTTGTAGCCATATTTGGTGTACTTTTGCTGCGCGAACGGGTTACGCGACTTGATTTTTTCGGCATGCTGCTCGCCTTTATCGGCACGATAATCACAATCGTTGAGCCAGTACTCGCATCTGAAGCGCAGGTTTTGGAAACTACGCTGCGCGGTAACTTCTTCGTCGTCCTGTCTCTGGTTATCAATGCTGGCGTTATTCTGCTTGAAAAAGTAGTTTTGAAAAAAGGTGTTTCCGCTGCCACCATCACTCACACCGCGTTTATTGTCGGCTGTTTCACTATGGTTCCTCTCACCTTACTGCAATATTCCTGGCCGACGGTACTAACTACCATCACCACCGCACCACTTACGGCGCACCTAGGTGTCTGGTACATGGCGCTTCTTTCAGGTACACTCGCCTACTGGCTTCACGCTCGCGGCCTTGAAGCAGTCGAAGCCGGCGAAGCATCACTCTTTGGTTATCTTTCGCCGATTTGGGCAGCGCCGCTGGCCTTACTCTGGCTTGGGGAAACCATCAGTCCACCGTTTATTGTCGGCTGCACCGTTATTGCGCTTGGCGTCATACTTGCCGAATACCGCCGCACAGTCCGCAGACGTAAACGCCGCCGTTAGGTGTTGCCAGCCTCAACCAATGAATGCTATAATACGTCAGTTATGAAAACGAAAATCCATCCCGCCTGGTTCCCGCAAACACTGGTCACTTGTGTCTGCGGCAAAACGTTTACTGCCGGCTCAACCCGGGAAACGTTGAATGTGGATATTTGCAGCCAATGCCACCCGTATTTTACCGGAGAAATGCGCTATGCCGACAGCGAAGGCAAAATTGAAAGTTTCCAGAAGAAAATGAAACTGGCCAAAGAAAAAGCGCCGGAACTGGCGCGTAAAAAAGCCAAAAAAGCCAACTTACCTCAGGAAGATTCTACTCCCAAATCCCTCAAAGAAATGCTCATGGGAGTATAGAAACAATTATCCAATTTCAAATAATCCAATTATCCAATAAATACAAAAATGATTGGATGATTTGAGAATTGGATTATTTGATAATTTTCATGAATACCGATATCGCCATCCTTGAATTTCGTCCCGGACCTGGTGGCCAGGAGGCTACTCTGTGGGCAGCTGATCTCATGCGCATGTACACCCGTTTTGCCAACTTGCAAGGTTGGAGTGTAACGCAACTATCGAATGATACCATCCGCCTCAAAGGACCAGATGCGTATACTAAATTACAGTTTGAAGCCGGTACGCACCGAGTGCAACGAGTGCCGCAAACTGAGCGCTCAGGCAGAATCCATACGTCAACCGCTACCGTTGCCGTATTGCCGGAAGTTCCTGACACTGAAATCTCGATAAATCAAGATGATCTGGAACTGGCATTTTTCCGATCAGGCGGCAAAGGCGGCCAAAACGTCAACAAGGTTTCCTCTGCAGTGCGAATTAAACATAAACCAACCGGGATTGTCGTGTCGTGTCAGACTGAACGAGATCAACATCAAAACCGCGCGTTTGCCCTCTCCATGCTGCGGGGAAAACTCTGGGAACTTGAAGAGGAAAAGCGGCTGGCAAATCTTGGTTCAGCTCGGGCGGTCATCGGCCGCGGCATGAGGAGCGAAAAAATCCGCACCTATAACTTTCCGCAAGACCGCGTGACTGATCACCGCTTAAATAAATCTTTCGGCCGAATCGAAGATATTTTAGACGGAAAGATGGAAAAAATTATTTCATTCCTAGCCGCCTCTATCTCATAACATAATCATGCCGTACGAAAGGCCATTGTTATTTAACCTAGAAAAAGGATACCAAATTTTAACTCCATTACTGCGAAAAGGAGAAGTAGATTTTGACAACACGCAAGAAATCCAGTCAGTGACAAAAAGAATTTTACGTCAACTTATAGCTGAACTACAAATTCAAAACCAAGTAACTATCACACCAGATATATTAAA
>Ga0209542_10011857_pt1 | contig 15375 bp, 13 predicted proteins | sample RifCSPhighO2_01_FD_184028 | JGI IMG/M metagenome (GOLD analysis project Ga0209542, IMG submission 184028) | Soil microbial communities from Rifle, Colorado - Rifle CSP2_plank highO2_0.1 (SPAdes) (version 2) | ecosystem: Environmental > Terrestrial > Deep subsurface > Rock core/Sediment ... | reverse complement strand
TTGCAATGTTATTAACCGCAGCTAAAGCTGGCCAAAATTCCTGACTGCCGTAGACTTCTTCCGAAATTTTTGACAAGGAATCATTTTCTTTAACTTTGTAGTTGCTTCCGGCAACAGGAGCACCTTCTTGATTTTGGGTTTGTTGCGTCATATCTGCCTGATCAATAGTTCCCTGATTTCTTTTAGAAAAGAAGTTGGCAACCAAAAGTCCTAGAATTACTACGATTATCGCTCCAAGAATAAGGGAGGCATAAGATTCCTGCCAATTAAATTTGGAAATTTTACTAAATCTTTTAAATAACGTACTTTTAGCCATTTTCCTCCTTTCAGGCAGGGGGATAGGGGATGCGGTCGCGACCGGATTCGAACCGGCGATCTTCACCGTGACAGGGTGACGTGTTAAACCAGCTACACTACGCGACCGCGTGCAGATGTAGTTTACATTAAGGCAAAATGAGTGTCAATCAGCCTTAATATCTTTGTATACACCTGCGGTTTTACTTATAATATCTCCTGGTACTGTAATATTTTATGGTACTTACAATATTCTCAATGGCTAAGTTTATCTCCAACAAAGACATTGCCAAATTACTTCGGGAAATAGCCGCCGCATATGAGGCAAAGGGTGAGAACCGTTTTAAGGTTATTGCTTATGATAATGCCGCAGCCAGTGTAGAGCATGCTACAAGTGAATTAAAAGATTTATGGGAAGACGGCCAGCTTAATACTATCCCCGGGCTCGGACAATCCATTGGAGAGCATCTCGATGAGCTTTTTAGAACCGGTAAAGTCAGACATTTTGAAGCTGTGAAAAAAGGTATGCCGCAGGGGATGTTCTCACTTTTAGAAATAGGTGGACTGGGTCCAAAAAGTGCGTATAAACTCGCAAAAGAGCTAAACCTTAAAGGTCTTCAAGATCTGGAGAAAGCAGCCAAGAGTGGCAAAATTAGAAATATTCCCGGCTTTGGCGAAAAAAGCGAACAGGATATTCTAACGGCGATTGCTGAGCTTAAGAGTAAAGGTTCAAGATATATCTTAACAGAAGCTTTTCCAATTGCAGAAAGGGTGCTTAAACATTTAAGAACTCACAAGGATTGTGAGCGGGCAGAACCTTTAGGCTCTTTGCGCCGGATGCTTTCGACAGTTGGGGATATCGATATTGCAGTAGCATCCCAAAAACCCAAGGAAATAATTGAACATTTCAAAAAATTCAAAGAAATAAAAAGAGTTTTGGATGCCGGCAAGCGAAAATCGTCAATTTTTCTGCAAAACGGCATGCAAGTAGATTTACTTGTTGCGCCAACGCGGGCTTTTGGTGCTCTCCTTGTGCATTTTACAGGTTCTAAAAACCACAACATAGCACTTAGAGAATATGCTCTTAAAAAAGGTATGTCCGTTTCCGATTACGGAATAAAGGCAAAAGAAAAACTCAAAGAGTTTGCTACGGAAGAAGAGTTTTATAAATTTCTGGGAATGGATTATATTGATCCTGAACTTCGTGAAGATACTGGAGAAATTGAAGCATCATTAAATCATCATTTACCGGATTTGGTTGAGATCAAAGACATAAAAGGAGATATTCATCTGCATTCAAATTACCCGATAGAACCCAGTCATGATTTGGGTACGGCAACCTTTGAAGAAATTATAAAAAGAGCAAAGGAATTAAATTACCAGTACGTAGGATTGTCGGACCATTCTCCGGGATATTCAACACACACAAAAGAACAAATCATTAAACTGATTTCAAGACGAAAAGAGCAGATAGAACATTTAAAATCAAAATACCCCCGATTCGGGATTTTGAATTTATTAGAAATTGATATTTTGACAGGCGGAGAACTTTCTGTGCCCAAGGAAGGTTTAAAATTATTAGATGGTGCCATCGCCGGCATTCATTCCAGCCATAGGCAGGATAAGAAAATGATTACCGAAAGACTGCTTACTGCTATTAATTCCCCTTACGTTCAGGTTATTTCGCATCCAACGGGCAGGCTCCTAAATCAACGAGAATCCTATGAAGCGGACTGGCCAAGAGTCTTTGATGAGTGCAGAAAAACAAACACTATGTTGGAAGTCAATGCATACCCTGACAGGCTTGATCTTCCAGATACTATGGTGCGGGAAGCAATTAAAGCGCAAGTTAGATTAATTATCAATACGGACGCTCACCAGCTTGAGCAGATGGATAATATGCTCTATGGAGTTGCTGTTGCCAGACGCGGCTGGGCAACTAAAAGGAACATTGCCAATACCATGGTTTGGGTTGAATTTGCCAAGATGTTTAATGTTAATGTATGATTACACCAATGTCACCCACAGTACTGGTTGCAGGAATTTTAGTTTTAGTCCTCCTTTATCTGTGGTTTATTTACAACGGACTTGTAACTGCCAAAGTTCGAATAAAAGAAGCCTGGTCCGGGATTGAAGTTCAGCTGAAAAGAAGATCCTCCCTAATTCCCAATTTAATAGAAACAGTTAAAGGATATGCCAAACACGAAAAAGCTGTTTTTGAGAATGTAACAAAAGCAAGAAGCGCTATGCTTTCTGCAAAAAGCCCCAAAGAGATGGCAGCTGCCGACAATCTTCTTGCAGGTGCCTTAAAAACCCTATTTGCGGTGGCTGAAGCTTATCCGAATTTAAGGGCCGCTGAAAATTTTAAACAGCTGCAAGAGGAAATTTCCGATACGGAAACAAAAATTGCCGCTTCCCGCCAGTTCTATAATGCTAATGTCTTGGACTATAATACCAAAATTAAGGTTTTCCCAAATTTTATATTCGCAAAACTTTTTAATTTTTCAGAGGAAGAATTTTTTGAAGCAGAGGCAGAGTCCAAAAAAGAGGTCAAGGTAAAATTCTAACAGGATGAATTCCACCAAGATCTTTGCAGGTTCATCTAACCCTAATCTCACAAAATCAATTTCACAAAAATCTAAAATTTCTCTAGGAAAAATAGAACTTGGTATTTTTTCCGATGGAGAAATAGACGTTTGGGTTCAGGACGATGTCAACAACTGCAACGTTTTTATCCTGCAGTCTAATTCAATGCCTGTTAACGATAATATTATAGAGTTGGCGCTAATAGCAGATGCTTTAAGAAGAAGCGGGGCGCATAAAATTACTGCCGTGATTCCTTACTTTGGCTATAGTCGAAAAGAAAAACAGAATAGAGTTGGCGAACCCATATCTGCAAAAGTTATTGCCGATTTAATAATTTCCAGCGGAATTAATAAAGTTGTTTGTTTAGACTTGCATGCTGATGCGATTGTTGGGTTTTTTGATGTGCCGGTTATTTATTTGTCGGCACTCGAACTTTTAGCCTCAAGAATTAAAAAAGAAAAAATTAAAAGTCCTGTGGTAGTTGCGCCAGACGTTGGCGGTGTCAGGCGGGCCAGAAATTTTGCTGCACTTCTTGATGCGCCCCTTGCGGTTATCGAAAAGCATAGGTATACGCATGTTAGAGACCATATGGAGGTCTTATCAATGTCAGGAGAAGTATCCGGTGATAATGCAATTATCATCGATGATGTTATTTCAACGGGAGGAACGATTATCGAAAGTGCTAAAGCCCTTAAGAAAAAAGGCGTTAAAAAAGTTATCGTCTGCGCAACTCATGGTGTTTTTGCGAACAATGCAGTAAAGAGATTGGCAAATAGCCCGATTGATAAAATAATTGTTACTGATAGTATTTCCCAGAAAGCTAAAAGTCCTAAAGTTGAAGTGGTATCTGTAGCAGGTTTAATCGCCGATTGTTTAGTTCAAGAACTCTAGTCCTCCTCCGCATGAAGCTTCGGAGGATTTCGCAAGCTCATGGATTTTGCAAATAAACTCCAAAAAGCAGTTTCGAAAAATAACAGTCTTCTATGCGTTGGCCTAGATCCGGACCCCTCTCAAGGAGACTCGTTTAAAAGTGGTCACTCCATCTTTAAATTTAATCAGCAGATTATTGACCAGACAGCGGATCTGGTGTGTGCATATAAACCGAACATTGCTTTCTATGAAGCAGAAGGGCTTGAGGGACTGCGAGCATTAAAAGAAACAATTTTGTATCTTGCGAAAAATTTTCCCCAGATACCGATTGTGTTTGACGCCAAAAGGGCAGACATTCCCAATACTGCCAGAATGTATGCAAAATCCGCTTTTGACTATTGGCAGGCAGATGCGGTCACGGTTTATCCGCATTTAGGCTTAGATTCCCTAAAGCCTTTTTTGGAATATAAGGACAAACTGATTATTTTGCTTATCAAAACATCTAATCCGGATTCCGGCATGTTCCAGGATTTAAAAACTGCAGATGGGCCCTACTATCTGGCAATGGCAAAACGCATTAAATCCTGGCAATTTAAAAACATCGGTATATTTGCGCCAGCGACTTACCCTAAAGAACTAGAAGAGTTAAGAGCAATCTTCCCCGACAAAATTTTTCTGTCAGCCGGCATTGGTGTTCAGAAAGGTGTGGTCAAAGCCGCAGTCAAAGCAGGTGTAAACAAAAGAGGTAGTGGTATTATGTTTAATGCTTCAAGAAGTGTTATTTACGATAAAAATCCGCAAAAAGCAGCTAAAAGCCTAAAAGATGAAATCAACAAATACAGACGATAAGCAAAGCTTGCGGTCCTCGTCCTTCGATAAGCAGAGCTTTTCTGCGAATAAACTCAGGACTGCGGGCCTAAAAATAGCCCAAGAAGTTGCCGGCATTCTTTTTGATATCGGCGCTGTTATTTTTAGACCTAGACAGCCTTTTAGATTTGACTCAGGAATCTTAAGTCCAGTTTATGTCGATAACCGGTTAATAATCTCCGATCCAGTATCTCGGGAAAGGATAATAAAGAACTTGGTAAGTTTAATTAATAAAATTGGGAAGTTTGATACCGTCGCTGGCACAGCAACGGCTGGTATTCCACATGCAGCTTGGATTGCGCAAAAATTGCGTCTACCCATGGTCTATGTCCGGTCTCAACCCAAAGAGCATGGCACAAAAAATCAAGTGGAAGGTAGTATAAAAAGAGGACAAGAAGTTTTGGTCGTAGAAGACATGGTATCAACGGCTGGATCCTCAGCAAGGGTTGTTGAAGCTTTACGAAAACTTGGAGCCAAAGTAGATCATGAGGTTGCAATTTACACACACGACTTAAAGGAGTCGAAAGAAAATTTTAAAAGAATGAAAATAAAACCTCATTTTCTTACAAGTCTTAAGACTGTTACCGAAATTGCCCAAAAAAGAGGGTATCTAAAGCCGGATCAAGTAGCCTTAATTGAAAAATGGGCGCAAGACCCCAAAAATTGGGGCAGGAAAATGGGGTTTGAATGAAAGTCGATATTTCTACAAAGATAGCTGGTGTACAACTTGAAAGTTGCATCTTCAACACCGCCGGCCCTGCGGACGTAACATTAGACGAGCTGGAAATTATCGCCAAATCAAAATCATCAGCAATTACTATGAAGTCCTGTACTCTTGCGCCTCGGGAAGGCAATCCCCAACCGCGTTATGCGGATTTGGAGTTTGGCTCAATCAATTCCATGGGACTTCCCAATTTAGGGTACAAAGCCTATGTTAAATTTTCAAAAATATTAGCAAAAAAATATAAAAAACCGGTTATTGCTAGTATTTCTGGTCTATCGCTTGAAGATAATGTAACAATTTTCAAAGCTTTTAACGACTCCCCTGTCGATATCATAGAATTTAATCCGGGATCTCCAAATACCATCGGTAAACCGATTGTCGGCTACGACGTAGAAGAAATGGACAGACTCCTTGATGCTGTCTCAAAAATTTGCCAAAAACCATGGGGAGTAAAGTTACCGCCGTATTTTGATCTTGTCCATTATGATCAAATTGCCAATGTATTGAAAAAATATCCCATCAATTTTATAACCTGCATTAATTCTATCGGCAATGGTCTGGCAATTGATCCGTATAAGGAAAAAACCTTGATTAAGCCCAAAGGGGGACTTGGCGGGATTGGTGGAAAATATGTTAAGTTCGCAGCACTGGCCAACGTAAGAACATTCTATGAGCTTTTAGGAGCAAAAATACAAATTATCGGAGTCGGCGGAATCTACACAGGGATTAACGCATTCGAATTTATTCTAGCCGGTGCCTCTGCAGTTCAGATCGGAACTGCTTTTTTGCAAAAAGGCCCCAAGATTTTTGAAACTGTGCAAAACGAATTAAAAGAATTCATGCAGGATAAGGGTTACAAAAAATTGGCTGATTTTAAGGGGAAATTAAAAGTTGCTTCTTAAATCGGAATTATTTTTTCTGCGGGACAAATCCAAATTTGAATAGACCGCTCCCTGATGGGATTTTTGCCTTTTCCGTCTCTGCCGTCAAACTCAAAGGCGGCGACCTGCTGGTATTTGCCCAGTTCTAATTTTCTGCCTCGCACCGGGACAACTACGCTGGGATGAGAAAAAACTAGCGCCCTAATGTGGGCAGCAGCGTTATAATCCTCGTCAATTTCGTCACAGTAAGGATTGTCCTGACAGCGGTGTTTGTAATCGGCAGTCGGGTGTTTATAATTCTTTGATACGCGAGTGGATCGTTTATCTTCCGGGATAGCCTGCAGTGTGTGGTGGAGAATATCCGCCAGTAAGTTCGGTTCGGCAATTTCATTAACAACTATGCCCATTGTCGTATGCTTTGTATTTACAAAAACGAAACCGTCACGAACACCCGATTTTTTGATTGCATCATTAATTTTTTTTGTGATGTCCGAAATGTAGGTATGTAAAGTGGAAGGGAATTCTAGCTCTTTTAAGAAAATTCTCATCGGAGTTTCTATTTTAACATTTTTAAATAATATAGTCTAAAGAATGTCACAAGATTTAAGCTTTAGGGTATAATTTCATCATATGACAGCTTATACGCAGGTTTCTGCCAACAGATTCAAAACTTGGCTGATTATGTTTCTTTTTGGAAGTTTTATTACTTTTGTTGCCTTTGTTTTTGCAAGAGGCCTCGGATTTCCGACCCCATCCGCTCTTGGTTTTACCGGTATAGCCTTAATTATTTCCGGGCTGATTAATTTTTTCTCCTACTACAATAGCGACAAAATTGTCATGGCTATTTCCGGTGCTAAAAAAATCCAAAAAAAGGACAATCCTGAAGTTTTCAGAATTGTAGAAAATCTCAGTATTGCTTCGGGTTTGCCATCGCCGAAAATTTACATAATCAACGATTCTGCTCCGAATGCTTTTGCAACTGGCCGTGACCCAAAGCACGCCGCAATAGCTTTTACTTCGGGAATTTTAGATAAACTCAACAAATTAGAGCTGGAAGGTGTAGCAGCCCACGAACTTTCACATGTAGGCAATTACGATACCAGGCTTATGACCATAGTTTCTATTCTTGTTGGCACAATAGCACTGCTTGCAGATATGTTTATAAGAATTACATGGATGGGTGGAGGAAGGGATAGGGATAACGATAGGGGCCAGGCAGGGGCAATTTTTGCTGTTATTGGAATAATCTTAGCAATTCTTTCTCCAATTATTGCAATATTAATTCAGTTGGCTATTTCCAGAAAGCGGGAATTTTTGGCAGATGCATCCGGTGCCTTATTAACCCGTAATCCGGATTCTTTAGCTGATGCCCTTTTAAAAATTGCCAAGGATAAAGAACCGCTGGAAGTTGCCAATAAAGCAACTGCCCACCTTTATATAGAAAACCCCTTCAAGAATCCGCAAAAGCTAACGGGAACTTTTGCAAATCTTTTCAACACCCATCCGCCTGTTGAAGATAGGATAAAAGCTCTTCGGGCTATGCAGTAAATATGTCAAAAGTCAAAAGTCACAAGTCACCCATTCGACAAGCTCAGGGTGACCCTGAGTCAATCGAAGGGTCAAAAGTCAAAATCGACATTGATTACGTTACAAAACTTGCCAATCTAAACCTAACTGAAAAAGAAAAGAAAACTTTCGAACCTCAATTAGAAGAAATTCTAGGATATATTTCAAAGCTTTCAGAAGTTAATACAGATAAGGTTGAACCGATTGGCCATATTACAGGCCAGGAGAATGTAACAAGAGAAGATGAAGCAAAGCCATCATTAAATCAGGACGAAGCACTGACGAATGCCCCCAAAATTTACAATGGGTTTTTCGAAGTTGAGGCTATTTTTGAAGAAAATAGTCCTGAATGAAATTGAAGGGCAATCTTTGAAGAGCAATAGTAAATTTGTCATTGCGAGCGAACAAAGTGAGCGCTGCAATCTAAATAATAAGATTGCTTCGTCATAAACTTCTCGCAATGACTGGAAAATTAAGGATGAAAAACGTTGACATCACAAACCTTACAATTAAAGAAGCATCAAAACTTATTGCTTCTAAACAAATTAAGGTTAAAGAACTCGTCAATCTGCATCTTGGTCGCGTCAAAAAATTAAACGGCAAACTAAATGCTTTTATTACAATTTGTGAAGATCAAGCACGCCATCAGGCCGAAAAAGTTGATATCCTGATTGCCCAAGGACAAAAGCTTGGACCGCTAGCGGGTATACCTTTTGCAGTAAAAGATCTTTTTTCAACCAAAGGAATAAAAACTACGGCTGGATCAAAAGTTTTGGAAAATTACGTACCCGTTTATGATGCAACAGTGATTTCCCGTCTTAAGAATGCCAATGCCATTATTGTGGGGAAAACAAATCTGGATGCCTGGGGGCATGGTGCCAGCGGAGAAAATTCCGATTTTGGACCAACGCATAACCCTTATAATTTGAAAAGGGTACCCGGCGGCTCGTCTTCCGGTTCGGCAACTGCAGTAGCATCAGGTTCCTGCCTTGCAGCGACTAGCACTGATACAGGCGGTTCTACCCGCCAGCCGGCTTCATTTTGCAATTTGGTTGGGCTCAAGCCCACTTACGGTCGGGTTTCCCGCTACGGAGTAATCGCGATGGCCTCGTCTCTGGATACCATGGGGCACATGACAAAAACAGTTTATGACAATGCACTCATTTTAAATATCACAGCGGGTAAGGATGAGTTCGATTCAACTGCTTCTGATGGAATAGTTGATAACTATGCAGAACATATAGACAAAGGGGTTAAAAATATTAAAATTGGCCTACCAAAGGAATATTTTGACGGTTTAGAGCCAAAAATAAAAGCAGCGATTCTTAAAGCGCTAAAAATCCTAGAGAAATTAGGAGCTAAAATAGTAGAAGTATCCCTCCCGCATACCGAGTATGGTGTAGCTGTCTACTATATTGTTCAGCCGGCAGAAGTTTCTTCAAACCTGGCCCGGTATGATGGGATAAGATTTGGTTTTGGCAGGGAAATGTTTGGTGCTGAAGCAAAAAGAAGGATAATTTTGGGAACATTCACACTGTCTTCCGGTTACTATGATGCTTATTACTTAAAAGCTATGAAGGTGAGAAGACTAATCAGGGACGATTTTATAAATGTTTTCGAAAAAGTTGATGTATTAATCTGTCCGGTGTCACCTACCTTACCATTTAAAATCGGTGAAAAAAATACCAACCCGTTAGATATGTATCTTGACGATATTTTTACGGTTAATGCAAATCTTGCTGGGATTCCAAGTCTTGCCCTTCCTTGTGGATTTATTGATGATTTACCGGTGGGTATACAAATTATTGGTCCTGATTTTTCGGAAAAACTTTTGTATCAAGTCGGTTATGCCTATGAGCAGGAAACTAAATGGTACGAAAGGACACCAAAGCTATGAACTGGGAACCAGTGATCGGTCTTGAAGTTCACATCGAACTTAAAACAAAAAGTAAAATGTTTTGCCGCTGCAGTGCAGATTACTTCGGGGCAGAGCCTAATTCTCATACATGCCCGATCTGCTTGGGTTTACCGGGAGCTCTTCCAAAACCAAACGTAGAGAGTATAAAATTTGTGCAAAAATTGGGCTTAGCACTTAATTGCCGAATTCAATTGAGTAGTAAATTTGATCGCAAGAACTATTTTTACCCAGATTTACCTAAAGGCTTCCAAATATCTCAATACGATAAGCCTTTTAGTATTAACGGTCATATTGAAATAAAGGGACAAGAGAATCTTAAGAGAATTCGAATCACAAGAGTCCACTTGGAGGAAGATACGGGTAAATTGACCCATGCAACAATCAATGGCCGAAGGGTGACACTAATAGATTTTAATCGCAGTGGTGTGCCCTTAGTGGAGATTGTTTCCGAACCTGAAATGAGTTCTTCAGACGAGATTAAAGATTATGCCCAAAAGCTTCAGCAAATTGTCAGATACCTGGGAATTTCAGACGCAGATATGGAAAAGGGGAGTATGAGGATTGAACCCAATATTTCTCTAAGACGAGTTGGCGAAAAAGCCTTACCACCATATAAAATTGAACTTAAGAATATAAACTCCTTTAAATTCGCCCAGGCAGCAGTAGAGTATGAGATCGAAAGGCAGGCAAAAATTCTGAAAAGCGCAAAAACACCCCAGCAGGAAACTAGGGGTTGGAACGAAATAAAAAAACAGACTGTTAGTCAAAGAAGCAAAGAGTTAGCTCACGATTATCGATATTTTCCTGAACCGGATTTAGTGCCTTTAAGTTTTAAACCGCAAGAAAGCATAAAGTTAAAATCAGAAATGCCTGAGCTTCCCCACCAGAAGTTCAAACGCTTAACACTAACTTACGAACTTAGTCAATACGATGCCCAAATTTTAACGAGAGACATTAAAGTTGCCGAATTTTTTGAGGAAGCAGTAAAAATTGCTAAAGATCACGGTTTGAGTCCTAAAGAGGTAGCAAATAAGATAATTAATAAAAATATCAATGTTAAAAACACATTGCCGGCTCAACTAATAAAAATCCTGCTTGAGTCCAAAAAGACAGAAGAAATTGATGATAACAAACTAACAGCGATAATTAACTCAGTTCTTAGAGAAAATCCTAAAGCAGTTTCTGATTTCACAAAAGGCAAAGAAACTGCCATAATGTTTTTAGCCGGCCAAACTTTGAAAAGACTAAAAGTGAAGGCCGATCCAAGACTAGTGATTGAAAAGATAAAAAACATTTTAGCCTCAAGTCGCAAGCGCAAGATTGAATCTTAATAATTAAATGTCCGATTTTGTTCATCTGCATGTTCACAGCGAGTTCTCCTTACTTGACGGACTCTCAAAAATCCCAAAACTTGTAGCCCAGGCAAAACAGCTAGGCATGAAGAGTTTAGCCATAACTGATCACGGAGGACTTTATGGCGCGATTAAATTTTACAAGGAATGCAAAGCCGAGGGTATTAATCCGATAATTGGCTGCGAAGTATACATTGCTAAGCGTTTTTTAAAAGACAAGGAAGCCGGAGTTGATAATGAAAACTTTCACCTAACTCTTTTGGCGACCAATTTTGAGGGTTACCAGAACCTAATGAGGCTGGTGACTATTGCTCATTTAGAGGGTTTCTATTACAGACCAAGGTTGGATAAACAAACACTTTCCAAGTACTCGGACGGTCTAATTGCGCTTTCCGGCTGCAGTTCTTCCGAGACATCAAAAGCATTTATCGCCAGTGACTTGAATAAAGCCAAAGAAATAGCCGGCGAATATAAAAAAATATTCGGAAAGAATAATTTCTACCTGGAGGTTCAAAGACACTTATATAAACAGTTTGCAGCCGCCCATCAGGAAAACTCCGAAATATACGCCCAGCTTAATAGAATGGCCAATGAAGAGGTACAGGTTGTCGAAGGAGCAAAAGAACTCTGGCGGGATCTTGATATTCCTCTTTTGGCCACAAACGATGTTCATTACGTTTTGCCAAACGATGCCCAAGCCCAGGATGTAATCGTCTGTGTTCAGACAGGCAAGATGCTTTCAGACATAAAAAGATTAAGAATGATTGATTCCCCGACTTATTATTTAAAAAGTCCGGCTGAAATGGCCGAACTTTTTGAAGATATACCCGAAGCCTGTGAAAATACATTAAAGATTGCCGCAAGAATTAATATTGAAATACCGCTTGGCAGAATTTCATTTCCAAGTTTTCCTGTACCTGACCCGACTACTCCTGATAAATATTTACAGAAATTGTGCATGCAGGGTCTTAAAAAAAGACTTATCAAGATTACACCTGAACTTAAAGAGAGGCTGGAATACGAACTCTCAGTAATTTTTAAAAAGGGATATTCAACATACTTTTTGGTTGTTGCCGATTTTGTAAACTGGTCAAGGGAAAAGGGAATAATTTCAACGACCAGAGGTTCGGCTTCTGGAAGTCTTGTCGCCTATGCACTGGGGATTACCAACGTTAATCCCCTTTACTTTAAATTACCTTTCGAGAGGTTCCTTAACCTTTATCGGCCCACTCTACCTGATATCGATGTGGATTTTGCAGATAACAGACGAGATGAAGTCATAGCTTACGTGCGCGAAAAATACGGGCTTTCCAAAGTCGCCCAAATCGGGACCTTTGGAACAATGATGGCCAGAGCAGCTGTAAGAGACGTCTCCCGGGTTATGGGATGGCCTTACTCAAAAGCCGACAGAATTGCCAAAATGATCCCGATAGGTGCCCAAGGTTTCCATATGTCCTTGGATTCGGCCAAAAAGCTTAATAGAGACTTAGGTATCCTTTATGAACAAGACGAAGAAGTTAAAGAGCTTTTGGATTTGGCAGAAAAAGTCGAGGGCAATGCACGTCACGTTTCTGTCCATGCAGCTGGTGTGGTAATTGCGCCAGAGAATTTAACCGATTACTCTCCGCTTCAAAAAGAAACCACACAGGAAAAAATTATCACTCAATATGACATGTATGACATAGAAGAGGTCGGACTGGTAAAAATGGATTTTTTGGGAATAAGAAACCTTTCAATTTTGGGTCACGCCGTTGAAATAGCCGCAGAAGTGACCGGTGAGAAAATTGACCTTTTAAAAATTGAAACTGACAATAAGAAGGCATTTGATCTTTTAGCAAAAGGTGAAACCATGGGTCTGTTTCAACTCTCCGGATCCGGAATGACTAGATACCTTAAGGAATTAAAACCGACAAATGTTTTCGATATCATGGCCATGATTTCTCTATTTCGCCCGGGACCGATGAATTCCATACCGGAATTTATTGAAAGGAAGCGAAGTCCCAATAGGATTAAATACTTTGACGTGCGGATGGAAAGTTATTTGAAAGAGTCGTACGGAGTTATCGTTTATCAGGATGATGTGCTCTTAACTGCAATCAATATTGCCGGGTACAGCTGGGAAGAGGCAGACAAATTCAGGAAGGCTATGGGCAAAAAAATTCCGGCCGAAATGTCCAAGCAGAAAGAAAAGTTTCTTGATGGGTGTGTAAAAAACGGCATGAGAATCCAGAAGGCCGAAGAACTCTTCAAATTAATTGAACCGTTTGCCGCATATGGTTTTAACAAAGCGCATGCAGCTTCTTACGCTGTCATAGCCTACCAAACCGCCTATATGAAAGCTAATTTTCCTGTGGAATTTATGACAGCGGTTATGACGGCAGAGTCGGATGATCCGGACAAAATTGCTGCTGCGGTTGCCGAATGCGCCCGTATGCAAATATTGGTTTTACCCCCGGACGTTAATTTCTCAACTGTAGGATTTGCAATTGAAAAATCTAACGGGAAACGCGCAACAAGATTCGGACTTTCTGCTATTAAAAATGTGGGCAAGGCCGCAATGGAGGCAATTATCACCGAGCGAGAAAACCAAGGCAGGTTTAAATCTCTTAGAGACTTTGTTTCGAGAGTAAATTTGAGGGTCGTTAACAGAAAAACCCTGGAAAGTTTAATTAAAGCAGGTGCTATGGATCAATTTGGCAGGCGAAATGCCATGCTTAAAGTTATAGATGAGATTAGAACTTCCGGGGTTTCTCTTTCAAAAACGATTGCCGAAGGACAAAGTAGCCTATTTGACGGCGAGGAGCTTGAAACCAAGGAAGTTTCAGACAGTTCATTCAAGTTGCTTTTAGACTCCATTAGCGAGGCCCCCAAAGAAGAATTACTTTCCTGGGAAAGAGAACTTTTGGGGTTTTATCTAACTGAACATCCTCTTATTAAGTTCGAAAGACAGCTGTCACAAATTACGACATCGCAAATCAATGATATAGATCAGGTAGCAAGTAACAATAAAACTATCAGGATTGGCGGCATTATATCTTCAATCAGAAAAACTTTAACTAAAGTTAGAAAAGAAGAAATGTGTTTTTTAAAATTACAAGATACTACAGGTACACTGGAGGTTTTAGTATTCCCCAAAGTTTATGCCCAAACACGAAGTATCTTAATTACTGACCAAATTGTGGTAATTTCCGGGAAATTGGAAGCAGGTGAACAGACCCCGGTTCTGATTGCCGAAAATATTATGTCTCTGGAAGAATCGCTTGAAGGCGGCCACGATAATGTTCTCGAGGTAACTGTGCCTAAAAATGCCGATCGTCTGTTACTCTCAAAAATCTATCAGATTTTAAAAGAAAACCCCGGAGACGATTCTATTTTTCTGGTTTTGCAGGGTGAAAACGGCAATTCTAAAAAATTTCCGGTACCATTTGGAACTACAAAATCAGAACAGCTTGCAGAAGTCTTGTTAGAACTGGGTTGTCAGGTTAATTAATTAACGTTATACTTCAAACTCATGAAAAATAATATATTTGAAGTGGGGGATACAGTCAAAGTAACTTTCAAGGCACCAGATGGTGCAAAGATAAGAGTCACTCCTTTTGATGGAAGAGTTATTGCCTATCGGGGCACAGGCGGCAGCAAGACTTTTACTGTACGCAAAGTAATGAGCTCAAATGTTGCTGTTGAGCGTATATTCCCTGTTGATTCCCCTTTAATTGAACATGTCAAAGTTATCAAAAAAGAAAAAGTAAGACGCGCCAAATTATATTATCTTCGCAGGAAATGACAAAATCTCCGAACCTTGCTTTTGAAAAATCTCTTTGGGCAAGAGGATGTATTAATATTGCAGGCATAGATGAGGTCGGACGCGGATCCTGGGCAGGACCAGTAGTCGCTGCGGCTGTGATCTTGTCTAAAAGTTTCGAGATTCCAGATGGTTTTGGCGAATCAAAACAAGTAAAACCGCAAGCTCGCAAAAAACTTAGCCAATACATCAAAATTCATGCAAAAGCTTTTTCTATTGCTGAGGTTCCCGTTTCTATGATCAATAATCATGGAATCGGTTATGCCAGTCAGGTGGCTTTTAGAAAAGCAGTCAGACAGCTTGATCCTCGCCCGGATTATATTTTAATTGATGCTTTCTACATCAAACACCTAAATCGCAAGAACCAGAAAGCGATTATCAAAGGTGATGAGAAATGCGCATCTATTGCGGCAGCATCGGTAATTGCTAAAGTATACAGGGATGATTTGATGAGGATGCTTGCCAAAAAATACCCCCAGTATCTTTTCGGTAAACATAAAGGTTACGGTACCAAG
>Ga0209542_10011856_pt1 | contig 15375 bp, 16 predicted proteins | sample RifCSPhighO2_01_FD_184028 | JGI IMG/M metagenome (GOLD analysis project Ga0209542, IMG submission 184028) | Soil microbial communities from Rifle, Colorado - Rifle CSP2_plank highO2_0.1 (SPAdes) (version 2) | ecosystem: Environmental > Terrestrial > Deep subsurface > Rock core/Sediment ... | reverse complement strand
TCCTTGAAGAAATGGCGAATACGATTCGCCAAGATATTATTAATATGGTAGTGGGTGCGGGCTCCGGTCATGTCGGAGGTCCCTTAGGAATGGCAGACGTATTTACCGCACTTTATTTTCATGTTTTAAAACACGATCCTAAGAAGCCAGACTGGGAAGATCGGGATCGGGTGATTCTCTCAAACGGCCATATCTGCCCCGTGCTGTATGCCGCCATGGCTCGTTCGGGGTATTTTCCCGTGGACGAGCTAAAAACACTGCGCAAATTTGGCACTCGGCTTCAGGGGCATCCACATCGAACCAAACTTCCCGGCCTCGAATCGTCCTCTGGTCCATTGGGTTCTGGTTTGTCACAGGCAGTGGGTATGGCAATTGCCGCCAAGATGGACCCTTCGACAAGCTCAGGACAAGTTGGTTCGACAAGCTCACCACAGGCCAGAAATAAACAAATTTATTGTTTCATGTCGGATGGAGAACAAGATGCGGGAAATATTTGGGAGGCAGTGCTTCTGGCGGGAAAATTAAAACTTGACAATCTCACCGCAGTTATTGATCGCAACAATATCCAGATTAATGGTATGACAGAGGACGTGATGCCGCTTGAGCCATTGAAAGATAAATATGAAGCTTTTAATTGGCATGTGTTGGAGGTAAACGGACATAGTATGCAGGAAATAGTAAACGCATTTGAAACTGCCCATGCGATCTATGAAAAACCCGTCCTGATCCTCGCACACACAATTCCTGGGAAAGGGGTGGATTTCATGGAGTTTTCATACCCTTGGCATTCAAAGCCGTTTAAACCGGAGGATGTGAAGGAGTCACTGAATCAATTGCGAACACTCGGAGGAAGGATAAAGAGTGAGCACGAATAAATTTGCTTTATATAATAGGTCGAATGAATTTAATTTTTTAGAATACATATGGATAATGTACAACACGAAAAAATACACTGGGCATGTTGCTGGAAGCCGATGGCTGGTAAGGCACTTTGGGTAGTCGGACTTCTTTCTTTTCTTGGGGGCCTTTTGGCTCTCTGGATGGGCGGAGCGTTCTTGGACGTAACAGTCATGACTTGGTACTGGACGGCACTTGTTTCTGGGGTGCTTGCGGCCTCAAAGTCAAAAGGAGGTCATGGCGGATGTGGCTCCGGCTGTGGGGGAGGATCTTGTAACTCTGGTATGTGCAAATAGGTTTTCTAAAAGAGTCCGCCATAATTGGCGGGCTTTTTGGTTGTGGAATTCTGGTACTTTCTCAAGTCCTTGTTTAAAATGTATGATAAGTAGGAACTAAACAAATATAAATCCGCGTTGAATCAGCGCCCAAATCAGCGCTACATCCGCGACCTAATGTATGAGAGATGTTTTATTACACAAGCATACGCTTCACATGATCATTTTTGCCGTATTTATGCTTGCTTTTGTCGTGATGGTGGTAATTATGATAAATGAGGCGCGTAAAACTGTGGCCGAGATTAATAAACTCAATGAGTCTCTGGTATTCTTTGCTACCCTAAACGAGCGGAAAATACAGGAATACAAGGCCGCACACCCCGTAGAAATACCATCCCAATGATCAAATTTTCTATTCTACTTGGAATACTGACACCCGTTACTATGATGGCGGTATTGTTGGGATACCGGCATGAACTTGAAATTCATAGAGAGCTTCTTACCAAAGTGGTTGATTTAAAGTCTCAAGAGCTTAAGCTGATCAAGAATCAAGAATTAAGAATTAAGAATCAAGGCGGAAAAACTTCTATGAATCTTGATGTTTCGACCTGGAAAACGTATCGGAATGAGAAATATGGGTTTGAGGTGAAGTATCCTCCAGAATGGGGAATGGTTAAAGTTGAAGAAAATAGAGACCACTTCTGGTTTAAAAATTTCCCTTGTGAACCCAAAGGCTTTACGTTCGTAGGCTCATTTTCAATAAGCAGTGTGAATTTTGAAGCACGCTCTATTAATTTTGCCGATTGTAGGGATCGCGGAGCTGGTACAGCTGATTCCCACTCGATTTTTGAAGTAAAGGAATCAAAAATAATAGGAAAGGGGCCACTTCTTAAAGATGTCATTTTCCCCATAATTAAAACGATATTCACCATGGACAGAAATCCAGCGTATTTGTTTGAGGATTTTTGGGGTAACAAAATTGCGACAATTAAATTATCTCACGAGGAACTTTTTGCTCTATTGTTTATGGGTAGTCAATCTGATTTAGAAAATTTGCTTTCCACCTTTAAATTCACAAAATAATTCTAATTTTTCAGTGCCATTTTCCATTTTGATTTTTAACGTTTAAATTTACTATTATGCCTATGACTCCAAAGCAAAATTTAAAAACAAATCCGCGCAGGAAATTCAGGACGACATTTTTCAGAAAATGTCGTGTGCTCAAAGATTTAAGCTTGTTTCCGATACCGCAATCGCAATTTTAAGATCCAATAAAGAAAGATTCTATGGACCTCGAGAAGTTGGCCGTCGAAATCGCAAAAATAAAAACTACATTGTCTCAGCCTTGAAATTCCAACGCCAGTTGCTTTTTATTTAAATTTTAGTATAATAATGCATATGTCAGCCATAACTCTACAACAATATAAATCTATCATTCGCCGCCAGGAGGAGGTAGAGCGGGAATTGAAGCTGGTCAAAAAAACTCTTGAGATTGAAACCTCGGAGAGATATATTCAACCAGTGGCACTAAGGCGGTGGAATAAGATAAGCCGCGATTTAGATCAAGGGAAAGGCCGTGCGTTTAAATCTCCAAAATCCATGCAAAAATGGCTTACGCAACTTGCCCGTGAACGATAATATCCCCAGAGACATAAAGAAGATTCTCTATTCGCTCGAATTTGAGAGAATACTTGTAAAATTGGCCAAGAGAGAGAAAGAATTGTTCGAACAATTGCAAGGACAGATTGAGAAAATAATTAAAGATCCAACCATAGGAAAGCCACTACGGTATTCTTTGAAAAACAGGCGCCGAGTGCACCTTGGCTCTTTTGTGCTTGTTTATGAATTTCATGAAAGCGAACTCCGTTTTCTTGACTTTGATCACCATGACAAAATATACAAGAGCAAATAACCCCGGCTTCGGCCTCCTCGGCATCCTTATTGCGATTGCCGTTCTTGCCATAGTCACCAGCGGAGGAATATATTTGAATAAGGATGGCGAAAAGGAATCACTTATTGAAAAAGGCATTGACGCCAAAAAACAAGCGGAGGATCTAAAAAATCTGATTGAAAATCAGCAAAAAGAAGTACAGAATGAAATAGATGGAATTCCGGTAAAGCCCATGGAAACAATAGATACTTCAAATTGGAAAATCCATCGGAATGAAAAATATGGGTTTGAGGTGAAGTATTTTCCTGAATTTCAAATAAATCCTAGTGTTTCAGGCCGCCCACAATTTATTGAAGGAATCAATTTTTCTGAATCCGAAAATTTGCCAAATATAAGCATTGGGGTTTATGAGAACCAATCACAATTGTCGATCGAAAATTGGTATAATTCATATCTTGGGGGTAAAGAATATGTATTTTCAGATTTAGTCGGGCAAAAATTGGAAGCTATTATGATTGATGGTACTCAGTCCTTACAAATTTATAGTAATGTCTTGGGTTATCACAAATTACGGACCTACATCCCGTTCAAAAATAAAGTAGTTGGATTCGAAATATCTGTGGTGGATGATACTGATATTCCAGAAGTATATACTCAAATTCTTTCTACCTTTAAATTCATAAAATAATTTCTTTAATTCATAATTCTTTATTCTTAATTCTCATATATGCCAGTAAACCCTAAAGCAAAGCTTGTAGAAAATATTTTAGATCTTAAGGCAATAGAACAGAAACCCACAAGAGACGGCTTCGGACAAGGATTAGTCCAAGCCGCGGATGAAAATCCGAATGTGGTCGGGTTGTGTGCGGACTTAGTTGAGTCCACCCGCATGGAGCCGTTTATGAAAAAGTATCCTGATCGCTATGTAGAGATCGGCGTTGCCGAGCAGAATTTGGCAACAGTGGCCTCCGGAATGGCGGCGATGGGCAAAATTCCCTACATTACTTCATATGCAATGTTTAGTCCCGGGCGCAATTGGGAGCAGATTCGCACCACCATTTGCTATAACGAACAAAACGTAAAAATTATTGGTTCGCATGCGGGGGTTTCCGTGGGTCCTGATGGTGCCACCCACCAAGCGGTGGAAGACATGGCAATCACCCGCGTTATTCCCAATATGCAGGTTTTTGCTCCATGCGACATGCACGAAGGAAGAAAGGCCACGGTTGCGGTCTCAAAAACAAACGGCCCGGCGTATATCCGCTTTACTCGAGAAAAAACTCCAGTGTTTACCACCGGAGAAACTCCATTTGAAATTGGTAACGCACAGATTTTTTGGACTGAACCGGAAGGAAAGAAGCCGGATGTGGCAATTATTTCTTGCGGGCCATTGACGCATAATGCCATCCTTGCCGCTGCCGAACTTGAAAAAGAGGGAGTAAGTGTGCGGGTTATCAATAATGTATCAATCAAACCATTGGACGAAGAAACTCTTATTCAGGCGGCCAAAGATGCCGGCGCGGTAGTAACAGTGGAAGAACATCAGGTATCAGGCGGAATGGGATCTGCGGTTGCCGAATTGCTAGCAAAAAGTCATGCTGTGCCGATTGAATTTATCGGCGTTCAGGACCGCTTCGGTGAAACCGGAAACCCGAACGAACTTCTGGAGCACTTCGGGATGGGAGTTTCACACATTATCGTAGCCGCTAAAAAAGTAATTTTACGAAAATAAAACATTTTTAAAACTCCGCAAATCCCTTTTGCGGATTTTTGTTCCATGATATACTTATATTTATGGAAAATAACTACGACTTTCTTGCTGTCGGCGATATGGTGACTGATGCGTTTATCAAATTGAAGGACGCTTCGGTGCATTGTGATATAAATAACGAAAATTGCCAAATCTGTATGCGATTTGGCGATAAAATACCCTTTGAGGATGTATTTATTGTGCCTGCGGTAGGGAATAGCGCCAATGCGGCGGCGAGTGCTGCACGGCTAGGCCTAAAGAGTGCTTTGGTTTCTAATATCGGTGACGATTATTATGGCAAGGAATGTCTTGAGGTGCTTGCCAAAGAGCATATTGGCTCGGAATTTGTCCGTACGCATGCAGGACAAAAAACAAATTACCATTACGTACTTTGGTATGGTGACGAGCGGACGATTTTGGTAAAGCATGAAGCGTACGAATATTCTTTACCCGATGTCGGCTCTCCAAAATGGCTTTATCTCTCGTCCTTAGGAGAAAACTCTCTTGCAATGCATGGGGAAATCGAAAAATATCTTGCGGCTCACCCGGAAGTAAAACTCGCGTTCCAGCCGGGAACGTATCAGATGAAATTTGGCAAAGAAAAGCTTGCCGGGATCTATAAGCGTGCAGAAATATTCTTCTGTAATAAAGAAGAGTCGCAGCGGATTTTAGGTACCCAACAAGAGGGTGATATAAAAAAACTTCTTTCTATGGTGGCCGAGTTAGGCCCTAAAATTGTGGTGATTACGGATGGAACAAAAGGGGCATATGCATTTGATGCTGCAGGAAGCAAAAATATGTGGCAGATGAGGACGTATCCTGATCCTAAGCCACCGGTGCAGAGAACCGGGGCAGGAGATGCGTTTGCCTCAACAGTAACGGTAGCGCTGGCCCTTGGTTTGCCACTTGCAGAGGCGTTGAGGTGGGGGCCGATTAACTCAATGTCTGTGGTGCAGGGAATAGGTGCCCGCGCGGGACTTCTTTCTCGGGAAAAGCTGGAAGAATATTTGAAAAACGCCCCGGAGGATTATCAACCCATAAAAATTTAGTAACTAGTAACTCGTTACCAGTTACTAGTTACTAAAAATGGGTCTTCTAGAGCAATACAACTCTCATAATCGCGAAGCTGTGCACAGGTCGCCACAGATCTTGGACGTGGGAGATGAAAATCCAGGATTTATAATCCAATTTACCGTCAAGGTTTCCGGGGGAGACTTAAAACTCAAGCATGCCAAGATGATTTTGACTGGTGTGGGCATATTATTTATTGTCGGAAGTATTTTGTTTTTTCGGTTAGCCTTTCTTCCGGCCCCCACTCCTCCAGCCGGCTTTGAGGGCAATATCCCAAATACTTCCGAATATAAACCTCCACCTACGCCAACTGAGGTGCAGGTACAGCATGCCAATGAAGAATAAATCATTTCCTAATACAATTTTATATAACCAAAATTGTGGCTTTACTCTTATTGAAGTCCTTGTGGTAATTTCCATTATTGGTTTTATGATGAGTACGGTTACTGCAACAGTTTCGGGCGCTCGTAACAAAGGAAATTACGCTAAAGCCAGAGTAGAAATTGATCTTTTCATGAAAGCATCAAGTATTGCTCAGGGGGAATCGGCCAAACGCCTCTCCGAGATTACGACAAACGACTGTAGTGCCTGCGTGTGCAGCGGGGATTTACGCAATATCTCAAGTTCAAATTCATGTTATGTAAACTGGTCCAATGCGCTTACCGCGATTCAAAACTCAACGAATGGTTTAGTGGCCAATCTTAAAATGACTCGTGATCCATGGGGGAGTCCTTATCTGCTTGATGAAAATGAGCGGGAGGGTGGGCCAGCAGATTGTCGTTCTGATACTATTACTACAGCGGGACCAGACGGTCAGTCAGGTACGGGAGACGATATGGGTTTTTTGATTCCTTTAGCAACAAGCCCATGCCCGTAAATTATGGATAATTTTACAAATAAAAATCATAATAGAGGTTATACGCTGCTTGAGCTTCTCGTGGTCGTGGCGACTATGAGTCTTATTTCAAGTATTGCCCTTGCAAGTATGAATACCGTAAGGTCCAAGGCGCGTGATACATGAAGAAAAGTCGATTTTATTAATATGTATAAGGCACTTGAGCAGTATTCGATAGATAATGGAAATTATCCCATTATAGGCGCGTGGGCATGCAGTGCCGAGAAATTGTTCGCGTGTCTCTTGGGATAATCTCGCTTCCATGTTAAATCCCTACCTTGTGAAATTGCCGAATGATCCTATTAATGCTAATATCTCTGATCCGCGGAATGACGGCAATCATACGTATGCCTACTGTAGTACTAGTGATGGATCTGCCTATGATTTGATCACGTTATTAGAAAGAGAAGATGATTTGATTCGTTGCGGCAAGAACCAAAAAATTGCCTATGTATATACGGAAGAACAAAATGACGGTACACAGTATAAGTGGTGTAGGCCGGATAATCTTACATGTGGCTGGACTTTCATTTTTGGGCAGTCGTTTTGGGGCTGTTCGGAGCCCGCAATAGCTTACCTCGATGTTATTAGTCCCGAAGGAAGCTGGCAGATTTATTCTAACCGCTAAACAATGAAAGATCTCGCGTCGTTTTTAGAAGAGGCAAAAAATGATGGCTGGGCAACTGGTCATTTTAATGTTTCTGAATCTGATCAATTCAGGGCGATTTGTGAAGCGGCGGCAGAATTGCGTTCGCCGGTTCTAGTAGGGACATCAGAAGGAGAGGCTAGGCACTTGGGAAGGATCCAGGCCGTGGCGCTTCGTGATGCTTTCCGCAAAGAACTGCAAATTTCGATTTTTTTAAATTCCGATCATCACAAGAGTGTCGATGCGGCGAAAGAGGCGATTGATGCGGGGTATGATTCAATTCATATCGATCTCTCCGCGCTTCCGTTGGAAGAAAATATTATTGGCACAAAGGAAATCGTCGAATATGCTCGTGCGAGTTCCCAGTTATCAGTTACTAGTTACAGTATTGAGGGGGAGTTGGGATATTTACGAGGAGAGTCAAAAATACAAAAAGAAAAAATAGAAGTGCGGCCAGAAGATTATACTGACCCCGCGAAGGCAAAAGAATTTATTGAGCGAACTGGCGTGAATCGTCTCGCCATTGCCGTAGGAAATATTCACGGTATTTCGCTTGATGAACCGGCGCTCGATATTGACCGGATCAAGGCAATTCGTGGTGAAATCCCAGAATATGTGGCTTTGGTGCTGCACGCGGGATCGGGAATTCCGGATTACCAGATCAAGGCGGCCATCGCGGCGGGGATCGTCAATATTCATATCAACACCGACATTCGAGTCGCGTATTCAAAAGCACTCAAGGAGGAATTTGTCCATCACCCAGACGAAATCGTTCCGTATAAATTTGATCTTTCTGCCCGTAATGCGTTAAAATCAGCGGTAGAGGAGAAGTTAAGGCTCTTTGGATCAGTCAATAGAATTTAAACTCAATATTATTATGAAAATACTCATCACGCGTCAAATTCCGAACCACGGAATTAACATGCTCAAAGAGAAGGGATACGAAGTTACGATAAACCCGGAAGACCGACCCTATACCAAAGAAGAATTGCTAAAACTCCTTATTGAGGGGGAATTTAGTGCGGTGCTTTGCGATCTTGACGACAAGATTACTGCAGAGGTTCTGGGGGTTGCAAAAGAGGCAGGAATAAAAATCTTTGCCAACTACGCAGTGGGTTACGACAATTTGGATATAAAAACTGCACAGGAGCTGGGCATTTTTACTACCAATACCCCTGGTGCTCTTACTAATGCGGTTGCCGAACATGCAATGGCGCTTCTGTTTGCCGTCACGCGGCGCGTAGTCGAGGCCGATCGCTATATGCGCGCAGGAAAATTCCATTCCTGGGGGCCTATGTTATTTTTGGGTGGAGAAATTTCTGGGAAAACAATGGGAATCGTGGGGCTTGGGCGTATTGGGTCACGCGTGGCTTATCACGCCAAAAAAGGGTTTGATATGAATGTGCTCTATTATGATGTGAAGCGGTCTGAAGCGTTTGAGAAAGAAATTGGAGCAGAATTTAGAGAAAATCCAGATGATGTTTTCAAAGAAGCTGATTTTATTTCGGTGCATGTGCCACTTCTGCCAACAACAAAGTACTTGATTGATGCGCGAAGATTATCGCTTATGAAAAAAACCGCCTATCTCATAAATACATCGCGCGGTCCGGTTGTGGATGAGGAAGCACTTGTGGAGTCACTTAAAAACAAAGCAATTGCGGGCGCGGCATTAGATGTGTTTGAACACGAGCCAGCCATGGCCCCTGGGTTGGCTGAACTGGAAAATGTAGTGATTACTCCCCACATCGCATCCGCCACCGGAAAAGCCCGTCAAGAAATGTCGGAGATTGCCGCCAAAAATATTATTGAAGTGCTGGATGGCAGAACACCTCCAAATGTTGTGAGAGTGTAGAAGATATGGTAGCCTACTCTTAGCGGTCTAGGAGTAGTTTCTATGAAATGCCATGGATGTGGGACGTATATACTTTTATCCTCTGTCAAGCAAAAATGCTGGTGCGCGATTGGTACACCGGGTGAGCATGAGAAAGTCACGTTTCATGTTTGGTGTTGGGAGCGACGCACAGAATACAATCGACACGGAAAGTTACGGGCATTACCCCTTTTTTACATCATACCATTGCGATATTATCGTGTATGGCCAATATATTGGTTTGGGGGGTTATATTCTATACAAATCTGTATTGGAGGACGATTTCCCTGGATTCATCTGCAAATTTGGAAAGGATATTTTTCTTCTCGTATGTTGGGCTAAATTTAGCCCTTTTCTTTTTTCAGGGACTATGCTAATATAAAAGGCGTTAATTTGTTGGAGTATGACACCTATATTACAAGCAAAATCAAGAGAAATACTGGGAAGAAAAGTGCGCAACTTGAGAAAGGCTGGTCTTTTGCCTGCCGTACTTTATGGAGAGGGCGTTCCGTCTCAGTCCATTTCGGTTCCTCATAAAGAGTTTGAAAAAGTCTATAAGGAAGCCGGTGAATCAACAATTCTCAAGGTTGATCTGGAAGGCAAGTCCTACAATGTGCTCATTCATGATATCGCCCACGATCCTATAAAGGGGGCTATTTTGCATGCTGACCTTTACGCGGTGCGTATGGACAAAATGTTGCAGACCAAAGTTTCGCTGGACTTTATCGGGGAGTCCGCTGCGGTAAAAAATGACGGCGCGGTTTTGTTAAAAGTTATGCAGGAAATTGAAGTTGAGGCTTTGCCACAAAACCTTCCACACGACATTAAGGTTGATCTCTCACTGCTTTCTGCTATCGGCTCTAAGGTATTGGTGAAAGACTTGCAATTGTCACAAGGTGTCAGGGTGTTAGCCGAGGGGGACGATGTGATTGCCATAGCCGAGCCTCCTAGATCTGAAGAAGATCTGGCCTCGCTCAAAGAAATCCCAACCGCGGAAATCAAAGAGGTAACTACCGAACAAGAAGTAAAACGCGCTGAAGCGGCCACCAAAGAGAAAGACGAGGAAGAAAAAAAGAAATAACTATAATTTGGGAGTATCTTAAAATTCCACCCCACTTACATGGGAGGGGATTTTTTGGTGGAAAAAATGTCTTGCCATGCCAAAGTGGTATATTATACCCTCCCATATAGTTTAAAAATGTCGGGTACAAGTATGCCTGATGTGGGTCGTAGATTGTTCACAAGTATCTTGTACCAGACCTTGGTAAGTATAGACGGAATGGTATACTGGAGTATATGACCATCACGGTTTTGCCAAGAGGAAGATATTCGGCTCTTCTTGCCGGTTTTTTGTTTTTAGCGTTTCTGGTTGAAACATCGGGTATTTCCTTTGTTTTTGCCCAAGAGGAAGACCCGGTTAAGCGGGCGGACCTAGAAAAACAGCTAGGGAGACTTGAAGAGGAGGCGAATGAGATCAATGGCCACCTGCAGGCGGTGGAGGGGGAAAAAAGAACCCTATCTGGTGATTTGTCCGCGATTGACGTAGAAGTTAAGAGCCGAAAACTTGAGATTAGGCAGACCTCGCTTGCGATTCGCAGGGCTGATCTTGATATAAAGTCTAAGACCCAAGGCATTGAATCGCTTTCCAGAAAGATAGATAAAAATCGTAGAGCACTGGCATCAAGTTTGCTTATTCTCTATACCTATGACCAAGACAATTTGCTCGCGGTATTATTAAAAAATAGAAATCTCTCTGATTTTTTCGGATCATTGCACAATTTGGAAAAGGCTCAAAATACGATTGATAAATCCCTGGATCAGTTCAAAGACGAGAGGCAAGAGTTGGCAGAAAAAAAAGAAGAACTTGAGGGGTTTCAGGAAGAACAGCAGGACTTAAAAGCTTTGCAGGAAGTAGAGAGGAGGTTCTTAGCGCAAAAGAAAAAAGAAAAAGAAGAGATTTTGCGCCTTACCCGAGGCAAGGAGACGATATTTCAACAGCTACTTAAGTCAAAAAAGAAAGACATAGAGACGCTTAAATCCCAGCTGTTTTATTTGGAAAAAACCGGGATTATTGCCGAGGACGCCATACAATTTGCTGAACTCGCGGCAAAGCGTGCCGGCATTCGCCCAGCTTTTCTTTTAGCGCTCCTTGAGGTTGAGACCGGCAAGCAATTTGAAGACGGGGTTATCAGCGTGGGTACTAATCTTGGCACTGGAAATTGGAAAAAAGATCTTTATGATTGCTATGTAAGGTTGCGAAAACGAAATGCAGCCGAAGCCGAGAAAAAAGCGTTTTTTGAAATTACCGGAAAGCTGGGGCTTGATCCCGAGAGTATGCCGGTTTCCCGAAAGCCCAACTATGGATGTGGTGGAGCCATGGGACCTGCACAGTTTTTACCTACGACATGGCTTCGCTTTGAAGCCAAAGTCTCCGAACTCACGGGGCATAATCCGCCAAATCCCTGGGGCATTGAAGATGCGTTTACGGCATCCGCGGTGTTCTTGGCTTCTGCGGGCGCTGACTTGCAGACGCCAGCAGGGGAGACGGCAGCCGCAAAAACATATATCTCCGGCAGTGCGAAATGCACCAAGTATATTTGTTGGACATACTCATCAAGAATTCTCTCGCTCGCGAAGGATATTGATAGAATACTTTGATGGGAATTAAGAATCATGAATTATGAATTAGGGACGAAAGAGAGTCGGCAGTCTCTCTTGTATCCGAATTTTGCAAGGCGACAATAATAGCTTCCATATTTCCTTGCATGATGCCGGGAATATTATGGAAGCTTTCTTTTACGCGGTGATCCGTAACCCGATCTTGGGGAAAATTGTACGTTCTAATTTTTTCGGATCGGTCACCGGTTCCAATTTGCTGTTTTCTTTCGGCAGCCATTTTTTTTGCTTCTTCCTGGAGCCGCGCAGCGAGTAATCTTGAGCGGAGCACGGTCATCGCCTGTTCGCGATTTTTTTGTTGTGATCGTGATTCCTGTGAGGCAACTACCACACCGGTTGGAAGGTGATAAATCCGTACTGCAGTTTCCACTTTGTTAACATTTTGCCCGCCCGGTCCTGAGGATCGGAAAAATTCTACTTTAATGTCTTGTGGCCGTATTTCTATATCAACTTCACGTGCCTTGGGAAGAACAGCCACTGATGCGGTAGAAGTATGGATTCTTCCCATTTTTTCAGTATTAGGCACTCGTTGTACACGATGTACTCCCGATTCAAGATGTAGGGATTTATAGGCGCCTTCACCATTGATTTCAAATACTACTTCCTTGTAGCCTCCGCTATTATTGCTTGATTCATCAAGGAGTGTGGTAACCCATCCTCTTTTTTGGGCGAAGCGAGAGTACATTTCAAAAAGTTCTTTGGCAAAAAGACTTGCCTCGTCCCCCCCAGCCCCTGCGCGGATTTCCATAATCAAGTCTTCGGGTAAATCATCATCTTCCTCCACTGTTTTTGTAAGTCCTTCTCTTTTCTTTTTGAGAAGACCCAATTCTTCCTCGGCCATTTTTTTCAATTCCCCGTCTTCTTCGCCAAGCATCTCCTCCGCTTCTTTTATTTTTCTCTCAAGAGATTCCAGTTCCCGAATGCGGTTCAGCTGCTTTTTAATTTTCGAGAGTTCAATACCAATCTCTTTCATTTTTTGGGGATCACGAATAACCTTGGGACTCGACATCGAGGTTTCCAGTTCTTTTTCTTTTTGCTCAAGTTCTTGTAGTTGCATAAGATCTAAAATAAAGTAACAAAAAACGGATAACCGAAACAAAACCTTCACGATGAAGGGATTGTTTACGATTAAATCCGCTATTGTCTCTTCTTGGTTAGGCGTTGTCGGTATTTCTCTACCTTTCCGGCCGTATCAATCATGCGTTTACCTCCCGTATAAAAAGGGTGGCACTTTGAGCAAATTTCAATATCAAGTTTCTCCTTGGTGGAGCCCACTGTAAATTTATTGCCACACGCGCAATCTACTTTTGCCTCGTAATATTTTGGGTGGATTCCTGTTTTCATAAAAGGATTATAGCATAGTGCAGGTGAAATTGCAACGCCACGAGGGAAGGCCCTCGTGGCGGCAGAGCGCTTGCTGGTAGGCGGCTCCTTGCCTAGTACTCTAGGCCGATGAGGTCTCGGGTGCCTGCATCTGGCTCCGAGCTGGCACTGCCGAACGTGGGCGATAGGATCTTCCTTTCCAGCATGGGGGTTTCTCCTGGGCTGCGCTCTAGTTCTTGGGCGGTAGATGCTTGTGTATCCACCAGAGCCCACCGCCCAGTAGTAGCAGTAACAGCGCCCGTAGACTCCACCTGATCAGCTCTTGTTCCATTGTAGCCTCCCGTGCTCTTGCAGAATGAACCAATTATACCACTTTTCCAGATAAAAATCAAGTAACAAGCGTATTTACTTAAGTGCCTTGTATTCTCAGGCGTTTTTTGGTAAGCTGTTATTTGTGAGTGAAATTACGATTTTAAATGAAAATATCGCAATTCCGGCGGATCCAGAAATTGAAGCCATGCTTAAAGCTGGGGTTCATTTGGGGCACTCTCGCTCCAAAAACCATCCCTCCATGCAGGAGTTTATTTACGGTGTTCGCAATACGACATCCGTCATTGATCTGACTAAAACCAAAGAAAAGTTGGCTGAAGCCCTGACTTTTTTGCAGGGGGTTGCGGCGCGAAGGGGGATGATTCTGCTTGTGGGCACGCGTCCGGCAGCCAAGAAAGTTATTTTGGAGGTGGCCGAGAATACGCATATGCCGTATTTTGTTGAGCGCTGGATCGGGGGCACGCTGACCAATTTCAAGGTTATCTCAAAACGGGTTGAGTATATGGAAACGCTGGAGCGAGAACACTCAAGCGGTGAGATCCAAAAATATACCAAAAAAGAGCGATTAAAAAAGGGTGAGGAGTTGGAAAAACTTAAGAAAAATTTTGACGGAATCAGGATTCTCAAGCGCCTGCCAGATGTTCTTTTTGTGGTGGATAGCACCCAAGACGATACCGCGGTGAGGGAAGCCAAAAGAATCAAGATTCCCGTGGTAGCACTTACTGACACCAATGCCGATATGAATGTGATTGATTTTCCGATTCCTGCGAATGATGACGCGCTTCCTGCCGTACGTTATATGGTGGAGCGAATCGGCAAAGCGATTGAAGAAGGACAAAGAGAGCAAAAGACGCAACAGCCCGTGGAAGCCAAAGTCACAGAACAGACAGTGCAATAGCCATGTATTATATCTCGAGTTGCTGATGTATATCTATCCTGCGATACAGGATATTGTTATTATTAATTCTATGGCAATTACTGCGGAACAAATTAAGGATTTAAGAGAAAAAACCGGAGCGGGGATTTCCGATATTAAAAAAGCCCTTGAAGAGAGCAACGGAGACATGGTTAAGGCGCTTGCGTTGATTGAGCGGAAAATGGGTGGTTCTGCGGCCAAAAAGACGGGTCGCGAGACCAAGGCGGGTCTGGTGGAAGGATATATTCATTCCAACGCGCGCATTGGGGTTTTATTAGAGCTCCTGTGCGAGACGGATTTTGTTGCTCGCAATCCGGAATTCAAAGAATTGGCGCATAATCTTGCGATGCATGTGGCGGCCATGAACCCACGCTATTTGTCTGTAGATGCGATTCCAGAAGAAATTCAAGCCGAGGAGCGGCGCCGGGCAGCGGAGGAAGCGGGTAAGATGGGAAAGTCGGCTGAAGTCACCGAGCAGATTATTATTGGCAAGATGAAATCGTATTTGGGTTCCTTGTCTCTTCTTGATCAGCCTTTTGTCAAAGACCCAAATAAAACCGTAGGCACGTATCTAAATGAAGCTGTGGGTAAATTTGGTGAAAATATCAAAGTGGGAAGATTTTCTCGCCTTGAAATTTAACTAAGGCCCTCTTTATTTATGGTTATTGACGCAGCATTGGCAATTATTTTTTTGGGAAGTGCATTTCTCTTGTGGTATCGCGTGTCTCTACGGCTTCCCGAACTCATTGCGATTCCTGACCAGGTTATTACTGAACGCCTCCACGAGGATTCAGCGCGCCTACGGCTTTTTTTGCTTCATCTAAAAAAATATTAT
>Ga0209542_10011855_pt1 | contig 15375 bp, 11 predicted proteins | sample RifCSPhighO2_01_FD_184028 | JGI IMG/M metagenome (GOLD analysis project Ga0209542, IMG submission 184028) | Soil microbial communities from Rifle, Colorado - Rifle CSP2_plank highO2_0.1 (SPAdes) (version 2) | ecosystem: Environmental > Terrestrial > Deep subsurface > Rock core/Sediment ... | reverse complement strand
GGGAGGCAAGACACCTCCCGCCCGTTTTCTATTCGGGAAAATCCTGATAGGTTGAGGATATTCCTATGTTCCGCGGCCAGATACGGAAGGCAGTTGAGCGGGCAATTCTCGAGGCCCAAGCCGAAGGCGGCCTCGGTCAATTTGCTGTGCCGAATTTTTCGGTCGAAGCGTCGGAGCAGGCGGACCGGGGCGACTACGCAACGAACGCCGCAATGGTTCTTGCGAATGCGGCAAAGAGGAATCCGATGGAAGTGGCCGATATTCTCGTGAAAAAACTTATCGCAGGGAGCGGTGTCCTTATCGGAAAGGCAGAAGCAGCAGCACCGGGCTTCATGAATATGGCGCTCTCACCAGATGCGCTCCGCGAAGCGGCGGGCAGTGTCCTGGCAAAACCCAACCTCTGGGGCAGGAGCGATGCCGGCGCGGATAAAACCGTTCGCCTCGACTACTTTCAACTGAATATCGCAAAACGGCCGCATGTGGGGCATTTGCGCTCCGCGGTCATTGGCGACGCGCTAAAGCGCATGCTCCTCGCATCGGGCTGGCGCGCGGTCGCGGATACGCACGTTGGCGATTGGGGAACGCAGTTCGGGATACTGCTGAAAGCGTATAAAGAGAATAGAGAAGATAGAGAAAATATAGGGCGAGCGGAAGATCCATTCGATGCGTTGGAGAAGCTTTACATTGATGAGAATGCGCGTATTGACGAAGACCCGGCTCGGCGCGAACAGGCAAAAGAAGAATTCGCGAAACTTGAGCGCGGCGACGCCGAGAACCGGAAGATTTGGCAATGGATGATCGATATCTCGATGAAGAAGCTTGAGGAGAGCGCAAGCCGCCTCGGCCTCTTGCCGTTCGAGCTGCATCTCGGGGAGAGCGCGTATGAGAGCGCTATGCCGCCGATTGTCGAGGAGGCCTTAGCAAAAGGGGTTGCGGCAAAAAAGGACGATGGCGCGGTGATGGTGGATCTTTCCGCAGAAGGGCTCGACGAGGCGGTGCTTATGAAGTCCGACGGCGCGTCCACATACCTTCTCCGCGACCTCGCAACCATCAAGCGCGCGAAAAAAGAGCTCGGGTTTTCGAAGAACATCTACGTCGTGGATGTCCGTCAGGCGCATCACTTCCGTCAGGTCTTCCGCGTTTCCGAGCTGCTCGGGTTCGAGGGAGCGGGGGAGAGCGTCCATGCTGCGTTTGGGTTCATGACCCTTCCCGAAGGCGCGATGAGCACGCGCAAAGGGACCGCCATTTCGCTTGATGCGGTGCTGGATGAAGCCGAGGAGCGCGCGCGGGCCGTCATCGCCGAGAAGAATCCGGGACTCACCAACGCGGACGCCATCGCAAAAGCTGTTGGCGTCGGCGCCCTCAAGTATTTCGATCTTTCGCACCACCGAAAGTCCGACGTGGTGTTCCGCTGGGAAGAGGCGCTTTCGTTCGACGGGAACTCGGGTCCGTATCTCCAGTACACCCACGCGCGATTGAAAAGTATTTTGAGGAAAGTAGGTGAGGAGAATACGGGGAGTATAAAGAATATAGAGAACATTGAGATAGACGGGCTTGAGCGTCGGCTATTCGCCGCGGCGCTGCGGTTGCCGGAGGAGATCGAAGACGCGCTCGTTGACTACGTCCCGAGCCGCCTTGCAAACTACCTTTTTCACCTCGCCAAACTCGCGAACGAGTTCTACCACTCGCATCCGGTTTCGCAGGAGACCGACGAAGGAAGGCGAAGCATCCGCATCGCGCTTGTTGCGCTGGTTGCCCTCACGCTTTCCCAAGGGCTCGACCTTCTCGGCATCCAGGCACCGGAGGAGATGTGAGTCAGTGGCTCCAGGCGTCACGCCCAAAATTTCAAACCGCATGGTGGCGATCTCCCCGGAGCTTCATTTTCTGCCGTACATGGTCTATTCTCTGCGATATGTTTGATAGCGACCGTCAGTTCAACCTGCCAAAACGCGAAGAGGAAATTCTTACGTTCTGGGAGGACCATGATATTTTCCAAAAGACCCTTCTCAAAACAAAGAAAGGGAAGCCGTTTGTTTTCTACGAAGGTCCGCCGACCGCGAACGGCAGTCCCGGCATCCATCACTTCGAAGCGCGCGCGTTCAAGGACGTCATCCCGCGCTACCAGACCATGCGCGGCAGATTCGTTGCGCGCAAGGCCGGGTGGGATACGCATGGGCTTCCGGTGGAGATTCAAGTGGAGAAAGAACTCGGACTCAAGACGAAACGAGAGATCGAGAAATACGGCATCGCGGCGTTCAACGCGAAGTGCCGCGAATCCGTGTGGCGCTACAAGGAGGAATGGGATCGCTTCACCAAGCGCATCGGATTCTGGCTCGACCTCAAACACCCTTACGTCACCTACGAGACCTCTTACATCGAATCGCTCTGGTGGATCATCAAGGAGTTCGCGAAACGGAAGATGCTCTACCGCGATTTCAAGGTTGTTCCGTGGTGCACGCGATGCGAGACACCGCTTTCATCGCATGAACTCGGGCTTGGCTACAAGACCGTCAAGGATCGTTCGGTCTACGTTCGGTTCCGCGTGAAGTCGAGCGAGAAGCGATGGGCGAATACGAGCATTCTTTCGTGGACTACAACCCCCTGGACGCTTCCGGGCAATGTTGCGCTCGCGATCAACCCCGACGAGGACTACGTCTGCATTCCGGACCCGGAGACGAAGCGGCAATGGGTCATCCTCGGCCAGAAGCGATTCCGCGATATGGTCGAGGAATCGAAATTCCCGCCCGAGTACCGGAGCTCGTTGATGCTCGATGATATTGACACCTTCAAAGGAAAGGAGCTTGCCGGGCTCGAATATGAACCGCTTTTTCCGCTGAAGGAACTTTCCTCTCCGACGTCGCACCGCGTGTACGCCGCGGATTTCGTGACCATGGAGGACGGGAGTGGCGTCGTGCACACCGCGGTGATGTATGGCGATGACGACTACCGTCTCGGAAGGAAGATCGGACTGCCGATGTTTCACACCGTGGACGAGACCGGCCGCTTCATCAAGACACTCGGCGGAGGACTCGCCGGGCTTTACGTGAAGGACCCGAAGACCGAAGAAACGATCATTCGGTCGCTGCAAGAACGGGGGCTGCTCTTGCGTGAAGAGTGGTACGAGCACGAGTATCCATTCTGCTGGCGATGCGAAACACCCCTGTTGTACTACGCGCGGGAGGCATGGTGGGTGAAGATGTCGTCCGTGCGGAAGGATCTCGTAGCAAGTAATGAAAAGATCAACTGGGTGCCGGAGCATATCAAGCACGGCCGTTTCGGGGAGTTCTTGAAAGAAGCGCGCGATTGGGCGTTTTCGCGCGAGCGCTACTGGGGAACGCCGCTGCCGGTCTGGCAATGCGCGAAGTGCAAGCACGAGGAGGTGATTGGTTCGCTCGCCGAGCTTGATGCACTTGCGCCGAAGTCGCAGAACCGTTACTTCGCGATGCGCCACGGCCAATCCGAGACCCAGCTCCTCGGTATCGCCGACGACGATGACAATACGTTTCATCTTACGTCCAAAGGGCGGGCAGAAGCGGCTGCAACGGGAAAGAAGTTGAAGGGTCAGAAGGTTGATCTCGTTATTACGTCGCCCATCCTCCGCACGCGCGAGACCGCGAAGATTGTTGCGAAGACGCTCGGCGGCGTGGAGGTCGTCACCGATGAACGTCTTCGCGAGATTAACGTCGGCCAGTTCGAGCATACGCCGGTGAACGAGTATCACCGTTTCTATACGTCAACGCTGGAGAAATTCACGAAGCAACCGCCTGGCGGGGAATCGTTGAACGATGTGAAAAAACGGCTTGCGGAGCTTATGGCCGATCTTGCGCAGAAGCACCGCGGGAAAACCATTCTTCTTATCTCGCATGAGTATTCGCTCTGGATGCTGTGGGGAGTGGGTCGGGGGGCCTCGAACGAAGCGATGGTCGCGGAGAAGGAAAGACGCGGCAAGGACTTCGTCAAAACTGGCGGTGCATTCGAGCTTCCCTGGCGCAACTTTCCACGGGACGAAGACGGGGACGTGAACCTTCATCGGCCGTTCGTGGATGACCTCGTGCTCGTATGCCCGAAATGTGAGAGTTCTATGAAACGCGTGCCGGAAGTGTGCGACGTGTGGTTCGACTCGGGCGGGATGCCGTTCGCGCAGCACCACTTCCCCTTCGCCAAAGGCGAAGGGGGAGAAACAAGAAACAAGAAGCAAGAAACAGCGTTGCCCTATCCTGCGGATTATATCTGCGAAGCCATTGACCAGACGCGCGGATGGTTCTACACGCTTCTTGTCGAGGCAACCCTCATCGGGCGCAGGAATCCCTACCGCAATGTTATTTCGCTCGGGCATGTGCTCGATGCGAACGGACAGAAAATGTCGAAATCAAAGGGGAACGCGGTGAACCCGTGGGAGATGATTGCAAAGTACGGGACCGATACGATCCGGTGGTATTTCTATACCATCAACGGGCCGGGCGATCCGAAGCGTTTCGACGAGAAGGATCTTTTGCTGAAACTCCGCGGCCCGCTTGCGACGTTTTGGAATAGCTTCGTGCTGTTCGACACCTACACGGATAAAATTCGAAATTCGAAATTCGCAATTCGAAATTCTGCCAATGTGTTGGACCAGTGGGTGATGGCGCGACTCGACGAGCTCACGCGCGGTGTAACGGATCGGCTCGACGATTATGACATCGTCGGCGCGGCGCGCTTGATCGAAGAATTCATCGTGGATGATTTCTCGAATTGGTATCTCCGGCGTTCGCGGCGACGCTTCCAAAAGCCGGGATCGAAAAAAGAAAAGGATGAGGCCGCCGCGGTAACGGCCCATGCGCTCCTCACGCTCGCAGAGTTGATGGCGCCGTTCACCCCGTTCCTTGCCGAAGCGGTATACCAGGAACTGAAAAGAAGAGGAGGACTCACGGAAGAAAGCGTACACCTTCGGAGCTGGCCAGCAACCAGCAACCAGCAACCAGCAAGTAGTAAACAGCAAGCAACATTATTGAAAGGGATGGCTGAGGCGCGGCGCATCGCTGCGCTCGGGCTTGCGGAGCGGGCAAAAGCCGGCGTCAAGGTGCGCCAGCCCCTTGGCGAGCTTCGCGCGAAGTCCTCGGTTCTTACGGCGGGGGATCGAGAACTCCTTGGCGTCATCGCGGATGAGGTGAACACGAAGCGCGTGCGCATTGGCTCGAAGGCATCGCGCGACGTCGTTCTCGACACGAATATCACGCCCGAGCTCCGAAATGAAGGCATACTCCGCGAGCTCATCCGGAACATCCAGGAGATGCGCCGCGACAGCGGCTTCAAACCGACGGATTGCATCCGCATCCAGGTGGACGGCGATGCGGCGCTCGCGGCTCTCGTCGCGAACCAGAGTGCGCTGCTGGAACGGGAAGCCGGCGCGGAGGAGGTATCGCTCGGCGGGAAGCGGAATTTCATCGCGGAGCGCGACATCACGCTCGACGGCGCTTCGCTGTGGATAGGCATTCGGAAGAAATAGGGAAGATATGTACCACGCGCCGGCGCTGATACTCCGAAAGGATGCATGGGGTGAGGCGGACTGCCTCGTCACGGTGTTCACGTCGGTCTCCGGCAAGATTCGCCTTCTCGCCCAGGGGGCGCGCAAGCACGGTGCGAAGCTCCAAGGGCATCTCGAGCCCGGTTTCATTTCGGACATTTCCTTCGTGATCGGCAGGAACGGATATCGGCTCACGACCGCGCGGGTTCAGGCGTCTTTCCCCGGCATTCGGGGTTCGCTCGTGAAGAACCGCGCGCTTGCGCTCGTACTCGCCGCAGTGGACCAGAATTTCTTCGAGGATGGCGATGACGCAGCACCCTTCTTCGCTATGCTCCAGGATTTTCTTGCCGCGATCGAACAGGCGTCCGGCGCCGCTGCCGTGCGTCGTCTTTCGGTTTGGTTCACGGTGCGCCTGCTGGTATTCCTTGGGCTTTTCCCGGCTGCCGGCTCACGGGAAGGGGAGCGTTCCGGCATGCTCGCCGAGCTCGGCGCCCGGGATGTGAACGCCGTCGCGCGTACTCCGTTTCGGGATGACGCGCTTTCGGATGAGCTCCGGGAAGTGATGCGGCATCTCCAGGACGCGGTTCGGATCCCCGAGTATGTGCTCGCCACCGATATCGCGGTATCATGGGCCTATGGCGCGACTGGATAAGCTCCGCGAGGCAATCTACCAGCGAAAATTCGAGGAACCGACGCGCCCCCCGGAGAACGATCTTCCCTTCGGGTTGCCCGACCGCGAAAAGCCCCTCTCGCTCTCTTGGGAGAAGAACGGCAACGGGGCGCCGGTCCTGGCAGCGGATATTTCCTCCGCATCGCGGAAACGCCGCCGCCGGCGCGTGGCGGCCGCGGTATTCGTCGTAAGCGCGCTCCTCCTTGTCGGAGGGGCGTATATCGGCTATACGCTCTTCCTCCTCGCCTCCGACGTTTCCTTTTCGCTTGCCGGGCCGGGCGAGGTCATCGCGGGAGAGCCGGTGGTATTGAGGATCGCCGTCGCGAATCGCAGTCGCGTTGCGCTCAAGAATGCCTCCGTCACGCTGAACCTTCCGGTGGGCACCATGACCGACGAGAACTCCCGCATCGGCTTCAACCCGCCCCGGATGAAGGTGACGCTTGACGATATTCCCGCCGGGGGGAGCGCCGAGAAGGAAGTGCGCGTGCGCATCCTCGGCGTCGAGGGGCAGTCGCATACCGTGACGAGCTTGTTTGTCTATCAACCCGAAAACATCGCGTCACAGCTCACGCGTCAGTCCGATGTGACCGTGCAGATCGCGCGCGTTCCCCTTGCGCTCAACATTGACGTCCCCGAGCGCTTGAGCTCCGGTCAGGACGTGACGCTCGCCGTCGGGGTGGACTCCGAACTCACGCTGCCGCTCGCCGATATGTCGCTCGGTATTGAGTTTCCGTCCGGGTTCGAACTCAAGAGCGCGGACCCGAAACCCCTTGCCGGCGACGACCACATCTGGTCGCTCCATGATCTGGAAACGGGCCGTTCCGAAAAGATCACGCTCAAGGGCAGGATCACGGGGGAACCGGAAGAGGTGAAGACCTTCCATATGCGTCTCGGCTACTATGAGCCGTCTTCGAAGCGCTGGATGCTCGTTGCCGAGAGCATGACGAGTCCGATCATTTCGTCGCCCTTCCTCCTCGCGCAGGCGACGTTGAATGGCGCCCGCTCGGGGAGCATTGCCCCGGGCGCCGAGGTCAAGGGCACGATCTACTTCCGGAACAACCTGCCCGCCAAGGTTCAGAATACGACCATTACGCTTTCCTTCCCGGAGCAACTCGTGAATCTCCAGAGCGTCCGGGCCGAGCGCGGGTTCTACGATGTCCCGAAAAAGGCCCTCACCTGGACGCCCGCCTCCGAATCGCGCCTGAAGGAGATTTCCTCCGGCGACGATGGGACGCTCGGGTTTTCGTTCACGATAAAGACATCCCTTCCCATCAACGTGTTCTCTGATAAGAATTTCACTTTTCCCGTCACCGCGACCATTGACAGCGCAAGCCCGCCCGCGGAGTACCATGGGGTTTCCCTTCGCTTCCAGGACGTGACGCAATACAAGGTTGCATCAACCCTTGGCGTTCTTGCGCGTTCGGCGTACTATGATTCTCCGTTCCCGAATACCGGTCCGTTGCCGCCCACGGTTCGGGCAAAGACGACCTATACGCTCTACCTCCAGGTGACGAGCGGCCCGAACGACATCCGCGACGTCGAAGTGCGGGCCGGGCTTCCCGGCGGCGTGAGTTGGGAGGATCGCGTTGCGACGGATCTAGGCGTCGTAACGTTCAACCCCGCGACCGAGGAGCTTTCCTGGAAGATCCGCGACCTTCCGGCCGCCACGGGTATCCTTCGCGCGCCGCTCGCCGCGGTTATCCAGGTCGGGTTCACCCCGGCGGAGAATCAGATCGGAACGGCGCCGAAACTCCTCCAGGGCGTCAGCGTAACCGGCCGCGATGTGTTCACCGACCTCACTCTTTCCGCCAGCGCCGACGATATCACCACCGAACTTCGAACCGATGTCCGAAGCCAGGGGCGCGAATGGAAGGTGAGCCCCTAAGGATTCCCCATGGCGAGCGTCGAGCCAACCCGGATGGAAAAAATCGTTTCCCTGGCAAAGAGGCGGGGTTTTATTTTCCCCGGGTCGGAGATCTACGGCGGGCTGGCCGGAGTATGGGATTACGGCCCGTTGGGTTCTGCATTGAAGTTCAACTACAAACAGGCGTGGTGGGATTTCATGGTGCGGCAGCGCGAGGGGATCTTTGGCTTCCAAGCGGCTATCCTCATGAATCCGAAAGTATGGGAGGCATCCGGACATACCGAGGCGTTTGCCGACCCGCTTGTGGAGTGCAAGACCTGCCACGAACGATTGCGCGCCGATCAGGATGACGAGATCAAGGCGCATGGAGAAATGCACCAAGGCAAGGGCGAGCCCGCGGTCTGGACCGAGCCGAAGCAGTTCAATCTCCTCGTTGAGGCGAGGATCGGGGCGGTCGAGGGAGAAAAGGCGAGCGTGTATCTTCGCGGCGAGATCACCCAAGGGGTTCATGTGAACTTCAAGAATGTTCTTGATTCCATGCATCCCAAAATTCCGTTCGGCATCGCGCAGATCGGCAAAGCGTTTCGGAACGAGATCACCCCCGGCAACTTCACCTATCGCATGCGCGAATTCGAGCAGATGGAACTTCAATATTATGTTCGGCCGGATGAGGCGGAGGCCATGGCCGCGTTCGACATGTGGAAGCAGGAGCGGATGCAGTGGTATCTCGCGCTCGGGTTCGATCCGAAAAAACTGCGCTTTCGGGAACACGCTCCGGATGAGCGGGCGCATTACGCGCGCGCGGCCTGGGACATCGAGTATGAGACGCCGTTTGGGTGGAAGGAAGCGGAAGGAATTCATCATCGCGGGGATTGGGATCTTACGCGTCATGCGAAGTTCAGCGGCCAGGATTTGAGTTATTTCGACGCCGAGACGAATGAGCGTTTCGTCCCGTGGGTTATTGAGACATCGGTTGGCGTCGAGCGGACGCTGATGTACCTCCTCCTTGATGCGTACCACGAGGAAGATGACCGCGTGGTTTTGAGATTGCATCCGAGAATCGCGCCGTACAAAGTTGCGGTTTTCCCGTTACTGCGGAACAGGCCCGATCTGGTGAAAAAAGCCGAGGAAATATATCGCGAGCTGAAAAAGCATTTCTCCGTTGCCTGGGACGACCGCGGGAATATCGGCAAACGCTATTATTCACAGGACGAAATCGGCACCCCGTGGTGCGTGACCGTGGATTTCCAAACGCTCGAAGACGAGACGGTTACGGTGCGCGATCGGGACACGATGAAGCAGGAGCGGGCGGCGATAGGAGAACTTACAGGATACTTTCAAAAGAGAGTATGACCGTATGTTTTCAACTTTTTTGAATTTCGAAATTTGAATGTATTTGGTACTTGTAATTTGAAATTTCATTCTGGTTGTATGTTCAAAAAACTCACGCTCGCAAACGGCCTTCGCATCCTGACCGCGCCCATGCAGGGCACGAACACCGTGACGGTGTTCGTGATGTGCGGCACCGGCTCTGATAACGAACCGCGCGAGGTCGGCGGCATATCGCATTTCTTGGAGCACATGTTCTTTAAGGGGACGGAGAAGCGGCCAAACCACCTCGCCATCTCGCAGGAGCTCGACGCGATGGGCTCGATTTCGAACGCGTTCACCACGCACGAAACCACGGGTTATTTCATCAAAGCGGGCGCGCCGTACCTCAACCGCGGCCTCGACCTTCTCGCAGACATCTATAAACATTCACTCCTCCCCGAAACGGAGATCGAGAAGGAAAAGCAGGTGGTCATCGAGGAGATGCACATGCGCCGTGACGAGCCAACGTCGTACATCTGGCAACTCTGGGAATCGCTCCTCTGGGGCGACCAGCCAGCCGGACGGGAAGTGATCGGTACCGAGGAGGTTATCCGCGGCCTCAAACAAAAGGACTTTCAGGAATATTTTTCCCATCAGTACGTCGCGGAGAATACCGCAGTCGTTATCGCGGGGAACTTCGATGAACAAGGGGGAGTCGCTCGCGTAGAGGAGCTTTTCGGCGACATTCGGACCGGGAAGCCCCGCGTGAAGCCCTCCGTGGCCGAAGCACAGACAGCACCCCAGTTCCGCGGCGAGAAACGCACCATTGATCAGTCTCATCTCCTCGTCGGATTCCGGGGCTACGACGCGTTCGATCCGAAGCGCTACGCCGCCGATGTTTTAGGAACGATCCTGGGGGGCGGATGGAGTTCGCGCATGTTCGTTCGCATCCGCGAGGAGCTCGGCCTCGCGTACACCGTTTTTTCCGCGTCGGAGAATTATTCGAACCGCGGTTACTTCCTCTCCTACGCGGGCGTGACGCACGACCGTATTCCCGCCACGGTTCAGGCGATCCTCGAGGAATACCGCCGCATCCGGGAAACTCCGGTATTTTCCGATGAGCTTGCCCGCACCAAGGACTACATCAAAGGACGGATGCTGATGGAGCTCGAGACCTCCAATGCCGTTGCGAGTCATGTCGGGGGAGAGGAGATGCTCACTGGGAAGCCCCTGACAACGGATGAGGTTTTTGCTAGGATTGACCAAGTTACCGTGGCTGATTGCACGGCCGTGGCCGAGGAATTGTTCCGGCCCGAGCGCCTGAATGCGGCCATACTCGGGCCTGAGCCCGAGACCGGGGATTGGGGAGTCATTCTTGCGGATTTTCGATAACCCCTCGCTATGCCCGAATCACAGAATCGCACAACCGTTGACATTTCCTTCGGCTCGTTCCTGCGCGCCGCGGTCGTCATCGCCCTCGTCGCGGCGCTGGTTTACCTTTCCCAGATTGTCATCGCCCTCCTTTTCGCGGTGGTCATCGCGTCCGGCATCGAGCCCGGGGTGCGATGGTTCAAGCGTTTCCGCGTGCCGCGCATCGTCGCAGTGCTTGTGATCTACCTCATCGCGATTGCCGTCATCGTGGGGGCGCTGTATCTCGTGGTCCCGCCGCTCGTCGACGAGTTCAATAGTTTCCTGCAATCGGTGCCGCGCTACCAGCGCTTGCTCCTCCAGGAGTTGCGGTCGTTCCAGAATCTCCCGTTCTATTCGTTCGTCTCGGAGAACGCCGAGAGCATCATCCTGAATCCGCCGGTCGATCTGCAAAGCATCGGCTCGGGCGCGCTCGACGTGTTCTTCGCGGTGTTCGGCGGCATCTTCTCGGGCGTTGTTCTCGTCGTGGTCTCCTTCTACCTCGCGAGCCAGGAAAACGGCATTGAACATTTTCTCCGTCTCGTCACGCCGCTCCGGGACGAGAACTATGTCATTGATCTCTGGATGCGGACGCATGCGAAACTGGGCCGCTGGCTCCGGGGTCAGCTTCTGCTCGGGTTCTCCATCGGCGTTGTCGTGTACCTCGCGCTTTCCATCCTCGGCATCAAGTATGCCCTTTCTCTCGCGCTCATCGCGGCCATCTTCGAGCTCATTCCGATTATCGGGCCGATCCTCGCGGCGGTTCCTGCCGTTTTTCTTGGCTTCCTCAGGGGGCCGGAGCTCGGGCTCACCGTCGCGGTCGCGTACTTTTTTATTCAGCAGCTCGAATCGCACCTCCTCGTGCCGGTGGTGATGCGGCAGGCCGTCGGGTTGAATCCGCTCCTCGTGATCATCGCGCTTCTCGTCGGGGGAAAATTGGGCGGCGTGATGGGGATGTTCCTCGCCGTGCCCATTGCTTCGGTTCTCGTCGAGTTTCTGACCGACACCGATCGCCGCCGTCGCCTTTTCGTGAACCCCGTTCCAGCCCGGCCCGAAGGCCGGGGTTCCCCATGATTCTCACGGATTCTTTCTCCCTCCTTCACCCAGGGGGGCGTCCGGGTTGGAACAGGGTGAAGGCCGGGGAGACGGAGTGTTGAACCGTTCCATTCGGTGCGCCCGGGTTTTTGTGCAGGCCTCGGCCTGTTGTTTTGATCCCGGGCGCGACCGCCGCTATTCGGGCGGCGTGGTATAATTCCGAAGAACCATGACCGCGACGCATCAAAAGAAATTCTACATCACCACCGCGATCCCGTATGTGAACGCCCGGCCCCATATCGGGCATGCGCTGGAGTTCGTGCAGACCGATGTTATCGCGCGGAGCCACCGCCGTTCGGGAGAAGACGTGCTCATGCTCTCGGGGAGTGATGAGAATGCGTTGAAGAACGTCCAGGCGGCGGAACAAGCCGGCGTCCCGACGCAGGAATTCGTCGATGCGCACGCGAATTATTTTTTTGAACTCGCGCGAGCGCTCAATGTCGGATTCGATGTTTTTCAGAAGGGCTCAAGCCCGGAACATCACCGCTCAAGCCAGGAGCTTTGGAAAAGATGCGACGCGGCGGGGGATATCTATAAAAAATCATACGAGGGACTATATTGTATCGGATGCGAAGCGTTCTATGCGCCCGAGGAGTTGACGCCCGAGCGGGAGTGCTTTGAGCATCCCGGCCGGAAACTCGAACGCGTAGCCGAGGAGAACTATTTTTTTCAGCTTTCAAAATACCACGACGCTATCCAGAAGCTCATCGCGAGCGGTGAGCTCGCTATCACGCCCGAATCGCGGAAGAACGAAATGCTCGCATTCCTGAAAGAACCCCTCCAGGATATCAGTATCTCGCGTTCAAACGAGCGCGCGAAGAACTGGGGTGTACCGGTGCCGGACGACCCATCGCAGCGGATGTATGTGTGGTTCGACGCTTTGAATATCTATCAATCCGGTATCGGCTTTGCGCTCGATGAAAAAAAGTACCACCAGTGGTGGCCGACGGATCTGCATGTTATCGGTAAGGGCATCATTCGGTTCCACGCAATCTATTGGCCGGCGTTTCTGCTCTCCGCGAGGATTGCCGTTCCCAAGGCCCTCTTCGTTCATGGCTACTGCACCGTGAGCGGCCAGAAGATGTCGAAGACCCTCGGGAATATCGTTGACCCGATGGCGGTCATTCGGGATTACGGCACTGATGCGCTCCGCTACTATCTCTTGCGCGAGATTCCGCCGGCATCCGATGGGGATTTCAGCGTCGAGAAGCTGCACGAGCGTTACAACGGCGACCTTGCGAACGGCCTCGGGAACCTCGTCGCGCGCGTCGCGACGCTCGGCGAGCGGGTGAGTCCTATCTCGGTTTCCGAGGCGTTCCTCCGCGAGGATATCCGCTCCGCCATCCGCGAGGCCAGCGAAGCGGTGCGTGTTGCGACAGGATCGTTTCGGTTCAACGAAGCGCTTGCCGATATCTGGCGGCTTATCGGGGTTGCCGATCGATTCGTGAACGAGACCAAACCATGGACTATTACCGACGAGGCGGCGCTTCGCGATGTGCTCGCCAACGCCTGCGCCGTGGCGGCCGCTATCGGCGACCTGGTCGAGCCGTATCTTCCCGAAACCGCCGCGCGCATTCGCGTCCAGATATCCTTCAAGGATGGGCGGGTGATAGTAAAACGCGGCGAGGGACTGTTCCCTCGCCGCGCCTAGGGCGGGCCGTGCCGCCTAGCACGTTTTGTCACAGAAGTGGCAGCTGATCGGTCCGCACTTTGTGAACGCCTTCTCTATGCGATAGCTCGACTGTTCGGCGTTCTGGAAGAAGCACCGCGTATGGGCGTGATACGAGGTCTCGGAGAAGCGGTTGCGTATAAAGAGCACGTCGGTAGCATGCACCGCCTCGGGCTCGAGATGCGGCCCGAGGAAGGGGACTGCGTCGGGAATGTGTTTCAACGACTGTACCATCCGGCCCACCTCCTCGTCATGGACGGTTTACTGCCTGGAATCGTAAACGGGAGCATAGCACCACTCGTCATGCAGAAGCAAACCATCATTATTGATTCCCACGCGCATATCCAGTTCCCCGCATACGATGAGGACCGCGATGCGGTGGTTTCGCGCGCGCGGGATGCGGGCGTTGGCATGGTGAACGTCGGCACCCAGGCCTCGACCTCGCGCCTTGCCATCAAGGTCGCCGAGCGCTACGGCGAGGGGCTCTGGGCAACAGCCGGATTCCACCCGTCGCATCTGAACACCGAGACGCATCACGATCCTTGGGAGCTCGAAACAAAAAACCAGGAAACATTCGACCTGGATGCATTTCGGAAACTTGCGCGGCATCCCAAGGTTGTCGCCATCGGGGAGTGCGGACTCGATTACTATCGAGTGAACAGTAAACAGAGAACAGTGAACAAAATCGAAGAAAAACAGCGCGAGATTTTTTTGGCTCAAGTTGAACTCTCGGAAGAAGTGAAGAAACCCCTCATTATTCATTGCCGACGAGCATTCGAAAATCTCATTACCCTGCTCCCTGCTCATTGCTCATTGCTCACTGCGCCCGCGGGTGTTGTTCATTTTTTTTCGGGCTCATGGGATGACGCGAAACATTTGATGGACTTGGGATTCTTCCTCGGCTTCGGCGGGGTTATCACCCTCGCCCACGAATACGATGAGGTGGTGCGCCGGGCGCCGCTGGATCGCATCCTCGTCGAAACCGACGCGCCCTATGTTGCGCCGGTTCCGTACCGCGGCAAGCGGAATGAACCGGCATACATCGTTGAGGTAGTGAAAAAAATTGCGGAGTTGAAGGGAATCGGCACGGATGAGGTTGTGGCCGCGACCACCGCGAACGCCAAGCAACTTTTCGGTATCTAGAGAAAATGGAAACGCCGTCCGGGTTCGTTCCAGACGGCGGTGCAACGGAGGGCTCTTCGAACGAGGAGTAGTGCGCTAGCGTTTTTTCTTGACGCCGGGCGGAAGCGCTTGCTTCGGCGGGCGGTGAATCTGGTCGGGCTTGCTCTTCGGGGTGAGGCGCGATGGGATCCTGCCGTTCTTGTGGAGGTTTCTCGGGCGGCTCACTGCCCCTTTCCCCCAGGCGTATCGACGGGGCGATCGATCCCGATGACGTTACCCCCCGGGGCAAACGGCAGGACGACGATGCGGTGTTCCTTGCCCCGTTCAGCAAGGAGTTCCCACCCATCTCGTTTCGCCTGCATTGCCCATTGCAGAAGGCCGAGCGCGTGCTTCACGACATCGACGCGCGCAGAGACGCCGAGCGCGTTTTTGAACTCATCGAGTTCTTGAACGGCCTTTGGGCCGAAGTCGAACTGCAGCCGTATTTTGACCGCCATCAAACATCTCCTTTCCGTTGCCGCACGGATGCTGGTACGCTATTCTTATAGCATATTTTTGGGAGCGTCAAGATGCGCTACAACCCTCAAGCGATCGAAGCGAAATGGCGGAAACGGTGGCTTGCAGCTCGTACCTACGAGCCGGATTTCAAGCGCGCCAAAAAGCCCTATTACCTCCTGATGATGTTTCCGTACCCCTCAGCCGAAGGCCTGCATATCGGCGGGGTGCGCACCTTT
>Ga0209542_10011854_pt1 | contig 15375 bp, 20 predicted proteins | sample RifCSPhighO2_01_FD_184028 | JGI IMG/M metagenome (GOLD analysis project Ga0209542, IMG submission 184028) | Soil microbial communities from Rifle, Colorado - Rifle CSP2_plank highO2_0.1 (SPAdes) (version 2) | ecosystem: Environmental > Terrestrial > Deep subsurface > Rock core/Sediment ... | reverse complement strand
CCTTTTTAAAAGGAGTGATAAAAAATGGTTTTCATAGGTGATTTATTTTATAGTCTAGAAGGAACTGGTATATTAGAGTATGTCCTGCCTTTTTTACTAGTATTCTCAATCACCTTTGCAATTCTTGAAAAAGTAAAAATATTAGGAGAGGATAAAAAAAATATAAATTTAATAGTTTCAATAATATTGGGGCTTATTTTTGTAACCCAATTCTCGTTGGTTTACACTTTAAATCAGTTTCTGCCAAAGATATCTTTATTCATAATCATAGCAGTGATGGTGTTGATTCTATTTGGGATATTTGGTGCTAAAGTTCATGAAGGTTTAGGAGGATGGGGTTTAGTAATTGCCGCAGCAATTTCATTATTTGCAATTTATTGGGGGCTTTCTCCAAGCTTGGGCTTCGAATTGCCTTATTGGATAGAATACAACTTTGATATAATAATTGCAGTAGTGATTATCATAATTATAATCTCACTAATCACTGGAGGAAAATCAGAAAGCGGCGACCAAAAGAGGCTAGGAGATGTGGGTTCAAATCTGGCAAAGGCCCTATTTGGTCCAAGAAGATAAAAAATGGCAACATTCCTTGATCTCGGGGTATTGAATTATCTTACACCTTTATTCACATTTTTATTCATTTTAGTGATATCGTACGCTGTTCTGGATAAATTCAAATTGCTCGGGGATAATTTTGCTCCAAAAGCAATAGCATCCTTTTCAATGGCAATGATATTCATATTATCAACACGTATGTTAAAAATAGTAAATCTCGCAACACCATGGTTTATATTAATGATTATATTTGGGTTCTTCATAGTTGCAATGCTGATGTTCATGGGAGTAAAACAGGAATCAGTAACAAAAGCAGTAGGTGGAGGAACTGTGGTTTGGGTTGTTTTGATTATCTCAATAATAATGTTTATAATAGTGATAATTCAGGCATTTCAGGATGTGGAATCCCCCTATGGAGAGGATCAAAAAGACAAGACAAGAACAACAGAAGGTCTCAATGCACTGGTTCATCCAAGGCTTCTTGGAGCATTGTTTCTGTTGATAATGACAACATTTGCAATAATGTTTATATCTCAGGGATTTGTTAAATCTTCTTAGTTTTTAATTTGCTTGTTATTCTATCAAGCTCTTTAATATTCTGTGTCATGGGCTGCAATATTTTTTCAAAAACTTTTTCTAAAGATTTCATCTCAGTATTGATATTAAGAATATTCTCATTATACTCACTTACCTTCCCCAAAACGGCTTTTTGCAGATTTGCAAAATGGTTCTGCGTTCTCATGATTTCCTGCTTTATTGAAGTGATATCCATCTCTATCTTGTCTTTCCACAATCTGATATCCCCTACCTTATTCATCAAATCATCCCATTTTTCATCTACAATCTCCTCAGCTAATTGCTGGATGTAATCCGTGGAAATCTGCGGTTGCTGAAAGCTGGACCCAATAGATGGAGATGAATAATCTGGAGTGTCATAATAAGGAGCTTCTTGTTGTGGTGATGGAACTTCTGATGGTGCAACAGGAGAAGGAGCATCACTAGAAGGCATTTCAAACTGATCCAATTCATCTAATGGATTTGGAGCGGCAGGAGGTTTAGCCCTTCCCTGATTTATAGCATCATAAACATCCTGATTACTCTTTCTTGGTTTTCTTTCTTCCGGAATCTTTAACACCCCTTTTATCTTTAATTAATTTTAAAACTTCTTCCTCTGTAACAAAATTAAAAGGATTCCACATATTAATATACTTTTCTAAAACTTGGAAATGTTCCTTTCTTGCAAAATGCTTCATTTCGCCTATGACCTGCCTCAAAGCTTCCTTTATCTCAAAGACATCCTTTTTCATATCCTTTAGCTCAGAATCTACAATCTTAATTTCCTGGCTTAATTTCTTGTACTCGTTGATTAAATTCTCATTAATCAGGATTATCCTGTCCCTAAGGTAGCTATACTTAGATTCCAGAATTCTTGCCTTATCATTAGAATCATTTTGTCCATTCATCACTATAAACAAATTTGCTTAATATAAAAATCTTTTTATACAAACTAAACAATTAATTAGCATGTTTTCAAACCAAAATATCCAGCCAGGAGGTCATGAAATAGAAAAACAGGGAAATACAGACGTTCTAAAGATATATTGCCACAATTATCCTTATCTTCCTTCAATAGAAGACAATGCGGTTGGAATGACAAAAATAATTGATAAATTAATTGAGATTCCGTCAGCCCAGAAGATAATTTTGATGGACAGGAGGAATTACGAATACGATTATGATCAAACAAGGATGTTGATGGAGATAGCCAACTTATACAAATATTTAATAAGGGAAAAAAAGATTTTGAATTTGTCCGTCGGTCCTGACCCGTATTATTTCAAAGTAAATCTCCAGACAATTATCACGAGCACACTAAAATCAGATCCTGTGGGGGCTTATGTAGAACTAAAGAGATTAATTAGGGATGAAAAAATTAAGATTGAGAAAATAGAATACATGGATGAGGTAAATCGAAGGACAAATTATCTGGAAATACTGACAAAACTTCTAAGATTGTTTGAAGATACAAAATTAATCTCTCTTGCAAAGCAATATTTATCTGGGCATGAATTCGGTTCAAGGGAGATATACAAACAAATATTCAAGCCTTCTATAACGCCTGATTTCATGTTTACAAGATTAATGGCACAACCTCCTTTGCATTCAGAAGAGGTGGATGCATATTCAATAGGAAAGATAGAAGTGAATATATTCAAGATACCGGAGCAGATTCAGCATTTATATCATGTAATCCCTCCAGAATTCAAATTAACCGAGGAAAAGTATGAATTACTGGATATAGCAAGAAATGCTTTGTCAGAGCACAAGCCACAAAGGGAGGAATTAATAGACCCGGAGAGAATGCGTCAGACATTCTATAACATTGGAAGGGATTTAATCCAAGAACTAGCAGAACAGAAGGGAATAGAGTTAAAATACAAAGAACTAAATGAACTTGCTGGAATCCTTATGAGATATACTGTAGGATTTGGATTGATAGAAATTCTTTTAGAAGATACAAAAATACAGGATATAACTATCAACGGCCCCATTGGTGAATCTCCAATATTCATAGTTCATGAGGATTATCATGAATGTGTTACTAATCTCTATCCAAGCAAAGAAGACGGAGAATCATGGGCATCAAAATTCAGGATTCTTTCAGGAAGACCCTTGGATGAAGCAAATCCCGTTCTTGATACAGAATTAGTGCTGCCCAAAGCAAGGGCAAGGGTAGGAATAATGAGCAAACCCTTGAACCCAGTCGGCCTTGCTTACGCATTTAGAAGGCACAGGGATCAGCCATGGACATATCCATTATTCATAAAAAATAAAATGTTAAATCCACTTGCAGCAGGGCTTCTCAGTTTCTTGGTTGATGGAAATAGAACCTTATTGTTTGCAGGAACAAGAAGTTCAGGTAAAACCAGTTTATTGGGATCAACTCTCGTCGAAATAATGAGGAAATACAGAATTTTGACAGTAGAAGATAGTGTAACTGGAGATAGTGAGATATTAATTAAAAAAGATAGAAATATAGAGAAAACAACAATTGGAAAAATTATAGATTCTTCAATATCAAAATATGGTTGTTGGTATAATCTTTCAAATCATGAAATTCTGGGGAATAACAATTCTTTTGAGATATTATCCATGGACAAAAAGGGAAAAATCAAATGGACTAAACCAAATAAATTAATTAGGCACAAAACAAAGAAAACAATCTATAAGATAAAAACACGAACAGGGAGAATAATTAAAGTAACGGGAGATCATTCTTTATTCGGACTGGGTAAAAAAGCAAAAATAGTTGAACTTAAAGCCAATAATTTAAAAGTCAAGGACTTTATAGCAACACCAAGAGGTTTGCCTCCTAATTACGAATCAAAAAAAGAAATAAATATCTTAGATTATCTTGAAAGGTTCGATAAAGGTTTCTTCGAAGGTGAAATTGTAAAAGAATTTAACAAGAAATACCAACATGAAATAACACAATTATCCAAAGATCATAAATATAATAAATCAACTAAGAATAATTGGCTGAGAAAAGGTCTTCTTCCAATAAAAATAGTCAAAGACTTAAATTGTCTTGGATACAACATTTATGATTTAGAAAATACCAAATTTAAAGTATCACCCAATTCTAAAAGCCTTCCAGTAAAAATACCTATTTGTGAAGATTTATTGGCTTTTACCGGATTGTGGCTTGCTGACGGTTGTTATGACAAAAATTCTATTATACTCTCCGTTGTTGAAGAGGAGAATAGAAAAATTTTTAAGAATTTATCAGATAAATATGGATTCGACATAAAAAAGAATAGTGATACCTTTTCCTTAATAATTAATTCTAAAACTTTAAAGGGGATAATGGTAAATATCCTGGAATTAAGGGGAAACTCGTATACAAAAAGAATTCCTAATTGGGTATTTAATTTATCTAAAACGCAGATATCCTATGTTTTAAATGGTATTTTTAGTGGAGATGGAGATGTAACAAATAAAGAAATATCAATAAGTTTATGTTCAAGAAAATTACTTGAAGACATTCAAACTCTTTTATTACAATTTAATATATCACTAAGAATAGGAAATATGTATAATAAAGATAAAACTTATAGTTCAAGAATTTCAAGTATTAGAGAATGGAAGATTTTTAACAATCTGATAGGGATATTACCCCAACATAAAAAAGACAGATTAAATACTCTTTGCTCAAAAGTATCCACTCACGAAACAACAAATAAAATACCTTTAATTATGGAAGACAAAATAGAATTATGCAAAATATTAAAGGATTTAAATAGCAATGATTATATTAAAAGAAATAATGCTATTGGAATAAATAAATTAACTTTTTCTCTGCAACAATTAAGTTTTGAAAATGAATTAATCTCAAATCTAAAAATATTATTGAAATCAGATTTATTCTTTGATCAAATAAAGAGTATAGAAATAGAAGAAGATTTTGAAGGTTATGTTTATGATTTCTCAGTTCCTGAATGTGAAAGCTTTATTGTAGGAAATATTATAGCCCATAATACAGAAGAGTTGCCGGTGGATGCTCTAAGAAAATTAAATTATAATATTCAACCAATGAAAGTAAGATCTGCATTAACAAAAACATCGGCAGAAATGAAAGCGGATGAAGGAATAAGGACAAGTTTAAGGTTTGGGGATAGTGCATTAATCGTCGGAGAAATAAGGTCGACGGAAGCCCTGGCTCTTTATGAGGCAATGAGGATTGGTGCATTGTCAAATGTAGTTGCAGGAACAATCCATGGTGCAAGCCCCTATGGGGTATTTGATAGGGTTGTAAATGATTTGAAAGTTCCAAGAACAAGTTTCAAGGCGACGGATATAATAATCATTTCAAATCCAATAAGATCAGCAGACGGTCTGCATAAACAAAGGAGAGTATTATCAATAACTGAAGTGCGAAAGCACTGGGAAGATGATCCACTCAGAGAAAAAGGATTTGTTGATCTAATGAGATACAACAGCAAAACAGATTCATTGGAGCCAACCCCTGAATTAATAAACGGAGACTCTGAAGTAATAAAGGATATAGCAGGAAACGTAAAGGAATGGGTTGGAAATTGGGATGCAGTATGGGATAATATTTTGCTAAGGTCAAAGATAAAAGAGACATTGGTTAATTACGCATCAAAATTAAACCAGAATTCAATGCTGGAGTCCCAATTTATAGTTGAAAGCAATGATATGTTCCATAGAATAAGTGATTCTGTAATAGAAGAGACAGGTTCATTGGATTCAAAAAGGATATACTTTGAATGGCATGAATGGCTAAAAAGAACTCTTAAAAGGTCAATCTTATCATAATCAAAACGTATATAAATTATCTCAAGATATTATTCCTATGAAGAAGGTAATAATATATATAATATTGGCGATTATTCTGTTGAATCCTGTTAATGCTAAAACTATTGAAGAAGAGATGCATAGGCTGGATAGTTTTGAGATTGCAGGAAAGAACATTACTCTTTTAAGTATAGGCGATAAGGAGAGGTCTGTGGTGCTGTGCATAAACAATGAAATAAAAATAATAGATAAAGGAAATAGGAATGAAATAGGAAACATAAAAATAGAGCCAAGCAGGATTTATGAAGATTATGCCAAATTGAAGATAACTTATTCTGAAGAAGTTGCTTGCAATGAATCCTGTTCAAACAGCGCATGTTTTGGGACTTCCCAAAACATAGGAAAAACAGAAGAGAACATAAGCACAGAACAGCAGAGTCAGCAGCAGGAGATTCAGCAAGAAAGCCTTGGAATAAACAGCTTAAGTATAATTTTATTTTTTGTGGTTTTAGTATTGCTTTTAGTCTTATTATTCAAAAAAAAGAGGTAAATAAATGGATGATGAAATCCAGGGTATTTTAAATAAATACAAAAATAAACTAAATGAAAATCTTGACGGAATGAGGGATTATTCCTCAAGTGGAACATATTCTCAGGAATATCAAAAATTCAGGAAGGAAGCATTAACCACAAGATTAACCCTATACGAACAGTTATGCAACGGCTCAGAAAGAATACTGAATGTTCAGCCAAAAGGCAGTGATTATGAAAAGTTAAAAAAGTCAATAGAAACCGCGCATCTTAATATAACCCCTGCAGGAGCTTATAGTTTTTCAATATTGATGGCGCTGCTTGTTTTTCTTTTAATGATATTCATAAACTTATTTTCATTCATAACCGCGGGGGATCTGAATACAAACTTAATACTACTGACTCTGTTTGTTCTATTAATAATTGTTTTCTCAATAAAGCCCTTGATGAATATTCCAAACTATCTTGCTGCCTCATGGAGATTAAAAGCATCCAACCAAATGGTGCTTTGTATTTTATACATTGTGATGTACATGCGTCACACATCTAATTTGGAGAATGCAATTAAATTTGCCTCGGAGCATGTTGGTCCGCCTTTATCTCTGGATTTAAGAAAGATTTTCTGGGATGTCGAAACAAGAAGGTTTTCCTCAATGAAGGAATCTTTGGATTATTACTTGGAGCAGTGGAGGGATTATTCTTTGGAATTTGTAGAGTCATTTCATCTCATTGAAGGTTCACTGCTAGAATCATCAGAAGACAGAAGGATTAGTTTGCTGGAGAAATCTCTTGAGGTAATTTTAAATGGAACATTTGAAAAGATGCTTCATTTCTCGCAGGAATTAAAGAATCCAATAACAATTTTAAACATGCTCGGTGTCATCCTGCCAATTTTAGGGTTGGTTATTCTGCCTTTGATTGGAAGTTTGATGGGGGGCTCTGGAACAACAAAGATAATAATAATATTTATTTTGTACAACATAATACTTCCCATAGCAGTTTACTTGTTCGGCATGAATATCCTTTCAAAAAAACCAACGGGATATGCAGAAACAAATTTGCTGGAGCAGAATCCAGAACTGAGGAAATATAAGAATATTATAATAAAAATAGGATCACAGGAATTATATTTAAATCCTGCATTAGTGTCAGTATTTATCTTCCTTTTCTTTATGATACTGAGTTTAATCCCAATAATATTTTATGCACTGCAGATTGATTTCACATTTCTTGGGACAAATTTCCTTGATTTCAGGCAGGAGAATGGTGCAGCATGTAAATCCTTCCCCTGTTATGGTCCATTTGGTGCAGGCTCTGTCTTAATGTCTTTATTCCTTCCATTGGGGTTGGCGTTGTCAATAGGAACATATTATTCAATAAGGAATAAAAGGCTGATAAAAATCACAGAAGAAACAAAAAAACTCGAAAGGGAATTTGCAGGCAGTTTATTCCAGATGGGAAACAGGATAGGTGATGGAATCCCTGTAGAGCTTGCATTCAGCGATGTAGCCAAAAATATGAGGGGAACCCCTACAGGAGATTTTTTCCAGATAGTCTCTGTCAACATACAAAAATTTGGCGCTAGTGTGCAAAGGGCAATTTTTGATCCAAAAACGGGTGCAATATGGAGTTACCCTTCAAACATAATTGAGAGTACAATGAAAATATTGATAGAAAGTGCAAAAAAAGGGCCGCAGATAGTCGCAAAATCCCTGACGTCAATCTCAACTTATTTGGACAGAATTCATCAGGTAGATGAACGTCTCAAGGATTTGCTGTCAGAAACGCTGTCCAGCATGAAGTCTCAAATCTCATTCCTAACACCAATGATAGCAGGAATTGTTGTGGGACTTTCAACGATGATAGTAACAATCCTGGGAAGATTATCTGCATTGCTTTTAGAATCCTCAACTCAACAGGAGGAATTAAGCCTCGGGGGCGTTGAAGCATTAACTGGTTTGTTTGAAATACCCAACATTATTCCAAGTTACTTCCTTCAATTGGTGGTGGGATTGTATGTTGTCGAAATTGTGATTATCCTGACATTCCTGGCAAACAATATCGAATCAGGAAACAAGATATCAGGAGAATACAAGGCAGGCAAAAACTTATATGCTTCAGGGATATTGTATTTCTTTATATCATTAATAGTGACTTTGATATTCACATTGCTGGCTACAAACATAAAAATAGGTTAAGATGAAAAAAGGAATGGAAACTTCGGAATTGGTGAGGATTATTTTGGTATTGATTTTAATAGTGATAATATATCTAACAGTAAGTAGCGCATTAAAAAATGTCTTTGGATAAAAAAGGGGATCTTAAATATAGTACCTTGGGGAAGATTATCTTAGTGTTAATTATAGCGGTAATATTGATTTATGCTACATCATTGATAAGTTCTAATTCAAAAAGGGGGGCAGATATAGCTGCATGCAAAGCCTGGACAGTATTTCAAAGCGCAGTAAAGGATCCAGTGATTGGAAGGACTTGGAAAGAATTTCAAAACCCATGCATAACTTTCAAGGACGCTGCAGAAGGAAACAGGATTGAAGTGTATAAACTATTAGCGGATGGAATGCATGATGTATGGAAAATGTATGGCGAAGGAGAAATTGATTTCTTTACAGATAGGGGTTTGGGAGAAACAAATTGTTTTATAGGGGATGAAATAACATTTGACAAAGATATAGGGATAGATTCAATAGATATGGATGGCTTTGAAGATTATCTTGCTCACCAATATCCCCCAAATGCAGATTATACCTATTCTGAATTTTTCTTGAGAGCAGAAGATGCAGAAATAGATTTTGGTTCTGGCAATATTGAGATAAATCCGGAAGACAAGGTATATATAGTTTTTATAGTTCATAAAATAAAACCAGAAACCTTGGAAGGAAATTTAAATTTATTAAAAAAGAATGCCTTAAAAAGCACAGGGTCGATTTTGGGCCTCGGACTTTTTCCAAAAAAAATTAGTGGGACTGTAACAACAAGATTATATGCAGCTCCAAAAGGAGGGATGCAAGTAGCCCAAAATGTATTCTTTAAGGGGGGTCAAACATTTGGAAACAAGTATTTTGTAACAACAACAACAAAAATTTCAAAGTTAGCAAAAGTAGGAAAAGGAACACTAATAACAGGGGTAGTTATATCAGCCGCAACGCTAGCACTTCAAATATCAGATCAAAGTGTAATGATGCCTTCCATAGCTATATTCAAAGGAGATGAATTAACAAAAGAAGATTGCGATCATTGGCACTACAATCCAAGGGAAAGTGTATTCAAATTCAGCGGAGGAGACACTGGTGGTGGTGGAGCAGGAAGAGGTTTAGAAGATGAATAAAAAAGGGGTATGGGGATGGGAAGAGATAAGCAAATTCTTATTAGTGATTATTATTATAATAGTAATATTAGGGCTTATATTCCTTCTAAAAGGGAAAGGTTCTGAATTAATAGATGGGATATCAAATTTATTAAGATTTGGTTAAGATGAAACAGGGAAAATATGGAGTGGGGGAAATAGCTGGAATAATTTTAATTATAATGATACTTGTAATCTTGATTGTAAGCTTTACAGGATTATACGGGCAGTCCCTCACTGATTCAATAAAAAAATTATTTGGAATAAAGACAGAAGCCGAGGAATACCGTGAAAGCAACATAAAAGGCGAAGATTGTTTTGACAACTTGATTGAAGATATCAAAAGATGCAAGGGATTAAAAACAAATAATTGTGGCTGTACTGTAAATTTAGGTTGCTTTAGTAAAAGTCAAAGAATAAAAATCAACTCAATATATATTAGTTTAGAGGATATAGGAAATATAAAAGAAAAAAAGATATATGAAAAAGAAGGTAATCAGTTAAAAAATAGTGAAATAAGGGATATAAATTGTGCTCTTGACAAAAACCTAAAATTAAAAAATAGTATAAAAATAAAGGGTGATATGATGGTATTGAGTGATTTGCAGATTTATTTCAATAAAGAAAAACCAGAATTAAACTACATTTGTAGCACAAACTGGATAAGACAATTGAGCTATTTTGGATCCGGCTACTGCAACGAATTTTTGGATTCATATAACTTATACAAAACAGGAAATAATATTTGCTGGCTTCAGGAAACAAACAAAATAGTAAACGAATGCAAATGAAAAAAGAAACATTTAAATATGACAATAAGATTATTTTAAATATGAACAAAAGAGGCGCTGAACTTTCTATGAATGTGATTATTATATCCATTTTAGTTATTCTAGTTTTGCTTGTGCTTGCATTTTTTTTCCTTGGAGGAACATCCAACTTATTCTCAAAGATACAAAGTGTAGGTCCGGATAATTTAGAAACGGCAGCAAGAGATTGTACAAGCAAATGTCAATTAGCAGCAACATACACCACCGATGCTCTAAAGGTGAGATCAGGTTATTGCAGTACAACATATAGTGTTGACTCAGATGGGGATGGCGTTGCTGACAAAAAGCACCACTGCTGGTCAGATACTTTAGGAATAAATTGCCCTGGAGTTCAGGATTTCTGTGAACAAGAAGAAGTGGAAGAACTGTAAAATGTCCAAAAGAGGAGCACTTCCTGTAGAAGTTATTGCAGTAACAATCCTTATTCTTTTAGTTTTAGTTGTATTGGCCATAGCATTCAGGGAGCAGATAGCCCAATTACTTGCTTCATTTGGGAAATTACTTACAGGAACTACAGAAAGCGTAAATACTATAAACCTAGAACAACTACAATAAATCATGAATAAAAAGGGTGTAAGTCTTCTATTAAAGTTCATAATTGGTTTAGTGATAGCAATTATAATGATATGGCTGTTATTGACAATTGTTGATAAGTTTCTTTTATTTGGGAAGGAGAAAACAAGCTCTCAACAAAGATTCTTCGATGAATTAAACAAAAAAATAAATGATTTAGCAATAAATGGAGAAACAACGCAGATAATAAATCTGGAAAAGGATGGTTTGTTAATAGCATTCAACAACGAAGATGTAGGGGTTGACCTAAAGGACCTTGAGAGATATCTTGGTTTTAAAACAGATGTAAATGTAATTATAACAAAACCTCAGCAATGCACAAACTGCCTATGTTTATGTAACACAAAGAAAAAAATTCCTTTCGAGGATGATTGTCTGCAGATAGATGACCAATGTGTGGAATATAAAGAAAAAATAACAAACAAGGGAAATTCCTTCTTCCTGTTCAGCGAAGGAAAAGAATTGACAATAAAAAGAAGCATAGACAGCATCAGTATAGAATATGAATAAAAAAGGGGGCGCTCAAAAAACAATATTATACATATTTTATATACTCATAGCTTTGGTTATCCTCTCTATATTCTATTCTCGTTTAAGCAATTATTTCAATGGAGCTGAAATGGATAAGGAGTTCATATCAAGGGATTTGGGTTTGATGATAGATACAGCAAGTTTCAGTCCGATGAGTATAATAATAAATTACAACTTCCCAAAAGAATCAATAATAGAAAATAAAGATTCTGTTTTAAAAGTAAAATTAAAATTATTGGAATCACCAAGAGAATACCTGTTCTTGTCGGAAGTGGAGGATTTTTCAATAAAATCCAATAAAACAAAAATAGAAAAGAATGGTGAAATAAGGATATCTTAAAATGGAAATATCAAAAGAATCATTGTATTGGGTGTTCCAAATAATATTCATTATGGTAATAGGTACAGTAATGATATTTATTCTTGGATCACTGGCAGATTACCATATTGATATAAATAGCGTAGAATCCTACATCATAAGAAACAAGATAATTTTAGATGAGAATTGTCTAGCATACAGTGATAGCCGAGTTCATATGGGAAGCATTGACAGGGATAAATTTAATGAAATTAATATGATGGATTGCTTGAACACGGATAAGGGAATAATCTTAAACCTGACATACAGCGGAATTTCAGAAAAAATATCGATAAATGAGGACTTAACAGACAAGGTTGAGCTTTGTTTTGATGAGGAACTATTTTCATGCATAAGGAAAGAATACAATTTAATTTTAGTTGACAAGGAGGAAAAGGTACCATCTAAACTAATAATTGATACAATAACTTTAAGATGAGAAAAGGAGAGGGAACAGGGCTGGCAATGATTATCTCCATAATTGTAATTCTAATAATATTGACACAATATTTCATATTAATCATCCTTTTCCCGAGCAAAACAATAAATGCAGATATAAGGGATTACGTTGGCTCGGAGGAGGATATTGAATTCATAAGTTTTGTAGAGCTAAACTCAGATTTAATAATTAAATCAAAAAATAGTAATGATTATACTGAATTGGAAAAAGAGATGGTTGTCTTATATCATTTAGGAGATTGCATAAATGTTGAAATTAACAAAAAAATCTTCAAAAAGGATGGATGTATTTTTGAAGAGATGTATGCGTTAAGAGAAGAAGCTCCAAATCAGGCAGCATTCAACAGAGATGCTTTAGCAAAAAGAGAACAAATTACAATGCACATTCCGGACTATAACAACAACCAAGTAGAAGTAATCCTAAAGATAAAAAATGAATAAAAAAGGGGAGATATTCATGCCAATGATGGCAATAGGGATTTTGATAGTCATGTCTGTAATGATGTTTAATATATATAAGCACAAAGAAAATGTGCAAGAATCTTTTGTTGTTGGTGAATTGCAGTCGCAAATTGTGAAAAACTATCTTGAATCAGAAAAGGAATTTTTTTATTATGAGAAACTATTAGGGTACAATGAATACAAGGCAGTGAAGGAATTCGCAGAAAAAGGAGCCATAAAGGAATCATGCAGCAAAAGATGGAATTTCAAGATAGATTGTGATCCGGACTTCAAGGGGTATTTTAAGGAGATTCTGGACAAAAATATTGAAAACAAAGAAATAAATTTAGATTCAGAAATTGAGGTGTACTTCACGGATTTTGATCTTTCATCAACAACAAATAAAGCAGAGGTGGATTACAAAGGGCCAATAAAAACCAAGAAAAAGCCGCTGATAAATTTCAATGAATTGGAACAGTTAAGGGATTGTATAAAAGACAGGAATATTGAAGAATGCAAGCCTTATGATATTAATGAGAACATTTATACATTCAAAAGGAGCATAGCAAAAATATTAAATGAAGATTTGGAAAAGGAAGAAATCATATTGGAATTCAACATTGATATAAACAACTACAGGAAGAAAATATTCAATTGATATTCTAAACCACAGAAATATTTATAATATTCCTGTAATCAATCCTTATATGATTAATTTAAGTTATGAGCATATTCTTGAGAAAATACAAACTCAAACAAAAAAGCCAAGGTCAGAGATAGAATCATTGGTGCAGAAAAAGTTAGCTCAGCTGTCAGATTTAATCTCTAAAGCGGGGGCGGCGCATATAATTGCCAATGAATTAAAGGTTAAATTATATGACAATGTAAGCGGAAAAATAAAGATAAAAGAAGCAGTGTCAGGCATGAATTCCGTGGATGTTCTGGCAAAGGTAATTAGCAGCTACGGTATAAGGGAGTTTCAGAGAGACGGAAAGACTGGAAGGGTGGCTTCATTATTGATTGGGGATGATACAGGAACATGCAGGATGGTGATGTGGGATACAAATCATATAAAGGAAATAGAGAAAAACAACATAGCAGAAGACAAGGTAATCATGATTAAAAATGGGTATGTGAAGGAGAATAACGGATTCAAGGAGATTCATTTGGGCAACAGGGCTTCAATAGAATATCCAAATGAAACAGTGAATGTAGTAAGCTACAGTCCCTCACAAAACTTAACAACAAAGAAGATAAAGGATTTGGAAGTGAATGATTATGCAAGCATAGAAGGGACAATAGTGCAGACATTTGAGCCAAGGTTCTATGATAGCTGTCCGGATTGCAGGAAGAAGTTGGATGAGGATGGAAAGTGTAAAACACATGGGACTGTGGAGAAGAAAGAGGTTCCAATAGTCAACATATATCTTGACGATGGAACTGAAAACATAAGGGTTGTGTTATTCAATGAAAATGTCAATCAGCTTATAAAAAATTCGGAAACCTTAAAAAATAGTGATGATTTCAGGGATGAGGTGCTGGGGAAACAGTTAAAAATACAGGGGAAAGTAATAAGGAATGAAATGTTTGACAGGAATGAATTCAGGGCAAACAATATAGAGGAATTAAAACCATAAAATGGCAAAGATGCATACAAGAAGAAAAAGGAAATTAGGATTGGCGCATAATTTAAGCCATAAAAAGAGAGTAAAGAAAGACAGGCCAAAGACATTTAAGACAGAGGTCTCAGCAAAGAAATATGCAGAAGTTAAAGGAATAAAGAATTACGAGCTTGTTAATATGAAATTAGGCGATAAAAAGAAGCTGAAAATAGTCTCTAAGAAATGATTTATTGGGTGCTGATTATTCTTATTATTTTAATAATAATCTTATTTGCAATCATAAGGAATCTCTCAAGAAAATATATGGACTTGCAGCACAGGCATAAGAGCAATTTTGTGAAGCATGGAAAGTCCTTCGAGCAGTTATTTCCATTCATGAATAATTATCCATATGAGCATAGAAATTTCAGGTTCATAGGGGACCCAATTGATGGCTTAAGCTTTGAGGAAGATAAAATAATGTTCATTGAATTTAAGACTGGTGGTTCAAATTTATCCCAAAAACAAAGAAAAATAAAGGAACTGGTGGAAAAGGGAAAAATTGAGTGGAAAGAGATAAGAGAAAATTGATATAACTATTTAGTGGTAAGAATAGAAAAGTTTATAAATAAAATTCTTTAAAGGAATAAAATGGAAATAATTTCAAAGTTAGCAAATTCTAATGTAGGAATAATTGGAAAGATAATAGTTGGAGCAGGAATAATGTTTGCACCAATTTATCCCGTGTTAAGCCAAACTGCAGTTTATGCTTCTGAATATATAAACCAATACAGGAAAAATCTATTGGACCGG
>Ga0209542_10011853_pt1 | contig 15376 bp, 12 predicted proteins | sample RifCSPhighO2_01_FD_184028 | JGI IMG/M metagenome (GOLD analysis project Ga0209542, IMG submission 184028) | Soil microbial communities from Rifle, Colorado - Rifle CSP2_plank highO2_0.1 (SPAdes) (version 2) | ecosystem: Environmental > Terrestrial > Deep subsurface > Rock core/Sediment ... | reverse complement strand
AGCATCTAAGTGGGAAGCCGCCTCCGAGATAAGATCTCATGCTTGTGCGTTGCACAAGATTTTCCATTTTCAAATTGTCCATTTCCCATTTCAAAAATGGCAGATGGTAAATAATTAAATGGACGATCTCGTGCAGCGCGCGAGCGAAGACCCCTTGTAGACTACGAGGTTGATAGGCTGGCAGTGTAAGTACCGTAAGGTATTGAGCTTACCAGTACTAATGGTCAAAGTAGTAGATTATAAAAGATTTTTTAAATTCTCTTCACTTTTGAGGGAGCCAAATGGCGACCGAAACCCGCCAATGATTGCTCTTTGAGTCGCAGTTCAAATGAACTAAGGCGAAAAGTAAAATCGGGCGGGTCTATAATAGAACTTTGAAAAGAGAAATTTTCTGGTGATCTGAGCGATGTGGCACCACCTCTTCCCATTCCGAACAGAGAAGTGAAACGCATCAGCGCCCACGATACTGGGTTTTCCCGGGACAATGGGTCATCGCCAGAAATTTTCTCTTTTTAATTTTTACGCTGCGCTTGACACTCTCTGTTTTTTTTCATACGCTTTAGTTGTGTTTAATCCATTCAAAATCTTTTTCGGTCAATCCAAAAATGAATTAGAAGAGAATGAATTAAATGTTATGAGTCCTGACATGGGACCAATGGGAGCAGGGATTGCGCCTCCAATTAAAGAACCAATGTCTCCAGAGGGATTGATAGGTGACTCTATCCCTGCAAACCATCCTCCTGAAAAATCAGCTGAAAATAGTAACGAGCCAATAAAAAAAGAAACTATAGATGAGATAGGGCATGTCATGACAAATCTGCCAAGATTGAGCGAAGGCGTGGCGTTTAATATTCCATACCGTACTGAAAGAACAACACCTATTGAGGTTTACGATGATGTGACCGGACTCATGGTTCAAGCTGTATACAAGCCCGATAGCAGCCTGCATTCTAATTTAAGAAACCCTGCTGGATTAACCATAATTCTATCAAGTCCCGAGTTCAAAAAAGGAGAAGATAACAAAGACCGGTTTGGCAAAATGAGCGAAGCGCTAAGGCAGATTTACGGCGAATCGGAAGATCTAGATCGTCAAATACAAAATGATGAATTTCTAGCTACTTACGAACGCAGTGACTATAATAGGGCAAAATTTAAGTTGACTGCCGATACTGATGGGATTATTTTGAGTAACTCTGCATTAATAGAAGGTAAGGAAGATGTGCCCTTAGATGCTTCAATATCCTCTGGAAGATCGATAACTGAGTCCGGTGGACAATTTCTAAAAGAAATTATTGAGAGAGTTGCCAGGAAGCAGCAAGAAGATTACGAGCAAATAAAAGTTCGTACAGATCTTGCGATTGAAAAGGTAAGGGATCAGTCGATACCTAATGATCTGGAAAGGGCTTATCAATATGCATATCACTCTACAGACAGAATCAATATACCAGGTATTTCAGAATCAGGACTTCAGCCAAGCGGTTCTGGATCCAAGGAGCCAGGAACAATTTTCTTTACCGGCTGGGACTCTGCATCTTCAGTTTTAAACATTGACCAAAAAAATTCTGTGACATATCGTTTCAAAATAACAAACATGCCCACAATTGCTAAGGAGTGGCATATTGCTGAAAATCCTGAACTTAGAGATCCTGGTCTAAGCATACCTACAAGGGCACCGATACCCAGAGAAAAACTTGATTTTAGCCTTGACAGCGGGCAAACTTGGATGCCAGTTATGTCTCGACGCCCTACCGATCTGCCCAAAGCGGCATAACACATTTGCTGATCCCAGAATATCAAACCCGGTCATCGCCAGAAGCTTTCTCTCTTTTTAAGCTAAGAAGTTCTTATTTTTGAGAGCCAGAGATTATGTCTCGACTCAGGGGTCCCAAATCGCGACAAAGTTTCTTTTAGAGCCTTAGCACTGCTAATAAGAACCCTAGGAAAGTCTTCATTAGGAGATTCTAAAAATTGTTGCCACGTTGGATCTATCAAAGTCTCCCCTTCTCGAGTTTTAATCACAATAAAATTATGACCTACTATCTCCCAGTCTCCCGAAGTTCTAACTTCTGTTTCTAACCCTTGTGCTAATAATCGTTGATTTAAATCATCACTTACTGTCTCACATTGTCTAGAATAGTAAACCGCTTTTGGATCAATACCTTTTTCATTACCAATCTTGCGATAGGATTGATCAGCCAATTTGTCTATGGCATTTGTGTCCAAACGATCCTCTGTTCGAGTAGCTCCTCCGAGAAATTGCTCTTGCGCTTTTGTCGTTGGAAATCCCGCCGCACCAGGAGGAGTAGACTCAGGACCAACTTCAAACATGACATTTTCCGAATCACTTTTTATTGGATTATCGTCCACGAGATTATGGTAGAGTAGTTGAGTTAACTTGTCAACGTCGTTGTAATTGACTATTCAACTTGATATTATTCTTTCATGGTTATTTCGCATCGGGGGAGAAAAACAGGGGAAAAAGAAAATTCTCTGGAGGCTTTTGAGAAAGCTCTAGAAATGGGAGCAGATGGAATTGAGTGTGATTTAAGATTTACCATCAATGATAAGGTAATTGTATCGCATGATAAAATTTCTGACTCAGAATACAAAGATCAGCTTTCTCTGTCTGATCTTTTTGATTACATAAAATATAAAAAAAAGCCTTTTTTTCTTGAACTTAAAAGTTCTTCTCCAAAACTTGTTAAACAAGTATCCGAAAAAATAAAGAAAGAAAACCTTTGGGATTTAGTTCATTTGATCGGCTTCTCGATTTATATTAAAACCGCACTTTCTTTTCAGGCAAAATATCCGAAGCTTCGAGTTATTCCGTTTCTCAATCTTCCTATTTTATCTTTTATAAAACCTCCTAAGAAAAGTTATGGAGTTTTTTTAGGATGGATCGATGAATGGAAATGGAGCCAGCGGGTATTTCAGGGAATGCTACCTCAGGAAAGACTTAGTAAATTAAAAAAGCTGTACGAAAGAAATGGATTTAAAGTTATGGCGGGTGTAATTAATAACGGGAAAGGATTAAATTATTTTAAAGATGCGGGAATAACAGATATCGTCACGGATGAAATAGAATTCGCCTCAAAGACCCTAAGTTAAAAGTTAAACATTAAAGAAATTGGGATATTATTTCAATGTATTATATATCGATATATGATACACCGAATATACTTAAGCTTCCTCTTTGTCGATTAGGAATCTTTTAACAATAAAGTATCCGGCGGAGAAGAAGAATAAAGCGCCGACTGCGATTATTACAGACCTGCCGAAAAAAGTTTGATATAGCCGTTCACCAAAGTAAAATATTCCTATATCCGGAATTGACGCAATAAGTGTTGCCAGGAAAAATTTGGGAAAGCTTATTCTTGTCAGTCCCGCTGCGTAACTTGAAAAATCCATGACAGGGACAGTAAAAAGTCTGATCAGTACTATTGCAATAAATCTTTTTCTTTCAGAAAGTTCTCCTTCAAGCTTATGAAGTTTGGCAAGCGGAACAAATTTTCCGACAAGCGGCTCTCTGAATTTTCGGGCAAGAAAAAAACTGATAGACGTACCAATTAAAATTCCGCAAACAGTATAAATATATGTTTGCCACCAACCAAAAATCGGAACAGCGGCAAAAGATACCACTCCTGCGGGAATTGCAGGAAATATTATTCCGACTATTCTCCAAACAATTAAAATTAACGGGCCAAGATAAGGATTAGCCCTCAAAAGCATAAGAATGTTTCCGGAGAATTCTCGGGAAATAACATAAAGAAGAATTAAGATTAAAACCAAAAAGATAAATCCAATTGCGATTAGAACCTGCGTCTTTCTCGACATTTTTAAATTATATCAGTTATATGCTACGTGAAGAATAAAAAAGGGAGTGCCGAGAACTTCATTTACTTTTCTGCCTCCTAACATTCTTAAAATTTCTTCTCTTTGCTCGGGTGACCACCAGTAAACTTTATACCCGGATTTACCTACATAGATTCCTCTGTCAAAATTTGTTCTTTCTAAGTCTGGTTCTCCGATAAAGCTAATAGCGCTATATATCTTTACAGCATAATCTTTGAACAGTTCCCCCCGCCATGCAGAAATGATAACCTCTCCATGTTTTTCTTTTGCTACTTTTCCCATCTCCTCAATTGCTTTTTTATAATCTCCCTCCCATGTGCCGATACTATTCTGAAGGCAAACTAAAACTGGATTAACCAAATCACATCCTGTTAGGATGTTGGACAATTTGTTTGCATCGCCTTTTACCGCAACCGCATTAGAGAATTTAGCAGTCCTCTTTTGCAGCTCTTGAAACATCTCATCATTTATTTCAACTCCAATTACACTTCTCGCAATTTTAGTTAAAGCAGGTAGAACCCGCCCATAACCTGCCCCTATATCTACAAAGGTTTTATTCTTAGGGCTTTTAATATTATCAAGTAAATAATCAAGCTCTGCTTGCTCATAATTTCTAATAAGGGGATGGCTACTTTTTTCTACAAATTTTATATAATCCTGAATAGACCAGCTATAAATGAGCTGTTTTTTCTTCATTTGCGAAATTGTAACAAAAACCCAATGAGTTAACAATTGCTATTGACAAACAATTCTGGCGCTGTTAGCTTTTATATAGATGCGAGCTTTCAGTATTGGTTACATAATAACATTAAGCTTTTTGCTGGTTTTGACAGTTTCTTCTATAACGCTGGGATATTTTGGCCCGCCTAAAGGACCTATTCCTCCCGAATACCCATCTACCTCTTTAAATATGGGCTACAATCAGTTATCTTTTCCTACTGCTCCAATTTTTGGTCAACAAAACCAATTCGGCGCTTTCCCAGCTACTCCTACATCAGGGAATAGCTATCAGGATAAGCTAAGGAAGTACGAGGAAGACAAAAAGAACTACGATGAGGAAAAAAAGGTATTCATGCAGGAAGAAATGGTCCCATATATAAGAAATATTTTTGTTGCTTGGATAATGATTTTCGTAATTTTTGAAGTTACCGGTCTTATGTTTGCCAAGTTTATATCAACTCTCGTTGGTGCGGCATACGCTTTTTCAGGGGCTTGGGCTGTTATCTTCGGACCATTGTGGGGAATTACTTTTACTGTAAGTTCTTTAGTAGCAAGTCTTACTAGGCAATCCGAGAATACACTTTCTTTTGATCCCATTACGCGTGCGGTAGGGATAGTATCTTTGTTGGGGGTTATAATCCTAACAGTCTTAGGACTTGTTTTTCTAGGCACTTTGAAGATAAAACTTCCTCAACGGCCGGTTTACTCACCGCCCCCTCTTCCTCCGGCCGCTTAGCATTGTACCGTATTTAATCGTGTGGTACAATGAGGTTACCTAAAAAATTAAGGAGGAATAGATGAGTGGTAAAATCAATTCAGAGTTCAGAGTTCAGAGTTCAGAATTCAAAAAAAACAACTAAATCTTCAAAATCCACGTCGATGGCGGAGCTTATGGCTTCGCAAAATACTTCATTCGTAACTCTTCACAAGGGCGATATTCTTGAAGGCAAGATCACCAAGCTGACATCCGGTGAAATTCTGGTTGATATAAATGCCAAAGCAGAAGCGGTAGTTTTGGAAAAGGACAAAAAGATTCTGCGAAATATTTTGGATTCTTTTAAAGTAGGCGATACTGTTTCAATTCAGATTTTAAATTCCGAGTCAGATCTCGGCCATCCTGTTGTATCTCTTCGGAGATTTTTAAATAACCGGCTTTGGAGCAAAATCACGCAACTTCAAAAAGATAAGACGGTTGTAAATGCGACAGTCAACGAAATAATAAAAGGCGGACTTTTGGTAACAACAGATGATGGAATATCAGGTTTTTTACCTAATTCACAAATTTCGTTTGCCGCTTCAAACGATGAAAGCCCCACCGGCGGAACCCATATGAAAGCAATAATTCTTGAAGCAGACAGGAATACCGGTAAGATCATCTTTTCCCAAAGCCAATCGGTTACATCCGAGGATTTCATGAAGTCAACTAAAAGATTAAAAGTTGGTGAGAGAATTAAAACTACGGTTACCAACGTCACTCCCTACGGACTTTTTGTTTCCGTGCCAATAGAGGAGTCTTCGATAGACGGATTCATACACATTTCGGAAATTTCCTGGGGAAAGGTCATGGATATCGCAAGTGAATACTCGTCAGGTGACACAGTTGAGGCACAAATAGCAGGATTTGATCAGGAGGCAAGAAGAGTAAACCTGTCTGTCAAAAAGCTTATGACAGATCCATTTGAAGAAAAGATGAAAAACTATCCGGTGGATAAAAAAGTAACGGGCAAAGTAAGAGAAATGCGTCCGATTGGGATCTCTGTTGATATAGGAGATGGAATAGAAGCACTTATTAAAAAAGAAAAGATTCCACCAACAATGTCGCTTGCGGTGGGGGATAGCATCGATGCTGTCGTATCGGATGTTGACGTAAAAAGAAGAAGAGTAATTCTTACGCCGATTCTTAAAGAAAAACCGCTTACCTACCGGTAAGAATAAATACCAATGTCAAATACTACCAATAAATACCAATTGCCAATATTTTAATATTTGTTTATTTGATATTTGTAGTATTGGTAGTATTGCGAGGATGAGACATGAAGTCGAAGACGAGCTACGTATGTCAGGAGTGCGGATACGAGTTTCCAAAGTTCTTGGGTAGGTGCCCTGAGTGCGGGCAGTGGAACACGCTGCGAGAATTCAAGGTTGCCGGTTCAAAGTTAAAAGTTGAATCACAATTTGCAGCATTATCTTCAGAAAAAACAAAAACTCCAAAAAAACTTTCAGAAATTAAATTTGAAGGGAAGAATAGACTATTAACCGGGTATGATGAAGTGGATAACGTCTTAGGAGGAGGATTGGTTAAGGGAAGCGCCACGCTTCTTGCGGGAGACCCGGGGATAGGAAAGTCGACTCTTCTTCTTCAAGTCGGTCTGAATTTATCGCAAACAAAAAAAGTTCTATATATATCGGGTGAGGAGTCGGAGGAACAGATAAAAATGCGCGCTTTAAGAATTAATAAAAATGCCAAAAACAACAACTTTTTCCTGGTTTCTCTAAACAACACTGATCAGGCGTTTAATGTTATTGTAGATACAAAGCCTGAGATCGTGATAGTCGATTCAATTCAGACTATGGAATCGGAGAACTTGTCCGGGCTTTCGGGTTCAGTAGGTCAGGTACGCTACGCCGCCCTCTCATTTATAAAAATCGCCAAGACTTTAGGAATTCCGGTGATTCTTGTTGGCCACGTAACCAAAGAGGGAATGGTGGCAGGTCCCATGGTGTTATCCCATATGGTTGACACCGTTCTTTTTTTTGAAGGAGAAAAATTTACCCAGACGAGAATCTTGCGAAGTCTTAAGAACAGGTTTGGTCCGGTTGATGAGGTTGGGATTTTTGAAATGGGTGAAGTAGGACTATCGCAGGTAAAGGATGCGGAGCATTTATTTATGTCCTCTGACAACTTGAAGACTCCCGGCTCAGTCCTTACTGTAGCAATGGAAGGAACCCGCCCATTTCTTGTTGAGATACAGGCTTTGACTGTATTTTCTAAATTTCCAATGCCAAAAAGGGTCGCAAATGGAATTGACGGCAGGCGTCTTGAGCTTCTCATAGCTGTTCTTCAGAAGCAGGTAGGAGTGCCGGTGGAGAACATGGATATTTTTGTAAATATCGCAGGAGGTTTTAAGCTTTCCGATAGAGCGGCCGACCTTGCAGTCTGTCTTGCGATTTTCTCAAGTTTTAAGAACATCCCTGTCTCAAAAACCGTTGCAGTGTCCGAGGTTGGACTTTTGGGAGAGCTTCGCAACGCGCCATATTTTGATAAAAGGGTTAAGCAAGCCCAAAAATTGGGCTTTAAAAAGGTTTTAAGTGAGAAAACACATAAGACTCTTCCCGATGTTATAAAAGCTTTCAACGGGCAAATGAAAGGGTAGACATGGCAAAGAAAAGACAACAAGCAAAAGAGACAAAAGAAGAAAAAGCTATCCGCCAGGCTTTTTCTCCAAAAGTTCTGGGTATTTTGGCAGACGAGGTTGCAAGAACCATGATGAGAAGACTTCCTCATTTCCGAAGAACTGCGAAGAAGAAAAAGACCCAGAAAATAGAAAATGCAATATTTCTGGATACATCTGCAATTATTGACGGAAGAATTTTTGACATAGTAAAGCTGGGGTTATTTTCGGGAACTTTCGTAGTAATAGAAAGCATACTTTTAGAGCTTAAGCATATTGCCGATTCACAGGATACTGTAAAAAGGGAGAGGGGAAGAAAGGGACTTGAACTTTTAGAGAAGTTAAAAAAAACAAGAGGAATTAAATTTAAAGTAGTTGAGGGGGAAGGAAATGGTAAGATAAAAGACTTAAAAGAAGTTGACGAGAAGCTGATTTACACCGCCAAGGGGAGTCGCGGAAAAATTATAACATGCGATTACAATCTTGAGAAAAAATCAAATATTTCAGGTGTTATTGCAATTAATATTAATACCTTAGCAACCCTTCTTAAGGTCCGGGCTGTTCCCGGAGAAGCTCTTCATATCAGAATACTACATAAGGGTAAGGATTTGACACAGGGGGTAGGTTATTTGGATGACGGTACTATGATAGTTGTTGACCAGGGAGCGGGAGATGTAGGTAGAGAATTAGATGTCTTAGTGTCAAGAGTAATTCAGACTACTGCGGGGAGAATACTATTTTCGAGAAAGATTAAGCCTTAATCTTAAAGGAGGTAGGAATCCCTGCCCAAGACTCCTACCTCCTCCAAAACTGTAAATTTCTTTTGCTTTCCCGCCTTGGCGGGATCCCGTCCCCGATAATATCGGGGCGGGGCAAAAATTTTTCTAAAAAAATCTAGCAATAACAAGAAAAACTATCGGTTTTAGCTTCGCTAATTTTCCTTGACAATAAGTCCTCTTTTTGTTAAATATTTATTCAGGTAATTAGTTTTATTTCCTGCCTAGGAACTAGTTACCTATCTTGCAAGAGCATTGCTTGTCGTACTGAAATTATCATCGAGAGTAACGAAAGCGATGCTCTTTTTTGTCTCGCAAAGCCAGACTTGGCTCTGCCAGAAGAAATTTACAATTTTATAAAAGTGCTACGGGAACCGACAGACCTCTTTTGATTAGAGATTTAAACTGCTCCCTGCCTTGTCTGAGAAGCTGCTCCTGCTTGTAATCAGGAATTGATTTTTTGTTCTCTTTCTTGCTTTTAAAAAATGTAAACTTCATAAGTGAAATTATTTTATCACACGTTGTCAAGCCCTGTCAATCCTATAGCCTAAAAAAGCATGAAAAATTGCTAATCTCATAGTAAAATTGTGGGGATTTAGCCCGTCACTGTAGCCTAATTTTTAAGCAATAGGAAAATGTGGATAACTTGGGGAGAGAGAAAAATAGACTCGGCAAACACATGTCGAGAATGACGCTCGCATATCTTCTTCCAGTATCAAAGTTTTACTCGCTCGCTAAGTGAAAGCCTTTCTAGAAGTTTAAATAAGAAAAACAAGACATATCAGACGGCTTTCAGTTCATCCTCGAATGACTTGCCCTCGTCTATTGAAGATGGAGGTAGTAAATTGTATCTGTAAGTTGTTAGTCGTTAGCTGTTAGTTGTTAGTTGTTATTTATGCTGATTTGACGATTGGAGCGAAGAATGAGCGGAAGGTTTTAGAAGGCGAGCTGTAGTTATATAGCGCCATTGATTTAATCCAGAGCTTAATAAAGGGTATCGGGTTTCTTCTTAGGTCTTTAAAGTATTCATTGGGATGATTCCTGTGGTAGTGAAGGAAATTATTCAAATTAGCAAACTTACCATAAGGAAGAAGCTTGAGGAAAACGTCGCTGTAGATAAAAGGATCTGACTTGGGACTAAATTTAAGTATGTCTTTTGGGAGAAGTGTTTTATTTATCATAAGAGTTTCAAATTGCATCGATATGCCGTGAAGGGGGGATTGATATATGTCTTGATTCTCCTGCGGAAACTTACTTTTTCCTATCCGCTTATCATTTCTTCCTATAAAGTAACATTGAGTTCCAGCAGCCACAACATCCGGATTTTCATTTAAAAATAACATCTGCTTCTTCAACCTGTTTCTTGCTGAAACATCATCGGAGTCCATAAATGCAATATAAGAGCCCTTAGCCTTTGCCAAAAGCCTATTTAATGTTACTCCGATTCCGTATCTTTTTACATTCCTTTTTACCTTAAATCTTTTATCTTTTTTTTCGAATTCTTTTAAGATTTTATAAGAATCATCGCTTGAGAAGTCATCGAGTGCTAAAATTTCAAGATTTCTATAACTCTGAGTCTTAATGCTCTTAAGGCTCTGCCGAAGATGCCGTGCTGAGTTATGAACCGGAATAATAACTGAAATTAAAGGTTTACCGTCTCTCATATTTGGAAAATTTTAAAATTACGGGGCAATTATGTCATTTGGGGCAGGAGTATTTAATCATGCTATTTTAGCAAAAGATTTTATATCTGTCAATTAAAGAAAAAAAGTATTATTACTAATATACTAGTATATTAGTAATTGGGTATATTTATTTTAATTTATAGGTTTGGATTTTAGGGTTTTAAAGATTACAAATATAATTGTTCCAAGAGTTAGGATAAAGCCGAGATATTGAAGATATTGAGGTAGATAGACAATAACAATAAATTTGCCATTTGCCAATTTACCATTTTCCATTATCCAGCCGTTTGCCCAGTTGTTGACCATTACATGATTCTTAATACCTTTTCCGAGTATGAATGGAAAAGCAGTCTGAAATAGATTAGGCTTGCCGGTAATTTGATATGCAGTCCATCCTTTATCATAGCTTTGAGATAGCACGATAGTTTTCCCTTGAATTCTCGAAGGATCGTATCCGACTACATACAAGCTTTCATTTGGATGGGAAACATTTAATATGGCACTTTCAGTCTCTCCTGAGTTAAATGTGCCCTTCTCAAATTTCAAAGACGTTAAGAAGTTATAGGGAATAGGATAAGCAGAAATTCTGCCGAATTCGTTTATGGTTTCTGAACTTCCGATTGAAATATTATCAAGATGAAGAGAATAGCCTCGGCCAAACTCCTCCTGAGGAGAAAGCACAAAATATGAGGATGCCATTTTTTTATTGCTTTTAATATACGTATCTATGGGCGCAAATTTCTCATTTTCATTTAGTACCCAAAAATGAAGAGGCCTGTCTTTTATACTCCTGTTTTCAAAGGCGAAAAGATAAGAAGATCCATGGTCAAGCGAATCCATATAAAAGGACATACACAAAGTCGCATTTCTTGAAGAAAGCCTTATAGCTTTTTCTCCTTTCTCAATAAATTCTGACTTCGTTTCCCCGCGTCTGAAGCTATCACAGCTTGAAGCCTGCTTTGAAATTTCTTTATTCGGAGAAAGAGAAAGACCCTGATACCCGTCATTAATTTTTGGGAAAACTACTTTTATTTTGTCTTTTGCTTTAACATTTTTTACCAAAATTTCCTGCGGAAGAACATTAAACAAAGTTTTTAAATCTTCCCCCTTCACGCTTTGCTCTCCTGATTTTCCTTGGGCATCGGTGATGGTGAATACATTATTTCCAGCAAATGATAATCCGGTTGTTCCCAAAAATTCCGATTTCGGGTTGATAGCAAAATTCGCAATTCCATTAAGATTCATTTTTACCGGGAAATTTGTAGAGCCTCCGAGAATAAACAAAGGGAGCTTCACTTCTTTCCCCCAAATTTTTTCAACTTTCCCCTCTCTTTGAATTTCAATTTGAGGCGATCTAAGTCTGGCATAAACAGTTACGGTATTATCGCTGTTTTTTTCTGAGTAAATTTCAGAGGCGACTACGTTTTCCTTATCAGAGAGTTTGGGGATCTTAAGATTAAGAGAATCAGTGTCGAAAACCGCATTTATAAAACTAATATCTGAAATGCCCTCTTCTATTTCAAACTCTTTGTCTTTTTCGCTTTTTCCGGAAAAGAATGTACGGAAGGGGTAGAAATAGTTAAATTCACCCTTTTCCAATGAAATATAATTACCAAGCTCTTTATAAGCCTTATCGTCTCCTCCCCATGTAAAATAATTTACCTTTGGTAAGGCAGTGGTATTAAAAACAAAAGATTTAGGGACCTCTCTGAGATTTACTTTGTAGATTTCCAGTTTCCCAAATTCTTTAACCTTTTTGATTTCTTCCGAGAAATTTATTAAACTTTTAATTTCTCTAACAAAAAGAGCCTGAGGAGCTGAGGGATAAATAATATTTTTATCAATCAGAAGCCAATTAATCTGATACTTGTTAAGCACATTTTCAAAATCCGGCTGGCTCTTGCTATATATTGCCTCTGAAAGCTCCCAATAATAGTTTTCGTTATAATTTGACCATACATCAAAAGCTCTGTCTAGGATTGGTTGTTTTATTCCATACCAAGGAAAACCTGAGCCGCCATAGCCCCAATTATAGAAAGTCCAACCCCAAAAGATGGGTTGGGGGAGATTTGCTATTCTTGTATTTTGATCTTGTCCCTTGAAAAAGGTAAAGAGACTTTGGTATTCTGAGGGAAGTTTAAGCTGCTCTTTTTCATAAATAAAGCTACCTGTAAAAATAGGATAAACAAATACAGCAATTAATACTACGGATGCTATAAAAACAGGAATTTTACCAACCCATTTTGATATCCATAATACTCCAAAAGCGAAAAATATTGCGTATGTAAGAGAAGTAAGTATGGAAAATTTGGTAAAAGGGAAACGAAAGACTTCTTTAAAAAGAGGAATTATTCTAAAAACCGAATCAATCCAGGAAAAGGGAGGCGTGGCAGTGGCAAGCATTGTGAAGGAAAAAACAAAAAGCGCAGCAAACCCCAAAAGTAGAGGTTTTTTACTCTTGATAGCAGAGAAAACTCCCAAAAGAGAAACCGCAAAAAGAATATAACCTATTGCATTTACCCATAAATTCTCAAGGTATAACTTCCAAGGCTTAAACATGTATGTAAAGTTGCCATCAAAATTCGGGTCAATATTATTAAGCCAAAATCCCTTAAGAAGCATTACGTCAAAAATTTCTCCAAACTCCTTATTTTGCTGATAAATCGTAGGAGTTGCCATTTCATTTATCTTGGCGTTTATTACAACCCCGGAGTTAAAAATTGTGAAATAAGCAAACGGAAGAAGCCAAAAGGCGTTAATAAGAAATATTACAAGATACGTTTTTAAAAACTTTGCAATAGAATTTCTATTAAAATCTTTAAAAACCAAAAATCCAAGAACTATTGTTACGGCTATAAGATAAACTGCAAAAAGAGTGGGTACATAAGCCGAAGGAGTGGCCAGAAATAAAATAACTGCAAAAATGAAAAGAGTTTTTCTGCCGGAGTTTCTGAAAAAGTTTAAGCTTCCCAGAATCAGCCATGGTAGGACCGCAAAGTGTGCGGTAAAAACTTCAAAAGGAACATAATAGGCTTGTACTGTCGAAAGGTTTAGAATATAGAAAATAGCACCAAGAGTAGAGGCAAATTTTGAACCGGATAAGTTTTTTATTAAGAAATATGAGCCGACACCTCCTATAAAAAGCGTCAAAAATGTCCAGAAAAAACGAAGGAAAGTCGCAGATATAAAACTTGAGAAAATAAGAAGAAAAATTTGCCGTAGAAGATCTGATGAGTGTCCCATTCCTCCTAAAAGTCCCAAGCCTTGGTATTCCTGCCAGACCGCAAAGATAGATCTTTTTATGTTTGCGGCAAAATTATACTCGGGGTGAAGATTGTCCCATCCGGTTAGAATTGTCCCCGGTTTATAGTTTAGAACCGCAATAAGGACAACTACAAAACCAATTAGAGTTACGGGCAGCAGCCGTTTTACTAATTGCATCTTCATCATAAGTATAGCTTATTTAATTATTTGTCTTGATAGAAACCTCCTACTTAGATTTTGAAAAGAGGAATTCGGGGGATAATTGCTTTGCAAGAAGCGTATCAATTTTAAGCAGTCTTTGATTTGTGGTAAGAGATCTGAAAACTTTGTAAAGGAAAATATTTACCCTCCCGGGCAGTATAAGGATAAGAATAAGCTGAAGAAGAGTCACCAAAATTCCTTTTAAGGTCGGTCTGTATTTATATAAAAGAACAGCCCTAAATCTCGTAAGAAGAGTCAGGAAAAAGGTTTCTCTTATGTTTTTCATTGAAGTATTCTTGCCATGAAATCTGTACATCAAAACAGGATCCTTAAGGTTTTCAACCTTCCCATATAAAAATAATTTGAAGAAGAGTTCAACCTCCTCAGCTGTGTTCATCCCGTCTTTGTAATATTCAAAATTCTCGGGAAGCCTTCTTTTTGCAATCATAAGTGTCGGCTGTTGAAGCGGGATAAATTCAAAAATAAGCTTATAAATATCTTTAAATTCCGTAGGGAATCTTTTGTTTCCGATAAAATCTCCTTTTTCATTGATTAATATACATTGTCCACCTATGGCTACGGTTTTTTTATTCTTAAGAAGATACTCAACCTGCCTTTCAATTCTATAAGGGAGTGCGATGTCGTCCGCGTCCATTCGGGCTATGAAACCTCCTTTGGTTTTTGAGATGGCTCTCTTCGCAGACTCTGAAATTCCCAAATTCTTGCTATTTCTAAAAAGCCTTATTTTCTTATTCTTTGTCGCATACTTTTGAAGAAGTCCGTATGAACCGTCTTGTGAAGCATCATCAATGATTATAAACTCGAAATTCTGGTAGGTCTGATCAAGAATGCTGTCAATTGCCTGAGAAAGATAGGGCAGAGCATTATAAACAGGCATGATAACAGAGACTAATGGTTTAGTCTCTGTTATCATTTTAAATTTCGAATTTTTAATTTTCATTGAAAATTTTAAATTGTAAATTTGATTTCCCTTTTGACGCCACAAGTTTCCTTATGATTTCAAAAGGGAAGGTATGCAGAAATCTGAAAGAGAGCCAGAAGGGCTCGTGTTGTACGCCGCTGTTGGCGCGAACACGAAACCGAATCCGGTCTCAAACAGTGCGTCTTTCGACGCGTTTCTAAACCCCTCCCTAAGGAATAGTGCCTCGACTAGCACATTTCATCTTCAAAGATGAACATCAGTATTCCTGATGGATTAGTGCCGCGAAAGTTGAGGGCGCGTCTAGGTGGGTGCTCGAGGGGGATGAGCTCCACTACGCCCTCGGGAATTGTCCTTTTGGAGGAGAGAGAATGACTGCATCGCTGCATCATTCTAGAGCATCATGGTTTGGTTACCCAAGTTCTTTGCTCCATCAGCTCTCCTTTTCACCGCTTAGGCGAAGGGGTTGGGGGATCCCCTTCAGGAATTGGCTAGCAGGGAGTCCAACCCGGGAGCGGGAGCACAGTGTTGTGCGCCCATCCATAC
>Ga0209542_10011852_pt1 | contig 15376 bp, 16 predicted proteins | sample RifCSPhighO2_01_FD_184028 | JGI IMG/M metagenome (GOLD analysis project Ga0209542, IMG submission 184028) | Soil microbial communities from Rifle, Colorado - Rifle CSP2_plank highO2_0.1 (SPAdes) (version 2) | ecosystem: Environmental > Terrestrial > Deep subsurface > Rock core/Sediment ... | reverse complement strand
CGAATTAGGTGTTTCCGCTAATCCAAAAACAGTTACCAAAGGTGAAGCTTCTGATTTCGGGACAAAATACTTCAGTCGTTGCTGATTTAAAATCCGAAAATATTGAAATATCTGATCTAGCAGTTGATGATTTTGAGGGGGTTAAAAAAGCCTTTCGGGAAAGTGGGGTTTTGGTGGCGCCTCTTTATGGGCCAGGGGGTACTAGACTCAAGATACTTTCTGCCATGGCTGCTCGGCTACCGGTTGTAACCACTAAGGTTGGAATTGCCGAAGTGGGTACAGACGGCGAGACTTATTTACAAGGTGAGACGGCCGAGGATTTAGCCAAGCAAACAGTCCGGATTTTAAATAACAAGTCCCTTTATAAAAAAATTGCTGAATCGGCATGGAAACTGATAGTAGATGAGTATACTTACCAGGCAATCGCCAAAAAACTTAACAAAATATATCAGGAGGTTAGCGGTGGCTAAGTTAGCAGTTTCAATTGTCAATTTTAATAGTGGTGAGTTTCTGAAAAAATGTTTAGAGTCTCTTTTAAAGATTAAAAATGAAGCAGATTTAGAGATTTGGATTGTAGATAACAATTCTTCTGACAATTCTATGGTTTTAGCAAAAAAGGCACTCTCGAAATTCCCCAGAAAAAAAATTATCCTAAACAAAGAAAATTTAGGTTTTGGAAGAGCCCAAAATCAAGCTTTAAAAGAGATCAGCTCAGACTTAATTTTAGTTCTCAATCCAGATAGTGAGGTTTTACCGGGAACTATACAGTATATGGCAAATTTTATGGAAAAAAATCAAGATGTTGGAGCCGCTAGCTGCAAGATTGTAAAAGCAGATGGCAGTTTGGATATTGCTTCTCATCGTGGTTTTCCGACACCATGGGCATCATTTAAGTACTATTTTCTCAAAGATGATTCACTTTATCACTTAACTGATCGGAATATGGAGGAGATTCATGAAGTAGATTCGATAGTTGGAGCCTTTTTCTTAACTAGAAAATCAATTTTAGAAAAAGTGGGTTTCTTTGATGAAGACTATTTTCTATATGCAGAAGATATTGACCTATGTTTTAAAATTAAAGAAGCTGGATATAAGGTAATGTATGTGCCAACGGTAAAAATAATACACCATAAGGGAGTCGCCTCTGGTTTAAAAAAACATTCCCAGGAAATCACTACAGCATCCAAAGAATCTAGAGAAAAAGCCTTTAATAGTTTTTATAAAACCATGAAAATTTTCTATAGAAAACATCTAGCAAAAAATTATCCTTTTTTTATCAATTGGTTGGTATATTTAGGAATAAATCTGAAATGGTGGTTGGATAGAAAGAAGCTCATCGTCTAAAAATATGCTTTATCTTGTCTAAATTAAAAATATATCATGAAAATTGCAATTGATGCGAGGATGATTAATGCTTCGGGGATTGGTAGATATCTACGCAATTTGCTGGAAGAACTTCAAAAACTAGATGGTGCCAACGAATACTATGTTCTCCATCTAAAATCTGACTATGATACTCTAGTCTATCATACCGACAACTTTCATAAAATTCTGGCGGATTTTATGTGGTATACGATTGAGGAGCAAATTAGATTACCGCGGATTTTGAAACAGATTAACGCGGACCTAGTCCATCTCCCTCATTTTAATGTGCCAATTTTTTATAAAGGAAAGTTTGTTGTAACTATCCATGATTTGATTCATCAACATCATGGCAATCAAAAAGCGACCACCAAAGATCCAATAACTTTTAAGATAAAAAAAATTGCCTATAATTCTGTTTTTAAAAAAGCTGTCAATGGATCTGAAAAAATTTTAACCCCATCGGAGTTTGCCAAGGAACAGTTGATTGAGGAATGGCAGGTGGATGTAAATAAGATAGTAGTTACTCCAGAAGGTGTTGATACCAAAATACTCACGATCGTGACGAAAATGTCAACTTCAAGGGAGAAGGAAATTCTAGAAAAGTTTGGAATAAAACAACCTTATATATTTTATGTTGGTAATGCTCATCCTCATAAAAATGTGGAAGGGCTAGTAATAGCGTTTCAAATGATAGTATCCCGACGTGCCAACGTAAACCACATCGGAAGTGGATTAGCTTCGAACCTGGGTAATTTGCAGCTAGTTTTAGCTGGGCAGGACGGTGTATTTTGGCAAAGAATCAAGCAATCTATCATTTCCTTGAAAGAGGAAATCCAGGATAACATTATATTTGCAGGTGAAGTTACTGACGAGGAGTTGGTGGTTTTGTATAAAAATGCCAATGCATTTGTAATGCCAAGCTTTGAGGAAGGTTTTGGAATTCCTATTTTGGAAGCAATGGCATTGGGGTGCCCAGTAGTTTCTAGTAATGCTGGAAGCTTAAAGGAAGTTGGAGGAGAGGCAGCCCTATATTTTGATCCAAGAGATCTGGGGGATATGGGTGATAAGATAGAAAAGCTATTAACATCAGAGAAACTAAGAAAAGAGTTAATTGAAAAAGGAAAGCAAAGGGTTAAACTTTTTTCCTGGAAAAAAATGGCACAGCAAACCTTAGGAGTATACAATACTGTTTAACATGGAAATGAGCGAACATAAAATACATTCACCAAAATATATTTCTAGTAAGGAAGGTATGGGCCTGCCTAATACTACAAAAAGTTCACAACTAGTTGATCCTAATACTCTGATTACCACGGAGGTTTGGAATGAGTTGGAAAAACCATGGACTCAAAGCGGCATTGTTACAGCTGATGTGGGCTATAAGTGGGTTTCAAAATGGGAGGTGGGTAAAAACTATGTACTTACAAGTAATATAGATAGAGAAGGGAACTTACTTTCCTATTACGTTGATATTTGTTCGAGTGTTGAAAGAAATGGAGATAATTTTAGTTTTACTGATTGGTATCTTGATGTTTTTCTTCCAGTGGGTGGGGTGCCAGAAATTTTGGATGAAGAAGAGCTGGAAGAAGCCCTGGTAGCTGGATATTTAACCAATGAACAAGCAAATACTGCGAAAGTAACTGCTGATAAAGTTGTCTCATTATTAAAAAGCGGTGAATTGCTAATTGGATTCCCGCCTACGCGGGAATGACGGTTATTGTTGAACAAATTTATGAAAATTAGAGATTTTGAAGATAGCGATGCTGAGCAGATGGATGAACTCCATAAAAAGCTTTACCCAATTCAGTTTCATCCTGAGTACAAAGAAAAAATAGACTTTTCTCAAAAAAGTTTTGAGGCAAAATTAATAACTAAAGTTTTAGAAGAAAATGGTAAGTTAATTGGTTATGTTGTTGCGGTTTACATGAAAATTGGTTCGATGAAAATGGGGGAATTTTGGGATCTGTTTATAGAAGAGCCGTATCGTAAAAAAGGATATGGAAGCCAATTACTTAAAGCGATTGAAGTGGAACTTAGGAGTTTGGGTGCAGATTATTTTTCTGTTTGGGTTGATCCTGACCCAGGAGATGAAGACCCAACATCATTTTATGAGAAAAATGGGTATAAAGTTTCGAAACATCCTGGTTTATCAAAGAAGTTAGGTAGTTAATTGGATTCCCGCCTTCGCGGGAATGACGAGGGATAGATTGCCACACCGGCAAAGCCGGTTCGCAATGACAATATGAAAATAGCGATTGTGCATGATGATTTGGTGCAGTTTGGAGGAGCCGAGAGGGTTTTGGAAGGGATCTGTGAGATCTTTCCAGAAGCCCCAATTTTTACTTCTGTCTTTGATTCTGAAAATCCTGAACTTCAAAAAAGATTTGGAAATAAAGATGTTAAAACCAGCTTTTTGCAAAAAATTCCAGGTTGGAAAAGTTTGTATAAAGCAATGCTGCCACTTTATGGAATAGCATTTGAGCAATTTAATTTCGACGAATTTGATATAGTGATCTCACACACGACTCGTTTTGCTAAATCTATAATTACCAAACCTGAAACTAAACATATCTGCTATTGTCATACTCCCCCTAGGTTCTTATGGCATTTTTCCGGTGAAAAATCTTATGGAATCTTAGAATTTTTAATGACCAAACTGCGGATTTATGACCGAGTTGCCAGTACTCGAGTGGACGAATTTATCGCCGGATCTGAAAATGCTAGAAAAAGAATTAAAAAGATTTATAGGAGAGATGCTGTCGTCGTGCATCCATACGTGGAGATAAACAGGTTTGAGAATATTCAGAGTTGGGATGGGGGGTATTTTGTGGTAATTGCTAGGTTAAATAAGTATAAAAGAGTGGATTTGGCAATTAAGGCCTGTTTAGATCTGGGGTTAACTTTGAAAGTTGTGGGTTCTGGACAGGAGGAAGATAAGTTAAGGGAGATAAAGGGGGACTTGGGAGATTTGGGGAAGGTAGAGTTTTTAGGAAATCTCAATGACGGACAAGTGGTGCAGGTTTTGGCAGGATGCAAGGCTTTAATTGTGCCAGGGGTTGAGGATTTTGGGTTAACTCCTCTAGAAGCTCAAGCTTTAGGGAAACCAGTTGTGGCTTTTAAAGCAGGAGGAGCCTTGGAAACAGTGATTGAGAATCATACTGGAATATTTGTTGAAGAACAAACTGTTAAGAGTCTGAAAAAAGCCCTCTCATCAAATGAGCTAAAACATTGGAAAAGACAGGATGAATGCAAAGATAATGCTAAGAAATTTAGTAAAGAGAATTTCAAGAAGGAATTCCTGCCTCATTTGCCTTTTGGTACTTGATGGAGGTAAACTAATTAGTTGAATGTATGATTTTGTAAAGCGGCTAATTGATGTAGTTGGTTCAATTTTAGGCATATTAATTCTTTCCCCGGTGTTATTCTTCACCGCTTTATCAATTAAGTTGAATTCAAAAGGACCGATTCTTGCTGAAACTCCGATGAGGGTAGGTAAAGATGGTAAACTATTTCGAATGTATAAGTTTCGCTCTATGGTAGTGGGTGCCCACGAGCTATTGCATCAAGACCCAAGGTATAAAGAGCTACTTAAGAAATACCAACAAAACAGTTACAAGCTAGAGATAGATGAAGATCCCAGAATTACTAAAGTTGGTCGGTTTATAAGAAAGACTTCGATTGACGAGTTACCGCAACTTTTTAACATTCTCAGGGGGGAAATGAGTGTGGTTGGTCCAAGAGCCTACTACCCATATGAGTTAGAGGAGCAACAAATCAAATTTCCAAGTGCCAGAAAATATGTTAAAATAATTCTGTCGAGTAAACCGGGTCTAACTGGAGAATGGCAAGTTTCAGGTCGGTCGAACATTAATTTTGATAGACGGGTTCAGATGGATGCCAGTTATGTTGAGAAAAAATCAATTGTTTATGACATCTTTATCATTTTAAAAACAATTCCGGCTGTACTAACCGGAGAAGGTGCAGTTTAATGGCTTTAACAAACTTAAATCGAAAACTTTATAATATTGACCGTAGGCCAAGTCAGAGAAAATCAAAGAAGAAGATCTATATGAGGTTAATAATCTTACTAGTAATTGTGGGTATAGCAATATTTTTACCGGCCAAAGTAATATATGAGAGTGCTAAAGAGGTTAGTTATAATGCCAAAGCGATTAGTAGTGCCTATGGAAATCAGAATTTTGGGCAATTAGTTGAGTCAGTTGGTGATACCAAAGACTCGGTTGGTAAAATTAATACTTCATTAAACTTTCTAGTGTGGTTGAAGATTATCCCAATAGTTGGAGGTTACTATATGGATGCTAAGGGCTTTTCCAGTGCTGGTGAGCATGAATTAATAGCTCTGGAAAACATCTTAACGGAGCTGAAACCTGCTGAAAAAGAACTTGGTTTTTTGGGAACTCCAATTGCCGGTCAAGATCGGATTTCTCAGGCAATTAAAATTCTAGATAAAGCTACCCCACTTTTGGAAAAGAACAAAGATCATTTTAGCAAAGCTAAAAAAGATGTTGAGAATATTGATACAAATAAATACCCAGAAAACTTTCGGGGTATAAATTTAAGAGCTAGTTTAGCTGCAGCAAAGAATTTATTTATGGGGACTGAGTTTATAGTTACTACAGGTAAAGATGCACTCGCAATTGCTCCGGCCGCTTTAGGTTATCCAAACAGTAAGTCTTATCTAATGCTTTTCCAGAATGATAAAGAAATTAGGCCAACAGGTGGCTTTATGACAGCTTATGCCAATATCAAGATGAATAAAGGCCAAATTAATGCTGATACCTCGGATGATATATATAGGTTGGATGAACAGCTACTGAATGTGTGTTTAAACGTAATATGTCCATTGACTCCACCAGCAGCTATTGCCAAATATCTGCCAGAGGTTGATGGCAAGCCCAGAAAAGCTTGGAGTATGCGCGATTCTAATCTATCTCCTGACGTACCGACCTCAGCTGCGGATTTTGAAAAGATGTACTCATTTCTAGGAGGTGGCTTACCGTTCGACGGTATTATTTACATCGATACGCAGGTGGTTGAAGAACTAATTGAAGTTACAGGGCCTATTGAGGTTTTGGGCACCAAGTATTCAGCTGAAACTGACCATCGTTGTAACTGCCCCAATGTTATATATGAGCTGGAATCCTACGCAGAGATTGCTGCTAAGGGTGAGAAGGATCGCAAAGCGGTATTAGGAGTGTTAATGCAGCAGGTGCTCGCCAAATTAGTTGCAGCAGACGTAGAAAAGTTACCAGAGGTTATTGATACCGTAGTTAGACTAGCTAATCACAAACATATTATGTTTTATATGCATGACGACAAAGTCCAAAAAGCAGTTTCGGATTTAAATTGGACTGGACAAATTAAGGAATATGATGGGGATTATCTACATATTAATGATGCCAATTTTGCTGGGGGGAAATCAAACTTATATGTTGATCAAAAAGTCACTCAAGAGATAGAAATTAAAAACGGTGAAGTGAGTAAAAAAATAATCATTGATTATAAAAATCCCCAGCCATTTGGAATTTGGTTAAATGCGATCAATAGAAGCTATGTCAGAATCTATGCGCCACTTGGGTCAAAACTGGTTTCTTCAAAGGGTTCGGATGACCCAGTCAAAGAATCAGAGGACTTAGGTAAAACTGTTTTTGAAGCTTTTGTAGTAACGCGTCCACAAAACTCACGTAAATTAGAGTTAGAGTTTACGGTACCTTATAAACCTAATGGAGATTACAAGATGTTAATTCAAAAACAGCCAGGCGCCAAAGATTTTGAATATGTTATAAAAGTTAATGGTTCTCAAAAAGCCAACTTCAAACTAGATACCGACCAAGAATTAAAATTTAACTATTAAGATGGCAATTCAAGAAAATGGACATGATAGCAATACTGGATTTGTTGGACGGACTGTTGAATGGATCAAGAAAAATAGAGAGTATATTGTTCCTAACGCGTTTATTTTTGGTTTAACTGGTGTGGCTGTTGCAGTTGGTATAGCTTGGGATAGAATAGATGGAATTTATTATGCTCCAGGAAGAATAGCTGAAGCTGAACAAAAAGCTAACGCAAAAGCAACAGCTACAGCAAAGTCTGAAAATGAACTTAAAAAAGATTATGAGGAAACTGGAGGAGTTAATCTTTTAAGGCATTGGGAGAGTTATTCAGTTACTCTTAGAAGTAGTGCCAAGGTAGTAGGGTCCGATGAAGCCTTCATACTTGATCGTGCTTGGTTAAGGATTAAAAAAGACAGTGGGTGTGATATTGCTGAAACTCTAATTATCCCAGAAATTCCGGGAGCCCGTGTTGGTGATCCTCCAATTGTGCCTAAAACATATTCAGTACGTCTTAAATGTAATTCTTAAAAAGATAGCCACTTCATTACAAGAACTCGAAAGTTCACTGAACTCCCCCCCTCGCAATGACACATAGTTGTTGTGGTAAACTTGCTTCATGCAAGCATTTAAGACTGAGGGGATAATTTTAAAGAGAAGGGATTTTGGGGAGGCTGATAGAATTCTTACAGTTTTTTCTTTTCATCGGGGCAAGATTACTGTTTTAGCCAAAGGAGTTAGGAGGATTACCTCACGTCGAGCTGGCAACGTTGAGCTTCTAAACCGAACCCAGATGTTTTTGCACCCCGGCAAACAATTTTTAATTCTAACTGAAGCAGTTTCACTGGACACTTTCCAAAAGATTAAAGCTGATTTAACCCTATCGACACATGCCTATCATATAATTGAACTAATTGATCGACTAACAGCAGAAAATCAAGAGAGCCCCATCCTTTATACAAATATAGTTGAAGTGCTAAAAAGATTAGAGAGAAACCCTAGACAAATTCTGATTAGAGCTTTTGAAGTAAAGATATTATCTCTAATGGGTTTTACTAATTTTCAGGAATTAACCTCCGAGGTTCTAGCCCATTCAACCTCGGAGGTTGGTGAGTTGATGAAGGATTTAGAGATTAAAAGTTGGAATGAAATTGAGAAAATGGAGATAGATAAAAATCAGGCACTGGAACTTGAGCAGGGTTTGCGTTATCATATTGAAAGAGTCTTGGAAAGCTCATTAAAGAGCAGGCAGTTCTTAAAAAGTCTCTAGTCGCAAGAGTCAAGAATCAAGGTTGAATTTTTGGACTCTGGACTCTAGATTCTGGACACTAATTATGGATAACTTAATGGAAAAAATTGTGGCACTTTGTAAGAGACGGGGAATAATATTTCCTGGATCTGAGATTTACGGCGGACTAGCCGGAATGTGGGACTTTGGACCTGCAGGAGTACTGCTTAGAAAAAATATCAAAGATCTTTGGTGGAAAGAGATGGTTCAATTGCGGGATGATATGGTGGGTATTGACGCAGCAATTATGATGAATCCCAGAGCTTGGGAAGCCTCAGGACACCTAGCCTCATTTTCTGATCCATTAATTGAGTGCAAAATTTGTCACAAAAGATTTAGAGCAGATAAGGAAGACGAAATTCTTGACCACGAAAAAACTCACAAAGAAAAAGCCAATTGGACAGAACCAAAGACCTTTAATCTTTTGGTTGAAGCAAGGGTGGGTGTAGTAGAAGAAGATAAGCAGACAATATACCTTCGGGGTGAAATTACCAATGGTGCACAAGTTAATTTTAAAAATGTCATGGACTCAACTAGAGTCAAAATTCCTTTTGGAATTGCCCAAATCGGTAAGGCTTTTAGAAATGAGATAACCCCAGGTGGTTTTATTTTTAGAGACAGAGAGTTTGAACAGATGGAATCACAATTCTATATAAAGCCTGATCAAGCGGAAGGTGAGAAATGCTTTGAATATTGGAAACAAAATAGAATGGATTTTTTGCTATCATTAGGGATTACTAAGGAAAAGTTGAAATTTAAGGATCATGAAAAACTGGCTCATTACGCAAAAGCAGCTACTGATATTGAGTATGAATTTCCCTGGGGATTTGATGAGGTAATGGGAATACATAACCGAGCAGATTGGGATTTGTCTCGTCATCAAGAATATTCTGGTCAAAACCTTAAAGTTAGGGATCCAGAAACTCAGGAAGAGTACACTCCTTGGGATATTGAAACTTCGGGAGGGGTGGATAGATTGATGTTAGTTATTTTAATGGACAGCTATAAGGAGGAGAACGGTCGAGTTTGGTTAGAACTTTCACCCAAATTGGCTCCTTATACAGTAGCTGTATTTCCACTGCTTGCCAATAAACCAGATTTAGTGGAAAAAGCCAAAAAGATCTATATTGACTTACGGGCAGATTTCTATGTATCCTGGGATGAGAGGGGAAATATTGGAAAAAGATATGCCTCCCAAGATGAGATTGGTACTCCTTTTTGTGTGACAGTTGACTTCCAAAGCTTGGAAGATGATACAGTTACAGTACGTTTTAGAGATTCAGGAGATCAAGAAAGAATAAAAATTGATGAAATATCAGGTTTTATATCGAAACTAATTAATGAACCCCGAAGCTCCTCAACATGAATGTGCGGTAATCGGCATCCTCTGCCCAGGGGAGGAAGTCAGCAAGAGTTTATATTATGGACTTCAAGCGATGCAAAATCGTGGTCAAGAAGGTAGTGGGATTGCGACATTTAGAGAAAATGGTGAATTAAAATTACGAAAGGCACTCGGCTTAGTAAATGCTGTATTTACTGAAGAAAATATTACAGACTTAAATGGTGATATAGGGGTAGGTCACAATAGGTATGGAACAACTGGCTCAAATATAGCAGAAAACACACAGCCGCTTATTATTCAATCAGAATTAGGACCTTTTGTAGTTGCCCATAACGGAAATGCTTTTAATGCTTCGCAGCTAAGATCAGATTTACAATCTCAAGGAGAATCATTTGAATCAACCAGCGATAGTGAGGTGATTGGGAAACTCATTGCCTATTCTTCTGGAAGATCTTTTGTTGAAAAAATAAAATCAGCTACACCGAAAATTCAGGGTGCATACACTTTAGTCATTGCTACTCCAGACTCGATGATTGGAGTTAGAGATCCATGGGGTACCTGGCCTCTTAGTTTGGGTTCCTTTAATTCGCATGGTTATATGTTAGCCTCTGAAACCAACGGAATCGAAAAAGCTGGCGGCAAATTTATTCGCGATATCGAAAACGGCGAAATTATTGTAATCGACCGTGAGGGAGCACCATATAGTGATAATATTGAGAGACAGAAGGAGGCTCTTTGTAGTTTCGAATACTTTTATTTTGGGGATCCTTATAGTAAATATTTAGGTAGAAGGGTTGAAGGTGCCAGATTCGATATGGGTAGATTACTATACGAAGAACATCCAGCCCAGGCCGATTGGGTAATCCCAGTTCCGGAAACTGGACGTCCAGCTGCGGAAGGATTTTCTTATGCTTCTAAAATTCCTGTCAGGGGGGCCTTAGTTAGAAATAGGTGGATGGGTAGAACTTTTATTGAGCCAGACCAAAGATTAAGGGAATTAGGGGCTGCACTAAAATATGGGGCGCTCGCCGAGGTGATTGAAGGTAATAGATTGGTCATAGAAGACGACAGTATTGTTAGGGGAACTACTACTAAAAAAACTATTCAACTAATCAGAGATGCAGGAGCCAAAGAGATTCACCTGCGAATTACAGCGCCACCTATTATTGAGAGGTGCCATTTTGGAATAGATACAGCGAAAATAGCTGAATTAATAGCAGCTCATAAAAGCGTATCTGAAATTAAAGATTTTCTGGAAGTCGACAGTTTAGGTTTTTTGAGTTTGGAAGGTGGTATGAAAGCAATTGGTACCCAACTAAAGGATAGACTCTGTACCAGTTGTTTTACTGGGAAGTATAATATGATGGTACCGGCAGAGAGAGATAAGTATGTGCTGGAGAGGCTTTAATTTATGAATAAATTACGATCATTGTTACAAAACAAAAGAACTTTAGGACTAATTTTAGTGGTGGTTATTGGACTGACAGGTGGTTTTTTGGGGTATAATAAGTTTTTGACAAATAGAAATTCTGGACCAGTTGAGGAGATAGATTTGGGTTTTGATGCTGAAGGGCCGTATGCACTGCTTGTACCTCGTCGAGATGGCAATGCCTTGATTCTAAACCTCAAGCGAACCTCATCCTACGACGCGATCTCTTACGAATTAGCTTATGTGGCTGCACCAGATAATGTCGCGCCCTCTACTAAAACTACTAAAAAATCTGATGATGGTGATGGGACAAGTGTTGGAGCAATTGACCGCGGAGTGGTGGGTGAGATCGATACTAAACAGAAAAAAGGTGAATATCAAAAAGAAATTCTATTTGGAACATGCTCTAAAAATGTCTGTAAATATGATAAAGGTGTAGAAAATGGCACGTTGACGTTACACATTAGAAAAGGCAGCAAAGCTTATCGGATGGTAACCCAATGGCATATTCAGCAACCAGATATTGCATTGGGGAGTTTAGAGTCTGGAGACGGACACTTTAAATATCAGTTACCCAATAATCGTACTGAGCTTTCAGTGATTGGCTTTACCATAATTAATGATGTGACAGGGGTACCAAAACTGCCGGATGGCAAACAAGTTTTTGGTAAGGTTTATGCCTTAAATATTCCCGATGCCAAAGAGTTAATGGTTGGAGATGTTATATTGGAGTTAGCAGAAAATCCACCAGCAGACAGTAAACTGGCTCGTTTTGATGAATCCAAAAATGAATGGGAAGAGATGGATACCAAAATTGAAGGCTCAAAACTCTCTGCAAAAGGTAACGGCCAAGGCATCTTTGCAGTATTAGCAACTAAGAAATAAGATCCTCATTAGTCTGATCTAGTTATGATTATTCTTTAGTGAATCTTCCTTTGTTGACCATTTTTCTAACCGTTTCATTAACTTCCTCAGCAATCCTTACAAACTCTGGATTAACATTTGAAGGATCACCCTCTACAGCAAGCCACCTAGGAGCTCCCTGACTTGCTAAAAGGCTATCAACATCTTGCTGAATTACGTTTGGTAACGTAGACAAACTCTCATAAAATGTCACTTTCCTTGGTGGACTAACTTCTTCTGCTTCTATTCCCACAACCTTTTCTTCAGTGAGGCCAGTTTGTTCGCCAAATGATTTAGGATCTAATCCAGTTTTGTCGCGAAGAATTCTAAATTGTTCTGCGTAAGTTGATATTTCTGCATTTTGTTCAGTCATATTAAAAGTATACCACATATTTTAGCTCTTGACAACCTATATCAAATTGGTTCAAAATAAGGTCAGATGGTGAGGGCCATTAGTTTATGGACTAATGTGAACAAAAAAATTGCTAATTTTAAGGTTGAAGTGGTATTAAATTGGGTTGGTGGGTATTTTAGGTTTGGGATAAGAAAATTTGGCAATAGGAGCATAGATTATGCAAGGGTTTCATGAACCGGTTTTACTAAAGGAGATTTTGGAGCGGGTTGAAATAGAAAAGGGTGAAACGTACATTGATTGTACTTTAGGAGACGGCGGCTATAGTTTAGAGATTTTAAAGCGGGGAGGAAGGATAATTGGGATTGATGTTGATCCAAAGGCAATTGAAAGGGCTAGGGAGCGATTTTTAGAGGAAGGGATAAATGGGAGTCAATTTGAACTTATTCAAGGGAATTTTAGTGAGTTAGACAATTTAGTAAAGGCGGAAATGCAAGGGAGAGTAAAGGCGATTTTATTTGATCTTGGGGTTTCCACGCTGCAGCTGAAAACCCCAGATCGGGGTTTTTCTTTTTCGAATCCGGGTCCACTCGACATGAGAATGGATCCTAGTTTAGGAGTGAAAGCAGCCGATTTAGTCAATGCCGGAACCAGAAAGGAGTTGGATGAACTATTTACAAAATATGGTGAGGAAAAGTTTTCTTTTAGATTTTCTCAAGCTATTATCCGCCAACGTGAAATAAAGCCGATTGAAACGACTCAGGAGTTAGCTAAGATACTAGAAAAAGCAGCAGTTGGTAGGGGCAAAATCCACCCAGCAACTAAGGTTTTTCAAGCTCTAAGGATTGCAGTCAATGATGAATTAGGTGTAATCGAGACTGTCTTACCCAAGGCTTTGAAGCTCTTGGATACTGGATTCTTAGCAGTAGTCAGTTTTCACTCGCTGGAGGACAGGATTGTCAAAAATATATTTAAAGAATTTGAAAAAGATGGAAAAGGCAAAATTCTTACAAAAAAACCGATCGTTCCGGCCGAGGAAGAAATTTTAAAAAATCCAGCCTCTCGTTCTGGAAAGCTACGGATTTTTCAAAAAAATGAAGGCAACTAAATTTGAATTAGAGGAAAAGAAGTCGATAAAATTCGGTAAGGTATTCTTGCCAGTGGGAATATTATTGATATTTTTGGTTTTGGCGGAAATTTGGGTGAGTCATTCTTTGGTAACTTATGGTGAACAATTTAAGAATATTGAAAATCTTCAAACATCGATTCAAGGTGAAAATCAGATCCTAGAGAATCAGATTGATGAACTCTCGTCGTTAAATAAAGTAGCCAGCAGTTCTAGCGGGCTTGGCATGGAACTACCAAAAGAGATAAAATACATTCGTTGATGCGATTTTTCTTTATTCGAACATTACTTATTTTCTTACTCTTTATAATTTTGATCAGACTTTTTTATTGGCAAGTTATCCGCAAAGATGACTTAACGGTGCGAGCTGAACAGCAGCATTTTGATAGTTATAAAGTTTTAGCCAAAAGAGGCGGCATACTTTTTACTGATAGGAGCACTCTTGTCTCGAATAAGCCAATCTATTTGTTATTTGCAGAGCCTAAAATAATCAGTAACAAAGATAAACAAATGATTGCAAAAAAACTCAATGAATTTTTCCAAGATGAGAACGATTATTTAGAACCTCTCGTGAGAGATTTATATTGGGTGCCTTTGAAAAGAAATATTGATATTGAATCTAAGAAAAAAATCGAGGAGTTGAAACTTCCTGGCGTTGGTTTTGAACAGTCTTATACTCGTTTTTATCCTGAGGGTTCTAGCTCTGCTTCTTTGCTTGGTTTTGTGGGTTCAGATTCCAAAGGTGATCCCACCGGCTATTTCGGATTGGAGGGAGCCTATAATGGTGAGCTTAGAGGAATCGGAGGTAACATCACTCAGGAAAAGGGTCCCTTAGGAATTCCGCTACTAATCGGGCGATTCCTTGGAAGTAGCGGCCAAGATGGAAATAATTTAGAGCTTAATTTAGATCGAGTAGTCCAATTTATTACTGAAAGCTCCTTAAAAAAAGGGATTGAAAAATATGGGGCTAAATCCGGTTCAGTGGTAATTATGGAGCCTGCCACCGGCAATATAGTTGCAATGGCTTCATTTCCTAATTATGATCCAGCCGAATACGACCTTTATCCCAAAGAATATTACCGTAATACTGTGGTTGCAGATAGCTATGAACCGGGTTCCACCTTTAAGGTTTTAACCATGGCTTCAGCAATAAATGAAAATCTGGTTACTCCGGATACTATTTGTGATATCTGTAGCGGGCCAATTGAGATCGGCGGATTCACAATTAAGACCTGGAATGGCAAGTATTATGAAAATACTACCTTAAAGGATGTGATAATCCATTCGGATAATACTGGAATGGTATATGTTGCCAAAAAGTTAGGTGTCGATAAATTTTATTCATATATTGAAAATTTTGGAATGGGTAATTTAACTAACATTGATTTACAAGATGAGAGTTCCCCGGATTTGAGGCCAAAATCAGCTTGGCGGGAGATTGACCTAGCGACAGCCTCTTTTGGCCAGGGTATTGCCGTGACCCCAATCCAGATGGTTCGGGCCGTTTCTACCATTGCTAATGGAGGAAATTTAATGGAACCACATCTGGTTAAAAAAATTAGTGGGGAAAGTGAGCTGTATGAAATTAGACCTAAAGTTGTAAGGCAAGTGATCAGTGAGAGTACTGCTAAAATTGTTACCGAGATGATGGTGGCGGCAGTTGAAGAGGGCGAAGCTAAGGTGTTTGTTCCCAAAGGTTTTAAAATAGCCGGAAAAACC
>Ga0209542_10011850_pt1 | contig 15377 bp, 16 predicted proteins | sample RifCSPhighO2_01_FD_184028 | JGI IMG/M metagenome (GOLD analysis project Ga0209542, IMG submission 184028) | Soil microbial communities from Rifle, Colorado - Rifle CSP2_plank highO2_0.1 (SPAdes) (version 2) | ecosystem: Environmental > Terrestrial > Deep subsurface > Rock core/Sediment ... | reverse complement strand
TCGGGTCCCTCCACTCCCCGTTCGGCGCCTGGCTCGTAAACGGCACGTCCAGAAGTACAAAACTCTTTCTGGCTTCCTCCGTCGGCGTCGGCGTCAACACCGGCACCACATCCGCCGGCTCGCCACTAACAAACAGGCTCAAAATTAGAGCCGCCAGCCACTTCATCCCCCCATTTTAAGCCTTTGTCTTCACCAGCTGGAAATAATTCCCATCCGGATCCTCAAACGTGGCTATATAGCCATAATCCTGGATATGATAGATGTCAGCCACCAATTTTGCCTTGGCCTTTTTCAATCGGGCTGTTTCTTTTTCTATGTCATCCACCTCCCAGTTGACTATTATTCTTTCTGGCTGGCTGTTTTTACCTTTAACCCTGCTGTGGCTGGTTATGTACAGGTTCGCTCCGCCTTTGGCCTCAAAGCCATACAGGTCGTCGCCTCCGCCCAGCTCGGCTTCAAATGTCATTTTGACTCCCACCGTCTTACCGTAAAAATCAGCCAGCTGTTTTGGATTGGCACTGAATAATGTCACGCCCTCCATTCCTTTAATCATTGCTATATCTTACACCAATGCGCAACCCCTCTGCCAAGCACAATTCTCGACGGAAATATCACCGCCGTATCCTCATCAATCCCCAGCCAATCGCTTTTTGGGGCCTGATCGAGAAACTCTTTTATTTTTTCCGGTATCTCTCTTAAAGCCCAGTCAAAGTGGGGCCAAACCGTATATGGCACTGCCCCCATCGCCTTTTCCCACTGCAACTTTTTCTCGCCGTTATCTATGACGGCATAAATATTGGCCAACATCCACTCCCCCAAAAGCATCGCCCCCGCCGAACTTCCGCAAATCACCTGTTTCTTTATTGCCTCTTCCCAAATTTCTCCCTTCACCTGCTCCAGCAAATATCCCGGATCCCCGCCCGAAAAATACACTACATTCGCTCTTTTCAGCTCCTCCGCCGTTTCCGCTCCATATGCCTCCATTCCCAACTTCTCAAAATGCCTCTCCCCCATCTCCACCCACTTCCGATAATCCGCTTCTTTCTTCGCCGCCAGCGGCACAATCGCCACTATTGGATTCTCCACACCCTTTAACACAAAACGGTCGATTTCCTCCATCGCCTCCGTAAACTCCCCCGACCCCAAAAGCGCAATTGTCATTTACTCATTATATCCAAAACCCCGGATGAGATATAATTACCTTGCATTCCGGGATAGTTCAGTGGTAGAACGGCGCCCTGTTAAGGCGAGAGTCGGGGGTTCGAATCCCTCTCCCGGAGCCAACTCTCTAGAAACTCTCTGGTAACTCTCTAGAAACTCTCTGGTAACTCTCTATACCAGTCGCCAATAAGCCTTATTCGGGCCACTCCAAGAAGTGGGCTTACCCACAAGTTCAATTGTTCCTGTCTGTTTCAACTCTGCCAAGTAAGAATTAACAGTAGATTGGGGAACGTCCTTCAAGACCTCTAAGAACTCTTTAATGTAACCTTTTTTGTAATGTTTCAAATGGAGAATTATAAGTTCCTTATTCGTTTCTTTATCTAGGCCTCTTCTTCTAGTATAAACCCCCTTACGGTCAATGGAAGCATAATATTGCTTGGAGAGAATGAATCTATTTGAACCTAAACGTTCAATAATTCCTGCATTACTAAGTGCCTCTAGGACTTTATTGTTCTCCACCTTTCCACCTTCCCGAATATCATAAAGCAACAAAAGCTCCGTGTCGTTGAGGAAGATCTTCAACTTATTTGCCACTTTAAGAACATATTTTGCAAATTCTATATCCTTAATGTTTCCATCCAGTGACAGGATGACTCTGTACTTGTCTGTCTCGGAATAGTTTGGTGGGTTCTTTCCAAGAGATAGTTGATTTCTAATCATGAGATTAACCCCATTACCAAACTGCTCAACGAATTCACACTTATACAAGACGTCAGCAACAAGTTTGTTGCGCGTCTTTGTGGTTGAAGCAATATTTTCTATGGTAACTCCATATGGAAATCCGCCAGGGCTAGTAATATTTAGAATATAAGGGGCTTGGATTATTATTATTGGTTCGTGTTCTGAATAATCTCTATGAATAATGGCATTGTTAACAGCTTCTCGCACGGTCTCTTCGTCAAAGACTTTCTTTTCTTTCACAAGCAAACCCTGGGGTATGTGTAGCACGAGATTTCGTGAATCAATCTTTTCCCAAAGTCTATTGTAGTAAGCAAGATACCCCTCCGTGTAAATTACACTTTCCTGATTCCTGATCTCTTTCTCATCACTTTTGTAGCCATACCTAATCTCTGAGTTTGGTATAAATTTTTTTAGAGCAGCCGAAGAACCAAGTAGAACTAGGGCCGCCACAGTTATCCTTTCGCCATCAATCAATCCTAAATCTTGCAACATTTGCTTATCAGCGTGCTTTGCCAGATCCTTTTCCACTCTAGTTGAGTTGGTCAGCAGTCTTCTCAACTCGGCTATTGATTCACTCGATAAATCTGTATATGTAACACCCGGAAGTATTTTTGACGAAAAATCACCCACAGCCTCATTGTTTATTGCCTTAAGTTTATCGGGGGACATGGGCAACAGCTCATCGCCAATTCTCATGAGATACTGCCCGTCAAACTCCAAAGCTTCTCCTATCGGTCGAGAGGGAATGTCTATTATGAGAACCCTTTTCCCCTCTACTGCAAGCTCAGTTACTGTTATCCTCCTTTTAAGTTTTTGGTAGAGGTCACTTTCTAGTTTAGTTACATTTTGGAATGCGAGGGTACCTTTCACAACTCGAGGTTTTTTATCAGTTACTCCTAAAATTAGTCTGCCCCCTCCCTCATTGGCTAAAGCTACCGCATAACCACAGAGCGATCTTTTTCCCGCCTTGAAGCTGAATCCACTTGCGGCAAGCTTAAATTCGAGGTGTTCAGTCTCTGTATCAGCGTCTAGCAATATCCGGAAAGACTCCTGAGACTCTACTTCTTCCATGGATGCATTATACCAACGAAAGTTTGACCGTTAGAAATCAAGTCGATTGTTGAAAATAATTTGAGAATTTTTGTTTTTCCCTTATTTGAGCTACAAGCCCAAAACTAGAGAAAGCCTTGTAGACTTGCGTGGTTATATTAGAGTTACGGTTCTAGAGCCAGAAATTCCACAAAAACTGGAGTTGGGGATCGCGGGGGGAAAGACGTGTTTCTTCTTCACTCATAGGTTGACAACAACTGTTGTCTTAGGTGCTTGAGCAATGCTGTATCAGCATAATAGCTACTATTGTGTTTAACAACCATCGGCCTGATCTCATTAACCACTTTGGTTTTATAAGGTTTTTCTTCGTTTACAATCCACTCTTCGATATTCATTTCTCCTACAACGCTAATTGAGTCACCATTTTTGATTTCTCTCCAAAATTTACAATTTGTACCTTGGAAGCTGATATTTATGGGTAAATGTTGGTCATCAATAGAATTTATCTGTAATACACGATAACAATTGCCGACAACATCGGTAAAGGAGTCATACGACTCATTAACTATTAAATCCCATTTCACAATTTGACCATCATATTTTTCTTCGAGTCCCTTTACATTAGCACCAATAGTAACATCTGAAGGTTGAGTATTTGCTATTTGAATTCGGAGGGTTTTATCGTATTGATTTAAGAAAAAACCCAGAGATTTATCCTCATAAACAATTTTCGTTCCATACAATCCCACGCCTCTTATGAACACCCAATAGAAGACAAATGCAATTAAAAGCGCGATTAAAATGATAATAATAGCTCTTATTTTCATGAAAGTTATTTTCTTCTTATTTTTCAATTCCAGTATACCAAAAAAACCTATATAGTTTTTGCAGCTTATTGAATAATCAAAGCTGGTAGCGCTTGCAATCTTTTGATTTCTTCCCATCTCTGTCTCAACTCGCCAATATACCGCAAATCTTGAAATGCATGGATGATCGAAGTAAAGTCTAGTGTTATATTAATTCTAGGCTTGGGGAGCCAAGGCAAAATATGAACAACATTAATAGCAATAAAGAAGAACTACTTAAAACATTGAAAGCCCGGTTTGAGAAAAATATGATCCGCCATAAAGGTCTTGACTGGGCTAAAGTCCAAGCAAAGTTGGAATCCAATCCTCAAAAGCTGTTGTCGCTTTCAGAAATGGAAAGAACCGGCGGTGAGCCGGATGTCGTGGGTCGTGATTCCAAAACCGATGAATATATTTTCTACGATTGCTCCGCAGAAAGTCCAGCTGGCCGCAGGAATCTTTGTTACGACCGGCAAGCCCAGGAGTCAAGAAAAGAACATAAACCGAAAAATAACGCTATTGGTATGGCTGATGCTATGGGAATTGAGATTTTAACGGAAGAGCAATATAGAGAGTTGCAGAAACTTGGAAATTTCGATACGAAGACGTCGAGCTGGTTAAAAACTCCTTCTGACATTAGAAAACTCGGCGGCGCCATCTTTGCTGATCGCCGCTATGATAATGTCTTCGTGTATCACAACGGCGCAGAATCTTATTACGCCGCCAGAGGATTCCGTGGCTTGCTAAGGGTCTAAATTCCTATTCCTAAACATGTCAATCAGGGGGGAGCACTTCGGCAAGCCCAGTGCAAGCGTTCGTGTTAAACCTAGGCATCCTTGTCTAGGTTTGCATAGATTTGCATAGATGTGCTAATATTAGCAGAGATTTACGCATATGCCAAGCAAGCTGATTTCCATAGGAAAAGCCTCAAAATTACTGGGTGTTTCTATCGATAGCCTTAGAAGGTGGGATAAAACACACAGATTACTTTCTGTTAGAAACGGCCCCAAGGGGCATCGTTATTATAGACAAACAGATATTGACGTTTTCCTACGGGAGATTGTTACACTAGTAAAACAGTGGGCGTCAGCAGAAACGGGGATAACTCCGGAACAAGATGTGTATTGTCAAACTAGAGACATTTTCCAAGCGCGGCTTGAGAAACTTCAGTCCAGCCTCCAACGTGCAGTTCCCTCTCCAGCAACGTCATTATTAAGTGCAATTGCTGGTGAAATTGGCAACAACTCTTTTGACCATAACCTAGGTAACTGGCCGGACATAACTGGAATATATTTCTCATACGACTTGGGAAGTAGGGTCATTGTACTAGCCGATCGTGGACAAGGAATTTTAGCAACTCTTAAACGGGTAAGGCCAGCGTTAACCAACGACGGCGATGCCCTTAAAGTAGCTTTTACTGAAACGATATCTGGCAGGCTTCCGGAAGCCCGGGGAAATGGGTTAAAATTCGTTAGAGATGTTATTACTGAAAACCCGCTTACTCTTGACTTTGAAACTGGTAACGCTCATTTGTTCTTAAAAGAAAATGATAAAGAGATTATCGTCACATCAGCAGAAAAAAGTATAAGAGGATGCCTTGCCATCATTAGATTTGAAAACTTAACATGATCATAAATTTAAAAAAATTTGGCACAACATTAGTATCACGCCCCTCTGGTAAAGAAGCTTGGCTGGCTTTTCAACCTACTCTCAACGATGTCCAAGAGAATGAAGAGGTAATAGTTGATTTTTCAGACATTGCAGTATTAACCCCCTCTTGGGCAGATGAGTTCTTGACTCCCCTACATAGTCGTTTTCCTGAAAAAGTAAGACTGATAAACACCGATAACGCATCTGTCAAAGCTACTTTTGCTACACTTGCTAAGCAGTAGCTAGACGAGTTGGTTTGAGAGTTAAATCTGGGGTTTCGAGAAGTTCAGACCAGTCAGCCTTCAAAAATAACTTTTAAATGTTATAGTATCTAGTCTGTGAAAAAAGAATATTTATTTATCGCACTCGTGGTTCTTGTCGCTCTCGCCGCTTTTGTATTTCTGAACAAAAACAAAAATTCGGCGGGCACCAATCCGCCGTCAGCCGATAAAGCTTCCGGGGAAAATACGGTTGCCTATACCGACTCTGGGTTTGTTCCCGATAATCTTACTGTAACAACCGGAACAACGGTGACTTTTATCGATCAGTCAAATAACACCATGTGGGTGGGATCTGATCCCCACCCGGTGCATACCGACTATTCCGCTTTTGACCAACTCAAAACAGGAGAAAGTTATTCTTTCACTTTTCCAAAATCCGGTACTTATAACTACCACAACCACATGTTCCCATCCCACACCGGAGTGGTAATAGTCGAATAGTTAATTCAAACCTCTGTATAGCCCGGAAAAAAGTCGGTTTTTATTATTTTGATTTTCATCTCGGAAAGCATCTTTTTCATAGCTTCGACCATAGGTTGGGGGCCGGAAATATAAAACATCCTTTTCAGATAATCCGGTGTCGCCTTTATTATCATCTCCTTGTCGATATGCCCGTCTTTGTCAGTATTGACGTATACGGTCCTTAACCCAAAACCTTCCGCCCGGTCTAAAAGCGATTTGAAAGCAATATCCGCTTCTTGTCTGTTTGAATAAACAAGAACGATATCTCTTTTTTCGTTATTTAAAATCATTGACTTTGCCATGCTCCTAAAGGGAGTTACCCCGATCCCGCCGGCAACAAAAACAATCGGGATACTTTTATCTTCGGGCAAAACAAATTCCCCTTGAGGGCTTGTTGCTCCAACTTCTTGCCCCTCCCTGAAATTCATCAACGCCGACTTAAAACTACTTCCCTTTTCGGCAACTCTCATGGTTAGCGTGATATTTTCTTCGCCGGGGGCGGAAGATATGGTAAAGAAACGCCTTGTTCCCCTTGAGTCCGGAATTTTATGCGGAAGCGTCCACTCCAAATATTGCCCGGGGGTAAACTTAAACTTGCTCATTGGCTCAAAAAAGAATTGCCAAGTGTCTCTCGCGACCTTTTCTTTCTTTTTGAAAACCAGAACAACATTGAACGAAGGGGAAATTGCCAGGTTAAGAAGATTTCCGGCCAAAAGTGCCGTTTCCAGTCCGTATGCATACCCGGGGATAACTTTCGGGAGCAAAAGGTAAGTCAATGCGACAAATCCTCCGAAAACTATTTGTTTAACTTTAGTCGAGGGAGACGTGAGGGGCTCCACCAGCATTACAAAAACAAAAAACCATAAGGGAGGAACCGGGAATGAATTCGTACCTAAAAAATATACAAAAAGAAAGCTTGCGGCCAACTCAAATCTTTTTATTTTGGCAAGAACCAAAAGCCCGCCTAAAATTATAAAAGGAAGAGTGTACATGCTCCCGATCCACCAAGAAGCACCATACTTAAGAAGTATGGCACTCAATAACACTGCCATTGCCGCCGGATTAAAGATGTGCTTCTTCCTCACTGCCAGAAAATACTTCGAAGCCATTGCCACTGTGCTTATGAAGCCCAGAACCCAAATGTTTTCCAAAAGAGAAACCGGTCCGACTATCAGAGTCAAAATCAAAGCTGTTATGGTAGCCGATTCCAGATTTGTCCTCGCTCGGAAAATTTTCACGAAAAGGTAATTTGTAAGATTACATAAAATTCCTAAAAATATTCCCGAAAGCAAAATGTCAAAAGCCTTGTAAGGCAAAACCCCAAAGACACTTAAGAAAATTGTGGCCGCCCACAGCACCAGCAAAAAATATAGCATCAGCCGGTACATAGTGATTCGGTTGAGGAAATTATTTAAAACTTGCGGCATCAACCCTAATATACAATAGCCTTCGCTATATTTTAAGCCTGAAAAAGAACGAAAATGGTATACTTTCAGCATGAACTCCGCTGTCCACTCTGACACTCAGGTTACAGACAACGAACACACCAAAAAATCCCCGCACTATATCTGCACCGGCGGCTGCCGGGGTATTTCCGACCATCCGGGAAATTGCCAAACCGATGGTTGTCCCCTCAAGGGCCACGAACTTACGTCCTGCGATTGCGCCGACAACCTCCACCACAACTTCACGAAGTAACAATATCCCCAAATTGCTTGTATAGCTTTGTTATCTTCGGGTCTATAACGATCCGGCAATACCCCACGTTCCTGTTTTTTTCATAAAAATCCTTATGGAAATCCTCGGCCTGTGAGAAATTAGTCAGCGGGACAATCTCCGTCACCGCTCCAGCAATTTTTGCTTTGGCCGTTTCCGCCTCCCGTTTCTGGTTCTCGTCATAGTAAAAAACCGCCGACCGGTATTGTGTCCCCCCATCCGCCCCTTGTTTGTTTAAACTAGTCGGATCGTGCAACGCAAAAAACACCTCCAATAGTTTTTCGTAAGAAATTATTTGGGGATCGAACTTTATTTGTATCACTTCCGCGCCTTCCACATACCCCGGCTCCGTTTCAATCACACCCCTCAACCGCCGAAAAATTGCCTCCGTGCACCAAAAACACCCCCCGGCCAACGTCGCTATCTGTAAATTCCCGCCCATCTAAAAAGTATATCCCAAAACCCGAAGCGGGAGCGTCGCAAACACGAGCAAAGCTCAATACTTGGTGAGGGCGTAATACAAACCCTGAACATAACATCTTTGCGAAGTGTTTGCAGCGAGCCTGAGGGGGTCCTTTTTCGGTTCACTTTTTGGACAAGCAAAAAGTGAACAAATCCGTTTACTCCAAAGTCAATTCAAAGTCGGGTCTACAGGTCTCCTTGCCTCAATAGCCCTTTGCTTCGGGTCGGGGCTCAACGCCGCATTCAAGGCCACCGCTGGAGCTACCTCATCCAAAATCTCCAACCTTTCCTGTGTCCCATTCAACTCGGCTCTTGCAACCCCTTGGCTAGCTGCAATTACTCCGATCAACCCCAATCCCAATACCCCCACCGCCACAGCAGACTTTAAATCGCCTTCGGCTACCTTTGAAGCAACAGTTGCTACGTCGATGATAAGTAATGCCCCGACAAATATTTTTCTTCCAATCGGCCACCTTAACATACTCTCTAACGCCCTCCTCCACCGACTCAAATCCCGTCGCTCTGCAGCAATACCCTCAGGATCTACCCTTGTAAAATCACGTTCTTCCATCAGAACCGAGGTTATACACCGTTAAGCCAAAAAAGTCTATTCCAAATAATCCTGCAATTTCTTCCTTCTGCTTGGGTGCTTCAGTTTGCGTAAAGCCTTGGCCTCAATCTGCCGGATGCGCTCCCGCGTCACCCCGAATTCCCGCCCGACCTCCTCCAGCGTCATCGGGTTTTTCCCGTCCAGCCCGAACCGCATCCGCAATACCCTCGCCTCCCGGTCAGACAGCGTCGCCAGCACTTCTTCGATATTTTCTTTGAGCAGCTCTTTGGATGCCGCTTCAATGGGCGTCGGCTGGGACGTATCCGCAATAAAGTCCCCCAGCATCGAATCTTCCTCATCTCCGACCGGCGTCTCCAGACTGGTCGTGTCCTGGGCGATCTTCAGGATTTCCCGCACCCGGTGGGCCGTGATCTCCCCCATCTCGGTCGCCACCTCTTCCGCCGTCGGCTCCCGGCCCAGTTTCTGCATCAGCTGTCTCTGAATCCGGATGAGCTTATTGATCGTTTCCACCATGTGCACCGGAATCCTAATCGTCCTTGCCTGGTCCGCGATCGCCCGGGTAATAGCCTGCCGGATCCACCATGTGGCATAAGTCGAAAATTTATAGCCCTTCCGCCAGTCATACTTCTCCACTGCTCGGATCAGCCCCTGGTTCCCCTCCTGAATCAAATCGAGTAAAGACAGCCCCCGCATCACGTATTTTTTGGCAATAGACACGACCAACCTCAAATTACTTTCCGTCAGCTTTTTCTTCGCCCTCCGGTCGCCTTTCTCAATTTTTTGGGCCAGGGATATTTCCTCCGCCGATTTAAGTAACGGGATCTTTCCGATTTCCCGCAAATACATCCGCACCGGGTCAGTCGTCACCACCCCCTCAGCCTTGGTCAATGCTTCTATCTCCTTTTCCAAATCAGCCACCGATCTCTCACTCTCTTCAATTTCCTCTTCTGTTACCGTCTCAAATACGTCCACCCCGATGTCCAACAGCTTCCCAAACAAGCTGTCCAGCTCTTCCACCCTGTCTTCCGCGTCAGAAAACGCCACCAAAATCTCGTCCAAAGTCAGATAACCCTGGTGCTTACCCTTAGCTACCAGTTTTTCTGACCCTTCCGATAGTTTTTCAGTCTTCGCCATAAAAAACGCTCCTGTGTCAAATCTCGCAGTTACACCGCTCAACCGTCAGGATATCCGCACTATACAGGTTTATTTATCCTTCGTCAACTCCGCCCTTCTGTGCGTCAGGCTGGTAATCTTAACTGGGTCCTCTTCCCCGGTCAGCCTCTCCTCCACGTCCACCTGCTCCAGCAAGTCCTTCGCCTCCTCCCACTTCTTCTCGGTAAACTCCTCTTCAGTCATTAAGAGCTCCTGCACCCGCGGCTTCAACTCACCCGGCAGATCGTTTATATTCTCCACAACTCGTCTCCAAAAATCAGTCTTTATCCAAGGTATCTCTCTCAACTCCTTCGTCCTCTTCCCCAAAAGTGCCATCAGTACCACCCTCTCCTCCCTTACTTCCCTCCGGGTCTTTTTAGTTTGCTCATTTGAATTTTGAATTTCATTTGTAGATTTGTTATTTGGTTTTTGAATTTTCGCCAACTGGGCTCTCACATCATCTTCATGTACCCCCAGCACTTCCGCCAGTTTCTTAATGTAGTGCGCCTTAACTATCTCATCAAAAATATTGGCCCAGATCGGCAGCAGTTCCACCCCGATCTTTTTCTTCCCTGCAACATCCAGGCCGTGTCTTGTCACCGCCGACTCAATATAAAAATCATAAATCGGTATCGCCTCTGCCACCGCCCTCTTCCACTCTTCCGGTTTTTGTATCGCCAATTCCCCAGGGTCTTTCGCCCCCTCCAGCCTAGCTATCTTTATCATCAGTCCCGCCTTATCCGCAATTTCAATCCCGCGCCTGGCCGCCGAATCCCCTGCCACGTCCGCGTCCAGTGCCAGCACCACTGTATCGCTTATCCTCCGCAGGATTTCTACTTGTTTATCAGTCAGTGCCGATCCCTTAATCGCCACGACATTTTTAACACCGGATTGCCAGCTGGCAATCATGTCAACTTCCCCCTCTACCACCACGACCCATCCCGCGTGTTTAATTTCACTCCTGGTCACATCCAGCCCGTACAGCAGCTCGCTCTTGTGATAAATTTCCGTCTCCGGCGTATTTACATACTTAGCCTGCCCCTCACCCCCCAATATTCTCCCCGCAAATCCCATTATCTGGCCCCTGGCGTTGGCCAGCGGAAACATAATCCTGTTCCGAAACCTGTCATATCCTCTTCCTTCTACAACTAATCCCGCCCGTCTCAGTTCATCCGTCCCGTGCTTTTTCTTAGTCATATATTTTGTCAAAAACTCCCATTCGTCCGGAGCGTACCCCAAATTAAGCTTCTCAATACTCTCCTCGCTTATTCCCCTTCCCGTCAAATACTCCAATGCCCCCTTTCCTGCCTTATGTTTGGTCAGCACATAATGATACGCCTGCGCCGCCAGAGTATTAATTCCGATCAACTTCTCTCTCACTTCTTCCGTCCCGCTCGGCCGGTAAGATTCCAGCGTCACCCCAACCCTCTTCGCCAGGGTCTGCAGTGCCTCTCCAAACTCCATTCCCTCAATTCTTTGCAAAAAAGAATACGCGTCTCCCCCCTCCCCGCACCCGAAACATTTATAAATCTGCAGCTCCGGGTTGACCATAAACGACGGTGTCTTCTCCCCGTGGAACGGGCATAGTCCCTTAAAATTCCGCCCCGCCCTCTTCAGCGGCACATACTCCTGCACCAGTTCCACCATGTCCACTTTTTGCTTGATTTCTTCTACTTGGTCCATATTGTTTTATCTCTGTCTATCCACTCGCTTACCACCAGTTTGCCATTATAAAGCAATTTATACTGGAACCCCTCAATCCCCGGCGGCCTCTTAACCAAAACCTTATATCCTGCATTATTCATGCTTCCTGATTCATAATTCAACTCCGCTGTTACTATTTCTTTCGCCGGCACATTCGCCCAAAACCCGATTATTTGCAAACCATCTCTGTATTCTATGTTGTACATATCCGTACTCATCTCCTGCCGCAGCGAATTCGGCATAACAAAATCCTTCTCTGTCGCCCTTCTTAACTCTTTCTCTACAACTTTGACCCTTTGCACCTCTGCACCTGCGGGTATTATTACCCGTACGTAATCCACATATTGCCCGCCCCAAAACACCGGCGGTTTCGTCGCGTCAAACTCATTCTTATTTTCCCAGGTTATTGTTAACTTTTCTTTATTTTTATCTACCTCCTGTCTCACCTCCCTGTCAACACAACAATTCGCCTTATTCGCCCCCAGGTTGCTCTCCACTATATATAGGTAGTCCCCAACAGGTTTGCCCAACCGCCCCGCCCATTCCGCTCTCTCTACCCACCGTTGAACTTCCGCATCCCTCATCCAAATTAAAATTTGTTTTTTGTCCAGCTCTTCTTTAAGTAACTTAAGCAACTTAAGCGACTCAAGTAACTTAACGTCTTTTATCTTCCGCACCAGTGCACCACCAACCGCGCCCAAAAAATCCTTCTTTTTCGTCGATCCCGGGAAAAAGCCTTCTTCGGCATATCTTTGCGCTAGTGAGTACAGATTTTGCCCGGTTACAGTCTTATCAAACTCCGGCACTTTTAACTCCCCGAATACACTGATCAACTGGGCAACTGTTGCCTGGTTAACCGCGAAAATCCCGTCCGCGGGATTTTCATTCCCTTGTTCCAAAAACCAGGCTGTTGTCGCCACCGCCGAGGCAAAATCCGGATCCCAGTTGCTGTCTCGTAGCCATAGATTTCCAATCTTAAACGCCTCCTGCACCGGATACGGCGGCTCCACATGCCCCACCGCCTGCCCGTCCGGCACGTAAATATCCTGTACCTCTATTTCCTTAATTCCTGATTCCTGCGCCCTAATTCTTACATAGCTCCCCATAAACCCCCCCGTCGCCCTCAACTCCGTATTGTTCTGCAGCATCACGTAGTACGTTTTGTTATCGAGCAATTTATTAATATCTATTAACCCGCTCGTGCACCAGTTAAACAATCTGTGCTCACCCAAATTATTATTCAAAATCCCCTTCGCTACACCCATCACACTCGATCCGCAACTTCCCACCAAGCCCAGCAAAACTACTAAACTACCAATTATTAATAACCACACTTTCTTTGCCATTCTTATGAATTATTACATAATCGGCTCTTACATCTATCTCCGGCGGCTTGAACCCCGAATATCCGTTCACCATTTTCTTATCATGCATCCAGCTGTAATACATCCTTTGTAACTCTATATCTTCTCCCCCCTTCGGCAACTCCAAAACTACTTCCCCCGGCTGATCTTTCAACCATTTATATATTTTCGGAAATTCTTCCGGCCTCGGTAATTCCCGATATTTTACTAGGTGTGTCCCACCTACCACTGCAACTAACAGCGCCCCCAAAATGCCAATCCTCTTCCCCAAAACACTCGAAAACCCCATTGCAATCAAGCCGCTTGCTCCGAACCCCGCCAGCCACATCCACCTGCTGACAGTCCGCGAAGCCTGCAAGCCGGGAACAGCGTAATACGCCGCCGCGTACGGCAGCGGTACCGGATATCCGGCAACTTTGACCGTCCTCCCCTGCCATTTGAGCACCGGCCCCAACGCCATAACAATCCCGGCGGCAGCAACCAATAGCAAAAACCTAATATTTCCCTCTCCTACGGCGAAGCCACGAGCTTGCGAGAAATTAGGAGAGGGATTAGGGTGAGGTACAACCAACCTAATAGCTGCAACAACAAGTAACAAGTACAAACCCGGAGAATTGAATTTGCCCCAAATATCATCCACCGATATACTGCCATGCGCCGCATCTCGTATCGTCCTCACAAACCCCATTTCCCTGGCCACACTGGAATACACTTTAATCGCTGGCCACGCGATCAATCCGGCAATCACTCCTACCGTCGCTAACTTTTTAAACTCGAATTTCCTGTTAACCACTAACCAGCAACCAACAACCGTTAATCCGAGATACACCGGCAACACGCTCTGCCACATTTGAAACCCTAACAATATCGCCCCCACCACACCCTTGACCCACTTGCCCCCCTTTAACCAACTAACTATAAACCAACAACTAACTAACCAATATTGCATTCCCCACGTATGCAAATGCACCTGGTACTCCCACCTGATTTGCGACAAACCCAATGCCACACTTCCCACAACTGACGCCCAATTATTTCCCGAAATTTCTTTAAACCAAAAGTATAAAACCAGCATCGTCATCACCTGGCCTGCTCCCATCACCCAACCGCTGGCAACTGCCGGATTTTTACTCAACCCGACCGGCAAAAATGCCACCACGGCGTCCAGCATATGCAAGTCTGAATAGGCCAAAGAATTCTTATACGGGTAATAAATGTTTCCCAGAAATTGCAGGTTTTTACAATCCCCGGGACTCCGAATACAACCCGATATAATCTTGACCTGTTGGTTGATCGCCCAGTTGATAAACCATCCATCGTATCCATAGTCGGCAATCCTCCCCGGTTTAACCAAAACCGGCCACACCGACCACACCGCTACCGCGGCGACAACCGCCAGGGGAGCCAGTTTCTTAAGTACCATCCTGCCATCACTATTACAAATAACTTGGGATGATAATCCAACTGCGTCAGCTCAACTGCCATCATCAGAATTGCCAATATTCCCAACTCCTCTTCTCTCTTATGTATCTTAGCCCACTCAAACACTGCCAGCATCAGCGGAATAATTACCAAATATATGTATCTCAAATCGGATACCACATTCTCAACCCCCGCCGGAATAAACAAGTAAACTATGAAGTTGCCCAACGCCAACAACCCCAACCATCTTATTCTGTTACTGTTTACTGTTACTGTTACAACTATCCCCAATAATGGCCAAATCAGGTATTCCGAAAACAAAGCCTCAACAAATTTAGCGGGGTAATACACCGGTATCATCCAAGTTCTCCGCTCCAGCATATGGAAATTAGTTGCTCCCACCGGGTATAGCGGATGCCCCCTGTCCACCAAATTTCTAACATACCAAAAACCTCCAACCAATACCGCCACCAATATTGCTACCAAAAAATTCTTACTTCTGGTCTTCCAAACCGCCGCCGCCAGCAACACCGCCGCAGATCCCAATCCCGAATACTTCGTCCCGATTAACAGTCCCAAAAAAACTCCTAACTTTATCCAATCTTTTAGCTGAAACACCGATCCGCTGATCAGCTGATCCACTGCCAGCAACCCAAAGACAGCGATCCAAATATCCACCGTCTGCGTCGGTATCAGCCGGACCACCGACGGCAACAAACCTACCGCAACTGCCAATATCGTCGCCCCGTCTTTCCCGACCCCCCAGATCTCCCCGAGTTCCCTGACCACCCAGAAG
>Ga0209542_10011848_pt1 | contig 15380 bp, 14 predicted proteins | sample RifCSPhighO2_01_FD_184028 | JGI IMG/M metagenome (GOLD analysis project Ga0209542, IMG submission 184028) | Soil microbial communities from Rifle, Colorado - Rifle CSP2_plank highO2_0.1 (SPAdes) (version 2) | ecosystem: Environmental > Terrestrial > Deep subsurface > Rock core/Sediment ... | reverse complement strand
GTAAATCGCTTGGGCGGCTGTGTTTCTTTGTCGAGCAAATTAATTTTTTTGACTGCAACTTTCTCATTCTCAGCAACCGCAGGCAGCTCAACTTCTTTTTGCTTGACATACGGCTGATAAAAGATATGCCATCCCGGCACAAGCGTCCTTTTTCCCGCTGCTTTGAACAATTCTTTATTTACATCGAGCACAAGGGACATATGCTCGCGCAGCGCAGGATCGCCAAATGTCGCCATGAATCGCTTGACAACAATATCATACACTTTTCTTTCCCGCGGGCTCAGCGGCGGCGGCACAACGCCTGTTGGATAAATTGCAGGGTGTGCAGGATCTGTTTTCTCTCCATTTCGTGGTGTAAGCTCTTTTTTCTGCAACAGTTTATCGCAGAGCGCAGCATACTCTTGCTGTTTTTTTATATCGCTTAAAATCTTATGAAACCCAAGCTTGGGTGACAACTGCTGTGAGCTCGTGCGCGGATACGATATTGCTCCTGCAAGATACAATTTTTGTGCATGCGCCAATGTCTCTTTTGGATTGATGCCATGGTTAGCATACGTTTCTGTCTGTAATGTCGTTAAGTCGAATGGCGGCGGCGGCAGCTGCTGCACTTGCTGCCGCTTTACTTCTTTAACAATTGCTTCTTTCTCGTTTTTGACTTTCGCAAAAACCTTGTCTGCTTTTGCTTTCTCCAAAAATCTATCTTCAACATGCCATGCTTCAACTTGCTTTTTCTTTGCTTCGCCGAGCAGCTGAATTTGCCAGAACGGCACAGGCTTAAACGCAGTAATCTCGCGCTCACGGTCCACGACCATTTTCAATGACGGCCCTTGAACGCGGCCGATGCTCATGACTTTGAATGCCTTAGCAGCTTTGATTGAATCAGTTAACGCCCTGCTCAAATTGATGCCGTAAAACCAATCGAGCTTGTGTCGTGTTTCGCCTGCATGCGCCTGTCCCCAATCGATGTGCGCGCTTTTATTTTCATATGCTTCCTGTAAGTCTCCTTTTGTTAGCGTGCTGAATTTCATACGATGCGCGTCTTTTTGGTGGCATGCATAGCGCAGCGCATTTAATCCGATGAGTTCTCCTTCAACATCAAAATCAGTGCAGATCGTAAAGTCATCTGCATCTTTGCTCAGCTGTTCCATCGTGTCGATGTAATCGTCGATGTATCCTGATTCTTTCCCTGCGCCGCTCGTCCATTGGATATCAAAGACAGGATACGTCCATTTGCCTTTTTTCTTTTCAGCCAGTGTATAAAGATGCCCAACTGCAGAACAAACCACAATTTTTTTGCCGTTATGAACGAGTTCATAGTACGGCACTTTCTTTCGTGCTTTCTTTGTTGGCTTGCCATCAGCGAGTGCAGCTGCTATTTTGAGCGCTGCGCTTGGTTTTTCTGCAATAAGTAATTCATAACTCATGTGTTGTGATTCATTGAGGCTGTTTATATAGGTTTGTTTTGCCAAACCGCAACCTATAAAAATAACATCTATGTCCACGACCGCCATGGCAAACAAAAGAATTCTTAAAAAATGGGAGAGATATGGAAATCCACGTGAACGAGCACAGCAAAGAACAGATTCCGCTCAACAGGTTACAGAATTGTCTGTAGAACAGGCGGCATATAACTCTCCTGAGCCAACAGAACCCGCAACGTACTCCACCGAACCTACTGGCGCATATTCAACACAGCTCCACGAATCACGGGCGACATGCGGTAGTCAATCATCATTAGAAACCGAAGCATCGAGCGAGCCTCAGCGTGCAGCATCTCCTCGAATCAGGAACCAATGGCAAACATTGTTTGAAAACGATCGCCCATCCACTCCCTATATTCCTCTCGCCCCTCAGCGTATTGAATCGTCCGCATCAGCTGCCATGGCAACGGGCGAAGTTGCTCCGCCGAATGGGTATGGAAAACGCTAGTTGCTGTAGTGATCGCCACAGCAAAGGTATATATACCAAAATTAATTCTATTGCTCCATGAAAAAGAGATTTGACATACTTACATTCGCACTCGCAGTTATTCTTGTGCTCCTTATTATCTGGTTTATTCTCCGCGTATGGGGTGTCAAATGAAACAAGTCCTATACTGGCTGTTTATAGCATTTCTCGCATATCTCACATTTGAATTGGCAAGAAAGATAATTGGCGGCAGTCTTGGTTTTGAAGAGCTCGTTATCGCATTATTAATTGCAAACATTGGATATTCATTCCACTTGAAAGAGTCGATAAACAAAATTGACGCAAAGCTCGCTGGTCATCTTGGCTGGCATGGCAGATACTAGAAAAAAATTCTTAATCAGCACAACCTTCTTAAACCCAAGCGCTTTTAAACAGCACTTGGTTATATCATAAAAAAGAGGCAATATGCATTTTCGGTATCTTCATCGGGTAAAAGAAATTTTAACGGTCTTCTTAGAAGAAGAATTTGGCTATTTCATCAAGAAAGCACAATTGCATCACTTCATTCCATTCTCATCGCGCTGGAAAAAAGCGCTCCAAGCAAAAGAGTCCTCCTGGGTTGGCGAAGTCCACCTGCGGCAGGCATTTGAGCGTTTAGGACCAACGTTCATCAAGTTTGGCCAGCTGCTGAGCTTGCGCCCTGATCTGGTTCCGCCGGAATATATCACCGAGCTGGAAAAGATGCAGGATCACACGCCGTTTGTTCCCTATGCGGCAATCAAGCAAGTGCTCAAAGAAGAGTTTGCCAAAGATCCCCATGATATTTTTGCAGAATTCGATGAAAAACCAATAGCAAGCGCATCTCTTGCACAAGTGCACCGCGCGAAATTAAAAACGGGAGCAGTCGTCGCCGTCAAGGTCCAGCGCCCTGGCATTGAAAAAATAATTCGTGATGACATTGAAATTCTGCGGTTTCTTGCAGATTGGCTGCACAAGCACAAGGCGCTGCATGATTTTCCGTTGCCATTGTTAGTCGAAGAATTCAAGCGCTGGACACTGCGCGAGCTGAACTTCATGTATGAAGCCTCGAATACAAAACTCGTTGGCGAAAACTTCCGTAATTCAAGAGATGTCATTATTCCCCACGTTTACGACGAATATACCAGCCGCCGTGTGCTGACGATGCAGTTCATTACGGGCGTTCCAATTCACAATTTCATGAAGCTGAAAAAAAATAAAAATCTCAACATCATTATTCGCAAAGCATATCGGGCACTCATTGAAATGGTTTTGTCGCACGGCATTTTCCATGCAGATCCTCATCCTGGCAATATCTTGATTCACAACGACAAGATTGCATTCATTGACTTTGGCGTTGTTGGCCGCTTTGACGATAATTTGCGTAGCCTTACGCTCAAGCTTCTCAATGCAACAGTCACCAATGATGCGGACATGGCGCTCAATGCCATTCTCGACTTGCAGCGGAAAAATAGCATAGCCAACAAACAGCAGCTGGAGCGAGATATCCAGGACATATTGGATCAAGTTCGCATCGAAAAGCTGAAAGATGTTCAGATATCTCATTTGATGACAAGTGTTCTTGAGACGATTCACCGCCATAAGATTGAAGTGCCGATTGATTTCACGTTATTTGCAAAAACTGTTATTACGATGGAAGGTGTTGGGTTGCGCTACAGTCCAAACTTCCGCCTGCTTGCTCAGACTGCTCCACTGATTGAGCGCGAAATGCTGCTCAGCCATTCACCTGCGTCCATGATCAAGGGCGCGCGCAAGCATATCGACACGTACAAGACTATTCTAGAAAAAACGCCGGAATACTTCTTAGAAGCAGTCAAGCATTTCAGCAGCGGCAGGATTGGCATTGAACTCATGCCGCAGGAGTTTTCAGATATGCGCATTGAGCTTGAGCACAGTTCAGGCAATATTGCGATTGGGCTGATGATTGCTGCGATTACTGTAAGTTCTGCGCTGATTATGCAGATTGAAGGCGGCCCACGGCTGTGGGGCATCCATTATTTGTCATTTTATGGATTTATTGTCGCAATGATACTCGGATTTTGGCTAGTGCATAGGACATTATATCGGAGAGGTGAATAGAATGAATATACAACGATGGGTAAAGAAATCGACATGGATGGGCCTTGGGCTTGTTGCCATGACGAAGAAGAAAGTTGATGAGATGGTTGACCATCTGCAGCGGCAGGGAACGTTAAACGAGCGTGAGGGCAAAAAACTTGCGCGCCAGCTGATCTCAGAAGCAAAGAAGCAGGCATCGAATTTTCAGGCTGTTGTTGAGCGAGAAGTTGGAAAAGCGCTGGGCGGGAAAAAGAAACGGAAGTAATTATCCCAATCTTTTTCTTTTCTCTCGTTCGGGTTGCTTGAGGTAATTTTCTGTTGTACTTACTTTTTCTGCTGACTCAATCTCAAGACTTTTCCGCGCACCGCCTGCGATTTTTCCGCCCTTATGTGCAGCATGTTTATTCTCAACAAATCCTTGAGCATTCTTGTTTTTCGCAATTCGTGTTGTTGATGCTTCCCCAAGCATGGTAAAAATGAGTTCCAAATCGTTCATATGATCACGAAGATTTTCTTGTTTCAGTCCTTTGAAGTCTTTGTATTCGCTTGGTGTCATCCCAAACGTCGCTTTCGAGATTTCCGCAGTTAAAATTGCAAATTCTTTCCCCTCATCAACACCTCGATTATTCCACTCGCTAGTGAGCTCATCTCTTACTGCAACCCCTCGAACACGTTTCTCGATCCACTCCTCAGAATAGCCTTTCTGCTCGTACAGCCCTTTCATTCGTTTTTGAGCAAGTTCAGGATCGTCGATTTCCTTAACACGATCATAGCCAACTTTAGCCAGCCATAGTTTAAACGGTTCAGCTTTTGGCGAAGGAATGATCTGAATTATACGAAAAATTATTTCAGTATTTCCACAATCAGTCTCATAAAATTTACCATCAGAAGCGGGCAATTTTAGTTGGTGACAATTTGTCACCACCTCGCTTCCTTCTTCTCTTAATCGTTGACTGAGCTTATTCCAATACTTTCTTCCATCTGCGCTTTCAGTGAGTGCACTCACCACATCAACCACCGAAAACCACCATTCCTCGTTGTGCCAGACTTTCCTGATTTCTTTCCCCTCAAAAACCGATAGTGTATTTGCCATGATCCAGTGTATGAGAATTTGCTCTTTATATATTTCACGCGCACATCTGTCTTGTGGAGCTTATGGATGTCGAGTGGCTCCACGAGATGCAACAAAATCGTACCAATTTTGTGCACAAGAACTGCCTTAGCAGTTCTACGTGCCAGAAATTACACTTAATTTCTAAGCATCTTGTGGAGCTTATGGATGTCTTGTGGGTCTATTTTAAGCCAAAAAACACCAGAAACCATGTTTCTCTGTGTCGAGTGGCTTTACGTTCCTTCTCGCCAAGAATTCATATACGCAGCCTGCTCTTTCGTCAGCGTATCGATAGTTATGCCCATCGTATCGAGCTGTAATCGTGCAATCTCGTCATCTTTCTCGGGCGGCAGCACATACACTTTCGGCTGCAGCTTTCCTTTATTCTTGACCAAAAACTCGCATGCAAACGCTTGGTTGCAGAATGACATAGACATGATTGATGAAGGGTGCCCTTCGCCTGCTGCAAGATTGATCAGCCGCGCATCACCAAGAATAAAAATTCTCTTGCCATTCAATGTAAACTCATCCATGAATGGTCGTATTTTTTGGTGTGCTGCAATTTTCTTTAATCCGTTAATGTTAATCTCCGCGTCGAAGTGGCCTGAATTTGCTAATATTGCCCCATCTTTCATCAGCTTCATATGTTCAACATCAATAATATTTTTATTGCCGGTGACAGTTACAAAAATCTCGCCAATCCGTGCAGCTTCTTTCATCGGCATCACTCGAAAGCCGTCCATCGCTGCTTGCAGCGCTCTGAATGAGTCAACCTCAATAACAATAACATGAGCGTCCATGCCTCGTGCTCGTGCCGCAAGCCCCTTGCCGCAGTCGCCATAGCCGCAGATTACAAAATTTTTTCCCGCAATAAGAATATTGGTCGCGCGCAAAATGCCGTCAATGGTTGATTGTCCAGTTCCCTTGACATTGTCCATCAGATGTTTTGTCGCAGACTCATTCACTGCAACAACAGGATACTTTAATGCATGATCTTTTTCCATTGCCTTGAGGCGTACAACACCTGTGGTTGTCTCCTCGCATCCACCAATAATCCCTGGAATCAGTTCTGGATGCTTCTGATGAATTAATGTCACTAAATCACAGCCGTCATCAATGGTGATCTGCGGCTTGAACTCAACAACTTTTTGCAGATTTGCATAGTACTCTTCGTTATTCTGCCCTTTCCACGCGAATATTTTAACGCCATCTTTTGCCAGCGCAGCCGCAACATCATCTTGTGTGGATAATGGGTTGCATGCACAGATAGCAACGTCCGCACCACCTGCGATTAATGTCTTGACAAGCACAGCAGTCTCTTTTGTTGGGTGCAGTGCAATGCCTATTCGCAGATTCTTGAGCGGTTTTTCTTTCGCAAATCGCTGCTGCACTTTCATCAATGCGCCCATCTGCTGCTCAGCCCAGGCGATGTTTTTCATTCCTTGGTCTGCAAGCGCGATGTCTTTGATATGGCTTGTTGGTGATTGGTGCATGGAACTCGAAAACTATGACCTGCTTATAAAAGTTGCTGATTCAATTTTTTTCTTGGATAAGCTTATAAATTATCTATAATAAACGTGGTTATGGCAGATTTACCCAGCTTGTCGGACGTTGCTCGTGCATACGTAGGCTATGTCGCAGGAGATGCTTCTAAATCACCAATTGAACGGGTTCAAGAACTTCATCGTGCTTCAGTTGCTTTTTCCAGCATTGCTACACGAAGCGGAGATCTGCCAACGCTCGATTATCTGATAAGCGACGATCACTCAAGAGTTCTTGAAAATTTAGTTGGAACACAAGCAGCCGTTTCGTCTATTCCACAGTCTGCATCTACCTCATCAACTTCTTCTCCGCCATCCGACGAAACATCTTTTTTAGCATTACATGGTATTAATCCTTCGGAGCGTTATAGCATCAATGAATGTCTCACAAAACTTCCTGCACCTATGGATGACATTCGAAGGAATTTATATCAACGTCTTTATGTTTCTTCAGGAAGACAAAATGCTGATCTTCCAATTCAGATGGATGAGAGTGGAAAACGAACGAATCTTTATGTTGTTGGAAAAGACATTCCCTTATTATGGAAGTATATGCTTGATAATTATGATGATGTTCGAAGCAGAGCGCCTTTTGATTTTGTGGAATCTGTTAACAAATATGTTCAAAATTCTGTTCAAGAAAAGCAAGCTTCTGAGTCTCCTGCACATTCTTCAAACGGCAATGGTGGCAACGGCACTAATCCAAGAGTTGTTGACAATGATATAATTACAGTTGATAATATTGCTTCATTAATGGGACGCTCTCGTGATGATGTTCTTGGTCTTGGGATTGCTTTGCAGGGAGCAGGTACTACTCAATATGCTCGCGTTTCATCTCTCTTCCCACACCTGAACGATGCTCAAAGAGCAGATCTTCAAAGATTTGTTGAATGACTATGAGTGACACAACCTGGAATCCAGAATCACCGTATCGTATGGTGGGTAATAGTCCTGTTCTTCGGTTGACGGTGCGTGAAATTGCACGCGCCAGCAAATTTGATTACCCTGTGTTGATCAGCGGTGAAACAGGTGTTGGTAAAGAGCTCGTTGCTCGCAACATTCATTTGCAAAGCACTCGAAGGGCGAAGCAACTTGTTGCAGTAAACTGCGGTGGCATTACAGAGAGCCTTCTTGAATCAGAATTATTTGGGCATGACCCTCATGCGTTTACTGGTGCAAGTAATTACGCACGTAAAGGCAAAATAGAGGAAGCAAACGGCAGTACATTATTTCTTGACGAGGTCGGTGAATTAGGTAATCGCGGTCAAGGTGCACTCCTTCGTGTACTACAAGATAACAAAATTATAAGGGTCGGAAGCAATACTGAGAGGTTCATTAATTTTCGGTTGATTTGTGCAACGAACGTGTCACTTGAAGATGCGCTGAAAGACGGCCGAGTGCGTCGTGACTTTTATGAGCGCATCAATGTCATTGGATTTCATATTCCACCTCTGCGTGAGCATACCGAAGACATTCCTTTATTATCTGCTTATTTTATGAATCGTTATTGCGGCGAACTTAAAATACATGAAAAAACATTTGATGCTGGCGCACTTGAAGTTATGGCACAATACTCTTGGCCAGGAAATATTCGTGAACTAGAAAATGTTGTCAAGCGGCTTATTGCGCAGCTTGATGATGCTACTGTTACAAAAGGAGATGTTGATGCTATTTTACGCAGTAGATATGAGCTAACCACTGTGCAAAATAAACAACCTGAATCAATAGTCACTGCTTCTCACACCCCTTCCATCATGAAAGATGTAGCAGATGCTTCTCTCCAACCACCTAAGTTTATCCCAGCACTTGATGAAATTGCTCTTGTCCATCGTGCACTTGAGTTAGGTCTGAAACTTCCAGAGTATGAGGAGCTTGCAGTACGCATTGCATATGAAAAAGCTGGAGAGAACCAAAGTGCAGCTGCACGTATCCTCGGCATTAGCAGAGATCAATTTCGATATAGAATGGAAGCCTGTGGGTTATTACCTCCATCAAAGCAACGACGAGAGCGTGGAGAGTCTGATAGCATTCCACTCGCGGTTGGCTCATTTGTCATTCTTGATGATAATTTTAATCGATTGTATAGATGTGCATCATCACAACAGGATCAAGGGAAACATGCTCATGCAATCCTTGGTTATCGATCCGTTCTTTCTGCATTAGTGAGTTTAGATGGCGCAATTAGCGAATCAACCAAAGAATTTTATGATGCTCACGTTCACAGTGCTTTAGGCAGATGTTATTTCGATAACTCTGAGCATGAAAAAGCACAGGAATCTCTTCAGCGTTCGGTTGATCTTTACAATAAATTATTAGAAACTGGTAATAACAGCGATACATTACATTTTGCTCTAGGAGTAGCTTATACTCATCTGGCTCACAATGCTGAAGCTGTAGGAATTGACGCTCTGCCATCTGCTCGTCTTGCAGTTCAGCATTTTAAAGAGCTTTTTTTAGCAGACACATTGCCAAGTGATAGCCTTACAGTATTTTATGAAGCCTTATCACACGCGGAGGATAGTGCGGATCCTGAATATCGAAATAATCTCGAGCTTCAGCGGTCTGTCTTAGAACAATTAGCTGATCCACAGTATGCTCAACAAAGAGACGCTGTTTCTCAGAAACTTCAGCATTTAGGCACTTGTATAGAGCCACCAAATCAACCCAACTGATTTCTATTTAATCTCTTAAAGATTGTATCAACAATGATGCTCTTCTACCCTCTCCCCGTCAATAACTATATAAACGCTCCCGCTTAAAAGAGCATATGAAACATCTGCCGACAACGCTGGACGAAGGGAAAGCATACTACCCAGATTTCAGTACATTCGACGTCATCTTCGTCACCGGCGACCCGTATTACGACCATCCGCTGAGCGGCGTCGCTATCCTTTCACGGCTTCTCGATCGAAAAGGCTACAAGGTTGCTATTATCGCGCAGCCCTTAGAAGACAAGGATTATCAAGCGTGCGGCACGCCAAAATACTTCTTCTGCATTACATCGGGATTGCTTGACTCAATGCTCGCAAATTACACGCCCATGCTGAAACCGCGCGAAAATGTTCTTGTTCCGGAGCGTGCGTTGATGGTCTATACTCAAAAGCTGAAACAGCTCAACAAAAGTGTCATGACCATTATCGGCGGCGTTGAAGCAACTATTCGGCGATTTACCCATTTTGATTACAAGGAAAACAAGCTCCGCAGAGGCATCCTGAACGACACGAAAGCGGATCTGCTCTTGTTTGGCAACGCTGAACGCTCGCTTCTCACACTCCTTGAGCGGATGAGTAAAATGCATTTTCCTCTATTCCAAAAAATAAAGCCGCAGCTTGACTTACTTTCACTTGAGGGTGCATCATTCCTCATCAAAAAAGACGAAGTAACGAAAGCAATGCGTGCGCTTCCGAGTTATGAAGAATGTGTCGCCGACAAAGATAAGTTTAATCTGCTCACGAGAATTGCATATCTCCTTCCCGACGATGCATTCATTGAGTCCTGTGGTTTAGGCATCGTTCGCCATAATAGGCCTTCGCACACACTAACGGAAGAGGAAATGGATTTTATTTATTCCTCGCAATTTACCCGCGAGCTGCATCCCAATACAAAAAATCTTGCATTCAACCAGGAGATGGTGGGCTATCTTGAATCAAGTGTAATTATTGGCAGAGGCTGCTGGGGCAGCTGCTCATTCTGTGTTATCCCGCTTGTCCAAGGCAAAGAAGTTGCGCGTCGAAGTAAAGAAGGCATTCTTCATGAAATCGAGACACTGTACAAGGGCGGCATGAAAAAAATCAATGACCTCACCCTGCCAACACTTAATATGTACGGCTCGCGCTGCAGCCTATACACCGAAAAGCAAACCATCTATTCTCCCATCATCAAAAAAGATGTCACTGTCTTCAACAAGGTAAAATACTGTAACCAGCAATGTGTTGGCTGCAAATACCGCGTGTTGTCTGATGATCTTATTCCTGTGCTTGAGGGCGTTGAAAAGCTTCAGCAAAAATACAATGGATCGCTTGAACTGCGAAGTGCGCTTCGGCATGACATCGTATTGCAGCAGAAAGAATTGTTCAGAAAAGTCATGCTTTTCACCTCCAGATTAAAAATTGCGCCAGAACATATCGTTGACCATGTGCTGAAGCAGATGAACAAAGCAGATGGCAGCGCGTTCAAAGAATTCCTTAAAGAATTCCGCGCAGTGAATAAAGAGCAGGGAACAGACAAGCGTCTTGTGCCCTATTTCGTCGCAGCGCATCCTGGCTCGACGATGGATGACATGGAAGTGCTTAGAAAATTCTGCAAGGATGAAGATATTTTTATCAATTTGACACAAGTCTTTACACCCACACCGGGCACGATGAGCACTGCGATGTATTACACAGGAAAAGACCCGGTGACAAGGAAAGCAATCCACGTGCCGCGCGCATTCCGGGAGAAAAAAGACCAGAAGAATGTGTTGTTTGCTCAAGAAGTCGTTGATGATAATGCGTGATTTACCTTAATCGTTCTCTCAGGTGTGCAATACATCTCCTTTCAAGATTTCTTGCGCTTGACTCATGAATGCCAAGCATATCACCCACCTCCTGCAGTGAACGGTCTTCCCTATGATGCAGCAGCCCGACACGTGCCCAGCTCTTATCAGGCAGCGGCAATTGCCGTCCCTTCATTCTTTTTGATTGTATTCTGTCGACGGGTGGTGCAATCCCTTCGAGGTAATCAAAAATTGTCTTTGCATCAAGCAGCATATCATAACTTGTTATCACAACGGGTTCGGTGACAGCATCGAGCGGTAGTGCTCTTTCTCTGCCTTTCTTCGGTCCATTTTTTATTGCACGCCATTCATCGTGCATCGCACCTTTTATTCTGGTGTATGCATACGTCGTAAATTGAACGCCTTGGGTCGAAATTCCGTGCCGCTTCAAATACCGCAACAAGTCCTGCCGCAGTTGATCGGATGGTACTGCTTCAGGAATTCTCCATCGCTCATTGTAAAGAACGCCATTGATAGTATGCATCATTTCACGCTGCAGCTGCTCAAATGCAGCACATTCTGCTTTGTATGCTGCGACGAGTGTATTAACATCCATGCTTTTTCTTTAGGCTGATTATTTAAGAATGTAATGCCACTGGACACAGAGAAACATGGTTTCTGGTGTCTTGTGGGCTTTAAATAGACCCACAAGACATTGATAAGCTCCACAAGACAAGTGTCCGCGTGAGATATATAAAGCGAATTCTGCAAACTGATGTTATGATAAAAAAAGAAAAAAGCCGCACAAGCGGCAGAGCAGAAAACTGAAACCCTCCCGCCAGAAATGGCTTCTGGGTTCGAATCACTGGGTGAAACTATTAGAAATCCGCTGATTTCTGCTGTGCCAGAAATCACATTTCTGAGCATCCCAGCCGCGGGGACTTTCATGCCCATCCTCCACATTGATATGGACTGTTTTTTTGCAGCCGTTGAGGGGCGTGAGCACCCCGAATACAAAGGCAAGCCCGTTATTGTCGGTGCATCCCCTGGGGGGCGTGGCGTTGTCTCAACTTGTAATTATGAAGCAAGAAAATTTGGATTACATTCAGCAATGCCCATCTCGAAGGCATACGGCCTATGTCCTAATGGAATTTTTGTTCCGCCACAATTTGAGCTCTACTCAAAAGTCTCGCGAAACCTAAAATCAATTCTCAAGAATTATTCAAAAACGATTGCGTCAGGAGGAATTGACGAAGCTTATCTCGATATTTCGTATGTGGATTACGAAAAAGCAAAAGCTCTTGCCGAAGCCCTCCAACATGAAATCAGAGAAAAAGAGCATCTGAGCTGCTCCATCGGCATTGGCCCAAACATGCTTGTCGCAAAGGTTGCGTCTGACTACAAAAAGCCTGGCGGCATTACAATCGTTCGGCCCGACTCAGTTCGTGCATTCTTAGCGCCATTACCAATACGAAAGCTTCCTGGCATCGGCCCACGCACCGAGGAAAAGCTGCATAAACTAAATATTGTTACCATTGGTGACATCCAGAAATCAGATCAGCATGCTTTATACTCACTGTTCGGCAAGCATGGTAGTTATCTGCACACAGCATCGCACGGCATTGGGAGTACAATATTTTACACAAATCGCGATCCAAAATCAATCGGCTGCCAGCGAACATTTCACGAAGACACGAGCGACATAAATAAAATCCATCAAGTGGTGTGCAAGTTAGGTGCAATTATTGTCGATCAGCTCCGCGAGTCAAAACTATCATTCAAAACAATTACGGTTGTCGTGCGTTACGCAGACTTTGCAACATTCAATCGCTCAACAACATTAACAATATTCTCAGACAGCGAACAAGTGTTGATTGCAGGGGCACATCGTCTTATTCGCCCGTTCTTCAGCGACACGCGCGCGATACGTTTGGTTGGGCTGAGAGTGACGAATTTATGGAAGTGGAAAGAGAGGCAAACAGAATTGTCAAGCTTACTCTCATTATGATAACAGTATCTCCGAATAGGATTCACCTTTTTTAAATGACGAGAAAAACATTTAAAGAAAACAAGCAACACGACGAGACTTGAATATGCTCATATTGCGAAACTAGACTGCGTGTCAATTGATGAACGCACAAGCCTAGCACTTGGTGTGGCCACCCCGCGTTTCTGGTGTCGTAGGCAATGTTTTTGCAGGTACAAATATACTTATTGCATTTTCATTCGGAGATACTGGATAATCCAATACTCTTTTAACCCCCACCGCTTTCTCTCCCTCATGGCAACCGCGCTCATTACTGGTGCAACTTCAGGCATCGGATTGGAAATCACAAAAATTCTTGCAGCGAAATACGATCTTTTTCTCGTCAGCCGAGATAAAACAAAGCTTGCAGCGCTAAAAAAATCACTGGAAAAACAATACGATATCAACATCCAAATCCTGAGCATTGATTTATCCAAAGAGAACGCCGCTCAAAAAGTGTTTGCACGTGTCAAGCATGCAGACGTTCTTGTTAATAATGCAGGATTTGGTGTCGCTGGAGAAAGCGTTGACGCAGACGCATCAAAAATAAATGCCATGCTGCATCTCAACATTCTGACATTGACACAACTCAGCGCACTGTTTGGCCAGCAGATGAAAGCGCAGCGAAAAGGCTACATTCTCAACATTGCATCAATTGCTGCATTCCAGCCTGTGCCATATTTGGCGTCTTATAGCGCATCAAAGAGTTACGTTCTCAATTATACCGAAGCCTTGGCCAAAGAGCTCGAGGAATACAATGTCCATGTCACTTGTCTTTGTCCAGGTGTGACCGCAACGCATTTTTACACTGCAATGGGTTCTGCTGTCAAAGGCGGCTCTGCCCGTGATGTTGCAGTTGCCGGTGTTAACGCGCTGTTTAAAAATAAGATGACTGTCGTTCCAGGCTTCAAGAACAAGCTGCGCATACAGTTTGAGCGTTTGTTGCCGCGTTGGCTTATTGCGCGGTTGTCGAAGAGGGTGATGCGATAGTCAAATCTCTATCTTTTTGAAATTTATCCATTTTCTACGATTTTCTTCACTCTCAAGAATCTGCTTCATCATCTCAGGATCCTGAAGTATCTCAATAGTTTCTTTCCTTCATATTCTTTCTTTGATATCATGATTAAGTCGGACATAATTCAGCTATGTGAAATGCTGTTTATATCTCTTTTGGGGGATTCTCCGTCGCATTCATTTTCTCTTTAGCAGCATCCCAAACCCTCTCAAACTCCTTCAAATACAACTCCGCAATCTCCTTATCCTTAATAATCACCACATTCTCATCATTCGTCTCATCGCCATTCTTCGTCGGATTCATTGAACCAGTCACCACGGTCGAATTATCAATAATAAACACTTTATGATGCATGGTATTCTTATTCGCATCCTTGACAACATCAATTCCCTGGAACAAAAACAAGTCATACGGCTCATACTGGGTAATCTGCCGCGTCTCAAACACTCCTTTCACCAGCACACTGTCGTTATGCTTCAGCAGCACCGCATTTGTTATTCCCACATGAGTAAAACTAAATGTCATGAAATAAATTTCTTTCTCAGCCGTCCGCAATTCCTTCACAACCTTGTCCCCACACTCATCTTCCGGGCAGAAATAAATCTGAATGGGAATGTCATCAATCAAGAAATCATGCTGCGCACTCGCTTTATTCCTGCTCTTATTCCACAGCTCCTGAAACTCTGTTTCATACAGTGCAGCGATATCAGCCGAACTAATAAAAACCATGTTATTGTTATTTTTCGTTGCATCGTTAATCGTCGGATTCATACTCCCAGTGTATAATCGCTCGCCATCAATAATGCAAAACTTATCGTGCATCAATCCTGAGCCTTTGTCAATCAAAAGATGATTCAGCGGGACAGTTATCTCTTCCTCGGTGTCTTGGTCTGCCACAATCATAACCTCAACTTCTTTCTGCCGCGCAGCAAACGTATCCATAATGTCCTGCTTATTCAGTTCATATAACGCACAATGAATGCTTTTTTCCGAACTATCTAAAAAGTCAATGAAAAGCTGCGTGCAATTCTCTGCAGGGCAAAAATGAACCTCAAGTGCACCGTCATCTTTGACAAATGTGCTAACTGCTCCGCCAGTCGGCTGCATGCCATCCAATGAAAAGTCTTGCCCAGCCAAATCATCCAAAACAACACAGCCTGTAAGCAGCAGCACCAGAACAAATCTCATATTCACTCTATCAAAACTTT
>Ga0209542_10011847_pt1 | contig 15380 bp, 11 predicted proteins | sample RifCSPhighO2_01_FD_184028 | JGI IMG/M metagenome (GOLD analysis project Ga0209542, IMG submission 184028) | Soil microbial communities from Rifle, Colorado - Rifle CSP2_plank highO2_0.1 (SPAdes) (version 2) | ecosystem: Environmental > Terrestrial > Deep subsurface > Rock core/Sediment ... | reverse complement strand
CATATGTTAAGTATAATCCGGTTAAACCTTCTGCAAATCTTTTAAATGTCATTAATGTACTTTGTGCATTTCTTATATCTAAAACACCATCAAAAATGTTCTTAGGGTTTCCATCATATTCATTGACAAGCCTGATTGAATTATCTTTTAAGGCTAAGGGATGATTATTCGCACCATGGCACATTTTTTTTAATGTTATATCAATACATTCTAAGTCTAATGATGTAACTATCTTCGGATCAAAAATATTAGGCAAATTATCTTTTATTATTTTGTCATGAAGCTGTCTAGATTTTTCATATGTATGAACAGAACTGGTTGAGTGATCTGAAAGTACTGTGACAAACCACCAGTTAAAATGATCATAGCTGTTCCATGTTATATTTTTTGGAAGAGGGAGTTCAGGGAATATTTCATTATATCCAAATAAACCTTTCTTATTTTTGTAAGCATTAACAAGTATCGGTATAACTTCCCTTGCTTTTTCATATGATAACTCATACCTCACCATTAAATTTATTTTATGAATAATATTAAATAATTAACTATTTTTTGTTACCTATCTTTACATTTTAAGAATCTTTTAAAAACATGGAAACTCTAACTGATGGGATAATAAGAATAAAACCTAAATATATTGAAACAGGAAAAAACTATAGAAAATTCAAGAGGAAAGATTTAGGAGATTTATTAAACTCTATTGAGAGAAGAGGTCTGATACAACCTATTATTGTTACGAATTCATTTAATTCTGAAGATTCTGAAAAAAAATATGCATTAGTTGCAGGCGAGAGAAGGCTAAGATGCTGTGAAATCCTAGGAAGAGATGTGGATGCTATATACAAACCAAATTTAACAGAAGAGCAGATAATTACAATACAATTAGCTGAAAATACAAAAAGGCATATTAATCCTGGCGAGATGGCTAATTCTGCTTTTAACTTTTATAAAAACCTTGTAAGCGAGAAGCTTGGCACAAACCCAAAATTCTTGGATAACTATTCTCCAGCAGATATGCAAGAATACAGGGAAAAACTGACACTAACAGATTTTTCTGCTATAATAGGCAGAAGTGAATCTACTATCAGGGATTATTTTGCCTTTGTTTCCTTAGACAAAAAAATTCAGGAATTAGTCATAAAGAACAGATACAGCTTTGGCAAAGCAGTGGCAATATCAAAATTGCCTGAAGATAAACAGCTTTTAGCTGTACAAAAGTTTAATGGCAGACTAGCGGATATAGAAGAGATAGTATCTGCAACATTAGATGAGATTAATAAAAAAAATGGATATCGGTATGATAATTTTGAATTAATTATAGAGGAAAAACATGAACCAAAAAAGAACATTGAATTAATCCATTACCTTAGCAGCGCTAATAGGGTGTTAATAGCAACACTTGAATATATTAAATATAAACAATCTGATACAAACGTGGATGTTCAAAACATAGCAGAAAAATTATATATGTTAAACTCTATTAAGAAAAGTCTTGAAGCAAAATTAAATCAAGGTAGATTAAAAAGAATATTAAGTGCTATCAATGATGGAACATCACAAAAAGATTTAATTCTTAAGAAAAATTTTAACATAGCAAATGTTAGTGCATGTGTTCCAGAACTAAAGTTAATTGATTTAAGCCTTTTAGATGATGATGTTAATCAACCAAGACAAACTTATGATCCTGAAGGTATAAAGGATCTTGAAGAAAGTATAAATGAAATTGGCCAAATACAGCCTTTGGTTGTATCAAAAAATAATGCCAGATATGATGTTGTTGATGGCCATCGGAGATTAATGGCATTAAGAAATATTGGGGTCAGGCAAGCAATATGTTTAACTAGAGAATTAAGTCCTGTAGAAAGAAGAATACTGCAATTTGAAGCAGAGTTTCATGAAGAGGACAGGCCTGATGAAAGGGCTTCAGCAATTCATAAATGGGTAAGGCTTAGAGAGGAACAGGCAAGACTTAATGGCAGTAATCTAAAGAAACAGGATATAGCTGACAAGCTTGGCATGAGCAGAAGCACATTAAGAACTGCATATGGATTTGTTGAATCAAATAATTCTATCAAAGATATGTATAGAAAAGGCCTTCTAACCTACAATGCTGCAGCAGAGCTCTCAAAATTAAGAAAAAATGTTCAAAGGAAAGCAGCTTTCATGACCTATATAAATGGCAGAGATGTAGATACTGCAAGAAGGATTGTAGCCTGTTATTCTAATAAAGAAACTTACAGAAGAAACCTGGAGTTATTTAACGATGCAGACTTAGGAGACACCATGTATAATTTTGAATATGTTTTGGATAAAAACGTAACAATATATTTGCATAATACTTCACTTGAAAGATTAGAATCAGGGGATTTAAACAGCATACTTTTTGCAAGGAATTTTTATTCCTTAATTGACAATATGGAAAAATTGTATTCTTACATTAAGAAAAAGAAGAAACTATAGTAAGTGTATAATCTGTATTATTGAATTAATAAAAAATAGGAATACAACAGCTATAACCACTATTGTTAAATAAACTGTCTTGTTCCAGTAAAACACTTTCTTGCCGTCAAAGTTCCAGAATGGTATCATGTTGAACAGGGCAAGCCATGAATTGACAATAAACCCGTAGGAAGCTATCTGTTCTAAGAATGTTCCTGAAACTGTAAAAAATTGCATTATCAGGAATATAAAGGCCAATATCAGATTTGTTATAGGGCCTGCTGCCGATATCCTCCCATTTCTTTCTATGTTTACATTTCCTGAAATAAAGACAGCACCTGGAGCTGCAAACACTATGCCTAAGAAGCTTGTCAGCAATGCAAACAGCAGCATTGAATCAAATGCAATAAATTCAGCCAAGCAGCCATATTTTTGCGCTAGTTTCTTATGCGCTAGTTCATGCAGTAAAAAACCAACACCCACTGTTATGGCTGCGAGTAGTATATTATAAAGCAGGTCCATCGAGAATTTGTTAGGGGTTAAAACAATAGCAAATGCCAATGAAATAACTATCCATGCCTTTAACAGGTCGATAACTTCGTGCTTTGAAAATCTAAATCTTCTTAGTATCTTTTTCATTTTGTTTCTTTTATTTTATTTTTGTTGCTATTTGTTCCAAATTTTCATTTACATTATTTAAATTTTCTTTTATCAAAAACATATTGTCCCTGTTTAGATTTATATATTCTAGTTTCTTGTGCAATCTTAATGTATCTGATTCATGTTCTATAATTTTTTTTATAATTCTTCTGATATTATCTTCATTATTCTTTAAATGCTTTATATTTTGGCCTATATGGAACTTTTCTATATCGCTGAAGTTTTTCTCTGAATAAGCGTTCGTTGTTATTATGGCTAATGTTATAGATTTGCTTATACTGTCATATAGATCATTCAGGTTATTCTTTAATTTTTCAAGATTATTCTTAAATTCTGTAATCCCTGAAGATTTTACATTTTCGTTAAAGCTGTTTATTATATCATCTGTTTTTAATTTAAACTCTGATATCTTGTTTTTATTGTTTATTATCTTATCCTTAATATTCAGTGTTTCTAATGTTTTTATTTTCATATTTTTTAATAAGAACTCAAATGTATAAAAAGTTAACTGTCTTAATCTTGGGCAAACAATCCTGGGTCATGAACATCAAATATTCCTAATCTTGCTCCAGCATCCAGCCAGCCATGCGCATAGTTCAATGCTGCAAATGCATTCACGAAATCCTTTTTCCTCTCAAAATGTCTTGCATCGCTCAGATAATTTTCAATCATGTCAATAAATTCTTTTCTTCCATTTTTTATGTTAATTTTTTCTTTTGATGCTTTGGCTTTTTCAAGAGCTTTTTCAGCGATTGAGAAATATTTGTCAAGTTTCTCTTTTGTTATGTTCTGCATTTTATTTTAATGTTTTGTCTGTGCCTCAAAAATCCTCAATAAATAAGTCCTGATAAATTGTCCCTTTTTATTTTCTTTGACTCTGTGTCAGCTTTTTTAAGGCTGTCAATTGTGAAACTATACGGATTTTCAAGATATATCACAGGCACTAGTGTTGAGCCGTATCTTATTGTTGGATCAACACCATATTTCCTGGACTGATAAACAATGTTTCTAAGGGTTAATATCTCTTTTTCTATCTCATCAAGAGGTCTTAGCCTACTATTATTTTCAATGACAGCTTTTCTGTCAAGAACATTATGAAAATAAGGAATTGTGCCCCCAAACAATATATCTAGGGTAAATAGTCTGAGCAACTTTGGGCTTTCTCTCACAAATTCATCTGTTTGTTTATCAAGCGATGTAATATTGGCTAAGAGCTCATTTATTACTGATTGATCTCTTGTTTCCTGTAATTTTAATCTCTTATTATGTATCTCTTTTTCTATATTTTCTAATCCTCTGGTTCTATGTGAAAAATCTAATGAATAACCAGTGTTTACATGAGCATCAACCAGCTGCTCAGATCTTTTAAATCTTTTATGAAGGCTCATGTTAAATGCAAACTCGCAGTTGCAGATAGCCTCTATTTCATACACAGAACTTAAGTTTAGATTGGTTTCATTAACTGGCAAATTTCTGAACTTAACTTTGTGAATTATGTAAGTTTTCTTGTTTTTTCCATTCAGATAAATATTGTATTTTTCCCTTGAAGGTATTCCAATAACACTTTCATCACCATAATCATTAATCTTGTATGTCAGCCCTTCATGCTTTTCTTCTGCTTTTTCAGACATTAAAAAATTAGAGTATTCTCTTCCCCTGATTATCTGCAGCACAGGGAGATAAAGTAGACTCTGGTTAAACCTGAGAGAAAGACCTGTCAGCCTTGTATCTTCATTTTCCTCAATAAAATTCTTAATGTTCCTTGCAAAGATACCGGCAAGATCAAACTGTTCTATAGAACCTTGTTTTAGTGTCCAGGTTATGCCGCCATTTTCATTTCTTAATAAAAGCCTGGCCCCATATTTCCACACTTCTCTTGGTCCCGGGTTTGTATCTTTATAGGATTTATTAATTGAATAAATTCTATTGTTTTTCTTATACAGCTCTCTTTTGTAATGGTATACTTCAGCAGGCAGTATTTCTTGATTTATTTTTAGGGCTTCATCATGCCTAAGAGCATAAAACTCTTCGATTATTTCATCTAATGTTTTAGCCTCACTGGTTATTAATTTGTTGTTATCTTTGATGTCTGTTGCTTTTATAAGACCTGTATTAAACCATTTTTCAGGATTTTCTCTTGTTCCGATTATCATTATGTACAGGAGATAAATAATAATATAAATCTAACTTTTTAGGATTTTGTCAACATATTTCCTTATTTCTGACTGCATAGCATCAATCTTGTCCGGTATATATTTTATTAGTTTTATTCTTTCAGGTTCTAAGGTAGACAAGGCATAGAACCCATCAATTCTCTTCTGTTTTTCATCATCTGGCTTTGATTCTGGTCTATCTGCAACGCCAAATTCTTCTGTTGTTGTTTTTCTCCTTATATCATCTAATTCAGCATGAAGATAGAATGTTATATCTGGTATTAATCCATAGGAAGCTATTTTATTACACAAAAGAACAAGGCCCAGATCAATCTTTCCGGCAACACCCTGATATGCTGTTGTTGAATCATAGTATCTGTCTGATATTACTATGCTTCCATTTTTCAATGCCGGAATTATAAGATTCTTGGTATGCAATGCACGGTCAGCTTCGTACAAGAACAATTCTGCTTCAGGTGTCATCTGATCCTTGTAAACCGGGTTTAAAAGTAGGTCCCTTATTTTTTTCCCTATGTCCAAGGCTCCTGGTTCGCGAGTTACAATAACACTTAACTCTTTTTTCTCAAGGTATTCTTTCAATAATCTTATCTGAGTGGATTTTCCGTTCCCGTCTGGTCCTTCAAATGTTATGAATAATCCATCATTCATTCTCTGAATTACCTTGTTCATCCCTTAAAATAGATTTTATTTTTTCAGTCAATTCATTAGCTTCTCTGTTAAGTGTTTCTGTACCTGTTTTTTTATCTGGTAAGGTCCAGTTTTTTTCTCTAAACCAGGTTAACGGAATTTCTGTCTTTCCTTCTCTTATCATTTTTGCGATCAGATCTTTTTCAGAATCATTTATCCTTACAGAGTTCTTCTCATAATCCAGCCATGCCTGATAAGCAATAGGTGCAACCTTAGAAACAAAATTCATATACCTGTTTGCCAGTTCCATGATTTCGTATTGGGCATGTTTGTCAGCTCTTAGACTTAAAAAATGAAAGGCATTGTGCAGATCCTGGTTTGCGCTCCATAAATTTAAAAAGCCAACACCAGCTATTTCCGAACTAATAAATTTCGGCATTGAAACATCTTCAATTTCTTCTCTTATTTTTAATTGATTTCTGAATACTGATTCAAGACTGCCTCTTATTTCGTTCTTTGTTATATCATCTAACTCATGGCCTCTGCCTTGTCTGTTAGCTGATGATTGCTCTCTCATTTGTTCTTCTTGAACATGATACCAGTCTTTTAGAGGAACAAACTCCCCCAAAACGCCTTCTCTGTTCATTGTTCTGTGCCTTAGGCATTGTCTTGGTGAGTTAAATATAGGTGTTTTAGCTTCAAATTGAAGGCTTACATGTTCAAATGGAGTTGTATGCTTATGCCTCTTTAGATATCTTATAAGTGTTTTGTCAGTGCTTACATCTTTGGTGCCTGCGCCATAGCTAACTCTGGCAGACTGAACTATTGACGAATCAGAGCCCATATAATCTGTTGGCATAAACCAGCTGTTTCCTAAGAAAAGTTCAGGCTTGAAAAGGATTTCTTCAGCTTCAGGAACAGTCAATCTTTTGGTATCGCTTATGCCGAATCTACCTTTTTGATCATATTCAGGATTTTTTTCAAGAAGGTCATAGTTAACTTTTAAATCTAAATGTTTTTCTAAATGTTCTGCATTATTTCTCTCTCTTTGATGCCAATAAGAATGAGTTACTAAAGGAGCAATATTTTCAATGATATCATCAACAGCATCACCTACAATAGATAAATCCGGATTGTTTCTGTATCTTTTCCTGCTTAAATTAACAGCATCAAGCAGGTCATTCAGACTGGCAGACAAATAAAAAGCAGTATAATTTGATAGAGGCAGTCCTATCCTGGAAAGCTCTCTTGCAAAATCCTTTTCTATCAGATAATCATAATTTTCCCTTGAATTATCCTGTATTTGAGTTATTTTATCTGCAATCTCTTCTATCTTTTCATTTGACAATCTTTTTTCTGTGTCAAGATGCGAGATTACATATCTGTTATATCTTTGCATCTTGTTAATCATTACAGAATATCTTCCTGAATATTCGTTTATCCTGAACTGTTTCCTATAGACCCAGAACAAAGCATTTGAAATCGGAATCTCCATATGCAGTTTTACCTGAACAAAATCAAAGGGGTCTTTCATTTCGGACATATGCAGATAATTAAATAAATCATAATTGTTGATGTTGTTGACTAAATCTAAACCTTTTCCGCCAGTGGCAGCATAAACAACAGAGTCATCTCCACCCATATAATCAACCAAACGGACAAATCCTTGGTCAAAAACCCTGAATTCCTTGTACAAAATATCTTCTGCTGTTGAACAGGTTAATCTTTTTGTTCGGGATATTCCAAAAGGCAATTCAGAATTTTTAGCTGTCATGCCATTGTTTTTGTTAAATAATCTATAAATATTGTTATTATGAAATGCTCATTTTTTAATATAACTATAATTGAATAGGTTTTTATATCTGAAAATATTTTACCATAATGTGATAATAACCATATCCGGTTTACCTGGATCAGGGAAAACTTCTGTCGGGAAGATAATAGCTAAAAGGCTAAAGATTAAGTTCTTCTCTATAGGCAATATGGTCAGAGAATATGCCAAAGATAATAAAATCCCTCTAGATGAAATGGAAAAACTGATAAGTGAAGATTATTCAGTCAATGTTGCGATAGATGATAAACAAAAAAAACTTTTGAAGTACAAGAGCTTTATTATTGACAGCAGAATAGGTGCTTTCATCTTCAAAAATGCTAATTTTAGGATATATATCCATGCTTCATTTAAAAAAAGAATCGAAAGGATTGCAAGAAGAGAGAAAAAATCCATTGCTAAAGCAGGATATGAAACCAGGATAAGGGAAAGAAATGAGTTGAAGCAGTATAAAAGGCATTATAATATTGATTACAGGAATAAGAAATATTACAACTTAATAATAAACACAGAGAATTTAGACGAAAATCAAACTGCTGACAGAATAATTAAGGTTATAGAAACTAAAAATAAAGGATAATATTTTACTTCTTTCAACATCTATGTGTGATTGCAGACTACAAATATTAAATTACAACGCTTACATTCTTGACATCTGCTATTTTTTTAATTCTTTTAATCAGCTCATTTATTTCATTTAAGTTATCAAATTTCAGGCTTACTATACATTCAGAATTTTCTTTGTCCAAAACTCTTGCTCTTGCTTTCTCTACATTTCTACCGGTAGACGCTATTGTGTTCAAGATATCTGCCAGCAGACCTACCCGGTCAATAGCCAGTATTTTCAGATTAATGGTGCTTTTTATCATTTCATTCCAGTGCGCATTGATTCTTTTTTTATTTATTCCAGGATTCTTCAGGTTCTGGCAATCATTTTTGTGTATCATGACTCTCTTGCTCTTGCTGGAGATTCCTGATATCTTGTCACCCGGCAATGGTGAGCAGCATTTTGCAATCTTTATAACTGCCTTGCTTATGTTTATAGATATCAAGCCTTGTTCGTTCCATTCATATTTTATATTATTCTGCTTGTTCTGGATCGGAACCTGAGACAACTCTTTTAATGTCTGCTTTATCTTCTGCCTTGCTCTGTCTGACTTGACAAATTTCAACCATTCTCTGCTTGGTTTATGGTTTTTTGAAGTCATGATTTCAACAATATCATTGCTTTGCAGCATATGCCTCAGGCTTACAAATTTTTCATTAATTCTGGCTCCTGTGCATCTATCTCCAATCTGGCTATGGACTGCGTATGCAAAATCTACTGGAGTCGAGTCTTTAGGAAGTTCAATTACATTACCTTTTGGCGTGAATACAAAAATATTGTCCCCAAACAAATCAATTTTTAATGTTTCCAAGAAGTCTTTGTCTTTTTTTTCTTTCCATTCAAGAATCTGCTTTAACCAGCCAAGGCTTTTCTCAAATTTTCTATCCTTGTCAATGTCTTTATATGACCAGTGTGCAGCTATTCCTTCTTCAGCTATGCTGTCCATTTTTTCTGTCCTTATCTGGAACTCTACTTTTTGATCATCAATAAGAACAACTGTGTGTATGCTTTGATATAAGTTAGGTTTAGGATTTGCAATATAATCATCAAATTCATTGGGTATAGGCTTCCATAGGTTATGCAGCACACCAAGAGTTTCATAACATTCTTTGATATCTTTTGTTATTATTCTTAACCCCTGCAGATCATAAACTTTTTCAAAAGGAATATTTTTCTTCTTCATCTTTTTGTATATACTGTAGAAATTTTTAGGCCTGCCAAATACCTTTGCCCTGATTTTGTTCTTTCTTAATTCCTTCCTTACAATTTTTATTATTTTCTTTACTTCTCTTTCCCTTTCTTTCCTTTTCTTTACGATGTTATGTTTCAATTCCTTATACAACAACGGTTCCAGGTATTTGAAAGATAAATCCTCAAGTTCCCATTTGATTTTCCATATTCCTAATCGATAAGCTATTGGCACATAAATTTCAAGAGTTTCCCTGGAAATCCTTTTCTGTCTTTCCTCATCTAAATACTGAAGAGTCCTCATATTGTCCAGGCGATCTGCTAACTTTACTAAAATGACACGAATATCTTTTGTTGTTGCTATCAGCATTTTCCTTATTGTTTCTGCATGATAATCTTTTTTGTCATAATAGTTCATCTTGCTTATCTTGGTAACGCCCTGGATTATTCCTGCTATTTCTTTTCCAAAATCTCTTTCTATTATTTCTAGGGACACGTTAGTATCTTCAAGAACATCATGCAGAATCGCGCATGAAACAATCTTTTCGTCTAGTTTAAGATCTGCCAGAATATATGCCACATTCAGAGGATGTATAATATACTCATTTCCTGATTTTCTTAATTGGCCTGAATGGGCTTTTTTTGCAAAGAGATAGGATTTTGCTACAAGATTAAAATCAGCGTTCTTGTTATACTTCTTTATACGTTTTATTATCCTGTTTATGTCCATACCCTACTATAATTGTTGTAATTTATATATTTTTAGCATATTGCAAGAAATTCATAAAAACTGATATTAATCTTTAAAAACAGACTGTGTTCTTTAAGCTTTTCTGGTTCTATTACATTTGTAGCAAGCATCATTATCTATAATGATAGTTTACTATATCCCTGATAAAAGCAAGTTCCACATCTGATTTAAATGGAAAATATAATAATAAATTATCTTTGTCTATAACAGATAATACCTCTGAGAAAGGTGTATTTTCATTTAGGCTTAATATTGGTGTAGGATGATTCTTAAGAAAGTTTATAACTTCCCGAAAATCTCTCAGGCCTGAATTTTTTTCCCTGTTACCTCTTAGATTAATTATCTTACTTTTATAATCCGATTTTAATTCTTCAACTTTATCAAAATTAATTCCAATAAAACCTGATTTATGCATCACGTTTAATAATGAAATGAAATCTAAATTCTTAATATTCATATCTTCAGATTCAAAAGAAAAACCTCCTTCTTTGTTATACGAACCATAATTTAAAGTTATTAAACTGTTTTGGGTGTTATAAAGAATATATCTATTGAATTTATATGATTTATTCAAGTCGTGGGATATGTTTGCAGCGTTTTCAGATGATATATTGTTATTTTTGAGAATCTTTGCATATTCCAGGAAGCGTAATTGGTGATTTTTGTTGTGTATAATCTTGCTGGGATCTGATGTAATATCATTTAAAAATCCAGAGACTACATGCAATGGTTCTGATAAATCTGAAATAAATGTTAAAGCCGTTTCTAAACTAAAATCTTTGTTTTCTTCATCCTGCGATATCTTGCCGATAACGTAACATTGTGTGCTGCTGTCCATAATGCATTTATCCAATATTCTTTTTCTTCTTATAATGCAATCATTAAATATTTCAGCATCAAAAGAATATCCATCACTGAAACCAGAACAATCTGCATGTTCTGTAATTATGTATAAAGGATGATCAAAACTGATATTACCGGGCCTTCCATATCTGTCAATATGCTCTATTGCAGGTATATCTTTCTGCGGTTTTTGCAATAATTGCGACAAAATTTCAGTATATTGTAATTGTTCTTCCATGTTATACAGCATATGGTTTTATTTTTGTATATTTCATCATATCAAGAAGTCCATGATAATGTGAATTTAAAACATGTTCTTCCTGAAACGTCTTTAAAAATTTTGCTTTATCAGAAGGAGGTAATGTATAATAAAAGTAGGTAAGATTAATATTGTCCATATCATTAAGGTAATGAGAGGTATATATCTGGTTACTTGCTATAATTCCGGATCTTACAGAATTCCATTGGCGGATAACTTCAAATGCTCTTTTCTTATGTGATAATATTGCTTCTTCAGACCCATTCCAGTAGGAATGATTGCTTACCCATTTTCTTAAATCATCTGCCTTTTTTATTTGTATTTCATCTGTTAAGTCTTCATTGAAAATTGTTTGTGACAATATGTAAATACCTTTATTCTGTAGAGGCTGTAGAGGAGAATCTGGATTATCATGGAACACTCCATCAGGATTATATTTACCATCTGTCTCCATAAGTTTCATTTGTCTGTCAAAATCATCCATATTATTTCTGTAAAAATCCCTTAGTACAGGGAATGCTGCATTAAGTATACAATCTATTTGATTATAATCTTTCAAATAAGGACTATCTTTTATGATTCTATAATTCATGCTATTTCCGTAATTTTTTAGATTTTTTTCCTTAATCTTCCTGATTAACATAATTTTCTGTGATGTTGTTAGTAATGAGAAATAATTTTCTGCACGGTTTACAGAATTAAGATCGTCGTTATCTGTTGTTATATCAATTATTTTATTGATTTCTTCTTGCGAGATTAGTTTTTGTGAGGCTTCTTCCAGTTCTATTTTGTAATTCTCTGCCAGCCAGTTCTCCAGTCCTGCCCTTGATTCTGAACTAAAATTATCATTTTCTATAGCTTCTTTTAGCACATATATTTTTTCAGGGTACCGAAGACTTGAAAATCCGGATTTAAATCTTTCATCTCCTGAAACCAGCAGGTCTACAACAGAATTAATATATCTTCTGTATGCTTCATTTATTATTGTTCCTTGATTTTTCCATATGTCCAATGGCGAAGAATAGTCCGAAGATTTTGCTATATCTGTTAAATCATCAAGCAAAGATAAACCTTCTGTATTCTTGTATCTTTCTATAATATTTTCAAATTTTTTGCTATCTAGGCTTAACAGAATTATGTTATCTGCACGATCTCTATCTATTTTAAATGGTTTTCTGCTTTCTAAAAATATAACCTTTGAAATGTTCTCACGATAGGATTCTGGGTGTATTACTACATATCTTAACAGCTCTTTTACATATTTTTCATAATCATCATTTTTTAGAACATTTGTTTTAACACTTAATGATGTTTCCTGCACTTTTGTCTTGAGCCCTTCTTTTAGCGTTTTAGATGCTTCTTTTCGTTTTTTCTTCTTTTTTCTGCTGCTCTCAACCTTATTTTTAATGTTTTCAATTTCACTTCTTAAAAATTCTGTTACTATTGAGCTTGCTCTTGTTAGATTTTTTTCTAGTGGGTTGTATGCAGAATCAGCCAGATCACAAATTCTAGAATATGTTCCAGTAAAGTGCCTTTCCATTACATTGCCGAAAATACCACTAAGATAAGACGCAGTATTCTTAATATGATTCCTGTACTTTACTGCTAAACCAGCCCCAATTGTAAGAGCAATAATTTCCGGATTCCCTGTAGCATACTCTCCGGTTGTGTAAAGACCATACTTTGTTGCATCAATCAATATTGGTACTCCATTACTTGCACCGTAATAGCCTATAGCACCTGCCACTGCTACTAGTGTGCCTTTGCATAAATAGCTGCCTGCAGTATACAAATGTCCTCCTACAGAACATTCTTTAAGTGTGTCATACATAAAATCATCAATAACTCTCTTTCTCCTGTTTTTTCGCACTGATTGAATACCACTTTGTTCCATTTTATATGCTATTATCATTGACTCTAAGCTGAGCCCATGTATAATTCTTCTATTAGTCTTTTCTCTTTTTATTGCATCCCAGCCTTGGAAAGCAGAACCTTGAAGCATTGCTGCATCAAACATACGTTCAAATAATGCATAATGTAATGTATTTTCGAAAGAAAGAACAACCCTATTCTCTAAATCCAGTTCTTTTAATGCCGGATGTTGCAGATCAACTTTTTTAGCCTCAAAAGTTATTGGTATGTAATAATTATACTCTTGAAGAATATTTTCTAATTCAGCCTTGCTATACCTGTTCCCCCTAACATCAGTAAATATGCTTGAGCATGAATCTTCTGATGTTTTTTTATCGATTAAAGAAAACTGTTTTTCAAAGTTAGAGTTTAAAAGTAATAATTTAAATGATAACAATTTGTATTGTTCAGATTTGCTTAGTTTTCTTCTTGGTTTTATATTTCCTGCAACAAGATCTGTATAAAATTTTAATATAGCATCTTCTATATCCAAAGCTGTATCCCTAAAAACATTGCCCATATGTATTGATTCATTTGATACACTTAATCTTAATTTGTTGTTATTAGCAACTATTTCCGGTAAAATACTAGTGTCATAATGAGATAATACATTCCAACAGTTGCTCCTCAAATTAGATTTTTCTACTCTTCCTAGTAATGTATAATTCTTCAGCAGCCTTACATTCCGAAAAGGATCTTTATTTAAAATAAAAAGCAATACATTACTATCCCTTATGTTATATGATGCAGACACAATTGCGTCATTATCAGAAAAATTTGTGTCTAATAATCTACCATTATAATATATCTTTTTTGGGTTATATTTTACCAAGTCATATAATTCTGTTGGTGTGGCAAAATTAAATGCATATTCTATTATATAGCCTAAACTATTAGTTATGTCTCTAAGAATTTTTACACTGTATTCTCCAATAGCCTTGCTACCATCTAAAAAGTCATTAGCATAACATCTTTGAAGCACTTTTCTCATGCCTATTGGTTTCTCTTTAATAACAGTAATTCTATTTTCTATTATATCTTTTTCTCCGGTATAAACAATTGGTCTGAATTCATTATCTATAATCATGCAAAGAGAACCCCCATTGCTTTTTGTCTCAAGTTTTATAGACTGAGGATTCGCAGCGAGATATGTAATCAAAGCACGGCCAAATCCCTGCATTGAATCCGGATTGCTGTTTTTTTCCTCAGCATAAATCCCCAAGATAGTTTTTACCAGTTCATCTTCGGTTGATATACCCTTCCCGTCAAACCTTACTGACAGTTCTCCTGGAGTGTCATTTATAATGATTTTATCTGAGTCACTATCAATAACCATTTTCAATAGCTGTGTTAATCCATCTTCTGGTGAAGCCTTAACAGATTCTAGGCTCTTCTCCAGCATTCTCTTAAAATCAACAGTGAAAGGTAAACCCTTATTGATTTCAATATCTTGTTGTTCTTTTACCATTTTGCTTTTACATGATACCTATAACCAAGATTAAAAAATTCAGCATGTTGCCTTGTTATCATATTGCCCATGGTGTGCATAGAAAACTCTTTTAAGTTCTCATATTCTGAATTGTACAATGAGATTAGCTTTTCGATTTGATTATTATCCAAAACAAGTGCAATATCAAACCCGGATATATCCCCTGTATCGTGTATGGCAAAGCGCAAAAATTTCTTGCCAAAGCTCACTTTAGAAGTTTTTTCTGTTGATCCATATCTGCTACGTATGACTATTGGTTTGTCTTCATACACCATATCAACCTTTGTGTAATATATCTCATTTAGGCCAATCTTTATATTTCTTGGCAGTTTTTCCCGGACAGATTTGATGAACCTATCTGCTTGTTCATCATTAGCTTCATATGATTTTGTCTTTAATGTTGTGCTGTAAATTCTATAAGCATTAATATATGTACTATCATATATTCTAGTATTAAACAGACGTTCTATAATTGCATCCTGAAAATTTTCTTGTTCTTTCTTCCCATAAATATTATAGCCTGCATCAAAAACAGCAATATCCCCTCCTTTGGTTATGAGTTCTATCATTGATTCATTTTTTGATTGTAGATAAAGCAATC
>Ga0209542_10011844_pt1 | contig 15382 bp, 17 predicted proteins | sample RifCSPhighO2_01_FD_184028 | JGI IMG/M metagenome (GOLD analysis project Ga0209542, IMG submission 184028) | Soil microbial communities from Rifle, Colorado - Rifle CSP2_plank highO2_0.1 (SPAdes) (version 2) | ecosystem: Environmental > Terrestrial > Deep subsurface > Rock core/Sediment ... | reverse complement strand
AAGAGATTCGACTCACTCTTCTCAAAAATGCGCCGTGTACACGGCGCATTTTTCGTAACCGCCGTGAGACGCATCAGATGCGAGGCGCGGGCAACGCGTATTTCGAGGCGTACTGATGACGTACGGCGAGAAATGTGCGTGGGCGCCCATAACGACGCAGATGATGCGTATCGCGCGCGGTTACAAAATCACGTCAGAGTTCTTTCCGGTAGCCGACCACCCATCATGATTATTGAAAACCAGATTGCTTTCGGTCTTCATATTCTTCGCCATTTCTATCAATCGCTCCACCATCGCCTTGGGGTCCGTATCGTAAATAATATTCGGATTCGGTCTATGCGACGCTTCCATCACAAGCTGGAGGAGTTCATCGGTGTCGGCACTGTCCTGCAATATACCTATCGGACGGTGGTCTTCGAATGCCACTGCGAATTCATTGATGGTACCGATGCGACCCGGGCCGATAATCATGGCGTCGGACGAGCGGACAAAGAGGAGGTCACGGCCTGAATAACCGAATCCCGTGTATATGATGACGTCCATGTAATCGAGCGGGAGTTTGTAGGTCTCCACATGCTCCCTTTCATTGGCTGCGGGAGACAATCCGATTGAAAATCCGCACTCGTCTTTCGCACCCATCGCGGCATAGAGCGGGAATCCGGTGGTCGCACCGTGAGTGATGATGGCGCCTTGTTTTGCTATCTCGCGGCCGAGCTCCTTTGCCTTTTCAAAAACATCGAGGCCCATGAAAGAGGTGTCGGCGGAACCGGATACACCGATTTTCACAACGCCGTACCCGGCGGGGAGCCGGCAAAAATTCCGCGGAACAGCAGAATGATTCGGATGCAGGACTTTTTTCATGCGTCGACAAAGTATATCACTGTGTCACCAATTTATTTCTTTTGTATCCCCAATCTGGGGCGCGGATGCCTTCACTCCCAGGAAATCCTTGATGCGTTGCGCAAGAAACATCGAAGCCTTCGGCTCTCCCATCGTCACAAACACTTCTTCGAGTCCCTCCCCTGCACTTTCGACGACACTCAAGAGCTGGTCGCGGTCTGCGTGGCCGGAATAACCCGTGAGCTTGTCTATACGTGCACGCACTTGCACGCTCTCTCCGTCGATTTCGATATTCTTTACCCCGTCTTCAATACGACGACCGAGCGTCCCCGGTGCCTGATAGCCGACAAAGAGTACCCCTGCATTCTCATCGGGCAAATATTCTTTTTCGTGGCTCCGGATACGGCCTCCTGCCGACATGCCGGCTCCCGCAATGATTACTTTCGGGTTTGCTTCTTTGTGGATGGCTTCGGATTCGCCTTTATTACGAATCACGGTGAGTCCGGGGAATTTGAACGGGTCGTCTCCGCTCTCAAAGTGAGCTTTCGCCCTTGGATTAAAGAGGTCCGCATAGGTGCGAAAGACTTCGGTCACACTGATTGCGAGTGGCGCATCGAGATAAATGGGAATCGGTGCTAATCCTTCGTTCTCGACCATGTCGTTAATTTCGAAAAGAAGAATTTGGGTCCGCTCTATTGAAAACGAAGGGATGAGGAGAACGCCATTTCTTTCTTTCGTGGCTTCTATCGCCTCGCGGAGACGTGCTTTGCGGGTTTCGCGTTCTTCGTGCAGACGGTCGCCGTATACACTTTCAATTAAAAGATAGTTTGCACCCGCGACAGAATCCGGGTCGTTGAGCAACGGCTCAGGAAAATTGCCTAAGTCGCCGGAGAAAATTATGGTGCGGTCACCTCGTCTGAGCTTCACCATCGCAGAACCGAGAATATGCCCCGCGTCGAGAAACTCCGCCTGTGCATCTCCTATAGAAAATTTCTCGTGATAGGGTGTTGTTTTCCAAAGCCCGAGCGCGCGTTCGGTATGCTCCACTTCATACAACATGCCGCAGCCGTGTTTCAGCACTTCATTACGCATGACTTTGATTGCGTCATCGAACATAAGTGCGGCCAGGTCTTTGGTCGCGGGGGTGGAGTAGATGACCCCTTTGAATCCGTCGCGCACGAGCTTCGGAATGCGGCCGATGTGGTCGGCGTGCGCATGAGTGACAATGAGCACGTCGATTTCGGACGGGTTGTACGGGAACGCCGCAAAATTCGCATCGTCGCAGACCCTCTCCTGTGCATGAGAGCCGCAATCGATGAGTATTTTCTTTCCGCCTGCCTGTGAATCCGTCTCAAGTAGAAAGTTGGCACCTGTTACAGTGCCTGCACCTCCACAAAATGTGAGTTTCGCCTTCATGTGCGCGCGTATACGGACTGTACCATGTAGTACACAAGAAGTGTGCCCGCAGCATCGAGCATAAGGTCGCTCACTGAATCAATAGTATCTGCGGGGAAAGAGATAAGTCCGAGCATAAATTCCCACACCTCCCACGCGCCGCCGATTAGAAGCACAAGACAGATACAGTGAAGAATGGTTACACGCGTACCCAAGAGCTGACCGAGCCAAAGTGAGAAGAAACCGACCGATGTACCTCCGAGAAAGTGCACAAATGAATACAGGAGGTAGGTTGGAAAGTACGTGTAGAGGAAATTTGCTGCCTGGAGGGCGAGAAACGTGACAAAGAGAGCACCGCAGAACCAAAACAACATCTTTCGCGCAGTCATTCGAGACATTTTAGCACCGAAAAATCCGCCAAATGGCGGATTGCTCGGTAGCGGCGGCACGGTAAGCCTGGGCTTTGATTACCAGGTGGGTGATCTAAGCATGTGCTCATCTGTAAACCCGAAAGGCTCGCATTAAAGCACAGCAAAATTGATCTTCCCTTACTTGAACCAAGCAGGTTAAGTACCAACCGCTATGATTGAGTATACACCTGTAGCGGGAAGAAAATATGAAGTGCTATGTGTTGAGAATTCCTTCAAGCTCCGCTGAATACATCACATCTTCACGGCTCACTTTGTAGTCGATAATCTCGTCTTTTGAAAACCAGTGCGGGATTTCCATGTTTGCCTCGTCGATTGAGCCGGAACCGTGGATAAGATTGCGCACCGCGCGGTCGTCGGTGTCGGACATGATGTATGAATCCACAACGAAATCTCCTCGTATAGTTCCCACCGCCGCTCCGCGTGGCTCAGTGCCGCCTGTAATCTTGCGTACGAGCTCTACCGCATGTGCACCCTCCCACACCATGGCAATAACGGGACCTGCCGTGAGGTATTTCTTGAGATTTTTAAGAATCTTTGCGGTGATTTCGAGCGGGTCCTCCGAAGGCGGGGTGAGTCCGCGGTCTTTGTAGGACTTGATTGTCTTTTCCCCAGTCACACGACGCCAGTTCGGATCGAGTGTGTAGTGCCCTTCGACTTGGTCGGCGGTCGGCACCACCATCTTGAGGCCGACGAGCTTAAGCCCGAGACGTTCATAGCGGGAGACGATTTCGCCGATGAGTGCCCGTTGGATTCCGTCGGGTTTGATAATGACGAGTGTTCGTTCTAGCTTTGGATGATTCATGAGCGAGATTGTACTACAAAAAAACTACCTGTACACGTCGTCGTGCGTACCAATATCGACGAAACAAACACTGCCGCGTTTCGAGACAAATACGACCCGGTACTCATAAGATATTTTTGCTGCGCGGCATCCTTTCAATACTCCCTTCAGCGGGTGAACTCGTAACCCGGCAACCGTGTCGGCTGCGACGTGATGCATAACGTCCGCAACTTCGGCTTCGAGATCAGGATGACTATCGAGAAAACTCCGCAACCTGCGCTCGAAGCGCGGGGTTGTGAGTACTTTTCTCATGCTCTCTTTATTTTTTTGAAGAGTTCCTTCACCGATGCGTGCGCACGGACATTCCCCGCCCTGTATTCAAGCAAGCTCATGTATGCTTCAAGTTCGTTGCTCTTGCGCAACGCCCGCTTCGCGAGCGAGGCACTTTCGGTAGCTATTTTCTGAATCTTTTGTATCTGCGCGGTGGTCATAAGAGATACTATACCATAATGCGTATTCTCGGGATATTCGGGAGGTTAAACCTCCGGAGTTTCGTGGCCTCGCAAGAATTCCTGGATATTCAAACGCAAGCCCGCACATCGTCACCTTTTAGTTCAAAAATCCGCATGTATATAAATAACGGAACTCCTTTATTGGTGAGTAACGTACTGAATGGGTTCGCGCACACCAGTTCAACTATAAACTTCCTTCGCTTTTCTCTAGGTCGCGGGGGTGCCTAGTAGGAAAGAGTGAAGACACCGCCGTCGGCGAGAATTGTTCCGTCCTGAACAATGCGGATCTTGTAGCGCCCCGGCGTCACGGTAATTTCACTGCCCGTACAACCCGCGCCGAGGCAAGCGTACAATTTATTTGCGGTGTTCCACTGGACCTCAGGCTTTAGCGGGCCACTGAGTTTCGTGGAGAATATAATCCCGATGACTGTCCCATCTTCTCTCACGAGGTCGACAGCACCCCCGAGACCTTCCGGCCACGCTATATCAGCTGATTTACTCAAAGTGATGGTCCGCGTTTCTCCGATTTTCCAATTTTCACCAGCCATCGGCGAATCGATGGTGATTTTTGCTGGAGGCATTAAGACGAAGGAAGAAACGACGTCTTCAATTTTTTGAGCCGGTTGCTGGATTACAACGGCGAACGTAAATCCGAGTCGGCCGAAAAGGATTACTTCTGTTTCGCTGTTTGCGTAGGTAAGCACTCCGGACGCGCTTGATATGTTGATTCGATTGGCTACAAGCGTGCAGGTCGGACAAAGGGGCTTCAGGTTGTATTCCCACCACTCTTGAAGTGAATAGCCGCGACCACCCTCGTAGGCGTATAACACATTATGAGTTTTTCCAGTTGCAATCTCTTTGATGACAAGGTTCGGGATAATTCCACGAATATCCGGATTGCTACCTTTCGCTACCGAAAAAATATTTTTTGGATACCTGAACTCGAAGGACATTCTTTCGCACCCCTCAAAACAATTTTCACGAATTTCGTGATACGTGTCCATCGTATCGCTTTCGCTGTTTTCACTGCCGGGAGAGAAGACGCCGCAGTTCGCGTTGATTTTTGCTCGAGTCATCGGACCGACGCCACTCTTGAGCGTGACGAAATCCATGCCGTGCGCCTTCTGCCATCGCATGACAAGCCCTGCAGTTACGTTGCCGTAGTATCCAGTAATTTGAGCGTCTGTATAGCCCTGACTTCGCAAGAATTGCTGAAGTTTCGTGACTTCCCCGTTTGTCCTTGCGTCGGTGCTTCCTATCATGAGATTGTTTGCAAGTTGTACATCACAATAGCTGGGAGATGTCTGCGCTCCATGGCCAAGACCTACATTCATCTGTGCCTTCAACTGAGTGATTTGGGCAAGGAGTGTCTGAATTCTAGCTTGCAAGTCGTCGATGACATCGGCCGAAACAAGTACTGGAGACGCGAGGAGAAGTAGACCAAGACCGCTAAATGCCAGTTTTTTAATCATGAATAGATAATCCCTAAGGATAATAAGAAGATGGTAGCATTTCACCTATAGCTGTCTATTGATACAAGGACGCGGGTCTTCTGGCTCGGGCTTCACGATGACAAGCGTGCGTTCTTCTTTGGGATGTTTCAGCGCGCATATGTAACACATTTTTCCCGCTCTAGGAACATCTTCCTACAGCTGCGGGGATGGTGGCAGAGGTTCGGTGGGTGACGAACCCTGCCCGAACTTGCGGCGGGTAGCAGATTCGACCTCTTCTCTGTCTCGACCGTATCTTTCATACGAGAGCGCTTTGAGAGCGGGGACTTTTGAATAATCAAAATGCGGAAGATTCTCTGTCTGTATGGTAAATGGCCGCGCGGGCACACCGTTCACCAAAATCGCCGCGACACCCGTCCTATTCGGGAGATTCTCCAAATCCTGCGCATTGAATACAGGGGCGAATTGCTTCTCGAGGAATTCTGCGTCGGTCGTACCGATGCGCATCGCTATTTTCGTGCCGACGTTGCCGATTACCGCATCGCGAATCTTCTCGTCGAGCTGTGCGATAAACTGGTGCGCAATTGTGAGAGAGAGCTTGTATTTGCGGGCTTCGGAGAGGATGGTCGAAATCGACGGTGTCGCAAAGTTCTGAAACTCGTCGATGTAGAGATAGAAAGTCGGTAAATCGCCCTGCGTATCGATGCGGGAAAATGCCGCCTGAAGGAATTTCGATACCAAAATAAGTCCGAGAAGCGCTGTGTTTCTGTCGCCGAGCCGGCCCTTCGAGAGATTCGCAATAAAAATCTTTTTACCGTCCATAATCTCGCGGAAGTTAAACGCGGACTGTTCCTGGCTCACGATGGGGCGCATGATGTCGTTGGTCAAAAAGACGTCGAATTTGCTCGTGATATACGGCGCGACATTTTCGAGCGATGGGTCGCCTTGCGCCTGTTCGGCAATTTTTCGCCAGAATTGCACGATAATCGGATTTTGGCAGCGGGAAAGCTTGAGGTTGCGGAATACCGGGTCGGCGAAGATGCGCGGGATTTCGACAAACGTACTGCCGGATTCCGGGTCCTCAACCACGAGCTGAACCGCGTTTCTGTAATATTGCTCGAACATCGGGCCGAACGCTTCGGGCACATCCGCATAGAGCTTGCGGAAAATCCCGTAGACTTCGTCGACGACGAATGTTTTCATTTCCGGTTTTGAACGGTCGTATTCCAGCATATTGAGCCCCATCGGCCGTGCCGTGTACGCCGGGTCGAAATAGATAACGTCTTTCATACGCTCAGGCGGGATAGACGCGAGCACATCCTCGATGTCATTCCCGTGCGGGTCTATGAACGCCACCCCTTCCCCATTTTTGATGTCCTGAATAATCATGTTTTTAATAAGGCCGGTTTTTCCGGTGCCGGTCTGGCCTATCACATAGCAGTGTCGCAACCTGTCTTGCGGACCGAAATACACCGGCGTCTCCGATGCGCCGTAGTGGTTGATACCGATTGTGATACCGTCTGACGGCATTTCTACCGGTGCGGGCGCCTGTTTCGCGAAACTTCGTTTCAATTCACGCGAGGTCGTTACCCGTTCGGCGGTGAAGTGGAAAATGGAGGTCAGCTCTCCAAGCGAAAGCGGCATGGCGATTCCGTCTTCGAATGTGCGATATGTGAAGTCGCGTAGAAAACCCGACATACTCCAATTCGAAACATGTTTGAACATAAAGTGGTTGCCCTTCGGGTCGTCATACTGATTGAACGGCGCGATGAGATTTTCGAGAAGCTCTTCGGCGCGCGCATGGTTTTTGGCCGATGCAACGAGCCGGATTGAGACGGGTGCAATGCGCGTTTTCACTTTCCGCCCGATTTCTTCAGTCGCGACCTGGTCGCCGGTTCGGCGGGATTCATTCTGTTTTTGTTCTTCGGTCTTTTTTGGGGAAAAGAGCTGTTTCGCGACATCATGCAGTGCTTCACCGAAATCTGTTTCCGCAATCTTGAGTGCCTCGCGAATCGACTTGCCTTTTTCGAGTTCCCTAATCATTTTCTTGTAATGTTTGTTGTAGCGATCACCTTCTGTGGAAACGGTAATCTGCATAGCAGCGCCTTCGCCATGCTTTGCGATTTTCGCAAAAGAAGCGAGGAGTATGTTCATGGGGTCGTGTTCAAACATATCCGGCGTTTTGAGCGGAAACGCCGGGTGATTCGCGAGTGTCGCATACGCCGCGGCATGCTCCCCTTCGTAATTGAAAATATTGTAGTCTCCTCGTTGCTCTGTAATCCTGGCATTGGGGAAAACCGACGAGATGAGCCGCTCCGCGAGTGTTTTTTTGCTTCGCGGCACGGCAAGGTAGAGCGATGCTTCTTCAGACCCTTCCGGTACGGCGATTTCGAGCGAGAACCCTTCCGAGTGGTCGATGAGTGAAGTCAGCCCCGCATACAATTGTTCTGAGGAAGAGAGTATTTGTTCGAGTTTTGCCTGACGTGCATCTTCTTTTCCCCCATCGCCATGCGCCTGCGGTTGAATTTCAAAAAGAATCATGTGGAGCGCCCGGTTAACTTTCTCCGGCGCACCCATGCCTTTGTCGGGCATGCCCTCGGCGACATAGCGCACAAGCGTACGATGAAAGTCGTCTTCGAGGTGCGGATTTTTCATGCGTGCGGCTACCGAAAGCGCATTCCTGATGCCACGTTGTGAAAGTATCTGCAGAAGCCCGTCGAGCTGTTTGTCGTGCACCTCTGGCTCTAATTTCAACATGTGCCTCACGGTCTCATGCTCGGGCATGACAACCGTCTCATGTAAAACCGTGGCGGCAGGTGCTTCCGAATACGATGAAATCTCACGCTGGGCGATTCTATCGCGCTCAACTCTGTTCTCCGGAGTGCCGAGTTCGCGCTCTTTATCTCTCACCCGCTCGCGCAAATAGGCCAATTCCTCTTCGGGAGATTTGAATTTCTCGGCAGCGGGACGCACCCGCTCCATCGCACGCGGTTCCATCCGCTTATTATATCCCACTACGACAACGCCTTCGCGCCGATGTCACGGCGGTAGTACTTACCTTCAAATTGAATCTTGTCTGCGGCCTCATAAGCCCGGTCAAGCGCTTCTTTCAGCGTGTCGCCTACCGCCGAAACGCTGAGCACGCGCCCGCCGTCTGTTACCAGTATTCCGTCGACTTGTTTCGTTCCCGCGTGGAAGACAACAACGCCATCAACCTTTTCCGCATCTTCGATTCCGGTAATTGGCAGACCTTTTTTATACTCATCAGGATACCCATGAGATGCGAGGATGATTGAAACAGCGAAGCCCTGGCTCCACTCGATATTGAATCCCGCTAGATTCCCGTCAACGCATGCATTAAAGAGGTCCAGTGCGTCCGACTCCAAAAGCCGCATATAGACCTCCGCCTCGGGGCAACCGAACCGGGCGTTGAATTCAAGTACTTTCGGACCTTTGGAGGTCATTTTGAGTCCGGGATAGAGCATCCCGACAATCGGCATTCCCCGTTTCGAAAGCGCGGCTACGGTGGGTCGTACAATTCGCGCATCGATATCGGCAAGAGCTTGAGGCGAAACCCAAGTAATCGGCGCAATAACCCCCATCCCTCCGGTCATTTTTCCCTGGTCATTCTCTCCGATTATTTTGTGGTCCTGAGATGTAGGAAATATAATCGAATTCTCTCCATCAACCAACGCGTGTATAGAAATCTCCTGTCCGTCCAGGTATTCCTCTACCACTACTTTGCCGACGGCGTTATGTACTTTATCCACCATGATTTCTTTCAGGGCGTCTTCAGCTTCTTCGGGCGTCATGCATACATACGCGCCCTTCCCGAACACGAGTCCGTCCACTTTTACAACGATGGGTGCGCCTTTTTCGTGTACGTACGCGCGAGCTTTTTCGTAATCAGTAAAGATTTCGAATTCAGCTGTCGGAATTCCCGCCTCTTTCATCAATTGTTTAGAGAACGCTTTCGAACTCTCGATTTGTGCGGCAGCTTTCGTCGGACCCCAAATCCGCAGACCGCGCGCCTGAAACACATCGACGATGCCACCGGCAAGCGGATTTTCCGGGCCTACCATCGTAAGGCCGATTTTCTTTTCAGATGCGAAGGCGGCAAGTTTTTCCGACTCCATTACCCCAATGGGGAGGTTGACCGCCACATTGTCTGTGCCGCCATTACCGGGGGCAATATATATCTGCCCGACACGCGGCGACTGTCTGAGTTTCCACGCGAGCGCGTGTTCCCGTCCACCGCTGCCAACAACCAATACATCCATGCCGGGATTGTATCATTTGCCTCCCATTCTTCATTTTCCCCACCTTCCCCCTACCCCGTACCAATCGCGAGGATATAATAATTGGTACTGTTTGATGACAGGTGTCTATGAACAACCCCACATTGACGTCGAGCGGCAATATCCCGGTCAGACACAAGCGGAAGATTGGGAGGAATCGCACAGTCAAAATACTTAAGATGGTCGCGATAGGTGCACTTATCGTAGGTGCTGGTGCTGCTCCCTCGCCCAAGATGGTGGCGAAGATGCTGCGGGAATTGCTGCTTAGCGATTCGAGCGAAAACCGCAGATATGTGCAACACAAAATCAGAGACTTAAAGAACCGTGGATATCTCGAGAGGCACGGAGTCAAATTCGCGGTAAGCGACAAAGGATCTCACGTCCTCTCCGAAGAACAGATTTGGGACCTCCGCATTCCTCAGCCGGCTCGCTGGAGTGAGAAGTGGTATCTCATCATGTTCGATATTCCGCTACCAGAATCGACCGCCCGAAAGGCATTGAACCGAATTTTACTCGGAATGGGATTAATTCAGTATCAACAGTCGGTACTCGTATACCCTCATCCGATCAAAGAAACAGTTCTGCATATTTGCAGATTTTACAAAATTGCCCGCTACGTCTCATTCGCATCTACGGATGACATTGATGGCTCGGATAAACTTAAAAAGATTTTCAAACTGTCGTAATGCTACTGTTCGCTGACAGGTGTCATCAAACAACCCCTTCTTATTTTCTCAGGGAGTTAAGTGATACAAACAAAGGACGAAGACGTTCACAGTTACTTTAATTCCCCGCTTTCTTCGTACTTACTAATATGCGCCATCGCATCTTCCGGCGTGTCGGCGAAATATAAGAGCTCCTCAAGTTTGCGTGGCAAAAAGCCCTCAGCATCCATCCGCTGTAGCTGTACCTTCATCCCGTCGTAGAACCCGTCAGTGTTGAGGAAGACAATCGGCTTGTCATGCATTTTATGTTTCTTTTGCTCGAGCACATCCGTGACCTCATCGAGCGTACCAAGTCCTCCCGGTAGTACGACAATCACATCGCCGCGCCCGAGCAATTCTGCTTTGCGCTCCGGCCAATCTTTCGCAATAAACATCTCATCCGCTTCCGGTCGTGCGGCCGCTTTCAGCGGCTCAACCGAAATGCCTATGATCTTGCCGCCCGCAGCCTGTGCAGCATCGGCAATGACTTTCATTGTGCCTTTGTTTGAACCACCCCAGATCAGGGCGTGGCCACCTTTTGCGATGAGGGTTGCGAACTCTCGTGCAGCTTTTGTATAGGACTCTCCCACATCGCTTGCTGAACAATAAACAGTGATATTCATATTAATCGATAAGATCCTTTTCCTTGAGGTCATCAAAAATCAGCTGATCGACTGGTGCGACAAGATGTCTCTTGTCGTAGCGGAACCAATCCATCATTTCAACTTCCGCGTTTGGCTTCAACTCACCGCTATATTTCGCAAGGTAGCATGTCATACGCACCACCGTGCCTTCCGGTTTGCCGTGTGCCTGCGCTTCGAACGTGCCGTAGTGAGTGATTGAAGATGGATCGATATCAACACTCAACTCTTCCTTTACTTCTCGAATCAACGCCTGTGCATCAGTTTCGTTTTCATCGCGTTTTCCACCCGGGATATACCACGTGTCTTTCCCCTTGCTCTTCGTCTCCAACACTTTTCGATCTTGAATCTCGATAAATGCCAGCTTATCGATATACGATTTTTCCATATTATTCCTTCGTCAATATCTCCGGACCGTCTGCGGTGACAATCACAGTGTGTTCGGCATGTGCGGTGCGCGAGCCGTCTTTCGTGCGGTACGAATGGCCGTCTTTGTCTACATAGAGCTCGCCGGAGCCGAGTGTAAACATCGGTTCGATTGCAATCACGAGTCCTTCGACGAGCTTCTCGCCGCTTTTCGGCGCGCCGAAATTCGGTACGTGCGGCTCCTCGTGCACTTTTTTGCCCACACCGTGTCCGGAAAGATTCTTCGGGTAGCCGAAGCCATGCTCTTTTGCATAGCGTTCGACTGCATAGCCGATATCTCCCGTTGTGTTGCCGAGACGCGCCGCTTTGATGCCGAGTTCGAGCGCTGCGAATGCACCTCGCACCAGTCGGACATCGTCGTCATTTTTTGGCTTTCCCGCAATAACGGTGACCGCATGGTCCGTAAAAAGCCCCTTGTGCTTGATACCGAAATCGAGACAGACTATATCTCCGTCTTCTACCGGTGTCGTGCTATCGGACGCGGGGCAATGCACAATGACATCATTCACCGAGAAACAGAGTCCCGAAGGGTACGGGTCTTTCCCGTAGCCGTAGAACGCGAGCGTGTCGCCGTCTTTCTCTACCATCGCGCGCGCTTTCGTTTCGAGCTCCGCACCGGTAATACCCGGCTTCACCATCTCACTCAACATGCGCACATGCCGCGCAAGCCGACGGCCGCCTTCGCGTAGAATTTCTATTTCTTTTTCGGTCTTCGCAATCATGCGAGAGAAAGAGCAGAGAGAATACTTTTATGTATTGTTTCTACATCTGGCTCACCGTCGATTTCGTGAATAGTCCACCCGAGTTTTCGAAGCTCTTCAATAGACGGTACGACATGCTCCTCGTACCATGCAAAACGCGCCGCGATTGCCTCGTCTTTCGCATCATCAAAACGCCCGCGTGCCGTAAGCCGTGCTTTCGCACTTTCCGGTGTGAGCTTCAGCACGATTGCTTGCATGTTTTTCCGGCCGAACATCTGCATGATGTCGTGCGCCGCACGTGATTGGTCGGGTCTCCTGCATGTGCCGTCTAAAATCACATGCTGTGTCCCATCAAAAGATTCATTCAACGTCTTGGTGAGCAGGTAGATAGGCATAAATGACGGCACGAGCCCGCCCGATGAGACAATTTCCCCTGTTTTCGCCGCGAAAGGGGTGCCCGTCTGCATAAAGTCCCGCAGTAAATTCCCCATCTCCGGGCGCACAACACCGTGGGAAGCATCCTTCTCCTGCAGAGATTTTTGCAGCAAATCACACTGGGTACCTTTGCCCGAACCGGAGATACCGAAAAATGCGACGCTCAGAGGTTCCATAGTTTTAGAGATTGTATCCTTCTTTGCGCAATATTTCTAATACATTCTGGACGGTCTCAGCGAGCGCCCCGTCAGCGTTCACCACACGGTAATCGTATTCCGGCGCATGTACGCGGAGCTCTTCTTCGGTCACTTTCATACGTGCCGCAAATTCTTTTTCTGTCCATTCGGGATTTCGTGCCCGCAATCGCCCCTGAAACTGCTCGAGTGACTCAGGCATGATAAAAATTGTCGTCGCATGATAGGTCTGTTTGAGAAAACGGGCGCCTTCGATGTCTACCTGCGCGAATACGATGTGCCCCGCCTTGATATGGCGGTCGAGATCGGGCGTATAGATTCCATACGAGGTTTGGAGCGCGGGTACGAAGCGGTGTTCGGGGATGTGTCCTGCCGAAAACTCGCTGTCGAAACGCTCCTGCGTAAAGAAATGATAGTCGACGCCGTCCGTTTCTCCGGGACGCGGTCCACGTGTGGTGGCGGTGACGAGTCGTACGCAGTTTTTATGCGCCGCTAGGATGCGTGAAATAATCGCGTTTTTCCCGCTCCCTGACGGGCCTGCGATTACGACGACTTGTTTGCCTGCAGTCGCGTTCATATGGATTGATTTAGTACTCTCGAATGGAGGTCTGGGCGTCTATCTTCTTTACTAGGTCGAGAACCACAGAGACAACGATGAGAAGCGCGGTACCGCCGATGGTAATCGAGGTAATGCCTGTTACCCCCTGCAATATGATGGGGAGGACGGCCAAAATACCGAGGAAGAGCGCGCCCACGAGCGTGATGCGTGTGATTATGTTGCCGAGGTATTCCGACGTGGTACCACCCGGCCTGACTCCCGGAATGAACGCACCGTTCTTCTGGAGATTCTTCGCAATCTGGCTCGGCTCAAAGGTGATAGCTGTGTAGAAGTAGGTAAAGAGGACTACCAGAGCGAAGTACATCGAACCGTAAATCCATTGGTTGTTCAATCCATTCACGACTGCGGTAGCCCCCTGTGCGAGCCAAGAGATAGATACTGTGGAGAGAAATGTCGCAACCATCTGCGGGAAGAGGAGGAATGACAACGCGAAGATAATCGGAATCACACCCGCCTGGTTTACACGAAGCGGGAGATACGTGGAGATACCGCCGAGCACCTTCATGCCGCGTACTCGCTTCGCGTATGTGACCGGTATCGGACGCTCTGCTTCTGTAATGAATACCACCCCGGCCATAATCGCGATTGCTGCGGCGGCGAAGCCGATGTATGTCGGCAGCTGTGAAATGTCGAATGCGAAGATGGCCTGGGAAATCGCAGCTGGTACCGACGCCACGATACCGGCGAAAATGATGAGCGACACACCATTGCCCACACCGAATTCTGTGATGAGTTCACCAATCCACATGAGCAGAATCGAGCCCGCGGCGATTACAATCACGTTGACCGCAAGTTCCAAAGGAACGAGCGTCGGGATAATGCCGTTTTGCTGGAGCAGTATGATAAAGCTGAACGATTGGATGAACGCGAGCGGAATTGAGAGGTATCGGGAATATTGTGCGAAACGCTGTCGGCCTGCGTCCCCTTCTTCCTGATACATCTGTTTCAACTTGGGTATGAGGATGGTCGCAAGCTGCATCACGATGGATGCGGTAATGTACGGACCAACCCCGAGCATCACGATAGAGAGGTTTGAAAAACCGCCGCCTGCGAAAATGTTGAGGAGTCCGAAGAATTGGTTGTTGGAGAGAAATGCTTCAAGCTGTGCGACGTTGATACCCGGGGTCGGGATGGCCGCGAGGATGCGAAATACTACGAGCGCGGCAAGTACGAAAAGAATGCGGCTGCGCAAACTCTCGTCTTCAAACACGAGCTTTGTTTTTCTCCAAAATGATTCCCACATAGGTTTATTTGATGCTACCACCCGCCTTCTCTATCACCGCCTTCGCAGACGCTGAAGCGGTTATCTGTTTGAGGTTGAACTTTTTCGATGATTCCCCGCCGACGATTTTCACCGGAGGAAGCGTACGGCCGATGAGTCCGCGTTCTGCGAGAAGAGCCGGCGTAATCTCGGTTCCTGATTCGAAAAGCTTGTCGAGACGGTCGAGCGAAATCGCAACAGCGTTCGGAATCGAGGCATCCACAGTCCGCGCACGGTTTTTGCCGTATCCGCGGCGTTTCGGGAGCTTCTTGATGATATCGCGCATTTCGGGGCGCTTCTTGCGACCGGCGCGGGCATTCTGACCTTTGGTGCCTCGTCCCGATTGCTTGCCCTTACCGCTCGATTGTCCTCGGCCAACGCGCTTTGAAGCTCGTTCGAGGTGGCTTGGTCGTGTGAGTGTGTTGAGATTTGCCATATTGCTTTTTTATTTACCTTGCATTGCGACTGCTCGGAGCGCCTCGATTGCGGCGCGTGCGTTGTTGATTGGATTCTTGCTTCGGGAAAGGAGCTTTGCGGTCACGTCTGAAACTCCGGCGAGTTCAAGCACCGTTCTGACGGACGAACCGGCGACGAGACCGCGGCCCGGAGACGGGCGAATTTCGACGACGGATGCGCAGTATTTTGCGGCGACGTTGTGCGGAATGCTGCGGGTCTTGGTGAGGTTGAGAGTGA
>Ga0209542_10011841_pt1 | contig 15384 bp, 14 predicted proteins | sample RifCSPhighO2_01_FD_184028 | JGI IMG/M metagenome (GOLD analysis project Ga0209542, IMG submission 184028) | Soil microbial communities from Rifle, Colorado - Rifle CSP2_plank highO2_0.1 (SPAdes) (version 2) | ecosystem: Environmental > Terrestrial > Deep subsurface > Rock core/Sediment ... | reverse complement strand
TCGGAAAGAGAAGTAAACGATCCGAAAATTGACCGGCGCGATTCGCGGACAGTTCCCGTGCCGGAGCATGTCGGGCAAGTTTTTATATTGGCTCCCGGTTCTCCCCCCGACCCGCGGCAAATATCACAAAGGGCGCTCCGTTCCATCACAACACTCCTCTTACCTCCAAAAACGGATTCGCGGAAAGGAACATCTATGGAAATGGCGATGTCGCTTCCGCGCTCGGCTTTCCGCGAACGCCCCCTGCCTCGCCCGAACCCGCCCAAAATATCTTCCCAGCCGGAGGCTGGTCCGCTTTTGGCGGAAAAAATGTCTTCAAATATATCGCCGAGTCCCCCTCCGAAATCAAATCCAAATCCGCCTTCTCCCGGGGACCACCCCCCGTGGGATCCGCCTGGACCGGATTGCCCGGAAAAAGTTTGTCCGAAAGTATCATATTGCTGGCGTTTTTGATCGTCTCCCAGAATTTGATAAGCTTCGTTGATCTCTTTGAATTTTTTTTCGTCCCCGCCCTTTTTATCGGGGTGGTGCTGGTGCGCGAGCTTCCTGTAAGCCGTTTTGATTTCGTCTTTCGCCGCCCCCTTTTTCACCCCCAAAATTTCATAATAATCTTTTGGCATGGAACTCTATTGCGGACCGGCGTCTTTAAAATTCGTATCTTTCACATCCCCGTCTTGACCGGGCGAGGCATGCCCATCTTTTTTTTCTTCGGTTTTTGCCTCTCCTTGCGGAGGATTATTTTTATACATCGCTTCGCCGATTTTTTGAATGGTTTGAGAAAGAGCGGCTTCGGCAGAACGAATATCTGCAAGATTGTCTGAATCTTTTATTTTTTTGAGAGCCTCTATTTTTTGATTAATTTCATCTTTTATTCCTTGCCCCACTTTATCGTCGGCATCCCGCAATGCTTTTTCCGCGGTATAGACCAGCGCGTCCGCGCGGTTTCTCGTTTCAATTAATTCTTTTTTTTGTTTATCTTCTTCGGCATGGACTTCTGCGTCGCGTTTCATTTTTTCTATTTCCTCCTTAGAAAGACCGGTTGAGGCTTCTATCCTTATTGATTGCTCCTTTCCGGAAGCCTTATCCTTCGCTTTTACGGAAAGTATCCCGTTCGCGTCAATGTCAAAAGCAACTTCAACTTGCGGAATCCCTCTCGGAGAAGGCGGAATTCCGTCCAGAATAAATCTGCCTAGCGTTTTATTGCCCGCGGCCATTTCGCGCTCCCCTTGGAGCACGTGTATTTCAACCGAAGTTTGGTTGTCTGCCGCCGTTGAAAAGACCTGCGAGCGGGAAATCGGAACGGTCGTATTTTTTTCTATGACGCGCGTCATCACTCCTCCCAAAGTTTCAATTCCCAAAGAAAGCGGAGTGACGTCCAGAAGCAAGACGTCTTTTACGTCTCCCTGCAAAATTCCTCCCTGAATAGCCGCGCCCGCGGCTACGACTTCGTCCGGGTTTATCGTGCGGTTCGGTTCTTTTCCGAAAAGCTTTTTGATCCCTTCTATCATTGCCGGCATTCTTGTCTGCCCTCCTACCATGACGATTTCATCAATATCTTTTAATTCAAACCCGGCTTCGCGGACGACGTTCTTCGTTATCTCAAAAGACTTTCCCAAAAATTCCCGCGCTAGTTCTTCCAATTTCGCGCGCGTCATTTTCATGACAAGGTGGCGCGGGCCCGAAGCGTCGGAAGTGATATAAGGAATATTTATCTCCGTTTCAAGCGTCGTGGAAAGCTCATGTTTCGCTTTTTCGGCCGCTTCTTTCAGGCGCTGAAGCGCCAGAACGTCCTTTGCGACATCAATGGCGGATTCTTTTTTGAATTCAACCGCGATATAGCTTATTATTTTCTGGTCAAGGTCGTCTCCTCCCAAATGCGTGTCTCCTCCCGTGGATTTTACTTCAATAGTGTCGTCCCCTATTTCCAGAACGGAAAGATCAAATGTGCCTCCGCCGAAATCATAAACCACGATTTTTTCATGACGTTTTTTATCCAAACCGTACGCCAAAGCGGCGGCTGTCGGCTCGTTCAGAATCCTTTTTACCTTAAATCCGGCAATTTCCCCGGCGGCTTTTGTTGCCTGCCTCTGCGAGTCGTCAAAATAAGCCGGAACGGTGATGATGGCTTCCTCAACTTTCTCCCCCAATTTTGCCTCGGCGTCTGCTTTGAGCTTCGCCAAAACCATGGCGGAAATTTCCTCCGGACGGTACCATTTTTCGTTTATCTTCACTTCAACCCCCCCGTTCGCGGATTCTTTAAGTTCATAAGGAAGCCAGGCTTTGTCGCGGCGCACCTCCGCGTCCGAAAATTTCCTGCCTATCAGGCGTTTTACGGAAAAGATCGTGTTTTTCGGGTTGGTAACGGACTGGCGCTTTGCCAGCAGCCCGACTAATCTTTCGCTTGATTTTGAAAAAGCGACTATTGATGGGGTGGTGCGCACTCCTTCGGCGTTCTCCAATATTTTGGAAACTCCTCCTTCAACGATCGCCATCGCCGAATTGGTTGTCCCCAGGTCTATCCCTAAAATTTTTGACATATTTTTTTTATTTAAACTTTTAATTCTTATAAATCCCTACTTTTACTTTTGACGGCCGGAGTACGCGGTCATATACTCTGTATCCTTTTTGCAATTCCTCAATTATAACCCCATCCTTTTCTTTTTCTTTTACTTCAATTTGCAGAAGCGCTTCGTGATACATTGGATCAAACTTTTTGCCCCCTGCTTCTATTTGCGTAATGCCTTCCCTTTTTAAAATTTCCAGAAGCTGCGCGTAAATAGGCCCTTTGCCGTCTCCGGCGAGTTCAAGAGAATCGGCTACGGCCAATATTTCCCTCAAAACCTTTTCCGCCGAATATTTAATGAATTCCGTCCTCGTTTTTTCTTCATCCCGCCTGGCGTTTATAAAATCGGCTTTTGCCCTTTGCCATCCAGCCAGATATTCCGCTTTCTGCACATCGCAGGTTTTTAATTCTTCGCGTATTTTTTTTAGTTTATCTGAAAGGGCTTCCTCGGCAACAATCTCTTCGTCTTTTATAATTTCATCATCCATATTTTTTAGTCCTACGTTTCTTAATGTCTTTGGCCGCGTATTTTAAAGTTGAAGCCGCGCGCTCGTAATTCATCCGCTTGGGGCCGAGCGAAAACATGACGCACCTCCCGAATTCCCTGTCTTTAAAAGATATGCTTACGGAACCGAATTTTTTAATATCAATCCGCTGGTTGAGCTCTTCGCTTTCAAAATTGCCCCCAAAATCCCGCAGAATATTTTCCGCGTGCTCCGCGAAGTCGGCGAATTCAGCAGCGAGGCCGTGTTCCTCAAATTCAGGCTCTTTTAAAACTTCGGAAAGGCCTTTCCCGAAAATTTTTTCTTCTTCATCCAAAAATCCTATTCCCGAAAAAAGCTTCAAATGCCCGGAAAGAGCCCGGCTCATGTCTTCAAAAGCGGAATCTATTTCGCGCTCCAGATTTTCCAATATCGCGTCAAGCTTATCTTTTATCTCCGGCTCCGGCGCGCGTATTTCCATCAATGTATCCACAAAATAACGGTAGCCTTTTTCCGTAGGAGCTCTTCCCGCGGAGGTATGGGGCTGGTAAAGGTATCCGTCTTCATCCAGTTCAAGCATCACATTTCTTACCGTTGCCGGGCTTCCGCTGGAGACTTCTTTTTTGCTTATTTTGCCGGAAGAAACGGGAACGGCCGTCCGTATAAAATCACGCACGATAAAGTCCAAAATATGCTCTTTTTTGGCGTCTAAACGCATTATTTTGATGCTATCAAATTTAGCACTCCAACGTCAAGACTGCTAACCCGTAAAGCAAAACACGATTTCGCACGATTGCATTTGGCCTGCCTGATTATATAATACAAACCGTATGGAGATAAGCGAACATGCGGCTGGTTTGATGCCCGGGATACCCGATTCCTTATTTATTTTTTCAATAATTTTTCTTTTTATCGCGTCATTCCTTTTGTCGGAATATTTAAACGGAAAAAAACGCAGAGGAGATGATTATTTTAAATTTAACATTTTGCGGTTCTGCTTCGTTGAAAAAGCTGTGAAAAGCCGCGCTCTCCGGTTTTCCGCAAGATTTTTTGTTTTTTTGGTTTTTCTTCTGGTGGTAAGCGCGGGGTTTCTCGGTTTGCAAGGCGCCGACAAAAACCTCGCGCCTCTCTTTACCTGGACCATATGGTGGTCCGGGCTTATTTTTTCCATTTTATTTTTTGGGAAGGCGTTTTGCTATGTTTGTCCGTGGAATTTTCTGGCCGATCTCGCGCAAAAATTGCCTTTTAAGAAATTAGATCTAAAATGGCCGTTTTTTTTGCGGAATATCTGGCTTGCGACAGGTTTATTTATCGGGCTTACGTGGCTGGAGCTCGGGTACGGCATAACAATAAGCCCTTTTTATACCGCAGTGCTCGGGATCGCGATGCTGTTTTTGGTTTTGATACCGGCTTTTACTTTTGAAAGGAAATCGTTTTGCCGGTACGGATGCCTGATAGGCCGCGTTTCGGGACTTTACGCGCTTTTTTCTCCGGTTGAAATCCGGAGCAAAAACAAGGATATTTGCCGGACTTGCAGGGAGAAAAATTGTTTTTTCGGAAGCGAAACAGCCAAGCCATGCCCCACCTTCCAATGCCTAGCTACCATGGATTCCAACACATACTGCACAATGTGCGCAGAATGCATACTTGCCTGTAAAAACGACAACGTGGCGATAAATATTAGGCCGTTCGCGAAGGACCTCGCGTTCTTAAAAACAACGCGCGTTGACGAGGCGTATCTGGCGGTTATCATGCTAAGCCTCACCTCTTTTCACGGGCTTACCATGACCGGGCTCTGGACCGGTATTTTGAATTTTATGGAGCGCGTCACAGGCGTTTCGTATTTATTTAATTTTACCCTGGGAATGTATGCGGCTATCGTTTTACCGATAGGCCTGTATTATATTTTTTGCGAGATCACAAGATTTTTTGCCGGAGAAAAAAACATCAGCACAAGGACGGTTTTTATAAATTTTGCTTACTCATTCATACCGATCGCTTTGTTCTATCATTTGGCGCACAACATTTCCCACCTGACGCACGAGGGGCTGAAGATCATACCCATGCTTTCCGACCCTTTCGGCTACGGCTGGAATATTTTCGGGACGGCCGGCATGATTTTCGCCCAGCCGCTTTCAATGACGGCGGTGTGGTATCTGCAAATAGCTTTTATTCTGCTCGGACACATGGTAGGTATTTTTGTCTGCGGAAAAATCGCGGGGAGACTCTTCCAAAAACCCGTCCGCGCGCAGATCCCGATGCTTTTAGCGATGATTGTTTTTTCCGTCTACAGCCTGTATCTAATTGCCCAGCCCATGGTAATGCGGACGATGATGTAGCCGTCTGTCTTGCGTTATCGCGGAAAATATGCTTAATTTAAGGTAGACAGAAGGTTTAAAATGAAGTGGCCGAATATTCTGGCGCTGGTGCGCCACGGAGAATCAGAATGGAATTTATTGAAAAAACTGATGGAGGGCGACATCCGCTGGCGGGAATTCCTGTATTTATACGACAATAAATTTAAATCGCCTGAAACAAAAAAACTTGCGAGAATTCTTCTGGAAAAATATAAGCCCGTAGGCTGGAAAAACGATTTTGATACGCCCCTTTCTCCGCTGGGAGTTACGCAGGCAGTCAGTGTCGGTAAGCATCTGCAGACTTTGATGCCGCTGCCGGATGTCGTGATTGTCTCCCCGTATCTCCGTTGCAGGCAGACTTATGAGAAAGCGTGTACCGGCTGGCCTGAATTAGCGGATGTAAAATATTATATTGACGAGCGGATCCGCGAAAGAGAAGTCGGGATGCGCGCGCAATATGTCCATTGGCGGATATATAATGTATTTCATCCGGAGCAGAAGGCGTATTACGAAAGTTTTGGAAAAATCGCGTATTACCAGTTCAGATACGAGCAGGGGGAAAGCGTGCCGGACGTAAATAGGCGCATGCATGACTGGTTTGATACGCTGATACGGGAATTTTCGGAATGTAATGTCGTGGCATTCACGCATGGCGTCGGGATTATGTCCGCCAGGACCACGCAGGAAAGATTATCGGCTGAAGAATTCGTCGCTTTGGATAAAAGCAATCCCCCGAAAAATTGTTCCGTTACAATCTATAAAGGAAACCCGAAGGAGGGCGTTGATGGAAGGCTTATTCTTGAACGCTACAACGAAACCGCTAAACAGCTGGAAGCGGAGCTTGATGAAACGTAGTTTTACGCAACACGCGAAAATTTATAAAACAAGAAAAAGGGTCAATGACCCTTTTCTTTTTTGTTTCTTTTTTGAAGATAAATTTCTATCTTTACCTGGACATATGTCCAGGCCTTTTTGTCGTAACCAGGCGGCCGTTTTCCGTCGCCCCGGTCTTTGCCCCACGCCGCGTGGAAAACTTCCCAAAAACTTTGCGGATGCCCTGAATTTTCTGCCATAAACCCTCCTTCTCAAGATTAAAACATACTATCACATAAATAATAAAAAAACTAGGGCGGCGCAGGATTTCCCGCACCGCCCTTTGATTTTGTAGACAAGCCCACTTGGCGGTTCAACCGCCAAGTGATTGAAAAATAAAACGATGTATGAAATTTATACATCGCTTTATGCCAAGTAGCTAAATGCTTCGCTTGGGCACTGGCTTAATCTTGATCGTAAGAATTTTTCTTCCATCATTTTTCTTTTGCATATTCAATTCTACTTTTGCCCCGATTTGAGATGCCTCGCGATCAAGCATTTTTGCATATTGTTCGTCGGTGAGGTGATCGAATTTTTGTATTTCGCGTTTCCATTTCTTGACTTGCGTGGCATTAGCAATATCTTCGTCCATTTTTCCCCAAATTATTTGGACCGATCTCCTGACTTGGCGCTCGAGTTCAAATTCGCGCAGTTCCGCTTCAGTCATCTCCCCCGAAATATAAGTATCGGTAATACTAGACCATACGCGATATCGCAAACCTTCCAGCGTTTTCTTAACATGGTTTGTGTATCCCATTTTAACCCCTTCCAGATATCAATTTTCCACAACCAAAAATAGCACTTTTTAGGCTAATGTCAATAGCATGTATGAGGCCGGCCATTTTTGCACTCCTCGCCCGGCGGCAGGGATTCGCGTCCTGACGCGACTCTACCGCTGAAAAGACAACTGGGCTCCGGCGGCAGGGATCGAACCTGCGACCATCTCCTTAACAGGGAGCCGCTCTACCGCTGAGCTACGCCGGAGCTCAATTGTCTTTCATATGATTTTTTAAAAATCCTTCGCGGGAATATTTCCCAAATATACCAGTATCCGTGCCGTTTTACAATTTCCGCGAAAGCCTCGGCCAGCGGAAAATGATAAAGAAGGTGGCATTCGTCCCCCTCCCCTTCCCCGAAATATTTTTGCGTTTTCTCCGGCACATCGTGTATCTCGCCTAAAATCGCGATGTTGGGATAATGTTCATCCGTATATTTGCGGATCTTTTTGATAACGGCGTGAGTTTCCGAAATGCTTTTTGAATTTGTCCCTTCTCTTTTCGCAAGGTGAGAAATGGCGTCAAAGCGAAACGCGCTTACTCCATGAAGCGCCCAAAAATCCATTACCCGGCAAATTTCATTAAAAACCAGCGGATTATCCCAGTTCAGGTCGGCTTGTTCCGGATAAAACGTGGAAAAATAATACCCGCGCTCCGGGCTTTTTAAATCGCTCACCGCCTTTAAAAACCACGGGTGTTTGGTGGAAGTGTGGTTAAGAACCAAGTCAACCATGACGCGGATGCCGGCGCCGCTCGCCTCTTTTATAAAAAAATCAAAATCACCGAGCGTGCCCAGATCTTTCCTGACCGCGCAATAATCCGACACGTCGTACCCGTCATCTATCATAGGCAACGGGTAATGAGGCAGAATATGGACGCAATTTACGCCAAGATCCGCGAGATAAGGAATTTTTTTCGCGAGCGCTTTAAAGTTTCCGGCGAATTTATCAACATAAAGCTCATAAATCACCGCGCACTTCCACCACAAATTGCCGACTTCAGTACTCATGCAGCTTTACGACTTTCTCATGCTGGCGTATCTTTTCTATGGCTTTGGCTTCAATTTGGCGGATCCTTTCCCGCGTGACGCCGAATTCTTTACCGACCTCCTCCAGAGTATGCGTAATGCCATCTTCCAGCCCAAACCGCATTTTTAAAATTTTTTGCTCCCTCGGCATGAGGTCAACCATAATTTCTTTAATGTGGTCCTTCAAAAGCTTTCTCGCGGCTTCCTGCGCGGGTGAAAGCTGGCGTTCGTCTTCAATAAAGTCTCCCAAAACCGAATCTTCGTCGTCCTCTCCCACCGGAGCCTCCAAAGACGCCGTGTCCTGTGAAATTTTCTGGATGTGGTGGATTTTTTCAACTCCCAAGTTCATCTCGGCCGCTATCTCCTCCGCAAGCGGGTCTCTTCCCAAATCCTGCGTGAGGCGCCTACGCACCTGCTGATACTTGGAAATCGTTTCCACCATATGCACGGGGATGCGGATAGTTTTACCCTGGTCTGCGATTGCGCGCGTAACCGCCTGCCTTATCCACCATGTCGCGTAAGTAGAAAACTTATATCCCCTCCTCCAGTCAAATTTTTCCACGGCCCTGAAAAGGCCAAGGTTACCTTCCTGTATCAGATCCAAAAGCGTGAGATTCGGCGTCCGCCCGACATACTTTTTTGCTATAGAAACGACGAGCCGTAAATTGGCTTGGGCTAGCCTGTTTTTCGCGTCCTTGTCTCCCGCCTCTATCCTCTTTGCCAGATCTTTTTCTTCCTCTCCGGAAATCAGGGGAATCCTTCCGATCTCTTTCAGGTACATCTGAACGGAGTCGGCCGCAGGCGTTTCCAGGTCGTATCTCTCTTCCGCCGCCCGGCGCCCCCTCTTTTTCTTCTCTCCCTTTACCTCCTCCGGCGGAGGCGCGATATCCAAAAACTCCCGCCCTTCCAAAACATCAATGCCGGCCGCCTCCAGCCTCGCGTAAAGATCCTCCAAAAATATAATATTGTACTCAATATGCGGAAAAACGGTTAAAATTTCGGAATAAGTCAGAAATCCGCGCTCGGCGCCTTTTTTCAGAAGCATTTCAATTTTTTCTTCCGTAAACTCCTTTTTGATATCCGCCTTGGTAAGCTTCGCGGCCTTCTTCAGCTTTATTACCTTCTTCTTTTTGAGAAATTTTTTCCTTGGATTCTTTTTTGTTTTTTTTGCTTTTTTCGGCATATATTAATTTAATTTAGCAAGCTCCTCCACCGCCTTTTTAAACTGCTCCGCAAGCGCCTCTACTTCGCCTCCTCCTTTTTCTTTCACCGCCATCACGGAGGAAAGCGTCCTCATTCTGTCTTTCAAGTATTCCTTTTTAAGCTCCTTTTGGCAAGAAACAATCTCGGTCTCGGCCTCTGAAACCTCCTTAATAAAAAGCTCCGCGAAAATCACGGCTCTATTCTCCTGCGGGAGCGCCTTCCGTATCTCCGGCTCCAATTTATCGGAAAGCATGGGAAATTTCGCTAAAATGCCCAAAGTCCTCGCTTCCAGAAGCTCTTTTCTGGTTTTTGGCTTGGGCTTATCCAGGGCGCTTATACCCGCCGTTCCTGCGCCGTCGTCCGGTCGCCGGACATTTAATTTTCTCATCGCGTCCCATACGGAAGTTTCGTCAATATTTAAAATCTCCGCGATTCTCCGCGTCCAATGCGCCCGCTCCAGGTCGGAGGTCGCCAGAACCATCGGTAAAACTGATTTTTGGAATTCCCGCTTTGCCTCCGGGGTTGAGGGGCTGTGCTTCTTTAAAACGGAGTCAATATAAAAATCAACAATATGTTTGGCGTTGGAAACCGCGGATATCCAGATCTGCGGGTCCTTCTCCACGGCTTCCGCGGGGTCCTTCAGCTTCTCCAAAACGGCGGTTTTTACCTCAAAATTTTGCAAAAGCGCGAGATTAATTCCGCGCTTCGCGGCTCCCTCACCGGCGGAATCCATGTCAAAAGCGGCGATAAGCTTATCCGTGAGTCTCCGCAAAATTTTCAGCTGTTCCTCCGTGAGCGCGGTGCCGGAAACCGCGACCGTGTTTTTTACTCCCGCCTGATGCGACATAATCGCGTCCATGTAGCCTTCCACCAAAATGCAGACGCCCGCGCGCAAAATTTCAGACTTTGCCTTATCAAGCCCGTAAATAACTTTGCTTTTTTGATAAAGCGGAGTCTCAGGGGAATTGACGTATTTCGCCTCGTTCTCTTTTTCCGGGTAAATCCTTCCGCCGAACGCTATGACTCGGCCGTTGTAATCAAGTATCGGAAAAATAATCCTCCCGCGGAATCTGTCAAAATAATTTTTCCGCCCCGCGGAAGCACTCGCGTACGAAGAAGATTTTAATATAACGCCCGCCCGCTCCATTTCATCCGGCTTGAATCCTTTCCCCAGAAGGTGGTTAAAAAGCATTTTCCATTCGGCTGGCGCGTAACCCAGGCGGAATTCTTTCATTGTTTCGTCGGTAACGCCACGGGATTTCAAATACCCCGAAGCAACCGGGTTGCCGCTTGGCAACCCGGTTGCTAAGTTACTTTCAAAAAACTTGGCCGCTTCTTCCAAAATCTTAAACAGCCCGTCCCGCTCGGACCTTGCCTCGCGGTCTTCTGGGCGGAGCTCAACTCCTGCGCGCTCGGCCAAAGTTTTCAGCGCTTCTCCGAATTCAATGCCGTCTATTTCCTGCAAAAAAGTGAAGTGGTCGCCGCCCTTCCCGCATCCGAAACAATGCCATATTTGGCGGACGGGAGAAACGTTGAAGGACGGGGTTTTTTCGCGGTGAAACGGGCAAAGCCCCCGGAAATTAGCACCGGCCTTCTGCAACCTCAAATAAGAGCTAATAAGCTCCACTATATCAATGCGGTTCTTGATTTCTTCTATTTGGGACGACATGTTTAATTGACTTGATTATACAATACTGCTAAGTTTGAAGCAAATCGGAGGGTTCTTTCAAATGCTGCAAAGCCTCATATGGCCCGTGGCAAAAAGGTTCGTGGGCGGGCGCAGTATCCCTGAAGTTCTGGAAAAATCCCGCGCGTTAAAAAGCCTCGGCTATAAAATTATTTTAAGCTCCGCGTCCGAACATATCGGCCACGGAGATACCTCGCGCATTTTAAAAGTAAAAAACGAATATTGCGGGCTCATCCGCCATCTGGATGAAGGCGACAAGGTCGCCATCAAGCTAAGCCAGTTCGGGCTGATAAAAGCAAGATCGGTTTCTGAAAAATGGGAAGCACTTCCTCATCTGACTGAGGTGCTGGAGAGAGCGCGCGAAAAAAATATCCAGGTCGCGTTTGACGCTGAATACCTGACCGACAGGGAATTTTATTCCGATTTTCTCTCCACCCTGTGGAAAGCAGGCTTCCATAATATAGAAAGGGTCATCCAGGCTTACGGCCCGAGCTGGGATTGGGGGTGGTTCATAGATAAATGCGCCTCCGTACCGATGCCCGCGCGGGTTTGCATGGGGGCGTATAAAAGCGACCCGGCGGCGTTTTCCTTTAAAAGAGATTACAATGTCATAAATTATCAGTATAACTGCGCGGTGGCCAAATTTTTATCCCTCGGGATCCCGGTGGAAATCGCGACCGGAAACGCGGAAAGAATAGATTTCTGGACAAAAAGAACCGCGCATATGCCATCCGCGCGCTTCTCAATGCTTTTGGGGGTCCGCCCCGACATCGCGCGCAAACTTAAAGAAACCGGCCGCGCCCCTTATATTTATCTGCTTTTCGGCTCAGACTGGTTCCCTTACTTTAAACGCCGCATTCTTGAAAATCCTCACTACATTCTTCTCCCTTTTGAAAAAAAAGAAAATTATTAAAAGCGGGAGCGAGCTCCCGCTTTTTTTCCATCCTGACCTAAACTTAGTTTAGGTCAGGATAGGATCATAATCAATATTCCGCGCATCCTCTGCGAACCTACGGTAATCTTGTTTGTGTCCATCAAATTGATCAAGCACGATTTTTGCTTGTAATAATCTGCCCCATCTATTTTCGCCAGCATAATCCTGAAAACTTGACCATGGGTATTGGCACTCTTTTTTCTGCCAATTATCAAGATCTTTCGAATTTAAATGAATATACGCTGAAGCTCGCAACAAATATTCATTATCAATTAAGTGTTTTGAATTAAACGTTCGTTCAAAAACATGTCCGCGGCGTTCATATTTCAAATTAAAATATTTGGAATAACTAACAAGCAATCTATGCATAAATAAAGAAATATTGCCGGAGCGCTTTTCACCAATAAGCAAATGAAAATGATTGGGCATAAAACAAAATCCGACCAAATCTACCAGATTTTCACCGATATCTATTTTTCCGTCTTTCATGTCCCAAACTAAGTTTAGGTCAGCAAAACGATCCAACCGAGGAATGTCGCGCGTGCTATTTGAAGCAAACAGCGTATTCACCGCTCTTATGTAGTCGCGGTTTGTCTTAAACAAAATCATATCGCCCACAGAATGAGTGTAAATATGATAAAACTCTCCTTCAATAAAAGAATGTTTTCGCACAGCCACATTATTGACCTAAACTAAGTTTAGGTCAAGCGGAAAGTGCCTTCTTCGTTTTTTACGGTATTGAAAGTTCTATGTCGCCGATTTCCTTCAAAATATGCTGTTCTATAAAATTCAGATCCGTGAGGAGCTTTTCTTCTCTCCTATTCTCTTCAATGGAAAGTTCCCGCGACATTTTTATTTTACCGAGAAATTCTATTTCCTCCTTCACGTCCTTCCTCAAAAGCTCAAAGCCTTTCCGCGCCTCCGTTTCGGCCTCGCGTATCTCCCGGCGGAGGCGCGAGCTTTTGATGTGATAATGCCTGAAGTGATAAATAGCGAATATAGAGCTGATGGTCAGTATCAAAAGCATGAGCAGCGCGAAAACAAGATACAAAATCTCCCAGCTGACCCGGTACGGCCCTATTCTCACGGCCGTCGCCATAATTTCAAAAGCAACCTCGGGGCTCGGCGGAGAAAGCTCGTCCCCGATCCTCATCTGCGCCCAGCTTGTGTATTTTCCTTCGCGCAAAAACCCGTTATGCGTGTAAAACCACTCTCCTTTTCCGCCGGTTTTTGTCGTAAAACCCATCGTTTCCCCCGTTGCGCTTCTTAGGTATATCATGATTTCCGCGGAAGGCGTGGAAGCCGAGCCTCCGATATACCATATTTCGTTGTTCCCGAGATCTCTCGGTATCAAAGTAATAAGCGGCGGGGAAACAGGGATAAAGTCCGCCGCCGTAGCGGGAATCCCAAAACCCCAAACAGAAATTCCGAACAATATTAAAATGATTTTTGTTGTCATTGCGGCGGTTTCATTAATCTGTTTTTATCAAACTCCTCTCGTTTTTGCTGAAGCGTTCTCAAGCGATCAGACACTCGATGTTCTATCATATGCAAAATGCCGAGTTTCAGCTTCGCCTCAACTTCTTTGTGGCGCCCGTAAGCAAAATGCGCGAAGTAAAGAACTATCCAAATTAAAACCGCGAATATTACGTAAACCAGCCACCAAGGTAAGATCAAATTGCCTCTTATATTCAGCCCGTCCGGTCCGAGATTCCGGAATAAGCCGAGAGTAACGGTGAGGCGCTGATATGCTTCGCGGTAATTTCCCGCCATATCATGCGCCCGCACTATCACATCATAACTTCCGAAATCCACCTCCGGCAAAACAAACGGGCTTGAAACTTCTATAAAGAACGGCGTTGCCCCGCGCGCCGTTTCTTCGGCCGGCGGGTTGAGATTGATGAGTTTGAAAGTATAATGGTCAAGCCCGGAATCCCGGTCGGTTGTGTTAAAAATTAAAGTCGGCCGGCGAACAGAAGTCCGGGGATTCGGAGACACCTCAATCGTGAAATCCGCCGGCAGGTCTTTATCTATATTTACGACATAATGAGTTGTCCCTCCCCAGCCGCTATCAGAATTCAGCGCCTTAATATGAAAATAATGGGTGCCTGACGGAAGGTCTTTGTAAGTAATTGATTTTTTGAGTCCCTCTGAAATATCGTCCGAAGTCCCCAAAGGGTCTTCGTTTAAAACATAGCTTACCGCGGTCGCCCCGCGTGGCACCTCCCAGACAAATTCAACATCGTCATCCTGATACCATTTAGTCTGGTCGGGATGCTTTGTGGCAACGACTAGCGGCCCCTGCGGCGGAGGAAGCCTTAAAGAAAATATAGCGTGGGACACGGAACCTAAAATATCGGTGCCCGTGCCGTCGGCGAGGTATACTTTTGAGCTATCCTTGACGCGGAAAATTGCCTGCCCGATATTTACAACTCGAAAAACAACGACACTTATCAGCCCGTCTGTCGTATTGACGCCCGGAGGAGGGATGCCTCCATGGAAAGAAATCGTTCCCTGTCCGTTGGAAAAAGTAGGCTGGATAACCCAAAATTGAACTATGGATTTCCCGATATTCGGCGAGACTATCTGGAGTTTATCGGACGGAAATTCCAAATCAACTCTTACGGCGTTTATATTATTCCCTCCGGTATTTAAATATATCCCCACCTCAAAAGTGCCGCCTACCGTAAATCCGCCTTCCGGCGGGCGGATGAAGAGCGAGGCGCTGTCCGGACTGGCGTGAGCGTATGGCTGTACGCCAAAAAAGCCTAAAAATAAGGCAAAAATCAAAACTGCCGTTAATCTTCCCTCTTTCATTACCTTATGTATATTTTACCATAAAAAGCCCAACAGCTGTGAAATAAAGCTTACTATCACATCCACAGTCCCTGCGATAGCCACCTTGATGTAATCAAACACCCCGAAAACTTCCGCCGTTACGCTCTCCTCTTCCTGGAATCCGGAAAATGTCTTCGGGGAGGGCTTCGCGGAACTGAACGACCTGCCCCCTCCTGCTTTTTCCGCGAACGGTGGCTCATAACCCAAAGCTATGTTCTTTGCAAGATTAAATATTTTATTTTCGGTCCAGTAATAAAACACTATGCTGGTATCGGCGAGGTCAATTGATGAATCGTTATTCAGGTCGGCCGGATTCTCACTTGGAGAATAAGAATCCAAATAAAAGAATATGGAGAGGTCCGCAATGTCAACTACGCCATCGCAATTGAAATCCGCCGTTCCGCATTTTTTAATTTTGATAGGCACGGATGGGGCTTCGGGAAATAAAAAAACGGGCAATTTGAAGATAGGCGGCTGTCCGAAGCCGGGAATGCCTCCACCGCCGGGTATGCCGGTCGGCGTCGGGGTCGGAGCGGGTGTGGACGCAGGAGTGGGCGTCGGCGCGGGAAAATATAAAAACCCGCTTCTTACTTCGTAAGAGCCAGATGTGCTTGTGCCGATTGAAATTTGCGCCAGTGCGTCAA
>Ga0209542_10011839_pt1 | contig 15385 bp, 19 predicted proteins | sample RifCSPhighO2_01_FD_184028 | JGI IMG/M metagenome (GOLD analysis project Ga0209542, IMG submission 184028) | Soil microbial communities from Rifle, Colorado - Rifle CSP2_plank highO2_0.1 (SPAdes) (version 2) | ecosystem: Environmental > Terrestrial > Deep subsurface > Rock core/Sediment ... | reverse complement strand
GCCGGGCTTTTCTTTTTCCTCCTGAAATTTTTAATTATTAATTTTGAATTGACCCCCTACGCCGCCCGCTTTCGCTCGCCCTCTCCCGGCGCGCCGCGCTCCAAATCTTCGAGCGTCGGCCACGGGGCGCCGCTCTGCTCGCGGCGAACAACTTCGTCGTGGAAGCGCTTCGAGTAGTCACGGTCCACCCAGTTGTGCATCGCGGCCTCCTCGATGTTCTGCCCAGGTACCGCCGAGGGACTGTCGCGATTGAACAGCTGCACGGCGAGGTCAACCTGGCGCGCCAAGTACTCCCGCAGGTCGCGGGTGCTTGCGAGTGGCGCTGGAGGTTCTTCCCTAAACATAAATACAGAGTTACCTGATACCTGTGTCGCAGGAAACGTCGACAGCCGTCTCGGTGCCTACTGCAACAGAAAACTCACCGCTGCAGCTCGGCATGCTCGTTTCAGTCGAGACGGTGTAGTGACCGGCTGGAAGCGATACGAACCACTCGCCCCGCACGTTTGGTGTCACGACAACCTCTCGGCTGGAGGAGGTGAGCACGAGCGCTCCAACGAATGGTCTATCGCCGCAGCTCGCATCGCCCTCGCGCACCACCGGGCAGGTCGGCCCGGCGTGCGCCGTGCCGCGCGCGCGGCCCTCGCCCGGGCACGGCGAGAACGCGCAGTTGCGGCTGCCGTCGCGTCCGACGCCGCTGCCGTCGGGGCAGATTCGAGCGTCCATTGTGCACGCCGCAGGCCCGGGTGGTGTGGAGGTTGCCGCAGGTGTTGGGCAGGGGGTGAACTCGCAGTTTGGACCCGTTCGGCCCACCGCCGAGCCGTCGGGGCAAACCATAGCCTCCGCGGTGCAGGCGGCTGCACTGCCGGGGTCTCGGTTCAACGCGACGACGTAGCCGATTGCCCAGCCTAGAACTGCTGCTGCAGCCACAGCGGTCAGAAAGGTAGGGAGCACCCTCATCGCGTCCACCATTCTGCCCGTCGGAAGCTGCCGCCGCCAGTCTTGCCGGTTGGGTTGACTTTTCAGTCGAAAGGCGCTAGGATATCCACCGTCAAGAGTTGTCTCCCGGAACCGGCCGCGACTAGTCCCGCGAACGTCCTGGTAACTGTTGATCGGGCCCAAACCCGTTAGCTCGTAAGTTCGATAGATGGCAACCAAGCTCTTCGTTGGGAACCTCCCGTTCTCCGCGACCGATGATTCTATTCGCGAGGCTTTCGCCCCGTACGGCACCGTAACTTCGGCCTCCGTCGTTATGGACCGCGAGACCGGCCGCTCCCGTGGCTTCGGTTTCGTTGAGTACGAGGGTGACGGCCAGGCCGCGATTGACGCCTGGAACGGCAAGGCCATGGATGGCCGCCCCCTGACCGTCAACGTCGCCCGCCCTCGCGAGGATCGCCCGCGCTTCTAAAGCACGGCAACTCAAGAAAAGGCCGCCCCATACGGGGCGGCCTTTTCTTTTTTCCAGTGCTACAATCGGCTCACTATGAGGATGGGGAATACTGGTGGTGCTCCTGCGCCGGAGGAGGGGAAGCCCGGCGACCGGAAAAACAAAAACGAGGGCGCGCCGCGCGCCTCCGAGCCGAGGCTCGAGGACGCGTTCGCGCGGCTCCAGGCGATGGCGGCGGCGCGCGATACGTTGAGCGATCCGAGGGTGCAGGAGGAGGAGGCTCTGAAGGCGGCCGAGGAGGCCAAGAAGCTTCGCGCCCTCGGCATTTTTGATGAGGGGCACTAGCTTCGCCGAGAAAGTTTGCAGCGTTGTTCGCGGAATTCCCGCGGGCTCGACGCTCACCTACGGCGAAGTCGCCTGCCGTGCCGGGAACTCTCGCGCTGCCAGAGCCGTCGGCGCGACGATGCGTGCGAACTTCGACCCCGGGGTTCCCTGTCACCGCGTAATTCGCGCCGACGGCTCGCCTGGCGGCTACAACCGGGGCGGCCCCCGCGCCAAATCCCGCCTCCTCGCCAGCGAAAGCGGAAAGGTCAACTTGCGGCGCAATCGTCGGCGTGCTTCGATGGCCGGGTGATACGGGGGAGCCTCTCGCTAGCGTAGCCTTGGCTGCCCCGCGAAGTTTCCGCCTCCAGGCTCCTATAGAATAGAGGGATGACCGTCTCCAGGGATCCGGCGAAGATAGAGGAGCTGCTCTCCCGCGGGGTAGCGGAGATTGTTGACCGCACCTCGCTCGGGAGCAGGCTCCGGGCGGGCAAGCCCCTGCGGATCAAACTCGGCATCGACCCCACCAGCCCGCACCTGCACCTCGGCCGGTCCATTGCCCTCTGGAAGCTCCGCGACTTCCAGGAGCTCGGCCACCAGGTCGTCCTCATCCTCGGCGACTTCACCGGAACAATCGGCGACGCCTCCGACAAGGACGCCGAGCGCCCGGTGCTCGACCAGGCAACCGTCGACGCGAACCTCGAAACTTACGCCGCCCAGGCGGGAAAAATTCTCGATATGTCTAGGGTCGAGGTGCGCCGCAACTCCGAGTGGCTGGACAAAGTTTCCTACCGCGAGCTCTGCCGCCAGGCGGACGTTTTCTCGGTGAACGACTTCGTGTCGCGCGAAATGGTCGCCAAGCGCCTGAAGGAGGGCAAGCGGGTGTCGCTGCGCGAGGTGCTCTACCCGCTGATGCAGGGCTACGACTCGGTGGCGGTGCGAGCCGACGTCGAGCTGGGTGGCACAGACCAGCGATTCAACATGCTCGCCGGCCGCGACCTCCAGCGGCTCTACGGGCAGGCGCCGCAGGACATCGTCATAAACGCGCTCGTGCCGGGAACCGACGGCCGGAAGATGAGCTCGTCGTGGGGCAACACCGTCAACCTCGACGAGAAGCCGCGCGAAATGTTCCAGAAGGTGATGCGGCTCGCCGACGGGCTCGTTTCGACGTACTTTTCCGTGGCCACGCGGGTCCCGCTCGCCGAGGTAGCTGCCGTCTTGGCGCGGCTCGAGGCCGGCGAGAACCCGCGCGACGTGAAAATGGATTTGGCCGCAGAGATTGTGCGCGTCTGCCACGGCGCGGAGGCCGCCTCGGAGGCCCGCCGCTACTTCGTGGAACTTTTTTCGGAGGGCGTGGTGCCGGAGGGTGCGCCGGAGGCGAAAGTTGCCGGCCTCTCGCTCGTCGAGGCGCTCGTCGCCGCAGGAATCGCCGACTCGAAGTCCGATGCGCGCCGCGTCATCGAGCAGAAGGGTGTGAAAGTGGGCGGCGAGGTCTGCGAGGACCCGGCTCGGGTTCTCCGAGCGGGAGAAACGGTCGAGCGCGGCCGCGGCCGGGCGGTTCGGGCCATCTAGGGGTGAAGATTTTTTCGGGTGCCGCGCGGGCAGCGCCCGCGCGGCGCTTCCGCTGCGGCTCCGTTGGCGACCCCGCCTTGCCGTCCGCGCCTCGGCCGTGTCGCAGCGGTGGCGGCGGGCAGTTTTCCCCTGCGCGCAGGTTCGCGGCGAGGTAAAATTTCCTCTACGCCCGCCCCGCGAGCCTAACCAGAGGAGCTACAGAGAGATGCCCATCACCATCACCAAGCGGGACGGCACGCGGGTGCCGTTCGATGCCGACAAAATAAATCGTTCGATTGAACGCGCCTGCGAAGGACTTCCAAATCAGATCTCGATGGTCACTCAAGTTGCAACCGAAACAGAACTTTCTCTCTACGATGGCGTGACGACGAAAGAAATTGACCTCGCGACGGTCAACGCCGCGCTCCAGAACGTCCAGCAGGACCCGGACTACGACATCGTCGGCAAGCGCCTGCTCCTGAAGGTCACCTACGCGCAGGTGCTTGGCAACTACGACGACGGCGACCGTGATGCCGTGGCAAATTTGCACAAGGTTCGCTTCGCGCCGCACGTGGAGAGGCTCGTCTCCGAGGGGAGGCTCGATCGTCGGATGGCCGAGAAGTTCGACCTCGGTGTTTTAGCTGGCGCACTCGACCACTCGCGCGACGAAAAATTAAATTACGCGGGACTTTCAGGACTTCTGAATCGCTACGCGATGAAGGACCAGCGGCAGGAGGGAATCGAGACGCCGCAGTTCTTCTTCATGCGCGTCGCGATGGGTCTCTCGTACAACGAGGCCGACCCGACCGCGCAGGCAATCAAGTTCTACGACCTGATGTCCTCCCTCCGCTACGTCGCCGGCGGCTCGACGAACGTCGGCGCCGGCACCAACCGGCCGTCGCTCTCGAACTGCTTCCTGCTCCAGATCGAGGACGACATGGGCCACATCGCGAAGTCGGTCGCCGACGTGCTGCTGATTTCGAAGGCGACCGGCGGCATCGGCGCCTCCATCACCAAGCTCCGCGCCTCCGGCTCGCCGCTCAAGTCCACCTCCGGCGTCTCCTCCGGCCCCGCGCCGTTCGCCAAAATCCTCGACACCTCGGTGCGCGCCGTGCAGCGGGCCGGCAAGAAGGTCGGCGCCCTGTGCCTCTACATGGAGAACTGGCACCTCGACTTCCCGGACTTCATCGACTGGCGCCACAACGCCGGCGACGACTACCAGCGGATGCGCACGGCCAACACCGCCGCCTACATTTCCGACGAATTCATCAAGCGGGTAAAGGCTGGAATCGAGTGGTACCTCTTCGACCCGGCGGAGACCCCCGATTTGGTTGAGCTCTACGGGGAAGCCTTCTCTCGCCGCTACCAGGAGTACTGCGCGAAGGCCGACCGCGGCGGGCTGCGAGCCTACAAGAAGGTGCCCGCCCGGGAGCTCTGGCGGCAGATGCTGGTCTCATTGATGGGCACCGGCCACCCGTGGGTGACGTTCAAAGATCCAATGAACCTCCGCGCGCTCAACGACAACACCGGCACGATTCATATGTCGAACCTGTGCACGGAGATTGCCCTGCCGCAGGACCGCGACTCGATCGCGGTGTGCAACCTCGCCTCGCTGAACCTCGCCGCGCACCTCGATGTTGAGAAGCGGGAGGTGCAGTGGCAGAAGCTGGAGGAGACGGTGCGCGCCGCGGTTCGCCACCTCGACAACCTCGTGGACATCAACGAGCTGCCGATCAAGGAGGCGCAGAAGTCAGACCGCGAGAACCGCGCGGTCGGCCTCGGGGTGATGGGCTTCTCCGATTCAATCGAGAAGATGGGCTGGGCGTACGACGACGCGCGCAGCTACGACTTCGCCGACCAGGTTTTCGAGTTCGTTTCCTACGTGGCAATCGACGAGAGCGCGAACCTCGCCGCCGAGCGCGGCAGCTACCCGAACTACCCAGGCTCTGGCTGGTCGCGCGGCCTGGTGCCGATCGACACGCTCGAGCGGCTCGAGCGCGAGCGCGGCGTGCCGCTCACGGTCGACAAAACTTCGAAGCACAAAGGTCTCGACTGGGACGCGCTGCGGGCGAAGGTGAAGAGCGGAATGCGGAACGCCACGCTCCTCGCCGTGGCGCCGAACGCCAACATCGGGCTGGTAGCCGCCACGACGCTCGGCATCGACCCGCGCTTCGCGCAGGTGTTCTCGCGCAACAAAATTTCCGGCAAGTACCTCGACATCAACGCGAACCTCGTGAACGATCTGAAGAGGGCGGGCATCTGGGAGAAGGTGCGCGAGCAGATTATCGAATCGCAGGGCGACATTAGCGGCATCGAGGCAATCCCGGCCGAGATTCGCGCCGTCTACAAGACCTCGTTCACCACCTCGCCGTACGCCTTCATCGAGGTCGCGGCCCGCGCCCAGAAGTGGATTGACCAGGCGCTCTCGCGGAACATGTACCTCGAGAGCCGCGACATCGACGAGACCATGGCCGTCTACGAGGCGGCCTGGGAGAAGGGCGTGAAGACCACCTACTACCTGCACATGAAGCCGCGCCACACCGCCGAGCAGAGCACGGTGAAGGTCAACAAGGCGGCGGCGCTCGGCAAGGTCGGCTTCGGGGCGCTCAAGGCGCGGCTGGCGGAGGCAGCCAGAGCGGAAGAGCCCGCGCCGCAGCCTGTCGAGAGTCCAATTTCGCCCGACTCCATCGTCCGCGCGTCGGGGCAGCGGGAGCCCGTGCCGGTGATGGCGGCTAAACCCGCCGCGCCGAGCTCGAAGCCGAAGGTCTGCCCCTCCGACCCGATGGAGAAGCTGGTGTGCGACAGCTGCCAGTAGCATGGCGAAGCTTTTCCGATCCGATTTCGCTACCCCCGCCGCGATTATTGTCGCGAGCCTGCTCGTTGCTGGCGCCATGGTTTCCACGTCGCGCACCGTCACCGCCGCGCCGGCCGCGCTGCAGCCAGCGCGCGCCGCCGGCTGCGGCGCCTAGATAAACAGGCTGCGGACTTTCAGGCCGAACGCCCGGCGTTCGGCTTCCTTTTGACACAGGTACCAGAAAGTAGGATAAAGAGACAAATGAGTCATTTGAAGAAACTTCGCGCCACGACGCTCGCCGAGCGGCAGCTCAGGCTCGATGCCGTTGCCGTCAGGGTAGGGAAGCTGAAGGGGTCGGCGTCGCTCGACCAGTACCCGCTGCTCGACCTCGCGCTCCAGGTAGCCGCCGTGGCGATTGCCGTGGCGGGCACGCCGGGGCTCCACCGCCGAAAAATTTACGGCGGCGACGCGATCAGGCGCGCGTTCGCGGCGTCTCACCGCGCGCCGCTCTCGCTCCTGGCGCACGCGTACCTAGCGGCTGTCGATTTCAGCCTCTTCCCGCTGGAGAACGCCATGGAGCGCGTGGTCGTCTCCGCGTTCCTCGACGAGATGGACGTTCGGGCGTTCGGCCTCTCCCTGGCAGGCCAGCCAACGTTCGCCGTCGTCGTCTGAACCCGCCGCCCGGCGGGTTTTCCGTTCCAGAAAGGAAAAGGCGCCGCGGAGCGGCGCCGGAAGCGGCTCACTTCCTCTGGGGCGTGTTGAAGCAGAGATTGCCGTGCTCGCCGAGCAGCCGGAGCTCGGCGCCGCTGCGGAAGATCTCTGCCTCCCGATCCTCCGGCTTCTCGCCGTTCTTCCCGTGGAGCGACCACGCCTGGCCGACGCTCGCCTCGACCAGGAAGAGGGCGCTGCCGACGCGCGCGCCAACAATCTCGGCGGGCAGGGCTTCCACGAGCTCGCGCAGGAGGGCCTCGTCGTCGGTCACGACCGGGCCGAGGTGGAGGCTCGGCCGCCCGGTCACCGGCATAACCAGGCAGAGAGCCTCGCCGTTGCCGCCGTCGAGGAAGTAGCCTCGGCGGAGCTCGACGCGCTCCAGCGACTTGCCCATCTTGTCCTTAAGTTTCATTCGACGAGAAGCCTGCCGCCGCCGCGGCCAGCTGTCAAACGCCCCGCCGCCGGCCGCGCGAGGTTCGGCCTCGTGTTTACCGACGCTTTACCTCTGGTTCATCGAGTGGCGTCGTGCTGTGGATTGCGTCGACCGGGGACGGGGCGGGGGTACAATCGGCAGACCCGGCCGATTCATTTACCAGCCAACACCCAGCCTCGATGCTCGTCGGCAAGCCATCCGCGCACGACTTCAACCTCTACCCCTCGCAGTACCCGTGGGCGCGCGACCTCTACAACCAGGCGGTGCGCAACACCTGGTTCCCGCACGAGATTGCGCTGAAGGAGGACCTGATGGACTTCGAGGCGATGACGGACGACGAGAAGCACGCCGTGAAGTTCATTATGGCGTTCTTCAACCCGGCCGAGCTCATCGTGAACCGCTCGATCGCGCTCGGCGTCTACCCGTACCTCAAGAGCGCCGAGTGCCACCTCTTCCTGGCGCGCTGGATGTTCGAGGAGGCGAACCACTGCGTCTCGTTCGAGTACGTCCTCGAGACGTTCCCGTTCGACCGCGACGACGTCTACGGCGTGCACCTCGCGACGCCCACGATGCAGGCGAAGGAGAACTTCGTGAAGCGGTACATGATGCGGATGACCGAGGAGCACCTCGACGTCACGACGCCGGAGGGCAAGCAGGACTTCGTTCGCAACCTCGTGGCGACGAACATCGTGATGGAGGGTGTCTGGTTCTACTCGGGCTTCATGGTCATCCTCTCGTTCCGCCAGCGCAACAAGCTGCGCAACTTCGGCTCGATGGTGAGCTGGGTTCTGCGCGACGAGTCGCTGCACCTGAAGTTCGGCATCAACCTCATCATGGGCATCCTCGAGGAGAACCCGGAGCTCCTCACCGAGGAGTTCGCCAAGGAAATCCGCGACCTCGTGGTGGAGGGCGTGGAGATCGAGAAGGCCTACAACCGCGACCTCTTCCCGAACGGCATCCTCGGGCTGAACGCCGACTACGTGAACCAGTACGTGGAGTACGTCGCCGACCGTCGGCTGGAGGAGCTGGGCTTCGACCCGTACTTCAAGGTCCAGAACCCCGCCAAGTGGATGGCGACCGGCACGGACGTTCTCGAGCTGGTGAACTTCTTCGAGAGCCAGAACACGGCGTACGAGGTCAACGCCAACGCCTCGGGCAAGACGGAAAAGAAAGCGAATTTAGAATGAAGAATGCAGAATTTAGAGGGCAGCGAACCTGTTCGTAATTCTTAATTCTACATTCTGCATTCTGCATTCGCCCCCTCCGTTCTCGTTTGCTACAATGCCCGAGCTTCTTCGGGAGCCGCCAGAATTCATTCGCTAACCACCCCCGCCAAAATGTCCACCGAGACCAAGAGCTCCGTCGCGATTCCGGCCGCCATCGTCGTCGCCGGCCTCATCATTGCCGCCGCCGTTTTCTTCACCCGCGGCGCGGCGCCCGCTGGCACCACCGCCGCCAAGCCCGCGGCCGCGGGCGACCCCAAGGCGGTCGCCGCCGTCACCGCCGCCGACCACATCCGCGGCAGCCTCGATGCGCCGGTGAAGGTTGTCGAGTACTCCGACATCGACTGCCCGTTCTGCCAGCGCGTCCACCCGACGCTCAAGCAGCTTCAGGCGGAGTACGGCGACAAGGTCGCCTGGGTGTACCGCCACAATCCAATCACCGGTCTTCACCCAAACGCCGAGACAAAAGCTATTGCAACGGAGTGCGTTGCTAAACTTGCGGGCAATGATGCCTTCTGGAAATTTCTAGATGCAGTTACCGAAGATACAGCTCCAGGTCGCAACGACCTCACCCGTCTCCCGGCCTTGGCTGCAGAGGCAGGCGTGACCGACGCCGCGGCGTTCAAGGAGTGCCTGGATAGCAAAGAGGGACTTTCAAAGATTAAGGCCGACATGGCGAACGCAGCCGCGACCGGCGGCCGCGGCACGCCGTGGACCATCGTGGTTAGCAAGGACGGGAAGGAGGCGGTGGCGGTATCCGGAGCGCAGCCCATCGATGCCTTCAAGGCGGCGGTAGATTCGATTCTCAAATAACGGGAGGCTCCATTCGCCGCGCAAACCGCTCCTCCGCCCCTCGCCGTACAGGAGTACGTCGTCGGGGACGGTCGGGGCGGTTTTCGCTGGCGACTGTCGCCTCCGTGGTGACTCTCGGCCAAAAGATCGAATCTTTAAGATCCGATCTTTTGTGTGGCACCTTTTTACTTCTTCCTTCGTCTGGTGCTACGATACCCGAGCCAAATTAACCCTTACGTCGCAGTATGCTTTCCTACCAATCCTTCAGCCAGGACTACCCGCGCCGCGCCGCCTACTGCGTCACGCTCTCCGTGGCCGCTGTGGCGACCGTTCTCGTCGCGTTCCTTGCGGTCAAGACCGTCGGCGCCTGGATTGAGGCCGCCAACCTCGACAGCCAGACCTTCGGCCCTTCGGTTAGCGTCCGCGGCACCGGCAAGGCCGTCGCCATTCCAGACGTGGCCACCTTCTCCTTCGGCGTCCAGACGACCGCGGAGTCGGTCGAGGCTGCGCAGGCGGACGCCGCCGCGCGCCTCAACGCCGCCACCGACTACCTGAAATCGGAGGGCGTGAACGAGGACGACATCCAGACCCTGGGCTACGACGTCTACCCGCACTACGAGTGGATTGAGGAGCCGTGCCGCTACGGCGCCTCCTGCCCGGGCGGCCGCTCGCTGCCGGTCGGCTTCGACGTCAACCAGACGGTGGCGGTGAAGGTTCGCGACATCAAGAGGGCGGGCGAGCTGCTCTCCGGCATCGGCAAAAAGGAGGTCACGAACATCAGCGGCCTCTCGTTCACCGTCGACGATCTCGAGAAGGTCAAGGACGAGGCGCGCCGGCTCGCCATCGGGGACGCCAAGGCGCGCGCCGGGGTGATGAGCAGGGCGCTCGGCGTGGAGCTCGACCGGATTCAGGGCCTCTACGACGTAGATACGGGCGGCGGTCCGTACCCAATGTACAAGGACGGCTACGGCGGGATGGAGCTGCAGGCGCTCTCGGTGCCGACGCCACAAATCACGCCCGGCCAGCAGGAGGTGACCGTTACCGTCGAAATCCAGTACGCGATAGACAACTAGCTGGGAATTGCGACGGGGGAATGGAGATGTGCGAAGTCCGGGCATAGGTCCGGACTTTTGCGTCTTTCCTCTGTCTTACTCGCCCTTCTCCATTCGCCCTTTCCCCTTCGTTTGACGCGACGCTTTGGTCGCGCTACACTGTTCCCGTCGGCCCGCGAGGGCTTTTTTTACTGGGCAGTCGCTAAGCACGAAGGCTATGGGAATCGTCAGCTTCGTCCGAGAGTCAGCCGCCGAGATGCGGCACGTCAGCTGGCCAACGCGCCGGCAGGTGGTCGCCTACACCGTGCTCGTCATCGTCGTCTCCGCCCTAATTGCGAGCTACCTCGGCGCACTCGACGCAGCCTTCACCTGGGCTTTGGAGAAGGCGCTCTTCGGCGGCTCCGCCTAGTTTCAACACCTATTACCTCTGCCTTCTTACCTATAACCTCCTCCAAAATGGCCAAGCAGCAGGCGAGCACCGAGCGGAACTGGTACGCGATTCACACCTACTCGGGCTACGAGAGCGCCGTCGCCAAGAACCTGATGCAGCGCATCGAGTCGCTGGGTATGGAGGACAAAATTTTCCACGTCATCGTGCCCGTCGAGAAGAAAATCAAGGTCAAGGGCAGCCGCCGCGTCGAGACGGAGGAGAAAATTTACCCGGGCTACGTGCTCGTGGACATGGTCGTCACCGACGACTCCTGGTTCGTCGTTCGCAACACCCCGCGCGTCACCGGCTTCGTCGGCTCCGGCACCGTGCCCGTGCCGCTCTCGAAGTCCGAGGTCGACCACATCTTCTCGCGAATGAAGACCGAGACCGGCGCCAAGCACACCATCGACGTTGATGAGGGCGATGCCGTTACCGTTATCGATGGACCGTTCAAGGAGCTGGAAGGCAAAGTCGAAAAAGTTGATACCGAGCGCGGCAAGCTGCGCGTGCTGGTTTCGATGTTCGGCCGCGAGACTCCCATTGAACTCGATTACCTTCAGGTAAAGAAGATTTAGGTTCTAGCCCGCAAACCAACACCGAGTGTTAAAGGCCCTAAACACTCGGTGTTGGTTTGCGGGCTAGTGGTGACTCGGGTTGCGCAAACAGACGCATTTAGGTAAGGTGCGCGGGCTAAAACAACTATGGCCAAGAAAATCACCAAGGTAGTGAAGCTCCAGATTCCGGGCGGCAAGGCCACCCCGGCCCCGCCGCTCGGCCCTGCGCTGGGTCAGGCCGGCATCAACATCGGCGAGTTCACCAAGAAGTTCAACGACGAGACGAAGGACCGCGTGGGCGAAATCGTACCGGTGGTTATCTCTGTTTTTGAAGACCGCAGCTACGCCGTGAAGTACAAGACCTCGCCCGCCTCGGCGCTCGTCATCAAGGCCATCGGCATCGAGAAGGGGAGCGGCAAGAACCGCACCGAGAAGGTCGGCAAAATTTCCAAGGCGCAGATCAAGGAAATCGCGGAGAAGAAGATGGCGGATCTCAACGCTGCCTCTATCGAAGCTGCTATGCGCATCATCGAAGGAACCTGCCGCTCGATGGGCGTGGAGGTTAAGTAGATTTAAAGTAGGAGATACACGGGAGGCTCCATTCGGGCCGCAAACCGTGCCGCTACGCCTCGGAGTACATTCGTACACCGTCGGCTAGGCGTCAGCGGTTTTCGGCGCCGACTGTCGCCTCCGAGGTGATTCGAGAATTTGTGTCAGGCGCGGCCCGGCTCTGCCGGGCCGCGCCTTTGACTTTTACGCTACAGGTTGTATAATGCCATTCAAACTGTGAACACCGTCAAACCATTTTCAATTCACACCACGTTCCGCGCCAACGGGGAGACCTGGGTGGCCAGGACGTTCGCCGAGGTCCGGGTAATCTTTCCGGTCGGCGGCCGGGTTCGCCGGGCTCGCGACATTGAGCGCGGCATCCGCCGCGCGATTGCGACGCTCCGCCTGACGGTCGGGGTCCCCGACCGGGTGACCTCGACCTGCCTCATTGTCCTGGCGCCGAACCAGCTCGGCCACCTCAACTTCGAGAGAGCCGAGGAGATGGCCGTTTCCGCCGTGAGGCACGGCTGCGACGTCCGCGTCGTGGTCGGCAGCCGCGGCCTCGGCGCGACGGAGCTCAAGAGGCTGGCCAGCCGGCTCCGCGTCGGCGAGAGCCGGATTCTGGCCCTGTCCGAGGAAACTCCCGGCATTCCCGAAGCTGCGGCCGAGCTCGTGGCCAGGCACTGGCGCGCGGCTGCCGCCTGATGCACCGAGAACAGCTCAAGGCTCGCTCCACCCGGGGCGAGCCTTTTCCTTTGCCCGCTGCTACCGGCGAGGTTTTCTTTTTCTGACGGCCTTTTTTGCCCGCGCGTCACGGTCCGTATCGAGCCGCGGCAGCATCGCGGAGGGTTTCCAAGTTTTCTGTAGCACCGCGAGGTTCGACGACGGGTTGTACTTGCCCGTCTTGGAGTAGTCGGCGCCGGCGATCGGCCCGGTCTCGAAGAACACCATCTGGGCGATGCGGCGACCAACCACAAGGGGGATTGAGTAGTGAGAGGAATTGTTTGTGACCTCCATCGTCCAGCGGTTGATGTAGCCGACGTCGCCCCAGCCGGCGCATTTACAGACTTCAATGAACGAACGGCCGAGCGATGAGCGCGCCTTCATCATTGTGGTGATGTGCTTTCGTCCGCCAATGAATTCGTTTGTGTGAGCGAGCACCGTCTCGCCTGGCGCGAGCAAAATTACGAGGTCGTCCGGCGAAATTCCTTTCCACTCGAAATTTACTTTTTTAAAAACTTCACGCGCCGGAATAGCCCGCTCCGGTTTTGTGCCCCAAACATGATCGATGTGGTCCTTGTTCCAAATGTTGTAGATCTTGTGGTGGTAGAGAGAAGGCACTTGCTCGCGGAAGTACCACTCGCCGAGCGTCAGGTCGTAGCTCGAGGTGGCGAGGTTGCGGCGATCGAACGGCGAAATGACGATGTCGCCCTTTCTCATTTCCTCGAGAATTTTGCGGTCGGATAAGGCCATAGCGGGCGGATTCTAGCACTAACGGAAAAGCCGCCGGGTAGGCGGCTAGGAACCCCTGCGCCAGGTCTGGGTGATGAACTGGCAGCGGAGGCCGGTGGCTGGGTCGAGGTGGTCGTCGAGGCGCACCTGCTCCCAGGTGCTCTCGTCGTAGGCCGGGAAGAACGTGTCGCAGGGGACGCGGGCGTGCACCAGGGTCAGGTACATCGTGTCGACGACGCGCAGCGCAATCTTGTAGACCTCCGCCCCGCCGATCACGAAGGCGCGACCGGCGTCGGCTGCGGCGATCTCGGCGAGGCTCTGCGCGAGCGAGCTGCGGAACCAGAGGTTCGGCCGGTTGGGGCCGGGCGGCTGCTGGCGCGAGAGCACAACGTTGAGCCGGTTGGGGAGGGGCTTGCCGCCGAGCGACTCGAACGTCTTCCTCCCCATCACCACCGCGTTTCCCGTCGTGAGCAGGCGGAACCGCCGCATGTCCTCCGGGATGCGCCAGGGGAGCTTGCCGGCAACGCCAATGCCGAGGTCGAGCTGGTAGGCGACGACGATAGCTGGGCCTGGGGGTTTTTCAGTTTGCGAGTTCATTTGGCCCGAATCTACACGTCGCAAAGGAAAACGCCACTCCTCGGAGTGGCGGGCGGCTAAACCGCGACGTGGGCCTTGAGGGCCGGGTGCGGGTCGTAGCCGACGAGCTCGATGCCGTGCTCGTCGAAGGCGAAGATGTCCTGCACGTTCGGGTTGAGCCTGACGGCGGGAAGCTGCCTGGGCACCCGCGTCAGCTGCTCTTCCGCCTGCGCCACGCAGTTCTCGTAGACGTGCGTGTCGCCACCCGTCCAGACGAACTCGCCGGCCGTGTTGCCCGTCACCTGCGCGACCATCAGCGTCAGCAGCGCGTAGGACGCGACGTTGAACGGCACGCCGAGGAAGAAGTCGCAGCTGCGCTGGTAGAGCTGGCACGAGAGCACGCCGTCCGCGACGAAGAACTGGAACAGGCAGTGGCAGGGCGGGAGCCCGGAGACGTCCATCTCCTCGATGTCGGCGACGTTCCAGGCGGAGACAACGTGCCGACGGCCGTTCGGGTTCTTCCGGATGCCGTCGACGAGGCGGGAAATCTGATCGATTTCGCCGCCTTTGCCGTCGGGCCAGTGTCGCCACTGGTGGCCGTAGACCGGCCCGCAGCCGCCCCACGTCGTGGCGAAGTTGCGGTCGCCGAGCACGAGCGCGGCGAAGCGTTTCGTCTCGGCTTTCCATAGCTCGGGCGCGGCCTTCTGGTCCGGGATTGGCTGACCCGTTTCCTGCAGCCAGTGGCGGCAGGGCCAGTCGGTCCAGATGGGGTTTCCCCGCTCCAGGAGGTAGCGGATGTTGGTGTCGCCGCGGAGAATCCAGAGGAGCTCCGTGACGATGCTGCGCCACGGCACTTTCTTGGTGGTGACGAGCGGGAAGCCTCGGCGGAGGTCGAACCGCATCTGCGGCCCGAAAATTTTGCGGGCGGAGAACGCCGTGCGGTTGCCCGTCACGGTGCCCGTCTCGAGAATTTGCCGGAGCACCCGTAGGTACTCGTTTTCATTTTCAGATGTTTGCATTTGGCGGCATTCTGCAGCTTTGGGCGGGCGGCGCAAGTGCCCCGCTTTTCCTTTTCAGCCGCGGTGCTACCCTTGCCGCCAAATGAGCACCGTTCACCAGCAATCACCGCAGAAGGGCCTCTACGTCGCCATCGAGGGCATCGACGGCTGCGGCAAGAGCACCGTCGCTCCCGTAGCAGCCGAGGAGCTCAAGGCGTACCTCACGCGCGAGCCCGGCGACTCGCCGCTCGCTGCCGCCGTGCGCGAGGTCCTGCTCAGAGACGAGGGCGTCACTGATCCGATGGCAGAGTTCTCGCTCTTCTGGGGAGCGCGCTTCGCGCTCGTCTCGAGCAGGATTGTGCCGCAGCTCGACGCCGGTCGTCACGTCGTTTCAGATCGTGCCGACGCTTCCACCTACGCCTACCAGCTCTGCGGCCGTCAGCTCGGGGAAATGGTTCCGAGCGCGTACGAGGCCTTCTGGGCGATGCGCCGCTGCCTGCCGAAGCGCCCCGACCTCTACGTCTACCTCGACCTGCCGCCCGAGCTCGCCGCCGAGCGGCGCAGA
>Ga0209542_10011835_pt1 | contig 15388 bp, 12 predicted proteins | sample RifCSPhighO2_01_FD_184028 | JGI IMG/M metagenome (GOLD analysis project Ga0209542, IMG submission 184028) | Soil microbial communities from Rifle, Colorado - Rifle CSP2_plank highO2_0.1 (SPAdes) (version 2) | ecosystem: Environmental > Terrestrial > Deep subsurface > Rock core/Sediment ... | reverse complement strand
AACACGCTCGTCTCCGCTAACCGCGCCTCTAAAAATAATGTCGTCGCGCCAAACTGACAATTTTGCTTCCTTGAGAATATTTTTGAAAAGCCAGCCCGGTCGCCCGGCAATTATCAACTGCCAATCTCTGAAACTCGGGTCAGTCTTCAAAATATTGAAAGCGCGAATTATGGCCGTCACATTTTTGCGCGGCTCCAGCGTCCCCAAGTACAAGATGAATGGCTTATTTGCATTATTTGGAAACAAATTCGCATTATTCGCGATTGCTCTGAATTCTTCGGCGATTCCGGAATAAATAACCTGGATTTTTTCAGCGGGAACGCCCAGTAAATTTACGAGGTCGGACTTTGTAAACTCCGAAACGGCTATGATTTTGTCGGCCCTCCGCGCCTGTTCTTTTATGCCCTGAAGCCAGTGCCAAAATCGTTGTCTCCGTGAAAAAAAATACGGATGGTGCAAAAAAGAGAGGTCATGAAAAGTAACTATTCGGGGCGCTTTGGCAGTTTTCAAAACATTAAAGTGCGGGCTGAAAACCAAGTCGGTTTTAACAATTTTATCTATGGCCGGCCAACCCAAAAACCGCGCGGACATATCAAAAAGTTTGTTGGGAATTCGCCAGTTTATAATTTTTGTTTGAAAATTTAGAGGCTTGGAGCGCAAACCGTTATAAAATAACGTGTAGCTATTGCTTTTATCAGCCGTTAATAAGGACGTCAATAAATTCCTTGTATATTCCTCAATACCAGAAACCCCTCCCCTCCCCAATAGGCGAATGTCGGCGAGAATTTGCATATTAGACCCTCTTATTGTATATTAACTGCTATGATTTCTAAAGAAATATCGGAAAAAATAAAGTCCGGCGCGACAATACGCGTTTGGGAAAAAACAAAGGAGGGGGACAAGGAACGCCTAAGTAAATTTGAGGGGCTGGTTCTGGCCCGCAAACATGGCAATGAACCCGGTGCTACTTTTACCGTTCGGGCAACGGTGGCCGGAGTGGGAGTAGAAAAAATTTTTCCCGTCCATTCGCCGCGGATAAGCAAGGTTGACGTCTTGAACTCACCGCGCAAAGTTAGCCGCTCCAAACTGTATTACATCCGCAACCTTTCCAAGCGCGAAACCCGACAAAAAATCGGCACCGGCCAGGAACAAAAATCTGCCGCCTAACCCAATAACTTTTTGGAAAATTAAAAATGCCCCGTTTCGATTACTCGAAACGGGGCGGGGTCCAAGTGTCCAAGGGCCTGAAATCAAACTCGCGCGCACAAGAACCGACCATCCGCGCACCAATCGCCCTCGTACCAGCGCAGGTTCAGGCTGCGATCGCCAGCGTGAACCCACAGGCATGGGACGAGCCGGCTGCCAACGCCGCGCCGCCAGACAGAACCAGGGGCAATGACGAGGAACTTCCACTGGAGGCTGGGGTCATCGATGGACAGTGAGAGAAGCTCCTTGACGGTGCCAGGCCGGAGCTTCAACTGCTTCATGACCATCATGGTCACTTTGGCGCTGACGTTCTTGTTCAGATGGAGCAGGACCATCTCCTTCTTCGTCGCGGGACACTTCTTTGTCGGGAAGTGCTGGTCGGTGATGTCTGGATTCACGTAGTCCTGCTTGCTGGCCTTGACCAGTTCGTTGATGGAGAGATCGTACCGGGCGTTGACCTTGAGAGTTTTGGTCTTCGCGTCCTTCAGGAAAGGGGCCAGGCAGAGGTCTTTGAGCTTCTTCCAGCTCCCCGGTGCGTTCTTGACGACGTAGCTCAGGTCATCCGGTTGGGCATAGGACTCAAACATCTTCCCGAAGTTCTTTTGGAAGGTCGGGAAGTCCCTGAGCTTGGCCCGGAGCTCCTTGGGGAGCTTTTGGGTGTTCCAGAAGTCCCGGACTTCACCCTGCTTGCCTTCGTCGTCCTTGAGATTCCATGCCGCCCGGATGGCGTGATGGCCGAGAAAATCGTTGTCCTTGGAGCCTTTCAGGAGCTCCCTGGTTCTCTTCTCGGACAAAAGCTGGTCATCCAGGTACAAAATCTCTTTTTTTCCGTTTCTCTCTACCTCAATCCAGGAAATGAACTCACACACAGATGCCTCCTTTCGTAGTGAAAAATATTGGTTAGGAACTGGGTAGATTGTAGCACGGACAGGGTGGGGTTGTCAAATACGCCTACGCTATCCGCAGTTATCCACCATTGGCATACGCTATTACCTTGAGGTATGTTATGATATTAAACAGATTCATAAGGATGATTTGGATGGGTAGGCCTCAAAACAAAGTGAAAATAAAATGGTCGCCGGATTTTGCCTATGCTATAGGGCTATTAACGACTGACGGCAATCTATCCTCGGACGGCCGGCATTTTGACCTCACCTCTCAAGACAAGGAACAACTGTTAAACTTCCGGGCCTGTCTGGAAATCAAAAATAAGATTGGACAAAAAATATCCGGGCAGACGCAAAGGAAAGTGTTTCGTATTCAGTTTGGTGATGTAAATTTCTACCGATTCCTTTTGCGAGTAGGCCTCACAGAAAATAAATCCAAAACTCTCGGTAAGTTAGAAATACCAAACCAATACTTCTTTGATTTTCTACGCGGCCATTTAGATGGCGACGGGACCTTCCATTCTTACTGGGACCCACGATGGAAATCCAGTTTTATGTTTTACACGATATTTATTTCGGCCAGCAAAAAACACATTGATTGGCTCCAAAAGAAGATTTTGGAGCTGGCCAAGATACGGGGGCATCTCACCAAAGCAAGAAATAACAGCTGTTATAATTTACGATACGCTAAAAGAGAATCATTGACGCTCTTGCCAAAAATCTACAGCAAAAATGGGTGTGTACGATTATCACGAAAATATTTGAAAATTAAGAGAGCTCTCGCTATAATAGGCGAGGGTAATCTAATTTGAGCCCGGGTGGCGAAACTGGCTAGACGCACTACCTTGAGGTGGTAGCGCCGCAAGGCATGGAGGTTCGAGTCCTCTCCCGGGCACACTTCGACTCGTTCTACTCGCTCAGTGTAAACACAAAAACCCACACTTGCGGGTTTTTTGATTTTTGGGTATCATAGCCGTGGCACTTACAAGGAGGGTGCGTGAAAAAGCTCTGGGTGAAGTTCTGGATGCTCTTTAACTATAACGCGATTCTCGTGATGGTGTTTGTCGCTGCGTTTGGCGTGATTTTTTTAACGACCCTCGCCACATCTACACGAGCTTCCACAGCGGCCGCCAGCGACCACTCCGCGATCGCTTCCTCTTGCAATCAGGTCAAAATTTTCAGCCGCTTCGTTCTTGACGAGCCAATAGAAAAAAATCGGGGCATTCTGGAAGCGGACGTGAACCGCTGGCTCAAGGAAAATGCGGGCAAGATTGAAGTGGTCAGGATTCAAACCCTGGCAACCGGCATCGCCCAGTCGTTCCTTGAAATCATCGTTTGGTACAAGCAAAAGGCGGATTAACCCGCCTTTTTTATTGGAAATTTCGGCTCTATGTTATAATTAAGCTTATGGAAAAATCTCCAATTATCAGCACTATTAAAAAAGTAATGCCCGCCGTGGTTTCCATCGTCATTTCCAAAAGCTTAGATGCTCTGGAAAAGGAAATCCCGCCGGAAGTCCTGCCTTTTTTGCCGTTCGGCCATCCCCACCTTGATATTCCCCAGGAAGAAATTGACGCTCGGGGGATGGTAAAAATCGGCGGCGGCTCCGGCTTTATAGTTGACCCGAGCGGCATAATTTTGACCAACAAACACGTAGTCATTGACCCTCGCGCCGAATACACCATAATCACCGAGGACGAAAAAAAATACAAAGGAGAAATTCTTGCCCGCGATCCGGTGGATGATGTCGCTATTTTAAAAATATCGGGCAAAAATCTCCCGACCGTGGAATTGGGCGAGTCCACGGGACTGGACTTAGGCCAGACCGTTGTCGCCATTGGCAACGCTTTGGGTATTTTCCGCAACACCGTGTCATCGGGAATAATTTCAGGCTTATCCCGCTCAATCCGGGCCGCCACCGCGCCGATGACGCCAGCGCAGGAACTTCGCGGCCTGATTCAAACCGACGCCGCTATCAACCCGGGAAATTCCGGCGGGCCGCTGGTGGATCTGGACGGTAAAGCCATTGGCATTAATGCCGCCATTGTTTTCGGCGCGCAAAATCTCGGGTTTGCCATTCCGATCAATTACGCCAAGCGCGACCTCGCTGACCTTAAAAAATTCGGGCGCATTAAGCGTCCGCTTCTCGGCCTCCGCTACATCAACATTGATGAAAACATAAAAGCGAAAATGAAACTGAAATACGGATACGGCGCCATAATAGTCGGCCAGATGCCGCACACCGAAGCGGTTATTCCGGGCAGTCCGGCTCACAAAGCCGGTTTGAAGGAAAAAGACATTGTCTTGGAATGCGATAACGAAAAGATTACCCCCGAAAGAACCATTCAGGATATTTTGGAGGAAAAAGAAGTTGGCGATACCCTTAATCTAAAAGTCCTGCGAGGCGCCAAAATCTCCACCGTTAAGGTGAAACTTTCTGAGAGAAAATAGAATCCAAGGCATTAGCGAAAAATCCGTCCTTTCGGACAAGTCCCGGGCCGTATTTCACCAAAGAAAAAACGACGTAGACCGCCAAAACCATTCCTAAAATTGGGAAGAAATACCGCATAGTCTCCTGATTCTACTCCACAGTGACGCTTTTTGCCAAGTTCCTCGGCTTGTCCACGTCATAGCCGCACAAAGTCCCAAAATGGTAGGCAAAAAGCTGTAGCGGAACGATATTTAAGATTGGCTCCAGCACTTCGACGGTTTTGGGAACGTAAAAGACGTCATTTGCCAGTCTGGCTATTTTTTTATCTCCGACAGTGGCAATCGCCAAAATCGGCCCGGAGCGCGCTTTTATTTCTTCCAAATTGGAAAGCATCTTTTCGTAAACCCGGTTTTGGGTAGCCAAAGCGACGGTCGGAAAATCTCTATCTATAAGCGCGATTGGCCCATGTTTCATTTCCCCGCCCGCGTAACCTTCTGCGTGGACGTAGGCAATTTCTTTTATTTTGAGCGCGCCTTCCAGAGCGGTCGGATAGTTGTAGCCGCGGCCGAGATATAAAAAGTTTTTATACTTTAAATATTTTTTGGCGAGTTGTTTTATTTTGCCGCTTTGAGCCAAAACCATTTTTATCTTTTCCGGTAAAATCGCCAATTCGCGCATAATTTCCCTGTGCGCGGCGGTTTTTTTGGGACTAAGATACAACGCCATCAGCGCCAGTACGCCCAACTGGGACAAAAACGCCTTTGTGGATGCCACTCCGATTTCCGGACCGGCATGGTTATAAACTCCGGCTACGGTTTCCCTGGCAATGCTGGAGCCAACCGCGTTGACTATTCCGAGAGTCAGGTTTTTTTGGTGATTGGCCTTGCGCAAAGCGGCCAATGTATCGGCCGTTTCGCCGGATTGGGAAATCAGGAGGGCGGCGGTTCCTTTTTTAATCGGATGTTTCGCGTAACGATATTCCGAGGCCAGCATTACCTCGGTTGGCAAATTGGTCAGCTCTTCAAAAAGAAGCTCCCCCGCCAACCCGGAGTAATACGAGGTGCCGCAGGCGAGAATCTCCAGCTTTTTTATATTTTTTAATTTATCGGTAACCCCCTCCAGTCCGCCAAGCTTGACCGTCCCTTTGTCCGCAGACAGGCGGCCACGCAATGCCGAACGCAAAACTTCCGGCCCCTCAAAAATTTCCTTCAGCATAAAATGGGGAAAGTGACCCTTCTGCGCCTGTTCCGGATCTATATCAAGCTTTTCTATTTTCGGCCTCGCCGGCCCTATTTCCAAGCCCCCGAGAGACAAGACCCCCCGTTGCCCATCCTTGAGATAAATCACCTTCTTTACCAAGCCAGCCAAAGCCGTCGGGTCCGAGGCGATATAATATTCTTTCTCGCCAACTCCAACCACCAACGGACTGCCCAAGCGGGCAATGTAAAGCTTCTGCGGCTCTTTTTTATTAATAAGGGCAATCGCGTACGCGCCGACAATTTTTTTAAGCGCCCATTCAAATCCATATTCTTCCACAAGATGCGTCAACACTTCCGTATCGGTCTGCGACCGGAATCGGTGTTTTTTGCCGATGAGCTCGCTTTTCAAATCTTGGTAATTCTCAATGATTCCGTTGTGGACCAAAAAAATCTCGCCCCGACAGTCGGAGTGAGGATGCGCGTTGACCTGATTGGGAGCGCCGTGAGTGGCCCAACGGGTATGCCCAATGGCCGCCGTGGCGGACAATGATCGCTTTCCCCGCAGCGCCCTCTCCAAATTATCCAATTTACCGACGGTTTTTATAATTTCCGCATTGGCTCCCAAATTAAAAAAGGCTACGCCCGCCGAGTCGTAGCCCCTATATTCCAGCTTGCGCAAATTACCAAGGACTATCTGCAATCCTTCTTTTTTACCTATGTAGCCCGAAATTCCGCACATAGCACCTACTCAATAGTAGCTCCTCGGGGCAGTGCAATTCAAGGAAAGAAAAAGGCGCCCGTTTGGGCGCCCATGGGTTTAAAGTTTGATGCCAAAATACGTTTTGCCCGAACCGGGAATCTCTACCTTTTCCACTGTCCCCGTCCCAACGAGATAAAAAACGGCTCTTATTACCAACTCAATATACGAGTCTCGCTCAGAATATTCCGCCCTTTTAAGGTCCGGGTGCAATGCATCCATGATGTCATCCATGGTCAGCACTTCCGCGCGCCGGCTGTTAAACAAATCCCAAACCCTGCTCCGCTCTTTTTCCAGTAGCTCTTTTGCTTGCGTAATCTTAAGAGCAACCTCGGAACGCAGCATCGGCCGTCTCCTTAAAGGGCTGCCGGCAGCTTAACTTAAATTATGAAATTAATCAAGCGGTCGGGAACGAAAATGACTTTCTTTATTTCCTTGGCTTCCACCCACTTTTTAATGTCTGGGTTGGTCAAAACCAGCGCCCGGGCCTGTTCCTCGCCAATTCCCTTGTGGACCTTTGTTTTGGCGCGCAACTTGCCATTTACCTGAATTAGCAGATCAAAATCGTCTTCGGTCACTAATTTTTCGTCCCAGACAGGCCATCTCTCATTATCTAAAAGCGTTTTGTTGCCGGATTTGTCCCACAATTCCTGCGCGAGGTGCGGCGCAAACGGAAACAGCAATCTAATTATCAATTTACAATTATCAATTTTCAAATTTGGAATTTTTTCCATTGCGTTAACCAGAATCATCATCGCACTAATCGCGGTGTTAAATCGAAGGCTTCTTATGTCCTCAGTAACTTTTTTTATAGTTCGGTGGAGGGATTTTTCGAGTTTGGAATTTTGGTCATTGGAATTTGTTTGGAAATTGGAAATTGGAAATTGGAAATTGTTTTTTGCAAAAAGCTGGTGGATTCTCTGCAAAAAACGGTGCATTCCCACTATCCCTTTTGGATCCCACGGCTTCGCGTCCTCAAGCGGCCCTATAAACATTTCATAAAGACGCAACGAGTCGGCGCCGAATTTTTTTACCAAGTCATCCGGATTAGCCACGTTGCCGCGCGACTTGGACATTTTCTGTCCGTCAGGACCGAGAATCAACCCCTGGTTGATCAACTTCATAAACGGCTCTTTGGTGGAAACTACCTTGATGTCATATAGAAACTTGTGCCAAAAACGCGCATACAAAAGATGGAGAACGGCATGCTCCACCCCACCAACATACATATCTATGGGCAACCAGTAATCAAAAATTTTAAAAAAATTTTTGATTACTGAATTTTTAATTTTTAATTTTAAATTTTTATTTACAAATAGGTACGCGATGTAGTACCAGCACGATCCCGCCCACTGCGGCATAGTATTGGTTTCGCGCTTCGCCGGAGCCGAGCATTTCGGACATTTAACGTTCACCCACTTCTCTATTCCGGCCAGCGGCGACTCCGCCTTTCCCGTCGGCTCGTAATTTTTCACATTGGGCAATTTTACCGGCAAATCTTTCTCCAGAACGGGAACATTACCGCACTTTTCACACTTGATTATTGGAATGGGCTCGCCCCAATAGCGCTGACGGGAAAATATCCAATCGCGCAATTTATAGTTGACGGTTTTCTTGCCGCCGACTTTGGCTATGACTTCGTCTTTGGGGATTAGCGGTTCGTCCGCAATCAGCAATTTGAATTTTTCGGCAAATTCGCGGTCGCGCTCATCGTGCTGGGGAACCGCCATTATCGCACCGGTACCGTAGTGGGTCAAAACATAATCGGAAATCCACACGGGAACTTCCTTTTTGTTGATTGGGTTGATGGCCCGGACGCCTTTAAGCTCCACCCCGGTCTTCTCCTTGTTTTCCTGCCTTTCCCTGTCGCTTCGGTTTTTTGCCTTCTCGGCGTATTTTCTAACTTCCTCATAATTCCTAATTCTTGATGCATAATTTTTTATCCAAGGATGCTCGGGCGCCAGAACCAAATAAGTCGCCCCGGTTAAAGTGTCGGGTCGAGTGGTGAAAACTTCTATATCGCCGTAGCAAACCCGGTCGCAGTACAATGGAAACCTTATCAATGCGCCCTCGGAACGACCAATCCAGTTTCTTTGCATCTCCTTAACCCGTTCGGGCCAATCCAAGCCCTCTAAATCTTGAAGTAGGCGGTCGGCATAGGCGGTAATTTTTAAAAGCCACTGTTTAAGATTCCGGCGCTCCACCTGACTGCCGCAACGCTCACACGCGCCGTCAGTAATTTCCTCGTTGGAAAGCACCGTTTTGTCGGTCGGGCACCAATTCACCGGAACCTCTGCCTCGTAGGCAAGCCCCTTTTTAAAAAGCTGTAGAAAAATCCACTGCGTCCATTTGTAATACTCGGGGTCGGTGGTATTGATTTCTCTTTGCCAGTCGTAACTGAAACCCAAACTCCTAAGCTGGCTGGTAAAATTTTTGACGTTCTTTTTTACCACTAAACTGGGGTGGGTCTTGGTTTTGATCGCGTAATTTTCCGCCGGCAAGCCAAAAGCATCCCAGCCCATCGGATGCAAAACGTTAAAACCGTTCATCCGCAAATATCGGGCGTAAATATCCGAAGCGGTATAACCCTCAACGTGTCCGACGTGCAGACCCTCACCAGACGGATACGGAAACATATCCAAAACATAAGCCTTGTGAGGCTTCTTGGCTTCGGCGGCCCAAATTTTATACTTATTTTTGGCCCAAACTTTCTGCCATTTTTTCTCAATTTTCCCAAAGTCGTAACCCATTATATTCAAAGTCTATAATAAAAAAACCCGCCTGTTAAGGCGAGTTTTGCGTCTTTTTAATGAACGATGCCCTAAGTTCTTTCTTTAAGACCTTGCCCAGAATGTTCTTGGGAAGTTCGTCCACCGCGATTACGCAGCTCGGAACCTTGATTGCCGGAAGGCATTTCTCGCAGAACATAATAATTTCCTGGGAATTAAGGGCCTTGAGCCGTCCCTGGAACATAGGCAGCGGAGTGACGAACGCGACAATCCTTTCTCCGAGATCTCTGTCGGGAACGCCAATCACAGCCGCTTCTTGAATCATTCCGTAACCGGTAAGAACCTTCTCTATCTCGCTGGGATAGACGTTTTCGCCGCGAGTTTTGATAAGGTCTTTCTTCCGGTCAGTCAGCCACAAAAACCCGTCCTTATCCATTTGAACCATATCGCCGGTAGAAAACCAGCCGTCACGGCTTAGCACTTCCGCGGTTTCTTTGGGTTTGTCCCAATAGCCGACCATTACCTGCGGACCTCGGACCAGAAGCTCGCCATCAACGATTTTCACTTCGGTTCCAGCGACCGGAAGGCCCAACGAACCGGGCCGGCTTCCGTATATCGGATTAACGGACACAATCGGCGAAGTTTCGGATAAACCGTAACCTTCAACGATTTTCGCTCCAGTTCCCGATTCAAACTCGCGCTTTACATCTTTATCCAACGCTCCCGCTCCGGAAAAACACAGCTGCAGCGGGCCCTCCTTTAATCCGGCACATTCGCGTTCCTTGAGCATTACCGAAAACATTCGCGGAATTCCCGGAAAGATGGTCACCTTGTGTTTCAACATCAGCCGAATCACTTGTTTGGCGTTAAAACGCGGCGTAAGCACCACCGAACATCCTTGCGCCAGGGCAATGTTCATACAAACCGACAAGCCGTATACATGAAAAAACGGGATGGCTCCCATAAACACCGAAGCCGGCGTAATTGCGTCACCGACAGAGCCCATCGCCTGCATGGCGTTATTAACCAGATTGGAGTGTGTTAGCATCACCGCCTTGGAAACGCCCGTAGTGCCGCCGGTAAACTGCAGAACTGCCAAGTCAGATGGAGTGATGTGCGTTGAAGCGGCACAGCCCTTGGCCCAGAAAATATCCCTCCATCGCAAAGTTTCATCCGGCAAGCTGTGCCTTAAATTCTTCAAGCGATAAAGTAGCTTCAGATGCCACGGCAGGTAATCATCCAGGCCCACTACCATCATCTCGGTCTTTAACGGCATAATCTTACACAAAACTGCGTTGTGCTTATGAAAGTCTTTTAGAGTAACCAACAGCTTCGGCTGTGCTTGGTCAAGCATTTCCGAAAGCTCATCGGTGGTCGCAAGAGGATTGAGAGATACCGCAATACAACCGGCGCGCAAGGCGCCAAGATATCCGGCCACCAATTGCGGACAGTTCGGCAAAAGAAACGCGACCCGGTCGCCTGGCTTTATGTTCCGGTCCCGCAGGAAGAAAGCAAAACGCGAGGATAGGTCCGACAGTTCTTGGTACGTAATTTTCTTGTCATAAAACACAAGCGCCGTTTTGTTCGGGTGATTGCTGACGGTTTCCCGAAAAATGTTAGGGATCGTCATATTTGAATTCACGATCGCCTCCTGTCAAAAAACTGCTCCCATGCTATCACCTTGCGGCAAAATTTTCAATTTTCAAATCCAAATCACCTCCGCACCCCCAAATCATTTCCTCACAACCCTTTAGCGACCCCCACCCAAACTCTTCTGAAAGGACCGGCGGTTCTCTATCCCAGCGGATAGAGCCCCTGCCTGCCGGCAGGCAGGGGCCTATGGGCTCACCGCGAAACTTTTATTTAACCTCCTATTATAAATAAAAGACCTTGCTTTCGCGGCTCCGCCAATTCCTTTCAGAAGAGTTTGTGTGGGAGTTCGCTCTATGACCCTGTCTGTCAGCTCCTCTGACACTTTCTTTTCTCCGAAACCCAAGCCCTGCCTGCCGGCAGGCAGGGAGCCGGTTTGCTGGGTGTGTTTGATATAATCGGAAGAATCAAACACAAACCGAAGCGAGCGACAAGTGGAGGCTGCCGCCGGAGCAGCCGGAACGGGTTGAGGGAAAAGAAAGTGGCGGAGGAGCGAAACCTGAACGGGTTGCGAGGAACTGCCGGTTCCCGAGAAGATATTGTTGGGGGAGAGGGTTAGGGCGACGGCGAGGCGTCTCACGCGCTCAATTTGAAAATTTTGTAGGCTGTGCCGGTTGTGGTTTCCGCGATTTTTTCATAGGAATCGCCGCGCAGCTCCGCCAATTTTTTCGCGGTTTCAACAATATAGGCGGGTTCGTTGCGTTTGCCGCGATACGGTTCGGGCGCCACATATGGCGCGTCGGTTTCAAGTAAAATCCTGTCCAGCGGAATGTAATTCAAAATCGTGTCGTAAGCGTCGGTAAAAGTAATCACTCCGCCGAAAGTAAAATAAAATCCAGCCTCCAGCATCTTTTTCGTTATCGTAAGAGAGCCGACGTAAAAATGGTTGATTTTCGGAACTGATACCGGATTTTCTTTCAAAACTTCCAGCGTATCTTCATAGGCGTCGTCGGTTTCGGCCGTTGGCCTGGTGTGCATCATCAACGGTTTGTTTAAAGTTTGCGCCAATTTTATTTGCTCGGCAAAAACTTCTTTTTGCTTTTTGATTTGCGGTTCGCGATTTTCCGCCAAACGGTAATAATCCAATCCGCATTCGCCTATCGCCACCACCTTTGGGTCTTGCGCCAATCGGCGAAGTTTTTCCGCATCAAACTTTTCCCGCGCCGGCTCTTTCTGTTCTTTGCGATCATGGTGCCAACTTTCGCTTAAGTGGCTGGGGTGAAAACCAACGGCGGCCCAAATGTCCTTCGGATATTTTTTGGCAAGTTCAATAGCCGACTGCGAGGTGGCGGCCTGCGTGCCGACGCAAATCATCTTAACGCCAGCCGTTTGGGCGCGCTTAATTACCTCCTCACGATCTTGGTCGTACCACGGAAAATGAATGTGGGTATGCACGTCCAGTAAATTGGGCATTTTAAATTCTCGGGAAAAGGTTTGCGGATTTTTTTACTTGAAGGGTGTTTTCCGAAGGCCAGCTGACGCACTTGGTGATTTTCTCCGCAGTTTCCGGTAAAAACGGCGCGAGAAGCGCGGCCACGTTATCCAAAATAACAATGACATTAACTATTGCCGCCTGGCGCCGGGCACCGGGCACCGCTTCATCCCAGGGCTTTTCATTATTTATGTAGGCATCGCCGTAACCAATCAGCCCCCAAACCGCCGCGATCGCTTCGTGAAACCTAAAGCCATCCAATTTTTCCTCAACTGTTTTTTTCGCTTTTTCTATCTCGGCCGCGGTTTCTTTGGCAACATCTTTTTTCAAATCAACTTTGATTTCACCAAGTTTTTCTCCGAGAGCAAGCACCCGTGCGGTAAAATTTCCCAAACCATTCGCCAATTTGCTGTTGTAGCATTCTTCAAATTTTTCGTAGCTAAAATCTCCGTCCTCAAACGGGGAAATTTCCTGCAACAGATAATAACGGACGGGGTCGGTGCCGTATTTCCCGACCAATTCCACCGGGTCAATGACATTGCCGACGGTTTTGGAAATTTTCTGGCCGCCAACGGTCAAAAACCCGTGTACGAAAATCGTTTTCGGCAACGGAAGCCCGGCCGCAAGCAGCATTCCCGGCCAAATCGCCGCGTGAAACCGCAGATTATCCTTCCCGATAACCTGGGCATCGGCTGGCCAATATTTTTTAAACAAGGCTTCGTCGCTACTGCCATAACCAAGCGCGGAAATGTAGTTAGTGAGCGCGTCGGCCCAAACATACATAGTTTGGGTTGAGTCGCCGGGCACCGGCACTCCCCAGCTCAAATCCTTGCTCGGGCGGGAAAAACTTACGTCTTCCAATCCTTCTTTTATAAGCGCTAGGATTTCGTGCTGGCGAGTCTCCGGAACAATCTTCAACTCATTATTCTTAATTTTTGATTCTATTTCATTTGAATATTTTGAAAGCCGGAAAAACCAATTTTCTTCTTCAATGACCTCCGGTTTTTTCTGGTGGTCGCGACAAATTCCATCGGCCAAATCCTTGTCGGTGATGAACGCCTCATGGCCGACGCAATATAAGCCCTTGTAGGCTTTTTTATATAAATCGCCCGCCGCCTCCAGCGCTTTCCATATTTTTACCGCCCCCGGCCAGTGGCGCTCTTTGTCGCTGGTTCGGATAAAATCATCCCAGGACAAATTCAGAACTTTTTTCAACTCACGAAATTTAACGGAGTTTTTATCAACGAATTCCTGCGGCTTTAAGCCGGCCGCTTCGGCACCGCGAACTATTTTTACGCCATGCTCGTCGGTCCCAGTCAGAAATCGCGTGTCAGCCCCATGCTGACGCCGATAACGGGCAAGAACGTCGGCATAAATAGAGTCTAGGGTATTTCCTAGATGGGGAGATGAGTTGGCGTATGGTATTGAGGTTGTTATATAAAAGGCGTTGTTCATTTTGAAATCCTAACTAACCTAATTACCTTTTTTTAGAAATTAGGTCAATTAGAATAATTAGAAATTTATTATATTCCTAGCCCTCTGCGACGGGCCTTGGAGCGCGCCCAGTCTTCAAGAAGTTCCTGTAGAAGCACCGCCGCTGGCACGGCCAGCACCAGCCCTATAAAACCGAAGGCCTGCGCGCCGATTAAAAGAGCTATTAAAATCACCACCGGCTGGAGGTCGGTCGTCAGTTTCGTCACTGCCGGCACTAAAACATTGTTTTCCAGCTGTTGGATGATGATGTATAAAACAAGGACATACAAAGCAAGCGTCACTGAATCGGTCAGCGCCACCAAAACCGCCAAGCTGCCGCTGAAAATCGGCCCGACATAGGGAACCAACTCAAAAATGGCCGCGACTATACCGAGAATCAGGCTGTACTTGACACCCAAAACCGAAAGACCGATAAAAACCAACAGCCCCACCCCGAAACTCAAAACTACCTGGCCGCCAAACCAACGGCCGATTTTTTTGCGAATCCGGCCGTAAAGATCCATTACACGCTCTTCATAAATGGAAGGCAAAATGGCAGCCAAAAATTTTTCTACGCCGTCTTTTCCGACGGTCAGATAAAACGACAAAACAAAGACCGAAACTGCCGTAGTCAGGCTTCCCAAAAATTTCGTGCCGACTTCCAAGAGTGAAGTACTGCCGCTTAGCAAAAGGTTGGTAACCTTGCTTAGGGCTTCATTGATGGATTGAATGAAACCTGAAGTATCAATAAATTCAAAAAGGGTTCCTGAATACTTGCCCAAGTGGCCCAAAAGGTTGTTGAGTTCCGACAATGCTATTGGAAGGATGGCGTACGCGAGGAGCGCGATAAACAGCAGCAAGACGATATAAATCCCCAAAGTGCTTAAAATACGGGGTATTCTCTTTTTTTCCAGCCAGCTGACAATCGGGTCAAGAGCCGAAGAAATTACGATTGCCAAAAAAAGCGCTATTAAAATATCGCGAGCGACAAACAGGGTCGTAGCCAAGACGAGCATAAATAAAACCCGCCACAGGGTGCCCCAGCTAATATCAATGCCTTTCTGGTCCATCATTAGTTAATTACTGCCTCTCCTATTACAACGGAGCGAAGTACACTTTTATTATGCAACATTATACTAAAATTTCAAAATTTTTGCAACCAGGAAGTAGAAACTCGACTGTTTTCTTTTTGGACATAGAAATAATCCTTCAGCATCCTCTTCAGCAAACGAGCGCCTTGGTTACTCTTTAAATACCTTTCCCGCCTCTCGGCATCGCTTGTGAGTAGGTAAGCTTCATAATGAATAACTCGCCAAGGCGCATACGGTTTGGTAGAAAAATTTCTTCCTCGATTATGTTCCTGCAGCCTTTTACGCAAATCGCCGGTCATGCCAACATACAACCGTTCACTATTTTTACTCTGTAGAACATAGACGTAGTGGAACATAATCGGGGGGTCGAGTTTTCACTTCCTGGCAAATTGCCAAACCTAGAATTTTAATATCTCCTCAAATTTGCCCGCTTCTCGGTATGGCCCTATCATCGCGAGGTTGAGTTTTTCGTTTTTGAAAATGTCTCGAGCCACCGCCACCACTTCCGCTTTCGTCACTTTGGCGATTGCTTT